>VOFK01001319.1_pt1 | contig 169026 bp, 181 predicted proteins | sample 5384121 | NCBI WGS metagenome assembly VOFK01 (sample SAMN12384730, study PRJNA508395) | human gut metagenome | isolation source: healthy gut J | host: Homo sapiens | reverse complement strand
ATAGCGGAATCATCTGAGGCAGCTGAGGAGAATCGGAATGAAAGCTGCGGATATATCTGTCCAACAGTTTGCAGGGTATCCTTCATCAGGGAACCTGACGAACTTTTCGTCCTTTTCCAGTTAGAATAACCATTGGGGGGGGTGTGTTAGACGGACATCTTTCAGCCTAAGATCCACCAATTCCTGTACCCGTGCGCCAGAGTCATACAGTAGTGCAAGAAGTGTCAAATCTCGGAGCCCTTGTCGGGTAGATGCATCTGGTTGGGACAGAAGAAGTGACAGATCATCCTCCGTCAAAAACGGTATCAATGCCTTTTCGTACTTTTTGGGTCGCAGATTAATAATGTCAACGCAGTTTTCTATGTTTTCCGGAAACTTGTACTGTACAAAATGAGCAAAGGCCTTTATGGCGGCAAGTCGCTGGTTTCTTGTTGTAACCGCAATATGGCGGGATGTTTCTAACCAATCCAGAAATTCAGAAACAAGTTCCATATTCAGATAGCGCAATTCTATATAATTTTGCGGAGATGCCTTTCTTTTCTTGAAAAAATAGAAGGAGTTGCTTGAAAGTATCTCTGTATGAATTGGTGGTATTGGGACTCACCCCGCATGTAGTAGGCAGATAGATTGAGAAATACTCGGTCAGTGCTTTGGTAAAGTCAGTTTTCCTCATCCGTCTCACCTCCAACCGGAATAATGCCGACAAATGCTCTGTCAAGTTTTTGGGAAAGTTCCGGGAACGAAGCAACCGTCAGGTGAATATACCAACAGGTTTCACGGTAACTCTTATGTCCCAAATACGCGGCAAGGCGAGGAACGATTACCATGGGATCATACCCATCAGAAAGTTGTTTTTCCAGTGTATGAACTGCGAATGTATGCCGAAAATCATGCACACGAGGGCCATTGCCGGTGTGAGGAATATTGCATGCGAATAGCAGCTCGCGAAAATTATCATAGATTGTTTTAATAGAATAATGGCCACAAGCAGATGGAAAGAACCATTCTCTTTCATCTGGTAACTGAGCAGAGTAGCTTCGGAGATACTCTATTACGCTATTGTGGACAGGGACAAGTCTATCCTTACCTCCTTTCCCGTTGTGTACAGTAATAATGCCTGTATCCAAATCGACATCCTTCACTCTTAGCCGGAGCACCTCACCTATACGAAAACCACAGCAACATAAAAGCCGGATAACAGCAGGTATGACCAGATGCCTTGTTGGCGCATTATTCCTGACCGGCAGATTATCTGCTGCATATAATAATCGCCGTATTTCTTCAACAGTAAATATATGCGGGGTAAAAGTCGAACTGTTCTTTTTAGTTTGCTGGTATCCGGGACATAGGAGATTCCGTCCTGCGTGTATGCAAATTTTGCAAAAGCGCGTATCGCATTATGTCTGACTATTTTCGAACGGTTTGAAAGATATGGCTTTAATAAATCCCATGCGTCAATAAGCTCTTTTGTCACCACGGGGGCATCCGAGAGTTCCTTTGAAAGGCAGTCCAGTTCCTGCATATAATAGCCGCAATGCACGGAGGTATATCCCTCATTTTGTCGAGATTCCAGATATTTCCATATTATTGGCGCAAGATGGCTTGTGAAAGTAAATTGTTTCATAGTAATCCCTCCAAACTCAGCGAACATAACCGCATATGTTCAATATCGACCCGCAAGTAGGTTTCTGTTACACTGATGTTACTGTGACCGAGGATTTGGGACACATCCTGCACCGGAGTGCCTTTTCTCAGCATATTTGTGGCAAACGAATGGCGGATAGTGTGTACGCCTGTGTGCCTCTTTGTTGGGATAGCAATCCCTGCTCTGCGTAAATACTTATGAAATTCCGGATTGAAATTGTTATGCTCACCCAATGGCTGAAACGGTGCGTTATGGCTCAGAAAGATAAAAGCCGAGGAGGACTGTGGGCGGCCATCTTGCAAATAGGAAATAATCGCCATACCTAGCTCTTTGCTGAGTGGCAGACTCAAGGCGTTCCCTGTCTTCTGCTGAGAAAGTGAAATGCAGTTTTCCTTCCAGTTAATATTTGAAAATTTGAGTCCCAAAACGTCGCTTATCCTTAACCCTGTTCTTGCAAGAAGCAGAAAAAATCGCGTAATTCCGCCTTCCAACTGGATTGGCAGTATCGATGACTGCAAGAATCTTGTCGATCTCTTCAGGACTCCATACCTGTGGAATCTGGGGTGCAGTGCGTTTGAAGTTTGGGAGTTGAAGGGAATAATCCAAATCCGTATATTTGTGGTCATAAAGCCAGTGCAGGTAAGCACCAACTTGTCGGCATCTTGCTCTACGAACATTCATGCATATTTCTGAAGTATTGCTCATAGCCGTGGAAAAACAGTTGATAGTCTCCGCATTTATGCTTTTGATGTTCTGTGTGTTTGATGAATGAACAGCAAGCAAGAAAAAAAGCCTCAATGCTGCTATTGTGTTGTCCATCCACGATCTCGAAAAAAATCTGCATTTTGCAATAACTCAAGTAGTCGGAAAAAAACTTATCGAAACAATCGTCATCAATAGAAGCAACGCCATAAACTTTACGGCGGCACACTGTTCCCGTGCGAAAAAAATCTCGTCCAATGCATTCATGTGACGCCGTGCATGGCGCATTCGACCGTCAAGAGTCTGATCTATAGCGTGGACATCGACTCCGAAGTATTGAAGCAAAAACTGCTCTGCAGTTTCACGGCTATAAGCGGGAGAGGCTGAATACGAAAGAAATCTGTTCCATGTAGCTCTATAAAACCCAAGAGTACTTTTCTTGTAACCCTGACCGAGTAGCCATTGCTCGGTCTTTTCCATCAATTTCTTGATTGGTATTGTTGCTTCAGACATTATAAAACCTCCTGATGTTATTTGCAGAGCATTGTGTCTCTACATTATGTAGAGTATCACAAAAAGCTACCGGCTAAAAATACAAATGAAATCAGGAGGTACGAAAGGAGATGTCAATTATGCTACACATAACATATAACTACGTATTACAGACGTTATGTGGTGCACCACATAACGTCTGTAATGACAACGGCATTGCAGAAAACCTACCGCTGAACCGTATACTGGTGACTATGACATTATCCACGGCACGTTTTTTGTCTGCGGTCTGACCCGCGATGATTTTACCGACCTCACGCCCAAGCAGATAAAGCACTACGAAGAAATGTACCACGACCCGCAGCTGTTTTTCCTGCTGGGCAAGACCCTGTGTGTGGAACACACCACCCCGGAAGAATATACCCGCGTTATGGCTCCGCCGCCCAAAACAAAAGAATCCCCGGAGCGCTGATATGAATACGATACTCTTTCGCCCGCAGCCCGCCTGCGGGCTTTTTTCTTTGTCCGAAATCATCCAACAAGCAAGGAGAAGAACCTATGAACGACATTTTTGAAAATACCGAAACCATGCAGGAAAACGAGCATCCTCGCTTTTACACCGCAGAATCCGTTATGCGCGGCCATCCCGACAAGCTGTGCGACCTCATTGCCGACAACGTGCTGGACGAGTGCTTAAAACATGACCCCGCCAGCCGTGTAGCCTGTGAGGTAATGGCAACCCACGGTCACATTATTGTGGCGGGCGAAATCACGACCAGCGCTAAGCCGGATGTGTTCAACATCGTCCGCGACACCCTGCGGGATATCGGCTATGACCCGAAGGCGTACCAAATCGACTGCTACATCCACGACCAGAGTCCCGACATTGCGGGCGCTGTCGAGCCGGAATTGGCTGAGGGAGAGGACGAGGACACCCTCGGTGCGGGCGATCAGGGCGTTATAGTCGGCTACGCCTGCAACGAAACGCCCGAATATCTGCCCATGCCATTAACAATGGGGCTTTTGGGATAGCATCCCACTGTGGGCGGTCACGCTGATCGGCGGGCTGTTAATAACCGTTCTATCGTTCACGATGATTCTCACGGTCTACGGCAGAATGTTCAGCCTGTGGATGTACGCCGCGATTGCGCCGATACCGCTGTCTACCTTTGCGGGTGAACCTACAAGCAGTGTGGGGAAAAAAACTTCATCCGCAGTTACGCAGGTGTATGTTTGCAGGGCGTGGTGAGTTGCCTTGTCCTGCATTATTTTTTTTCCGCCATCTCGTCCAGCCCGCCCGCCGTGGATACCGGTGCATCTGTGGTGACGGCAGTGTGGACGTATGTTGGCGAGTTGGCATTTAACCTGCTGGTGCTGGTAGGAGCCATCAAGGGCTGTGACCGCATCGTGAAAGAGATTATGGGATTGTAAAAGCAAAAGCGACGCACCATTATGGTGCGCCGCAAATATTATGCCTGATGATAGAGAATCCATTCCAGCAAATCCGCTGCCTTTGCACGACCGCTTGCAATTTGCAAAATAATGTCAATCAGTTCTTCCTGCGTGTAGTCAAGTTCAATTCCGTTAATTGCCAGAAAAACCAGCATAACGTGGGCACCGATGCGCTTGTTGCCATCTACGAATGGGTGATTGCAGACTAAGCCAAATCCAAGCTGTGCCGCCTTTGCCTGCACGGATGGATATAAATACTGCCCACCGAATGTGGCAAAAGGCGCATTCAAAGCAGATTCCAATAATCCATCGTCACGGATGCCGGCAGTACCGCCAAACGTCTCCAACAGAGCATTATGCAGCCTTAAAACCTGTTCCTTGCTCAGCGTTTTCATTTGGCAAGTACCTCATAGGCTTGCTTGTTCTTGGAAATCAGGCGCTTGGAGATTTCAAGAATGTCCTCGTCTTTAGCCTGTTGCTCGTCCTCGACTTGGCTGAATTCCATTAGCACATAACGCGGGACATTATTCTTTAAGATGACCGCCGCGCCGTTCTCATCAACCATCCGTGCTACACGGGAAAAAATTCTGGTTGGCCTCCGTGATGGATACAAGATTGTCAGTGTTAATAACCATAATTCAACGCCTCCTTTGAATATAGTATACATGAATTATAGGATAAATTCAACCTATTTATTAAAGAAGGAAGGAATGCAGTATAGAAATCAAAATACCGAAAGAAGTCCGGGACTACCACGAGAACATCTTTTTTCGGGCTGAACACCCGGCAGTTTATTTGCTTCGGTGCTGGCGGTCGGTGTTGCAGTAGGCATTTACTTTGCCTTGCAGCCGTATGTCGGCACCGAAGAAATCGGCTGGATGTGCATCTTGGGCGCTGCGCCGTTTGCCGCCTGCGGCTTTTTCACCTACCACGGCATGACCGCCGAACAGGTGCTTTGGGCGTGGTTCAAGTCTGAAATCCTCTGTCCGAAACGCCTTGTGTTCAAGTCCGACAGTTACTACTACGAAGCCATGCAGCCCGCCATCCGTGCGGGCATAAAGCGAAAGAGAGGTTTGCCTATGAAGAAAAACACCCATGACAGCGAGGAAACCGCTTGATTAAAACCCTGTCGAAAGCGCAGAAGATGGAACGCGAAAAGTTCCGTATTCCGCGCAGTGTACAGGACGCCATCCCCATCCGCCGCATCTTTGCGGATGGAATTTTCCAAGTCGGCAACCAGTATTCCAAAACGTGGTCGTTTACCGACATCAACTACGCCATCGCCGGCAAAGAGGACAAAACATCCATGTTTCTCGACTATTCGGAACTGCTGAATGCTCTCGACTCCGGCGCATCTGCGAAAATCACGATTTACAACCGCCGCATCAATAAGGCCGAGTTCGAGCGCAGCGTTCTGCTGCCCGACAGGGATGACGGCTTGGACGAATACCGCCACGAATTCAACCAGATGCTGACCGCACAGGTCACCGGCACCAGCAACAGCATTGTGCGGGAACGCTACTTGACCGTAAGCGTAGTAAAACGCAATGCGGACGAGGCCCGCAGCTACTTTGCCCGCGTCGGCACCGATCTGGTGACGCACCTTGCCCAGCTTTCCTCGGTGGCGCAGGAGTTGACGCTGACCGAGCGCCTGCACATTTTCCGCGACTTTTTCAAAGCAGGGGAACAGGCTGCAGCAGAGTTCAATATCCACGAACATTCCAAGCGCGGGCAGCATTTCAAGGACTGGTTCTGCCCTGACAGCATGGAGTTTGCCGCCGACCATTTCAAGCTGGATGCCCGTTATGGTCGGGTGCTGTATTTGCAGGACTACGCCAGCTACATCAAGGACAGCTTTGTGTCGGAACTCTGCGACCTTGACCGCGATTTGATGCTGTCCATCGATATCCTGCCGGTGCCTACGGATGAGGCCGCCCGCCAGCTGCAAAGTACACTGCTGGGCGTGGAAACGAATGTCGCCAACTGGCAGCGCCGCCAGAACGCCAACAACAATTTTACCGCGACAGTGCCTTACGATATGGAACTCCAGCGCAAGGAAACCAAGGAGATGCTTGATGATCTGACCACCCGCGACCAACGAATGATGTTCGGGCTGGTGACGCTGGTGCATCTGGCTGACAGCAAAGAGCAGCTCGACAGCGACACCGAAACGCTCTACTCCACGGCGCGCAGGCACCTGTGCCAGCTTTCGACGCTGCGCTGGCAGCAGAAGGACGGTCTGGACACGGTGCTGCCGTATGGTCTGCGAAAAATCCAAGCCCTGCGCACGCTGACCACCGAAAGCACCGCTGTGCTGATTCCGTTTCGCGCGCAGGAAATCATGCAGTCGAATGGTCTGTACTACGGGCAGAACGCCGTCAGCAAGAACATGATCGTGGCGGATCGCCGCTTGCTGCTCAACGGCAACAGCTTCCGTTTGGGCGTTTCGGGTTCCGGCAAGAGTATGAGCGCCAAGGAAGAAATCGTGCAGATCGCGCTCTCCACCGAGGATGACATCCTCATTCTCGACCCAGAGTCCGAGTTCGGCTATCTGACCGAAGCCCTCGGCGGCGTGGTGATCCGCATCTCGGCTACATCCGATACCCACATCAACGCGCTGGACATGGATCGCGCCTACGGCGATGAGCGCAACCCCATCGTCAGCAAGTCGGAGTTTGTGCTGTCGCTGTTCGAGCAGCTCATCGGTGACGGCATGGTGACGGCGAAAGAAAAGTCCATCCTCGGTCGCTGCACCGAACAGGTGTATTTGCCCTACATCCGCAACGGCTATAAAGGCACACCGCCTACGCTGCAGGACTTTTACCGTCTGCTCCAAATGCAGCCCGAACCCGAAGCGCAGGGGCTGGCGCTTTCGTCCGAGTTGTTCATTACCGGCACACTGAATACCTTTGCCCGGCATACCAATGTGGACACGCAGGCGCGTATCATTGCCTACGACATCCGCGAACTGGGCGAGCAGCTTATGCCGCTGGGGATGCTGGTGACGCTGGATGCTATCTACAACCGCGTTATCCAGAACTGGAAAAAGGGGCGCAGAACGTGGATTTTCTGCGATGAGTTTTACATTTTGTTCCGCTATGAGTACAGCGCCAATTTCTTCTACAAGCTGTGGAAGCGCATCCGCAAGTATAACGGGCTGATTACAGGTTTAACCCAAAATGTGGAGGAGCTGCTGCGCTCCGACACTGCCCGCCTGATGCTGGCCAACTCGGAATTCCTGGTGCTGCTCAACCAGAGCGCCACCGACCGGGAGGAACTGGCCAAGCTGCTGAACATCTCGGACACGCAGCTGGGGTACATCACCAACGTGCCCGCCGGCTGCGGCCTCATCCGCTGCGCCGGCAGCATTGTGCCGTTTACCAACAGTTTCCCCAAGAACACCCGGCTCTACCAGCTTATGACCACCAAGCCGGACGAAGCACTGCGGTGAAGCGGCAAAATAAAAGCAGAGGGCCGCCCGGCCCCTCTGCCAATTACTTATTCGGATTGTGCTTTCGCGGCCCGTTTCGGCTGGGTCAGCGTGTAGCTTTCGGCAATCAGTTGGAACACCTGTTCCTCGGTCATACTGCCGTCCAGGATGATGCTGACCCAATGGCGCTTGTTCATGTGGTGGGCGGGAACCACGGCGGGGGTAGGTGCTTTTCCAGAAGTCGCCCCACTGCGGCTCCGCCTTTACGTTAACCCACAGATGCCCCTGCCGCTAAAAGAGAAAAGCATAGGTCTTGTGGTTGGTCTTGTGGCGCATGGCCGTCCAGTTGGGATCGTCAAAGGGGTAATCTTCATAGCTGTCCGGCAGCCCCATGCAAAGCCGGATGACATCGGCGCGGGTATCCATTTTAGTACCGCTCCCGGCGCATCATCCAGTCCTCGCACAGGAAATGCGCCGCTTCCAGCGTTTTGGCCACGCAAGAGAAAAACTCCCCGCGCTCGGTACAGTAGTCATATTGAACGCCGCCCACGACAGTTTTCCAACGTTCCTGCCCCGGCAGCAGCAAGGCGATCTCCACAACCAACACCCCTGGCATAGATTTGCTGCGCCGGCACAACCCGTCGCGCAACGATTCCTATCTTACCACAAGATATCCAAAACCACCATAGAGGAAACAGCCAACCTGAAAAGGGCGAAAAAAGCCCATGGTGAGCCGCAAATCATGGCAGACGGCGGCTGGAGGTTTGTTGCAGGCTGGTCTCAAAGCAAATCCCCAAAGCTCATCTGCCCGTCGGTGCTGTGGCGCTCCAGCAGCGGCGGCGGGGCGGCCAGCAGGTGCAGAGCCGATTCGGCGTCGGTCAGCCAGGGGCGGATCTGGTCGCGGCGCAGGATCAGCGGCATCCGGTCGTGGATGCCGTGCATCGAGGCATTGGGCGTGGTGGTCAGAATCACAAACCGATTGGCCCCATCCACATTGTCATACAGGCCCGCCAGGTAGAGCGGCTCGCCAGGCAGGGCGAATTGGTACTTGTGGCGGGCGGCATCCCACTCGTAAAACGCGGTGGCCGGGATGACGCACCGCTGCGCCGCCATGCTGCGGCGGAACATTGGCTTTTCGCAGACCGTCTCGGCGCGGGCGTTGATCATCAGGCCGCCCTTCCAGCCGGGGATGCCCCAGGTTTGCAGGTCGGCCACTACCTTGCCGCCGTTGGCGATCAGCACCGGCGCGGCGGCGGTAGGCATCACGTCGCCAAAGCGGAAATCCTGCGCCCGATCTCCGCAGCGGCGGCGGACATCCTGCAGAATACGCCGCAGGTCGGCATTTTGAGGTTCTGTGAACTGGTAACGCCCGCACATGGTTATCCCTCCTCGATCTGCTCTTTATCGTTATAGAGTTGAATGCCGATGACTGCCGAAATCGGTATCTTCTCGCCGCCCACCAGTAAAAGCGCGCCGCCAAACTCGTCGATCTTCCGCACCTTGCCCTTCGCCGTCACATACGCCCCGCCCTGTTTTTTGGCATCGGGCTGGAACCAGGTGACGGCAACCACGGGTGGCGTCCCTGCATCCAGCAGCATCTGCACCCGCAGTAGCTGCCGCTCCAACAGCGCCTGCTCATCCTCGGCCAGTTCCCGCTGGGCGTCGGTCAGCCGGGCGGTCTCCCGCACGGCATCGTCATAGCCTGTGAGCGCCGCGAAAGGTGAAAACTGTGCCGCTCGTTCCAGGCGGCCCATCCGCGGATGGGTTTGCGAAACAGGGTGCGGCAAATGAATGATCTCGTCATAGCGGTGAAAATGGTTCATAGCATCCCCTCACGCCTTATGCCCGCCGATCTGGTTGTTGCGGGTCATGGCGGTGGCGTCCTCCTGCAAATCCATGCCCTTTACCAAGGCGTTTTTGCCGAATTTCCTCTTGATGGACAGCGCCGCCTGCTGGATTCGGCTTTCCCTCTCCAGCCGCGCCTGTTCGGCAAGGCGCTCCTGCTCCAGCTTGGCGTAATCGGTGAATAAATCCAACTGCTCTACCTCCGGCACGGGCAGTTCCTCCTGCCCGACCAGGATGTGCAGCGCCACAATGTTCACCCGGCGCACCAGCAGGGCCGGGTTCACAATGCGGTCGAACAGCGCCATGGCAGCGTCCAGAATGACCTTGGCCGACTGCGTCCGCCGCCCCAAATGCCGGGTGCCGTGGGCGTGCTTGGGAACCTTGCGACCATAATGGTCGGTGGTGACGGGGCCGGTGTATCGAATGCCGGGCGTCGTCAGGCTGGCGGTATCGTACCCGATGGTCAGGTCGATCTGGTCGGTCACCAGCCCCTTATCCACCAAATTCAAAATCAGTTCTTCCGCCATTTCCCGCACCACCAGCCGGGCCTTTTCATAGGGGTAGGCGGCGGTCAGCACCTGGCCGGAGCCGAGGGAGCTGCTCTCCGGCTTATACGCCTTGATGTCGGCAATCGTGGTCGGCTCCCAGCCCCAGGCATGGTCGATGAGCAGCTCGGCGTTGACGCCGAAGGTCTTGTACAGCAGGTCCTCGTTGTAGTATTCCCGCGGCCCGCCGCAGGAACACAGCGCAATATCGCCCATCGTGTTCAGCCCCAACTTTTGCAGCCGCCGCTCGTAGCCGCGGCCCACCCGCCAGAAGTCGGTCAGCGGGGTGTGTCCCCCACAGCGTTTGGCGGTAGGTCTGCTCGTCCAGTTCGGCGATGCGCACCCCGTCTTTATCGGCGGGAACGTGCTTGGCCACAATGTCCATGGCGGCCTTGGCCAGATACAGGTTGGTGCCGATGCCCGCCGTGGCCGTGATGCCGGTGGTGTAAAGGATCTCCCGGATCATGGTGGTCACCAGCTCGTGGGCCGTCATGCGGTAGAACGGGAGATAGTGCGTCAGGTCGATGAAAACCTCGTCGATGGAATAGACGTGGATGTCCTCGGGCGCCACATACTTGAGATAGATCTGGTAGATGCGGGTGCTGTACTCGATGTAGGTCGCCATGCGGGGCGGCGCAACGATGTAGCCCAGTTCCAGCGACAGGTCTTTTTGCAGGGCGGCGGCGTCAAAGCTGGAGGAGGCAAACGACCATTTTCCGTCCGCCCCGCGCACGGCCTTGTGGGCGCGGACGGCATCGGCCAAACGCTGGCGGTTGACCTCCCGGACTTTTTGCACCACCTCAAACAGCCGCGGGCGGCCAGGAATGCCGCAGGCTTTCAGGCTGGGCGACACCGCCAGGCAGATGGTCTTTTCGCTGCGGGTCACATCCGCCACCACCAGGTTGGTGGTGAGGGTGTCCAGCTTGCGGCTGACGCACTCCACGCTGGCGTAAAAGCTTTTGAGGTCGATGGCGGCGTAGATGTGTTGGTTTTCTGCCATAGCGGCCGCCCTCCAGTCTTACACGGTTTTCTCGACGAACCAGCGGCCCACCCGCCCCGAAAACAGCGGATCCACCCGCTCAAAAAACAGATGCTTTTCTTCGCCGCGGATGACCACGGTGTAACAGTCGCCCCGGCAGTCGCAGCCCAGCGTGCCGGCGGGGCGGAAATCCCGCACCGCGTCGATGGCAAAGGTGCGGCCATCCGCCCAGGTGATGGCGCGGGGCTGCATATACCCGGTGGCGTCAAACTCCGAGGTGACTTTTACATACACCCGTTGCGGGGTGGGCCGCTGGGCGGCGCGGCGTTTGGCGGGATTCAGAGCGTCCATGGCGGCCTCCCGAAAATTATTAACAACCAACGGTTGTTAAAGCTTGCCTTTATGATAGCACAAACAACCGCCCGATGCAAGAGGGCTTTTGGACTTTCCGATTTGAAAGTCCGAAGAATGACATGATGAGAGAAGGAGCTGATACGGATGAAAGAGATCAAACAGAAGCCGGCTGGAGGAAAGCCGAAAACAGCGGATGCCGCCCGTGTTCCCAAGGCCGTGGTGAAAGCGGCGTGGCTGCAAGCCAGAGAGGCGGCGCGGGCCGGGGAAAAGCAGGTTGTTGGCGGGAAGGACGGAGCATATTCCGGTGCGGCGGATACTGGGGAAAAAGGCGCGGATAAGTTGGTAAGCACTGGAGAAAGGGTGACCGAATTGGCCTACCGAGGTGGACGAAAGCTGGCGGAACGCTCTGCCGGGCAGCGGCGGGAGCGGGCCAAAGCGGCGCAGACCGGTGGCGAAGCAGCACAGCGCCACGGTGCAGGGGAAACGATAGCGCATACAAGCACGATTGAAGCCTCCAGGCCCCCACAAACCCGCGAGGCTGGCCGTGTGTCGGACGAGAACCGCCCGGCAGGGGCACGGCCCCAGCAGAGAGAATCCCGCGCCGTTGGCCGAGCCAAGCCCATCAAACCGGGCCGGGAAATGAAACAAGGTGCGCCCGGCCCCAAAACGACTGAGCAGGCCGGGAAAGCCCGTCAGGCGGTGCAAGCGGCTGCCCGGAACGGCCAGGCCAAAGCCCGGTTTACCCAACGCGCACAGCAAACGGCAAAAAGAGCCGTCGACACAACCAAACGTGCAACGGACGCTGCCCGTGCCGGGATGCGTGCACTTGTGGAGGCCCTGCACAGCTTACTGATTGCCTTGGCCGCAGGCGGCAGTGTGGCGGTACTGATCGTGGTGCTGATTTGCCTGATCGCCTTTGTCGCCGGATCGGCCTACGGTATCTTCTTTGCCGCTGAAGCCCCCGGCGAGGACGCGTTCACCGTACAGCAGGCGGTGGAGCAGTTGGGCGGCGAATACCGCGATTACTTCAACAAATAGAATCCACCATGCCGCACGACCGCCAGGAAATCAAAGCCAACGACGATGTGTACTACATCCGTTGGCAGGACGTCCTGGCGGTCTTTTTTCTTCTTATGTGTCGGGTGCGGAGGACGGCGCGCCGGTGGCCTATCTGGACGAGTCGCGCCTGCAGCAACTTCGCCAAACCATGTGGGATATGAATGAGGTTGCATACTCCACCTATACCGAGACAGTGGAGATCGAAGCGGACGAACCAGCCGGCGATGAAAACACGGACAGCGGGGATTCCTCCAAAAATCCCGGCGAGGATACAGAAAGCGGCAACGGAACCGAATCCGCTGCCGCCAAAACCGTCACACAGACGGTGCTGTTGATTGAACTGACACACAAAACGCCGGACGAGATGGCGCAGGACTATGCCTACACCGCCCGCCAGCAGGAATATCTCGACCTGCTCCGCGCGCCAGAATACGAAACCCTGTGGGCCGAATTGTTGGGTGGGTTTCTGTCCGGCGGTGGGGAGATTCTGGCCCCTGCCGGTGCCTGGCAAAGCACCGGCCCGCTGCAGTGGCCGCTGCCGATTACGGGCAGCATTACCTCGCCGTTCGGCTACCGCACCGATCCCATCACCGGCGAGGTCAGCTACCACAGCGGCACCGACATTGCTGCCCCCGCAGGCACGCCCATCCTGGCCGCCGCCGATGGTACCGTCATAGTCGCCAACGGCGTGGACAGTTGGGGCGGCAGCTATGGCTACTACGTCAAGCTCGACCACGGCGGCGGCCTGCAAACCCTCTACGCCCACTGCCAAACCATCTGCGTCACCGCAGGCCAGCAGGTGCAGGCCGGGCAGGTCATTGGCTACGTAGGGCACACAGGGCGGGCCACAGGGGATCACTTGCATTTTGAAATTGTGGAGAACGGCCAGCGGCAGGGGCGCCCCTCCTAGGATACCCTAAACGCCAATAACGGTAATTTTTACGGAGAGAGTGGCCCGGGGATTGACTCTATATGCTACGAAAAGGTTGGGGGAAGATTATCCGTTCAATTATTAAGACGGAATTATAAATTGGCAAAAAAGTTTTTGCTTACTAACTCTACAGTTATTTGAAGTGCTAAAACCGACAGGTGAATGGTAAAAGAGAAGAAAAATGCAAATGTAATTTGCGTATTAAAAATGAGAAGAATCAATAAAAAGAAGAGAATTTCGCTGAAAAGAATCTTACGGGCCATCTTTTTGTAATGTAATGCCTCTAAATCATCTAAGGGTTTATTAGTGGCAGATACTGGAGAAAAGTAGTAAATTATGCAGGTTGATATGCAGGGAAATACCAAGTGGTAAAAATGAATAGTTGTATCCGCAGGATAGAGTACGACAAAAAGAAATGTAAATGCTGATATGAGATAGCAACCGATTTTTGTTTTGGCGTGAAACCCACCAGCATAGATGCGCAAAGGCAAATAAAGAATAAGGAACAGCAAACATCTCGGAACGCAATTAAACACAAAGCCTAGAAAGAGAAGTGTTCCCCAGGTAAGAAGATTAAAGAGAAAAAGATAATCCAAAGCCCAAATATATAGAGAAACATCGGCGCTGGGGATAAGACCTAAATGTATCCAAATCCGAACGATAGAAATGCTTGCTTTCATGAGTGATTTCTCTTAAAGCGATTAGCGGTATCGGGAATTCTAGGCTGATAGCCGGGCCCCATACAGGTTGAATTAACACTAATAATAACAAAGGCGCTGGCCAAAGTCAGGCAACCCTTCATTATCGCGCGGAAAGACTTTCTAAGAGACAATTTCATAACGTCCATCTCCTACAAAACTTATAATATGCTGACATTATAGAACGATCGGTAACGAAACAGAAAAAAGTTTGACCAAAATGCAGGTTTCTTTGACTGAAATGAAAAAATAGGGGGGATGTATACTCTAATATACGTATTGAGACAAATAAGATCACTATAATTTCTTTCGCGGGCAAACGGTTGCTGCTAATATTAAAATGAATTATCAGCTTATTTTGAAGGATATAAGTGTGCTTTAAAGTTGATGGGGTACAAAATGGATATCTGCCAAGTTGCTGCTTTGCGCATAAGAAAAATGAGATTAGAAAAGAATATGACCATAGATGATCTTGCTGAAAAGTGTGATGTCTCTACACAAACAATCAAACTTATTGAAGCGGGAAGAAGAAATTTTAAAAATAAAAACTTTGTATACAATAGCAAACTCTCTAAATGTCAGTAGTGATTATTTAATTGGCCGTATAGATACTCCAGTTCCAGAAAGTACAGTAGTAGGGAATTTGATATCAGAGTTAACAACAGAGGAAAGTGATTTATCTGGTTTCAATACTGTCAAGGTATGTGGAAATTTTAAAGAAGGCAGGGACTGATCGTAATGAAAATAGTAGTGTGTGATGATGATGCCCCTAGTTTACGAGCAGATGAAAAACATAATTGCGTCATACTCGATTGTGAAGAATGAAAATTTGGAGTTGACGTTTTACCAAACCGTAGAGGAATTGCTACACGCAAAGCATAAGTACGATATTCTCTTTTTGGACATCCGATTTTAATAATTGTGATATTGGAATAGATGTTGCAAAAAAAGCTTAGGAAAGCAGGAAATACATCACTAATTATATTATTGACGTCTTTGCATTCAAAAGCGATAGAAGGATATGAGATAGGGGCATATCGATATATTGTAAAACCTATTATTAAAGAGAAAATGTATGCGGTTTTAGATGAAGCGATTTCTTCAATCCGTAGCAATTATCGAGTGATTTTGGTTACAGATATGTATAATACCGTAGTAGTCAAGATACAACAAATCCTGTACATTTATTCGAATGCAAGAAAAAAAGATGTCTCGTTACATTAGACGGTGAAATAGAGACATGGGAACAACTAAAAAGTATTTACGAAAAATTGCCACAAGAACAATTTGCATATGCACAAAAAAGGGATTTGTTGTAAATTATAAAATGATAAAAAATTGAATAAAACGGGCGTCGAATTGGTAAATGGAGAAAACGTTCCAATTAGTCGTGGTATGAAAAACGAATTCTTTTTGCAAATTATTTTGAATTTTTTTAGGGAAATAAAATGATTGATGCCAGTATTGCATTGCTAAAGTGTGTTATTGATTACGGATTATGCATCTGGGCCTTTTCATGGTTTGCAAAACGCAAAAGTGAAAATAGGGCGCTTTTTTTAGGAAGCATATTTTTGTCTTCACTTTTTCTTTTTGGAATTAATATGCTAGAAATTCCGTGGTTAAATACAATAGTATCTGCGTTTACTTTATTAGTATTATTTCTTGTTGTTTTTTATACACGTTGGCAACAAGCTTTACCTTTGGCACTTATATTGGTGACATTATGCGTTATTTGCGAATTCACACCACCATTAATTATGTCTGCTCTTATAGGAAACAATCTTGCGCAGACAATCGAAATAACGATTGACGCAGCTGCATTCAACTTGATTGCTAGCGGAATTTTTTATATTGTTTTACGTGTGGGACGTTTCATATTAAACCGAATTTATGGGGAAAAAGACCCCTATTTTACACTAAGAATAATGGATGGGCATCGATATTTCCGATTGTTTCAATCGTGTTTGTATATTATATTGTATATATGGGAGCGGTTGCTAATACATCGCAGACCACAATGATGGGCGGAATTCTATACGCATTTATATTAATCTCAAACATATGTTTTTTCCTAGGAGAAGTTGCGACAGAAAAAAGATATCTTACGGCAGAAGAATACAAACAGATGATGTTTGAACAGGAAAAAACGGAAGCTGTTATGAATTTGCAAGAACAACATCTAAAAAGAAATGAAAGGGCTAATTCACGACTTCGAAGCACAGCTTAATGGACTGCAACTGCTGGCTCGAGAAAATAAAAGTGAGGCCTTCAAAAAGAGTATTGAGGAAGTTCGAGAAAGCATACAGGAAAGGAACGATTTCTATTTTGTGGAATCAAAAGCACTTCAATTAATTTTAAATCAAACGAATGAGCTGTGTATAAAGTATGGGATTGAATTCTGCGCAGATATTCGGTACGGGAACTTTCTTTTTTATGACTTTCCCAGATGTGTTTTCTTTATTTGAAAATACACTATGCAATGCTGTAAATGCCTGCCTTCAACTAGGTGAAGAGGAGAAGAAACGGATTGAATTGAGAGTATTTCGGCAACATGAGCAAATAGTAGTTTTGCTGGCAAACACATATAATAAAGCTAATACACGTTCAAACACATACGCATTACATCCACATCATGAACATGGATATGGAATACAAAACATTAAAAGAGTAATTAGAAAATACAATGGTACATATTTGGTAAAAAAAAGGAAGATGTCTATAAATTAATGATTTCTTTTCCATTGGATGTGGGTAATGTTAAGATTTGAAATTGATCAAAGCGGATACCGCCCGCCTAGCAAAGAGCGGTTCCGCCAATCCTCAATGTGGATATACGCTTTCTTGTTCGGTTCACTAATGGTGGATGGTGACACTTTGCTTCCTCATAGTGCCTCGGTAACATTCCCTCCACGTGCTGGACGGATATGCCAGCCAATACATCTCAATGAGAGCCTCTCCCGCGCTGCTTTCACGGCGGCGATACCGCTCAATGATGGCAGTTTCAAAGGAGATTCCCTTGAGCTTAGGTACCTTGAGGGTAACATCCCCGGAAGTGGTGGTGAGGTTGCGGTTGTAGTGGCCGCTGCGGTAGCCCTGGCGCTGCTCATTGCGCTCGTACCGGGCCGCCTGGGTCAGCTTCTCTGCCTCGGCCTCCAGCAGCTCGTTGAGCGTTTCCTCTACGCTGCCTCGTACCAGTTCCTTGAGCTGCCCCTTGATAACTTCCTCGTTTAGCTGTACAATCTTTTCGGACATGGTTTGCTGTCTCCTTTCAGAATGGTGTGTCGCGACTTCATTCTACCAGAGTTCTGCAAACCATGTCTCTTTTTATCCTCTTCTCAATTTGCGAAACTTATTGTACATTATCTCCAGACTGTAGCCGATTTATGCACAGACCGACGGCTATTCGGGGCACCACTGTCCGGGTTTTCTGACCCGTGGGGGGCACGCAAGGTGCCAATGGGCGAACTGTTTTTGTGGACGGTAAGCCTGTGGCAGACAGCAATCTGAGGCAGCCTTCCGATTGATTGAAGAGAACTGTGACGGCCGTCTGCAGGATGGGGTGCCCTTGCTCTGCCTCCATCCGCGCCAGAAATTCCTCGCGCAGCGCTTTCTTCCAATGGTAGTAGGTCGAGCAGGCAACAGGGTGTTCTTTACACCAATGCTCTACCATTTGTCCGATTTGCGCCTGCTCGAGAAATAGTTGCAGCCACTGGCTGCCTCGCAACGACATGACTTCTATCTGCATCCCGGCACCTCCCTGTATCTGAGCCTCACGAAAATCTCATGGGAGTTTTTTGGAGGCTCCAAAGACTTCCGCTGGCTTAGCACTATTTTCTCTTGCCTCAGGATGCTTGTAAAGGACGGGTACTCTATGGGCGGTTACGAAAATCCAACCCTAGAGTAATTGATCTCTACTGCTATCTTGGATCGATAGCAGTACTGGATTTTCCCGACGGAATAAAGCTGAATCATTTTGAGCTTTGGACTGGGCTTTTTTGCTTGGTGGGGGGATTATAGAGTGGTCACCCAAAAATCGAAAATCATGTATCTTATAGAAATAAAATAGCATTGAAAAGAATCGGAAATTAGTTAAATTTTCAAATGGATGGCAAAACTATTCAACATCAATACTTTGAATATGACCATTATCGTCTCGCTGGATTATAAGCTTGATGGAACCAGCAGCGTTTGTGTAAAAGAAAATCGCCATCACGAAGATTTTTTATAAGAGAGTCCTGATATAAATATGATTGAGAAGATTCATCGTATGTTATACCATATTCTTCATATTCTATAAGGCGTTCTTCATCTGTGATACTATGCTCTGAAATGTTTTCGGTCACAGAGGCTCCGAAGATGCCAGAGGAATAAATGTAGTACCCCCCAAAAAATAGTAGAAGTACTAAAATAGCAGTTAAAGTTTTAAAGAATGTCTTTGATTTTTTTTGGCACTCATGCTTGTCTTTCTCCTTAATCTGTAAAAATGATTTCTTTCCGCAATGAAGTAAAACAAATTGCAAAATAAATACCATATAAAAGAGTAAATACTATTATAGAAACAAAGAAACAAAAAAGAAGTTTTTTGAAAGGCACAAAATAGAGCGCGCCGCAAGAGCGACAATAAGTGAAAGAGATAAAAAAAGAAAAAAAGAGAACGGCGCTGAACAATGGAATTATGAAAATGGCTGAGAGATGATAAAGTGTGATCTTTTCCAATGTATGAATGTCATAACCAATATTTTTGAGAATTCTGAAATCGTGTGAAGCCTTCAGATTTTCACATAATACATTAGAGGCAATCACCGTAAAACCAGAAACAGAAAGAATGATTGCTATGTATAAGACGGGCAAAGCTGATGTTATATAAAGGAACCCGTTTGTCTGACGGATATCATCCGGAAATATCTATATAATCAACAGGTGATGATTTAATAAGAGAAGAGCTGGAATCGGATCGAAGGGAAATAAGATTGGGAAACACATCTTGCATTTCGCAATATTCTGCATGAGAAAATGGTTCATCCATTAAAGTAGAATACTTGGAATAATATGTAGAGAGAGAGCCGACGACAGAGTCAGGCACAACAAGAAGAAAAAAGATTTCCGTTTGAATAGCCATCATATTGGTCAAGAGGTTCTGTGCAAATACCAGCAAAAGACAAGTTGTTATCGCCTATATCCAGTGTCGAATGTTGCTCAGCACATGTTTTGAAGGTGCCCTGAAAAGAGGACAAACAATGAACAATATACTCGTTTTTTCATTTAGGCTGATAGGTGCATATCCTAAGAGAGAACGGAGAGCAGAATAGTCGCTGTGGGATATGCATAAATCAAATTCGCTATAAGGCATGATCACGGCATTATATAGAGTGAAACCAGGGATAGACGAAGTGAAGGCGGAACTGGTACTTTGATATATTGTGTAGGTGCATGAATGAGAATTTGGGTATTTCTCTTTTTATGTAGATATCGTAATCTGCTAAATGATTTTGATTTTGACTTGTAATGATAGAAAAGGTGAACGGAACAAGAGAAAGCCGATAATTGAAAGTGAAAATGGAAATTGCAACTACTGCAATTAGAGAAAGAGATACCGTAAAGGAACTGGTTAAGAAAGCAAATGAATTACTCATATCATTTATGCGCGCCGTAAATGCCCGTAGTACCAATAAGCGAACAGAATGATATTTCCAACTTCCTTTTTCTAACCAGTCAAAGATCCAAGCAGGGAAATAGTGGAAAAACAAATAGATAAAGAGAATAGAAAAAAGGGTGCCAAAAGTGAAATTTGCGCTTTCAGACAGAGGTTGCAGAAGGAAAAAAAGATGGCAGACAGAGTGATACAAATAATCGATGCAGGAAACAGAAGTTTTGCACGGAGAATCAAAACAGAAGAGGGAATTTTGTGTGGAGAGTCATACTGAAGCAAATCTTGCGGTTGTGATTTTTGAATTATTTTGATACTTCTGAATGATGAAAAGAGAAACGTGAAAAGAAAGTAAAGGAATGTAATAACAAATGGATATAATGAAAAATGAAAAGTTAAAGAATATGGTTTCCCCAACAGATTGAAGGATACGGCTTTTAAAACTTGATACACAAAAGACCCGCAAAGGAAACTTAAAATAAGAGCAAAAAATAGAAATATAGAAGTTTTCAAGGGTAAATACTTTGGATATTTGGTACGGCTCCATTCCAAGTGTAATGTAAATGGAAATTTCTTTGCTTCGGCGCTTTAAAATGAAATTAGTCATATAACTTGTCAGCCACAGCGAAATGGAAAATAGCAGCGAAGAAATTAGAATCATGGGTAAAATGAAGGTTGAATCGTCAAGAGGAAAGATATCATCTTCCGCAAAGAGCAAAGAGTTTAAACCGTGGATAAGAGAAAAGATTGCTGTGAGTGTTACAAAGTAGATAATGTAATCATGCGCTTGCCGTTTTGCGTTTCGAAAAGAAAGTTTCGCTAACATATTGATTACTCTCCCAACAATGATATATTGTCTAGAATTTCATGATAAAATTCACGATTCTTTTTTCACCTTTTTACGAGTTCGCTGAAAATTTTCCCGTCTTTTAAGAAAAGAACACGATCTGCATAGCTGGCGCAGAGAGCGTCATGTGTGACCAGAAAGATATTAGAGTGAAGTGTATGGTTGAGAGAAGCAATGATTTTCATTAGGGAGATGGCTGAGGCGGAATCCAAAGCTCCGGTAGGTTCATCAGCAAAAATCAGTTTCGGAGAGTTGACAACTGCACGTGCAAAAGCGCATCTTTGGCGCTCTCCACCTGAAACTTGAGAAGGTAACTTATCTAGTAAATGGCCTATGCCAACTTGATTAGCAATGTCATGAATGCGCTTTTTGGATTGTGCCTTGAGCAGCACCGTTGATGAGTAAACTTAAAGATATATTCTCGCCTAAAAGTAAGGGTATCCAGCAAATTGTAGTTCTGAAAAATAAAACCGAGATTATGGCGACGGAAAGCAGCCAGCTCTGATTTTTTCAAGCTGTCAAAGGAGACACCGTTGAAAAGGATATCACCCGCACTGGCACAATCAATCGTGGATAAGCAATTCAGAAGCGTGCTTTTTCCGGAACCGGAAGCTCCCATGATACATAAAAATTCGCCGTCGTAACTAATAAATGAAATATCATCAAGAGCTTTTGTAACAGTACCGTCTGATCCATAGTATTTTTCTAAGTGTTTTACTTCAATCATGTTTACAAGGCCCTCCTTACATTCTACTATAATTATAGTGTATATTGCGGTGAGATGATATGAAGGTGGATTTTAAAAACATTACAAAATTGTAAGAATAAAGCGCAAATAGGTGTTTGTCACTTTGAGAAGTTGACAAACACCTATTTTATCTTAAGGGATGGGGAGCAAATCAAAAAATAATGTGCCTTCCCATCTTTCTTCAAAAAGTGCTATAGAATAAACATACTCTACAGGTCGCGCAAATGATCCATCAGGCCGGCGCAAAGCTGTTTTATTTGCCGTCATACAGTCCGGACTTGAATTCCACTGAAAAACTATGGGCCAAAGTAAAAGCGTTCCTGCGTAAACGCAGGGCTTTGACCCCGGAAGCCCTGCAGCGGCGCGACAGGCTGCGTTTGCCTGTATTACACCTTCTGATTGCAGAAACTGGTTTGCATATGCAGAGCGTTGATGAGATTTTATGGGATCGCTCTGGATTCTATAGATTTTTTGAAAAGCAAGAGAAACACAAGTATATTTTTTTACGGCAGAACGAATCGTGATTTCAATCCCCAGCTCTTTACAAAGCTGTTTACATAGATAAAGGCCAATCCCGGTGGAAGTCTTTCGTTGATGACCGTTACTTCCAGTGAACCCTTTTTCAAAAACACGACCAAGGTCGCTTTCTCGGATCCCGGTTCCATTATCTTGGATTTCAAGATAAACATGATGGTTCGTATCAATTGCACGAAACGTAAGAAGCGGCGAAGAACTCCTGTACTGTGCGCTGTTATTGATTATTTGACCCAAAATAAATACGAGCGCTTTTGTGTCCGTATAAACAAAAGAATCAACAGTATGAACTTCAATTGAAAATTGATTTTGTATAAGTAGTTGCTTGTTGTTCAAGATGGCTGTGTGAATAATATCCTCCAAAGAAACACGTTTGATCATATAGTCGTTAGACATATATCCAAGACGTGCGTAATACAGAACCTGCTCGACATTGTAAGAAAGACGATTGGCTTGTAACAAAATCTTCCTTGAGAGTTCAGACGGATTGTTTTCACATACTAGAGTTATGGATGCAATGGGAGCCTTTAATTCATGTGCCCATTTTTCGATTAATTCTTGGTATTCCTTTTTTTCAATTTGTACTTTGGAAACTTCTTGGGTCATGGATTTTAAAAGAGGATCTGAGAATTTGAATGAAAAGTTCTAGTTGAAACGATCCATAATTACTGATCATTTCACCCAAAAAGATATTTTCTTTCAAGGCTTTGCAAGATGCTGCTCCACTTTTTAAAAATTAAATTGGTTCGATAATATTTATAAAAGTAGTAGAGCGACGCGATAACAATCCAAGCAATTAAAATTAAAACGCATTCGCCAATATCTAAAGATAAAGAACACAAATAAATTGTTAGAATAATAGCAGATAAAATTTGCAAAAGGATAGAAGAAAGCTCATCTTTAATAAAGTCTCCGAATGTCACACTTTATACCCCATACCACGTTTGGTTTGAATGAAACCGGAAAGACCTAGCCTGGACAATTTTTCGCGTATCCTTGTTACATTTACACTGAGCGTATTGTCGTCGATGTATTGATTGGTATTCCATAAATGTTCAATTAAAGAAATTCGAGAAACATAGTGACCCGCATGGTTGAGGCAAGTAGCATAAGATTTGCGTTTCACGTTTACTAAGTTCTACACAAACGTTGTTATACATTACAGTGCAATTGGAGAGATCTAATTTGAGCCCATTGTATTCTATTTCAGAAGAAGTTTCAGAACGATAGGTCCTTTTAAGCGTATTCTTGATTCGAGCCATAAGAACTGGGAGGCTGTACGGTTTTGTAATGTAATCATCGCCGCCTAAAGAAAGAGCTTGGAGTTCGTCAATCTGTGAATCCCGACCAGTGATAAAGATAATAGGAACTTGTGATACCTTTCGAATTTTCATACATAAAATAAAACCATCAGTATTTGGTAAATTAATATCCAGGATCACTAGATCAGGAGATACCAAAAAGGAATTCATTAAGAACGTTATTAAAGTCATTTGCACAAGTTGTATGATAACCAACAGCTTCCAGCGCCAAGGCTAATTCAGAGCATAATACTGAATCATCTTCGATGATGTAAATATGATTCATTTAATATCCCTCTATTACAATATCTTTACGGTTCAAGGCACAGCAGCCAGCCGTGTCTTTTTTTCCCTTTTGTTGCCTATGCTGTTAGAATGAGAGCGTCTTAGCCTGATGTTACCCCCCAAGGACTCTATTGTGTCCGTATGAAAGTCCATCAGCCAGCTTTTCAAGAAAGCACATATATTCTAGCCGATACAGTACGGAGCTAAATTTGTTGGATATTACAACAAAGTATAGCAAACTTGAAAAAGAATAGCAAGTATTTGTTCTGAGGGTCCAAATTGAGGCTGTAGAGCTACAATACATGTTGGACAGAAGAGCAAGTAAAAGCGAATAAAAAAGTAGAAGGACAGAGCCTTCATAGGGTATAGTTAAGTTACCACACACAACAAACCCAAGAAAAGGAGCTCTGTCCCTCATGAGTAAAAGTATAACACAAGACATGCGGTATCGGCAATCCCTAATGCAGTATGCAGCCAAATATGGCGTAAGCCGTGCAAGCCGGAAATACAACAAAAGCCGGTCGTATATCTACTTTTGGAAGACGCGCTGGAATGGAAGTGTGGAATCTCTGGCCTGCCAATCCAGACGTCCGCACCATCACCCGAACCAGCACACCGAGGCCGAGCTGAATCTTATCCGGAATATGCGGCGAAGGAATCCCACGCTTGGAATGATAGAACTCTGGCACCGGCTTCGCAAACGTGGGTATACCCGCCGTCCGGAAAGCCTGTTCCGGATCATGCGCAAGCTGGGGATATTCCCGCAGATAAAGGTCAGAACGCCTTACAAGCCAAAACCATACGAACAGATGCAGTATCCCGGCCAGCGTGTGCAGGTGGATGTGAAAGTGGTGCCGCTGAAATGCCTGGCAAACCCGGAAGAACGGCTATACCAGTATACGGCGATTGACGAATATACACGTCTTAGCTATCTTGGGGCTTACCCGGAGCAGAGTGCCTATTCCTCGGCCGATTTTCTGGAGAAAATGGTGGCCTGGTTCAAACGCCGTGGTGTACGGGATGGTATTGAGTTTACCAACCATTTCTCGACTAACAAGAAAGACCGGCTTACTCGCATTGAATTGGCCGCTGCGCGCCTTGGGATCCGGCACAAACTGATCCGCCCATACACACCCCGTCACAACGGCAAAGTAGAGCGCAGCCACCGTGAAGACCAGAAGCGCTTCTACAATACACACCGTTTCTTCTCTTTTTGCCGATTTTGGTGTGCAGTTCGCTGCACACCAAAAATCGCTCCAACGACTTACCTATGCGCCCTCTGGGATGGCTCTCTCCTAAAGAAAAACTTGCTGCTTTTTTCGATTCTCTCACTGTACAAGATATTTGACAAACCTACAATGTTCTGAGGTTCCAAATTGAGACAAAGAAAAAAATGCATCTTGAACAAAGATGAAAAAATAATGTAGCGCAACTAGAGTATATAATTAGCAAAAGGACATCAGAAACTTTGAAGAAAAGGGGGGAATAATATGGTGATGAAAGATTGCCTAGAAAAAAATGTCCAAAAAAAGGTGCTGATTGAAAAACATAGGGAGTACTATTTGGTGCTCGATGAAGAAACTGGAGCGATATTTTTAGTTAATGAAACGTCACACTTTTTGTATGAAAATTGTGATGGACAAAGTGTCGAAAGTTTGTGTGAATTGCTTTTTGATCAATGCATTGATAAGGATCAGCTGGACAAAAGGACTGTATACGAGGGATGTACAAAAGCTTTGGAGACACTCTTAAAGATGGAACTTTTGACAATAAAATAAAACGGAGATGGAAGTACGATGCATGTTGAAGGAGTATTAGCTAATAACGATTATATTCTAAATGGTTGTTACATTGAAATTACGTCTAATTGTAATTTGAGATGCATTCACTGTTATAACGAATCAGGAGAGCTCCGAGATCAGATTTCTGTTGAAGCATTTAAAAATGTACTTGGGTGTTATGATAATCCAAAGAAAGCATCAATTACATTATCTGGAGGAGAGCCGCTTCTTCATCCCCAGGTGTGGAAATTTATCGATATGATGCTTGAATCTGGAATTTTAGCAAGAAACATTTTGCTGATTACCAATGCAACATGCATTACTGATGATGTGGCAAACATGCTTGCAGAAAAGCATGTTAGTGTCCAGGTCAGCCTTAATGGATCGAGAGCTGAGTTGCATGATTCTATTTGTGGAAAGGGAAATTTTGAAAGAACAATGGCTGGCTTGCAAAGGCTTTTTGTCAAAAGCACGCAAATATATGGTCATTGTACGTAACATGATGAATAAGCAAAATATGAACGATAACTGGGATATGTTCTGTGAAAAACTTATTGATATGGGTGTCCATAAAATCATGCTGGCAGGGTTGAAAAAAAAGTAGGACGAGCAAATGAAAACCTTGAGAAAATAGCACTAACACCTCTCGAATATCAGAGCTTGATTGATCGATTGAAGGAGTCTAAAGTAATAACAGGAATAAATGATGAATATCGAAAGCTTTTTGCTGGGGATGAAGCCGAGTCCAACATAAGAATCGATATTCCTGTTCCATATTCTGGCGTTTGCCCATATGTATACCAAGATGAAAATCCAGTTCCAATAAGTCCCAGAATTGCTACAAATGGAGACGTGTATTTGTGTCAATCGTTTATGGATCAACGGTATTGTCTTGGAAATATTAACAAAGACTCTCTACCGCATGCGTTATTCAATGAGAATTTCATCAATCTTGTGAATTTTATGACAACAGGGCGTTTCTATATGGATGATTGCAACAAGTGCGTTCTAAAGTATCAATGTCCGCGTGGATGTATAGGAGATTGTCTGGCCAATGGATCAATCCACGAAACAGATGGAGGCTGCTTTTTTCGAAAAGAAAACGCAATTCGTCAACTCTTGAAACAAAGTGAAGCTATCGTTGCAGAGCATATGCAATTTTAGGCGATTATAATGGCACAAAATAAAATGAATAAGAGGTGAAATGCGATGAAGTATTCAGAACCTTTGGTTGTCCAGGGTACTAGTGAAGTGACTCCGCGTAGTACATGTACAGAGAAGTTTAACTGCACGACGGGGGCAAAATTCTCTTGCTTGCTGGGAATTTTCTTCCATTGTAGTGGTACGTTTTCTTGCACGGCTTTCTAATATCATAACCAATGGGAGGAAATTGCTATGAAATACTCAGAGCCTGTCGTCGTACAGTTTCAATCTGATATTAGTCTGCGCAACTCTTCGTGCGCAAAATTCAGCTGCGGAGGAGTTTTTACTCCGTATCAGTGTGCCAGAAACTTTTTCAGTTGTGAGAATTTTAGCTGCAGCAATTACAATAATACCTAACGTTCGGTAAGCCATAATTGCGGTCTGTGTAGCGGTAGTGACGGGAGTGTCTTCGTTCTCGAGAGGCACTCCCGATTTTAGTTTAGGAGTGGTGACGTGAAAACGATTTTTAAAATATATATTATGGTTGTGCGCCACTGTGCCTGGCAAATCCTTTCATCGTTAGGAGCAGAATTGCTAGTAGCAATGCTGGGACCAATTGGTTTGCAAGTTTATGAAAAACAAGTGCAAGCGTTAGAAGCCGGAGCTTTAGAGCAATTAGTGCTATTTTTGATAATAATGCTGACAGTAAATATAGTAGCAATAATCATTGAAAACTTAGACGGCCTCTTGACTCAAAAAATGCAACTTGAGATTACACGTAATTTTGGGAAACCAGTATTTGAATATATTCAAAATGTGCCATTATACCATATGAGTGATTCAAATTTCGTCGCAGACAAAGAACGCGCAATAAATGCGGTGGAAAATGATATTTTGTTAGTTGTGCAAAATATTAATGGGAGTATCGCACTGATAGTATCGATTATAGTTCTTAGTGTTATGGTGGCTCAATATGATGTACTGGCTTTAGTGGTTCTGATAATAATGGTTATAGTGCAAAATGTTTTTACGAAAAGAGGAACTTCAGAAGGTGTAGAACTGAATAAATCGTTAGAAATGTTCAAAATAAAAAGAAGCGTACTTTAACAAATTGTTCGTTGATAAAAAATTCATCAAAGGAAATTCGCCAATGGAGATTGACAGATTATATTGAAGGAAAAAAGATACTGGTTAAATGAAGAAATAAAGAGGAAAACTTTAGATTTAGAAAAAGAAATGGACGGGTATAAATCTTTTTTTTGGGCCTGTGTGATGTACTTTTTTGAGTTTATTTATTATATAGTGCTATATATAAGATATACTCGCGGATCGGTGATGCTGGGAACATTAATATATCTTATTCAAGTGTTGTCGACATATTTGGTTAGTTTTACGCAGGTGATTCAACATATAAAAATAATAGCATCAATAAAATATGAGATTGATACATACTTTGAATTCGCAGAGAAAAACTAATGGGAAGCCGAACATAGCTAAAAGTAGAAAAAATAAGAGTAAAAAAAAAATCATCTTTGAAAATGTCGACTTTGAGTATAAAAAAAGGAGGCTATTGCAAGAAATATCATTTTCTATTAATCCTGGGGAAAAAATTTTTTGATTGTTGGGGAAAACGGGAGTGGGAAAAGTACACTTTTAAATCTTATTCTTGGCTTATTGCAGCCCACTCGAGGTAAAGTTGATATCGGTGCAAATAAAATCGCTCTAATGGCGCAAGAAAGTTATAAATTCAACATTACGATAAGGGAAAAAATATTATATTTTCAAAAGAAAAAAACAGAGATAGTTTAATACTAAACACGATGCAAAAGCTAACAGCATTATCGATTGTAGGACGTCTAGAAAATGGACTCGACACACGAATAGGAGCTTCCCTTTATGATGATGGAATAGACTTATCTGGTGGAGAAACACAAAAGATAGTAGCAACCAGAACTCTATTGGATAATGCTGATATATGGATATTTGATGAGCCAGTAGCGGCAATGGATCCTTCATCAGAATATAGCTTTTTTAATACAGTGCTAGAGGAAGATGATAAATCGAAGACAATGATATTTGTATCTCACAGACTCAAAATTGCATCAAAAAATGAATCGAATAATATATTTGGAAAATGGAAAAATTGTGGGGATAGGGACACATCAACAGCTTATGACAGGCTGCGAGAAATATCGTCGATATTATGTATCGTGGCTTCTGATGGAGAATGATTGAGATGTTTGATCAAATTAATAAGTATAAAGCATCATTTGGCAGACTGTTTGAAGCTAAAACATTAAAAGTAATGCTCGAAATTGCTCTTCTGACGATTCTTTTATCTTTTTGGGACCAATAAAAAATATGGTAAAACGTCAAAAAGTGGCCGGAAATAGAACGGTTCTTTCTCCGTTCTGGTGATAGCTTTCCGGAGCCGTTTACGGTATTGTTAGAGTACAGAGGATGCCCCAACCATCCTCGCTGCGGGCGCACCAACCGCCCGAAAAGAAACGATGCAAGGTGATGAAATGGTATATTGGGATGAACAGGGGAACACCGTTGAGATCTCCAAGGCCGATCAGCTTTGGCTGGACGATGGATACTTCAAGACCCAGCAGGCGCATCTGCCGCCGGACGCGCCGAGGGCGGCGCTGTCCTACCGGGTGTCCACCAAGGGGCAGGTCGACCACAACGACATCCCCATGCAGAAAATCAAGTGCCGCAAGTTCGCCCAGCAGCAGGGCTGGCGGGTGGTGATGGAGAAGGCAGAGAAAGGAATCTCCGGCTCCAAGGTGTCCGCCAGCAAGCGGGATGTGATCCAGGAGCTGCGGCAGGAGGCGGGCAACGGCAGCTTTGACATCCTGCTGGTCTATATGTTTGACCGGCTGGGGCGCATCGAAAGCGAGACCCCCTTTGTGCTGGAATGGTTTGTCCAGCATGGCATCCAGATGTGGAGCGTCCACGAGGGCCAGCAGCGGATCGAGAGCCACGGCGATAAGTTGATGAACTACATCCGCTTTTGGCAGGCGGCAGGAGAAAGCGAGAAAACCTCGATCCGCACCCGCGACCGCATTCGGCAGATCGTGTCCAGCGGGCATTTTGCCGGTGGGTTCGTGCCGTATGGATACCGGGCTGTCGATAAGGGCCGGGTAAACAAGCGCGACCAGCCGGTGAAGGACTTGGAGATCGACCCGGAGGAAGCCGCCTGGGTGCGCGAAGTCTTTGAAAAAAGTGGCCAACGAAGGAGCCAGCGGCTACGCGATGGCCCGGATGCTGAACGACCGCGGCCTGTGCACCCGGCAGGGGGCCAGGTTTCAGTCTGTGAACATCAGGCGGATGATCCGCCACGAGGGCTACACCGGGTATCTGATCACCAAGGCGGCCCGATCGGAGTTTATACAAGAGCTGCAAATCGTGGATGAGAAGCTGTTCGCCAGGGCGAACGAGGTCATCGACTGCCGCAGCAAAAAGCTGGCACAGGAGAAAAACATCGCGGCAAAAACGAATAATCCAACCTTACTGGCTGGCATCGTCGTCTGCGCACATTGCGGGGCGAAGATGTCGGCCTTTTTGCACACTGACCGCTACAAGCTGGCGGATGGCACGATCCGGGAAAAGGTGCAGGCCAAATACAACTGCTACCAGCGCGGCCAGAAACTGCGGGCCTGCGACGGGCAGTCGCTGTACCTGGCGGAACGGGTGGATGCCGTTGTGCTGGAAGTCGTACACGACATTTTCCGCAGAATCCAACAGGAGCCGTATGACAGGAGCATTGAGCAGAAGCTGCGTCAGGAAAACGGCGAACAGGAACGGCAAAAACAGGCCGCCGAGAAGAAGATCAAGGCGGCCCAGTATAAGCAGAAGCGCTACGAGGACGAAGTGATCCGCTGCCTGGACGGCCAGAGCCGGTTTTCCGAGGAAATGCTGGCCCGGTTGATTGCCGAAGCGGAAACGGAGGTGCGGCAGGCGAAAGAGGAATACGCAGAGCTGCTCCGCAATGACACCACCCGCGCAACGATCCAACAGATCCGAAGCTACTACGACGAATTCCTGGGCTGGGCGAATGAGTTTGACCTGGCGACGATCCCCCGTAAACGTGCGATCCTGGGCCAGTTGATTGAAAAGGTGGAGGTGGGAAAAGGGGTACAAGGTGACAGTGCATCTCAGGATGAGCTATGCGCAGTTTTTGGGGATAGAGGGAAATGGCGAAATACAAGTGCGGAAGGACGTTTGTGCGTGATGCTCTTTCTAGCGATAAGCGAGAGGAAAATCCTTGCAAAAGCATAAATATTTAACAGTATGACCCTTGAAACGCACACAATTTTCCTATACAATATACATAAAAGAAATTTGGTAAGCGTGAGGGTGTGGCGTGGATGACACAAAATGATCTGAGAAAAAAGTATCCTTATTACGATCAAATCCAGAGGTTTCGCCTGATCGATGATACGTTTATGAGCGTGGTTTTTCCGGACATCGGCTGTACGCAGTTCCTGATTCGTATACTTCTGCAGAATGATGGTTTGAATGTTACCGAGGTGGGGACACAAAAATTCACTCAAGAATCTGCGCGGCCGGTCGGTGCGCTTGGATATTATCGCATACGATAAGCAGGGCAAGATTTATAATATAGAAGTCCAGCGCAAGGACGCAGGCGCTTTACCGAAGCGGGCGCGTTACAACAGTTCCATGATGGACGCCAATATTACAAGGCCGGGCGAAGGACTGGAAAATCTTCCTGAAACGTATGTGATCTTCATCACGGAAAACGACTATTTCCAGAGTGCATTGCCGCTCTACCATATTGACCGTACGGTTCGGGAATTGTCTGCACCGTTTCAGGACGAGGCACATATCATTTATGTGAACGGACAATATAGAGGCGAAGATCCGATTGGATCGGTTATGCACGATTTCTTCTGTGCAGATCCAAAAAGCATGAACAATGCAATTCTTGCCAATGAGGTGGCAAAATACAAAGATACAGACAAAGGAGTGAGCAGTATGTGCCGCATTATGGAAGAACTGACGAACGAAAGCCGTGAAGAAGGGCGCTTGGCAAACCTGCTTGAAAATGTCAAGAAGTTTATGGCTCGAGGAATGAGCTTTGACGAGGTGGCTGACACGCTGGAACTGAGCAAAGAGGACAGAGAGTTTGTACTGAGTAATCTTTAACGCGAGCTTGAGACTATGTGCAATTACAGCAAAGGTGTCTATAACGATGGTATGGAGAGAGGAAGGAATACAGGCATTGCGGGCGCTGCTGATATTCTCAAACGCATGGGGATGGACGCCGGCAAGATTGTTGAGCAGCTGATGCTCCAGTATGGTCTCGGCAGGGAAGAGGCAGCCGGGTATGTGCAGCGGGCAGAGCCGCAGTAAATCATTTCGTGCTATCAAAAATGTAGCCAGGGCGGCGCCTGACGGGGACGCCGCCCTGGCTTTTTGACATGACATATCGGTTAAAAACCGTTGACACTTCATGCACGCTATGGTAAGCTGCAAACACCCGCCTGGCCGGTTTTTATGTGCCTTGCTCCCTCTGTGAACGACAGCCTTAGTACGAGCCGTTACGGGAGAGCAACTGACTCTTAATCAGTGGGTCCTGGGTTCGAGTCCCCGATGGTGCACCATATGAACATTAGACGAACACTGTGTAAGGTCGTTTAATGTAACAGTTTCTTGACCGTTCTGCGTATTTAGCAGGACGGTCATTTTTTGTGTGCCGTCTTCTTCATCAGAAAGATAGATACTGTTTACCAGAATGTCAATCAGATAACGGTTGTATTCCAGACTATCAATGTTGCCCTGAATAAAGTTGTTGAAAAAGAAAATTACTTCGTCCTCTGTCGGTATCCGATGGAGGACTTTTTCTTTTGCGATGTTTTGCTCCAACAGTTTCTTTTGCTGTTCACGCTGTTCAAGGCGGTCTGCCATTGCCTGCGAGTTGCGCCCGGCTTCAATGAGGTCAAGCAGATTATTGATGCCTTTGTTCACTTCGCGCAGTTCGCTTTCAAGTTTCAGCAAGTTGCCGTTATCCTGTGCATCGTTGCAGCATTTGACAACGGCTTTCGCCAGTTCGGGGATATTGTTTGCCAGCAGTACCTTTTTAACGGTATCGACAACAGCGGTTTCAAGGACTTCTTTGCCGATGTAGCGCTTTGTACAGCCCTTTTTGTTGGAACGGTTGGTGCAGGAATAATATTGGTACTTGCTGCCGTTTTTAGATATGCCGGAAATGCCGGACATAGTGCTGCCACATTGCGCGCAGAACAGTTTGGTCGTAAGTAGATACTGGTCGTTTAGCGGTTTGTTTCTTGCGGGGGCGCATTTGTTCTTTCCAACTTGGATTTGTACGCGGTCAAAAAGTTCCTTGTCAATGATAGCCGGGACGCGAATGCCGATGTCTTCCCCCTTTGTATAGACGGATACCGATATACATTTTATTAGTCAGTATGCGGCGCATTACTGAAATGATGAATGGCTTTCCGGCGGCATTGACAGCGCCCTGCGCGTTGAGTTGATTTACGATTTCCGTCATGGATTTCCCTTGGTCGTACCATGTGAAGATTTTGGCGGATAACCTGTGCTTCGCCCTCATCGAGAACGTAGTGTTTATCTACAACGCGATAACCGAAAACACGCGGCCCGCCGGAAGTCTGCCCCTGCATAGCTGCGCGGTGCATTCCGTCTGATACTTTTGCTGCCAGTTCGACAGAGTAGGATTCATTACCGCCGAGGATAACGGCTTTGATGATGGCGCTGTGACTTCCTTCGGGGATTTCTTCGGTTGCCGAAATTAGGTCAACGCTGTTTTGGTGGAGCAGCCGTTCATATGCGCCGTGGTCATCTAAGTTTCTGGCAAAAGCGGTCATAACGCCAGACCAGAACAATGTCAAATAAATGCTTGCTGCTTTCGTAAATCATTCGCTGGAAGTCGGGCCGGGTATCAGTTTTTCCGGTTTTCTTTCGGTCTACATAGGAGCCGATTACGAGCATATTGTGTGCGGTAGCATAGTCATTGCAAATTTCAATCTGGCGTTCAATACTTTCTTCTCGCTGATGGCTGCTCCGAATATCGGGCATAGATAACGGCACGTTTGGATTCCATTGTCATTTTTGCACCTCTTTTGAGTTCTTGCCATTTTGCTTTTTTAGGCGTTCTCCAAATTCTTCGGTGGATTCCGTTTCAAAATCTGGAAAGCTATTATTTGCCTGCGCTTGGCGGTAGGCGTTCACATTGATAAAGAACTTGAACTTTTCTTGTTGTATAAGATTGTAGGTTTTGGTTGCCTGCTCATATTCCGAGTGCGCCCATTCGTTCCAAGTATCATAAATACCCTGTAACTTTTGCACTTGTGGTGATGAATCTGTCATTTGAGAGCGCAGTTCGTTAAGTTGCCTATTATGGTACTGCTGCAAGTAGCGATATTTAGAATAGTAGGGGCTTTTTTTGTTATTGGCTTTGATGTGTTTATCCTTGCACGATTTACTGCAATAAAGGTTGTTGCGCTGGCTCATGCGAAAAGCTCTTTTGCAGCAGGGACAGACAGCAACTTGTTTGACAGAATCCGATGAAAAATAAATGTGGTAAAAATCAAGAGCGAGATATTCGTATAAGGATTTTACCGTGTACACCAGAACGATTTTATTATCCAGCAGGACAAAGGAAGTTGTAAATTGGTTGGGCTTGAAAACGGTTTGACCGTCTTCAAGTTCCTCATGCGTGAACAGATAAACCGTTTTATCAAAACGCTGTGTGCTGGTATCGTCAGTACCGGGGCGCTCGGAAAAAGCTGCGTCTAAATCAGAAAAAGCATACTGAACAAGATTGCAGGTATAGGTCAAGGCTTCTTCGGTGGCAGACTGTTTACTTTGCGGGTAAATAGTGGTGCGGCTGTTAATGCAATCTAAAAAGAATTGATTTACAAGTGGCTGCCCGGAAATGATTTCAATAGCTTCTTTATCTGGGCAATTTGACAACGTCAAAAGTTGCTCTTTAGGGGACAAGCGATATTTTGCAAAGTAATTATAAAAATCTATGGTTTCTGTTCCGATTTCTTTTGTTTTGAAATGACGGTAGCCTTGTTGTCATGTAAGGTTACTTGTAGAAGCATTCCATCACAAAATGTAATGTTCATAATTCCTCCCAAATGTGCGACAACCGACTGTGCGCAAATTGGCGCGTATGGTTTAGCTATCGCGGACATAAGTAAATGCTGCTATACTAATCATAGTGATACAACCAAACGAAATGCACTGAATGTATCACTATGATACGCTACAACTCCGCTAATGTCAAGAGGGCAGTATGGACTTCAAGATGTCAAAATTTGATATTGACCGTATTGCCTGCCTGATGTATCGCGATATTGCGGCGTACATAGACGACCAACGCAAAGCAGTCTTCGGATTGTGATGCAGCGGCCAGAAAGGAGGAAAAACAATATGCGTTTGAACAATGCGACCATCAAGCAGGTGATTGTATCGCCTGCGACCCTCGGTGAGCGTCTTCGCCTGTGCGGTATTCGCCCTTACAACGAGTACATTAACGGCAATCGCACCGACACCGTTCTGGGCTACACTTTACACGGTGACTTGTTCCGGCTTTCAGGGTGAACGCCTTGATGTTAAGATTCCGGGCAAGCAGCTGCTGGGTGAAGATGCCTATGACCATCTGGTAAAGTTTACCAACATTCAGCTTGGCATTTATCCCAGTTTCGTAAAGGTCAGCGCGGCATTGATGCCGTCAATCTTAAAGCAATGGCCGAGGGTGTAACCGTTATCGGTGGTTAATCGCTGGGCGGTGGCAAGGGCGGGATGCCCTAAAGCGTCTCACCCTGCCGCCGCCTTACTTTTTGCCCTCTGGGTCGCTCGAACGGGCCCACGCCGGACGGGCGGGGAATATTACCTTAGAGCGACAATGAGACATTGAGATAGTGCAGAAATAAGACGTAGCACAGATGATAAAAGTATCTCAATGAAAACGACAAGTTGTTGAGATAGAAGCAAGTCGTTGAGATACAAAAGGTGGTGATGGCAATGGCAAAAGCAGCAGACTTTGATGGCAAGGCTAATGAAACAGAAGTCGTTACGTCAGAAAGTGTAAAAGGAAAACGAAAAACTTCTATTTTAGGCACGAAAGCGCGTCTGTGGCTGATTACAATCAATAACCCACAGAACCATGGAATATCTCTTGAACAGTCGGGAATTCTTGAACGATTCAAAGAGGACATTAAAACAGGGCGCGTTACCTATGTAGCAAGTGTTATGGAACAAAGCCTGACTGTCGATGAAAATGACAAACACACACCACATGGACATATTGCGGCATACTTTCCGTCACAAGAACTGGGCGGCCATCTGCACAAATTGTTCCCGATGGCAGCGCTGCAAGATTGCAAGGCAAATATTTTATCGGTCAGGCAGTACTTGATAAAAAGACCCTACTGGTGCATGGTATAAAAAGTATCCTGAAAAGTTCGGCGAGAAGCTGCCAGATGATGAAGCTAACTTTTGGGAATGGGGCATCATTCCAGACGGAAGACGGAAATCTGCTGACAGCCAATCGTCAAAGACATTGAGCGAAGATGTGCTGCAAGCTATCCGCGAGGGGAAAAATGATGCGGAAATTCTGACGAAGTTTCCAACCGTGTGGAATCGTTCGGCAGAACTCCGCAAGATTCGATTTGCAATTATGAGCCAGAAGTACCGCCCGATTTATCGTGACCTAAATTGCATTTATGTGGAAGCCAATTTCCCACCTAAAGAAGCCTACAAGTTGTTTGCGCATACACCGGATACATACGTTGTAAGTGATTACACACACCCTTGGGATAGCTACTGCGCAGAAAAGACGGTTGTGCTGACTGAGTATGTAGGCCAATTCCCTTGGTTCGAGATTCGCCGTCTTTTGAGTGGTAACTACTGCACCTTGCCCGCGCGCTTTTCGGATGCTGTTGCCTGCTATACCAACATCATCATCATTTCTCCGCTACGCTTTGCGGAAATGTGCAAATGTGGAAAAGGATATAATCCTAATATATTGATAAGCTATTTTACACATTCCCGCCGCTATCTTGACCTTGCCGACTTTGGAACCGATTATGTGCTGAATTTGTGGCCGCGCAGACACTACGCTGTCTACCATCATCATCGGGGACGGACGTGCAGCCGAGCAGATTCCGCACGATGCACAGGGGCGCTTCATTATGGAAGACGGCACGGTGTTTCAGGCGTACTATTTTAATGACGATACAATTTCAAAGTGGTAATATAAAAGGCAGACGTTTTTAGCGCCTGCCTTTTAATTTTGGCGAACGATTGTTGAAGGACATAGAAATTTATGCTATTATAAAAATATTGCAGATACGTTCAGATTTACAAAGGAGAATTTTTATGGGAATTTTTTTCAAGATTTCGTAAGAATGAGCAAAAAAAATAATTCTGAATCTGTTAGCTTGAGCCCAAAAGAAAAATTCAAAAAAATGGTGCCTGCTAATCCTGGAATTGCATTGAATGATGATGAAGTGTGCCTCTTTATGTCTGATGCTTCAATAGGAAAGGAAAAAACACATACAACGGGATATAAATCTTCTGGGATAAGCAGTAGAATCCGTATTGCAAAAGGATTATCGGTGGGAAGTTCTAACGTCCATGTAACACCAACACGTGAAACATATTGGGAAAAGACCCCCTGCCGATTCTTTGTTACAGACAAGAGATTCATTGCGATTTCCCAAAAAGGCGGATTTAATTTAAAGGCAGACAAAATTATTGATATGAAATTGAATGCTGACGCAGTGACTTTATATACAGGCTCGAAGACGTATATTGTCTTTATGACGAGCGAAGATGTGCATAGATATAAGGAACTGTGGGAAACAATTCAAAGTCTTCAAAGAAACGGTATTGACCCGAAAAAATTGTTGAGATAAAGGGGAACGATATAATGGCACTGCTGAATTTTATAGATGGACTTTTTAAGGGCGACAAAACTAAAACAAAACCACCCGTGCGAAATTCAACTGCGACACAAAAGCGATACTATGCGGATTCATCGAGCGTTGCGATAGAGGAAAGGCCATATTATCAGCAGGATAGTTATTATACCCTCGTAGTTCACGAAGGAACACAGTTCGAAAAGAAAGTGATTCCTTTTAATGAAAGAAAAACGGTGACATACCCGTCTAAAAATGGATTGTATGTTCCAGAAATTTTATTGCTGGAATATTGCAAATATGGAAAGTACCCTAAACCTTCTAATGGGTATCCGGGCTTTTGGTGGTTTGATTATGGAGTGCGTGATGTAGGAAGTTTACTTGATTCATTGAGAAGTCGTGAATTTATAAAATGGGAACGAAAAGGCAATTTGTTAATGAATCTGAATGTGAACGAGTTAAGAGAAATTCTTCGCTCATTGCCTTTCTACTACGGGAAAAAAGGGGTGAACTTATCGAACGAATAAAAAGTGACATTGCGGAAGAAGACTTGCCAAACAACGTGGCTTTACAAAAATATACTTTAACCGAAAAAAGGCATAGAGGAATTGAAAGAGAATGCATATGTGCCTTATATGCACAATCATCGGCATAAGACAACGGATGATTCCACTTTTGGAGAACCTTTTACGGTATGGGAAATGAATAAAATTATTGCGGCAGAGGGAAGACAGAAGGAGTGGGAAACAATAGTAGGTGAAATCGAAAGGCAACGATTTGGAGTAAATATGGCGGGGTCTCAAGGAACAACACAAAATCTTAGAACAACTCAAGAAGTGCCGAGTGAGAAGGAAAATAAAGGCGAGGAACTTAAAATGTTTCTGCGAGAGAACAGAAAGAATATAATAGCGGCGGCAAACACAGAGGGAGATGGATTTTTCGAGGAATCAAAGGGGCTTGATTACTGCACTATTGGAAATGATAAGGAGGCACTTTACCAATTTTACGTTGCGATAGAAAAGAAATTTGATGCGCCTGCACTATATAAAGAAACTGCGAAACTCTTACATAAATACGGCTTATATGATGAAGAAGTGAAGGTTCTGGAAAAAAAGGAGTCGCCATTGTTCCCGCGACAAACCGACACAGGGAAGAACTACTTAAAATGCTTCAAGATGCAATGACCATAAGCAAAACGAGATGAGTGCCGTTGAAAGATACAACGATGGATTTGTTATTCTACTTGGAATAAGGAATTGTGGGTTGTTCCGCGATTAGCCCAAAAAAGAGGGATGGGGAAATGTCAAAGGGGACTGTGGAATACCGCAGCCCAGTTTGTAGAGCGAGGATATGCCGCAAAAGCCCCTTGATATTTCAACACCCCTCTTTTATCCTCGCGCGGAGGAACAACAGCATCACTTCCGGGTGAGCAGCCGTGTGATGCCGATGCCGCCCGGATAAACAAAAGTGTTCGGGTTTGCTCCCACATGGTGCACCACAAACAGCCACACAATTTATTTTGTGTGGCTGTTTTTAATAGTTGTCGCAATATTTGGGGGGACAATTATTATGGCCGCTGACATGGCAGATAGTCAGCGGTCTTTTTGGTTTTTCAAAAAGAAAGTCTACAAATTTAAGAGTCAGAGAGATTGTGGCATAAATACAACTGCCTATATGCACAAAGACCGATATAAACTGGCAGATGGAACTATCCGCGAAAAAGTACAGCCGAAATATAACTGTTTTCAGCGGGCGCAAAAAAATAAAGGCGGCCGGGACTGTGATGGACAATCGTTGCATCTGGCAGAAACGGTGGATGCCATTGTGCTGGAAGTGGTGAGAAAAGTCTTTGCGCAAATCAAGGACACACCATACTCCAGAGTGGCCGAGCAGCGCATCCGGCAGGAATCAAATCTGCAAAAGGTCAAACGGGCAGCCATAGAAAAGAAAATGCGCTCGGCTCAGCACGCGCTGGAACGGTTTGAGGGTGAAATTCTGAAGTGCCTTGACGGGACAAGCTGTTTTACCGAGGATATGATTGCAAAAGCAAATCCGTAAATCGCAAAAAGGATTTGGATGACGCAAAAGCCGAATTTGCAGAATTACAGAAAGAACGCATCAACGAAGCTGCAGAAATCCGCAAGCTGCGCAGCTACTACGATGACTTCCGCGGCTGGGCAGATGAGTTTGACTCGGCACCGCTTAAAATCAAGAGGACGATTCTGAGCCAGCTGATTGATAGGGTAGAGGTGGGCAGAAAATATGCCGTTACCATAAAGTTCAATATGAGTTATCAGCAGTTTCTGGAATGTGATAAAACCATTGAACCGAGGCAAGAAATTGGCGCGTGAAAAACAGCAGCCCGCCTGCACGATGTTGTGCGGCTGGCTGTTGCCATTGTGTGAGGAGCGTTACTATTGCAAAAAGTAAAGAAACAGCGTATAATAAAGGCAAGGAAAGGAGGCGCTTACCCGATGCAGCAGGAAGAAAATTATCTGGCGCAGACCATCTCCCAAGCAGATGTAGATGCCCGCTACGACGAGGGTGTCAAGCGCCTGCTGGCCAACAAGAGTATTCTGGCCGTCATCATGAAAGAATGTGTCCCGGAAATACCGCGATTGTACCACCAAGATATTGCCGAGAAGTACATCGAAGGTGAACCGCAGATTGGCGCGGTAGGCGTTAATATTGATGAAACCAACCGTGTAAATCCGGCTATCCATGGAATCAACACTGAAGATGCAACCTTAACCGAAGGAACAATCCGCTACGATGTCCGATTCTACGCCACAGCACCGAGCGAGGATGGCTTGATTGGTCTGATTCTGAATGTGGAGGCGCAGAACCGCTACAATGCGGGGTATCCGCTGCTGAAGCGTGCTATCTATTATTGCAGCAGAATGATTTCGGCGCAGTACGGCACAGAATTTACCAAAGGTGAGTACGGAAAAATCAAGAAGGTGTACTCGATTTGGGTATGTATGAACCCGCCGAAGAACAGAAGAAACACCATTACGCAGTATTCCATACAGGAAAAAAGCATATCATTGGTGAGGCGGCTGAGCAGGTACGAAACTACGATCTGATGAGCGCCGTAATGATTTGTTTGGGGCGATGAGGACGATAAGAACTACGGCGGACTGCTGAAATTCTTGGAGGTGCTTCTTTCTGAAGAAAAGAGCCCGGAAACGAAGAAAGAAATCCTGGAAACGGAATTTCAAGTTCCGATGACACAAACACTGGAAAGTGAGGTGCGGTATATGTGCAATTTGAGTCAAGGTGTTGCTGAAAGAGCAATGGAAAAAGGTGTGGCGAAGGGGCTGCAGCAAGGTGAAAACCGAGCGATGCTTACGGCAATTCGCAACCTTATGGAAACACTGGGCGTGACCTCCGACAAAGCGATGGATGCGCTTAAAGTGCCGGAAGCGGACCGCGCTAAATACAAGGAGCAACTAAGAAGCTGATATTACAATGACCGCATCCTTGATGAGAAAGTCATTAAGGATGCGGTCTCTTTGTAAAAAAAGCAGCATAGCTTGAAACTGTATATATAAAAACCAGAATCGGTTGGAGTAATAGAATCTTCTACACCACGAGAACTTGCTACTTGAGCAACTGACTCTTAATCAGTGGGTCCTGGGTTCGAGTCCCCGATGGTGCACCAAAGTACGCGTTGCAAGAAATTGCAGCGCGTTTTTTATTGCAATCTTTCAAAGAAGGTTCAATCTGGTGCACCATCGGGTGACGAGAACAGCTCGGGCCCGCCGCCGGTCCGGCGGGCAAAAACGCCCCAGTGGGGCGTTTTTAGAGCGCGGGAGAGTCCCCGATGGTGCACCAGAAAGCGCCTTGCTGCAAAGCAGGGCGCTTTTCTTATGTTGATCTATATTGGGAGAATCGACACTTAGTGTCGGGCCTCCCTTTTTTAGTTTATACCAGCGAATATAGTATATCAGGGCTTCGAATGTGTCTACGAAATGGAGGCAGCGCTGTATCATGAAAATCGGAACTAAAATCCGCCAAGCTGGACGGTGTTTTGCAGGCTGCCGAGAAGGGAAAACTGTGACAGCCAGGAAAATACAATGAACCAGCGCCGGAAATTGTGTGGTGTGCACAACTTCCGGCGCTGGTTATGGTGGCTGTAATAAAACGTTGGAGCGTGAAAAACGGCAAATAAAACCGGCTAGGGAGAAAAGAGTGGTCAGATGGTTGTCAAGAGGCATAGCACACATAGAACGCGTCAAAAAACACGCGCGCGTTAAGAATCGTACGCGTGCGTTTTTGTGATGTGTTATACTCTGTCCATTGAATATACTTTTGCCCTTGCGCCTTTTCCAGTTATTTCAGCACCTAGAATGATGAATCAAAACACAAGCTGTTACAAGAACTTTTGAAAATCGTAGATGGCTTCGATGTTTCTCCTTATGACGACGAAAAGACCGAAGTAATTCTTGACTTCAAAAACTTGTACTTAATCTACATCAAGTAAACTGCTAAAATAAAAACGCAAAGGCAGGTTATTTGTGTAAAGGTGTTGGTGTAGACTTGTTGCATGGTAATATGCAGTTGTAAAGGGAAGGCGCAAGCCTTCTCTTTTTTGTTTCAAAACAATTTGACCCAGGACGAAAAAACCTGGCTGCCTAGCAGTTGGGAGCTTTATTGTGGGCCAAAGCGTAGCCTAAAAAGGAGCGATTTCTGGTGTTGGTTCGTACCAAATCATCAATGCTCAATAATGCTGTCGGGGTCAGAAGTCAAGGGTGAAATGAACTATCTTTTTCCCCCTGACATCCACCCCCCTCGGTGTTATGATGCCAACGAGACGGCAGCCGGACAAGCTTGATGCCGCCTCGAATAATTTTTTTTGCTCTATTTGCACCCTGAATGTGGATCACACAGAGTTTGGGATTGATCCGAGGATTACGCCATGAACAAGACAAAAGATATGACCGTAGGCAGCCCCACCAAAACCATCTTCTTTTTCTCCGTACCCGTCTTGCTTGGAACCCTATTCCAGCAAATATATAACATGGCCGATACGATCATTGTCGGGCAATTTTTGGGTGAAGACGCCCTTGCTTGCCGTGGGGGCGACCGGAAGCACTGTATATCTTGTAATTGGCTTTGCTTCCGGCCTTACCCAGGGCTGCGGTATTTTAGTCTCACAGGCATTTGGCGGGCACCGTCTGAAGGAACTAAAGAAGGTAGTTGGCACAGCGCTCTTGCTCACAGTGGTGTTTTCAGTTATCCTCACGATTCCTACCGTTTCTTTTAGCCGCCAGATTCTGTTAGCGTTGCACACCCCTTCGAACGTACTCCTCTACGCACACGAATATCTTCGCGTCATCTTTGGCGGTATCCTGTGTACGATGGCTTACAATATTGCAGCCAGTATCCTTCGCTCTTTGGGTGACAGCCGCACACCTTTATATTTCCTCATTTTGTCGTCATTCTTGAATATTGTTTTGGATATATTTTTTATCGCGACACTACATATGGGAACTGCAGGCGCCGCTTGGGCAACGGTGTTGTCACAGGGAATTTCTGCACTGCTATGCTTTTTGGTACATGTTTCACAACTACAACAATCTACGTCTCAGTATCCGCGATCTGTACCCCGATCCTTATCGGATTCTGTGTATGATACAAAGCGGCATTCCCATGGCTTTAAACCAAACCGTTACTGCGTTTGGAATTATGATTCTGCAGAGCGGCATCAATCAATTCGGTTCTTCCGTAATGGCGGCCTATACTGCCGCTTCTAAGCTTGAATCCTTGGTGATGCAACCTATGATCGCACTGGGCTCGGGCATTTCTACGTATTGCGCACAAAACATAGGAGCCAGGAAAACAAAACGCATTTTTGCTGGTGTACGCAGCACGATGCTCCTTTCCCTTGGTGCTGCAATTCTGGGTATGGCTTTGTATGGAATTGCCTCCAAAGCCATTCTGCGGATATTTTTGAGTGATCCCTCGCCCGAAATGGTACATTATGCACTGCAATATCTCTACACAAGCGTGTGGTTCCTTTTATTTTTGGCATGGATTTTTCTGTTCCGCAATGCTTTGGTTGGGCTCGGGAACGGCCTTATCACCATAATTGGTGGCGTGGCCGAGCTTCTTTGCCGTTTTTTATGCATTCATTTTCTGCTTCAACCTTTTGGTTTCTGGTGTATTTGTCTAACCAATCCTATTACCTGGATCGTTGCGTGCAGCCTTTTCTGCGGATTTTATTTTCGTTGGGAACACCAGCAAAAACATTGCTCAAAAAAGTGCGGGATGATCCATCTCAGAAGATTATCGGGGTCTCTGCCAGTGGATTCTGTCTGAAGGAACGTCTTGGCAATCTCCGCAATGTCATCGACCAGAATTCCGACGAAATGCGAATCGCCATGATCGCCATGCAGGATGAACAGTTTGCCCATCAGACGTTTATGTCTGAACTGTGTAACCATAAACACTTCTTCTCGAATCAATTCCGGCCATGCCACAGGATCGATTTTAAGGCGTCATACAGCACGTTTCAGTGCCAGATGACAAAGGGGATTTACAAGAAGCAAAAACGACGTTACACAGCCCTCCAGGCATCACGCAATGCAATCGTATTCCCATGCAAGGTATATTGGATTGACCGGAGAAAATACCGACGTCTCTGTACAACTTTGAAAAAGATGAGTTGAAAACTATAAGCCTATTGTGTTGCGGAGCAATCAAGCGTTTCGTTTTGTAAATGAATCGTGCATACAAAAAGCAGACCCGTGAGTCCACGGGTCTGCTTTTCTGTATTTGCGATAGGGAAGAGTATGGACGGGTTACGCAGGTATCGATCCGGGAAATTCGGTTTCCAAACACCCACATCCGCTGGGCTTTTCGCGGATTCGTATGGCTTTTTATTTGTGGGCGGGCTCCTCGCCGGCTGGACATTCTCTCCCCATTTGGCAGCCGCTACCGAATGATTCGTGAAGGATTAATTGGTGGGAAGTTCGCGATAGGTCATTCTTTCAAAATCAGAATAACCACCAGCGTCCTCTCCATTGCCGGAAGCGTATAACCCCAGTGTACAGCCGACAAAACCGCCGGCATGTTCCGTGCTTAAAGAGCGCAGATCAATGTCGGAGATAACCGGTTTCCATTCACTATTGCTTTGGTAAAGAACACTGGCCACAAGCCCTTCTACGCGCAACTTCAGTTTAATGGGGAGTGCAGCCGGCAGATCCATTTGCGCCAAACAGCTGTCTTTACCATCTTTGCAAAGAGAAACAACAAGTTTGACCCCCGAATCCTGGGGATAGCACTCTGCCCGCAGATGGTTTTCGTTGCTTTGAACCATGGCAATACCGGCGCAATCACTCTCTTTGCAGAAATGCGGGATAAAGCTGGTTTCAAATTCGCAATTCCAGTGTTGCTGACGCAGCGCGAGGTATGCAGGCTCACCGCAATCCTTCAAGCTGTCGCAACGATGGAAAAAAAGACGAACAATATGCTCTTCTGCGTGCAGTTCCAGTTCGTGATCGCGGTGATTGCGCAAAGTCAGCAATTCCAGCGGCAGAGAAGGTGTATCAAACGTATAGGTTTTTACATTGGGGTACGTCGTCAGAAGGCTGCCCCTCGTAAGGCAGCGTGACTACTTCTTCAAGATGACCGACCCCCGCATTTACAACCGGCCAACCATCTTCCCAGGTGACCTTTGCCAAAAGGTTTCACGCCCCAACAACGTGTACCCCTGGTTCGGCCGGCAAGCCAATACAACCATATACCAGTTGCCGTTTCCGTCATCCACTAAGTCGGCATGACCGACGCAGGTAACAGGATATTGGGCTCCCAAATGGCGATGCGTCAGAATGGGGTTGCAGGGGCAGTACTCGTAGGGACCAAACACATTTTTTTGCTGCGCGCGATCATGACGCTGTGGTGGATGGAAGTACCGCTTTCCGCATGCAAAATGTAATAGTAACCGTCCTTTTTGTACAGGTGAGGTCCCTCCGGCCAAATGGCTTTGCGCTGGAATCCGGTAAGTACAATGGTGGCATCGGGCTTTAACTGCATCGTGTCCAGATCCAGAGTTTGAATCCAAATTTCGCAGTCGCCATTGCTTAGCGGTACCCGGCAGAACGCGGCCGTTGGCCGATATAATAGCAGGTACCGTCATCGTCAAAAAAGAGACTGGGATCAATGCCGCCGGTAGACTCACCCAAATAGTAAGGCTCGGACCAGGGGCCGCGCGGATCTTTTGCAGTGACGATAAAATTTCCTTGGTCGGACACGTTGGTGGTAATCATATACCAGGTGCCCTTATGGTAACGAATGGTAGGGGCAAAAATCCCCTGGGAATGCTGACAGCCGGACAAAGGAACCTGAGAATCACGATCGAGCACATTGCTGATCAAATTCCAGTGGACAAGATCTTCGCTCTCAAAAACCGGCACGCCGGGAAAATACGCAAATGTCGAATGAACCGTATAGAATTTGTTCCCTACCCGGCAAATCGAAGGGTCGGGAAAGAAGCCTGTCATGATAGGATTTTTAACGGAAAGCATAGAAAACCTCCAGGTATAAAGGGGTGATATTCTGCATGCAAAAATATAGAGTTATGGCCGCTGCATCCAAGAGGAAAAACAGATGCAGCGGCCATAACTATTAGAGGGTGCCGCCGAACTGACTTTTCGGATTACAGGCACTGGAAAACAGGGGCGGATGGCAGGAAAAGGATTTTACTCTTTTACACTGCCAATGGTCATGCCGGATACAAAGTATCTTTGCAGGAAGGGATAAAGCAGAATGATGGGAAGCATCGTCACCACAGTAGCGGCGGAACGCACGGTAACCGGCGTGACGGCTGCGGTAGCGGTGTTGCCGCCGGTGGTGGCACTGCCGCTTTGCTGCATGACAGAGGAAAGAAGCTTCATCAACTCATATTGCAGGGTCGTATACTGGGTGTTCATCCGGTTGTACAACATAGCATCGAACCAGGAGTTCCACTGTCCGACAGCTACGAACAGAGCGACGGTGGCATACACCGGCTTGCACAGGGGCGAGATGATACGGGTAAAGATGGTGAAATCGTTGGCACCGTCAATCATGGCGGATTCTTTTCCAGCGCGCTGGGCAGACCTTCCATGAAAGTGCGCATAACCAGAACGTTAAATGCGCTGACCATGCCCGGAATGACGTATACCCAGAAAGAGTTGGTCAGGTTCATGTTGCGGTACAAAATCAAGGTGGGGATCATACCGCCGTTCACGTACATGGTGATGACCCAGAACAAAGACAGCTGGGAACGGAACAAAAAGCGTTTGCGGCTGATGATGTAGGCCGAAAGTGCGTTCGTTACCAGGGCGAAGATGGTTCCCAACACAGTTCTGGCCACCGAAACCACTGCACCGGTGAGGATGTTCTGCTGATGCAGAACCGTTTTATAGTTCGAGAGCGTAAAGATGCGCGGCCACAGATGGATGCCACCGCGTACGGCGTCGACACCGTCGTTGAAAGAAAGCGCCACCGTGTTCAGAACAGGATACAGCGTAATGGTGACGAACAAAACCAGGAAAATGGTATTGCAGGTAACAAAGACTTTGTCCATGGTGGATGATTTGATTTTCATGTGTACCCTCCCCTTAGAACAATCTGTCTTCACCGGCACGTTTGGCAATCCAGTTTGCGCCGAGAATCAGAATAATTGCAACGACGCTCTTGAAGATACCGGCTGCAGTACCCAAAGAATAATCGTTCTGGCTGATGCCCCAGGTCAAGGTGTAGATATCAATGGTTTCCGAAACACTCTTGACCAGGCCGTTGCCAAGCAGATACTGGACTTCAAAGCCTGCATTCAATACGTTGCCAATATTCATGATCAGAAGAATCATAATGGTGGACTTGATGCCAGGAAGCGTGACGTGCCAGATTTTGCCCCACCGGCCGGCACCATCCAAAGTGGCTGCCTCATACAGGCTGGGATCGATGGAGGTAATGGCGGCCAGGTAGACAATGGCATTCCAGCCGGTTTCCTTCCAAACATTGGCAAATGCAACGATTGGCCAAAAAAACCCGGATTGGCGAAGAAGTTGATGGGCGAATTCAGAATGCCCAGGTTCACCAGCATCTCATTGATGATACCGGTGGAAGACAGCGCATCGTGCAGAATACCGGTGACAATGATCCAGGAAAGGAAGTGGGGCAGATAGGAAACCGTTTGAACAAGCTTTTTGCCGAACATGTTGCGTACTTCGTTCAGCAGGATGGCGAAGATAATGGCCATTAAAAAGGTGGTCACCAGATTGAGAACGCCCATGGCCAGAGTGTTACGGATATCACGCAAAAAGACTTCGTCAGAGAACAGGAATTTAAACTTATCCAGTCCTACGAATTTAGATCCGAAGAGGCCGTCTTTGGGTTTGTAGTTCTGAAAGGCCATTACCCAGCCTGCCAGTGGAACGTAATAAAATACGATGCCGTATACAAAAAAGATAGCCGCACAGACCATCAGAAATTTCTGGCGTGAAATCTCTTTCCATGTAATACGCTTTGATGGATTTTTCATTGGCGAGTCCTCCTAAGGAACGTGTATGGCGAATCATGTGTTGCAAACTAACGTTTAAGGAGCTTGCGGGTTGAATGCATTTCATAAAAAAGTGGCCACGGCTTTACACCGTGCAGCCGTGGCCACTTGTATGTGTCAACGTCTGTGTCGCCTGCAATAACGGGCAGCAAAGACCGGCACGGCGCTCAAGCTCAGTTTGCATTTCTGCCAAGAAATCCTGCGGATTGGCTGCGTTGTACGCAGTCATGTATTCATTCCAGGTGCTTTCAAAATCAGGCGCCATAACAACTTTGGGCAGCCATTCGTGTTTGACTTCGCCCATCTTGACCCAGGCAACACCACCGGGGGTTTCGGTAGTCATTGAACCGGAGTAAGAATACATCGGGAACCAGGGGCCCGGTTCTTCTTCCACAGAACCGATCATATCAACGTAGCTGTCTACGCCGTAGGCATCAAACAGTTTCTGCAGGGGGGTGGACAGGCTGTCCAGGAATTCGCTTGCCTGCTGGTCGGGCTGCATGGCGTTTTTGCCGTCCCGGCTGGTGCCCAGCCACTGCGGCATGTAGGAATAGCTGCACATGTGAGAGGCCTGATAGGCGGGATCCGAACACTGCCTCCGCATTTCTTCGGTGCGGTAATACATGCCGTTTTCATCAACCAGGTAATCCTCACCTTCAACGCCCCAGTAGCGAAGATCGTGAATCTCCTGGTCCAAGAGGTCATTCATGAACTTAAAGGCTGCATCAATGTCGGAGCAACTGGTAGTAACCGCCACACCGCTGGAGTTGTTCAACGTGTCGGCGTAGTTGTGCCAGCGGTTTTCCATTCCTTCGTCAATGGTCAGGCCCAGCGGAACGTAGTTGCAGCCCTGCTCGTCCAAACCCTGCTGTTTGAAAACATCATTGACATTGTACGCGAAGTTCCACCACTGGTCGCACATGCCCAGCACAGCGCCGGTGGAAAGCTTGGCGATGTATTCATCGTAGGTCTGGGTGGCGAATTCTACGTCCACGTAGCCTTTCTGGTATTCTTCGTTCAATTTCTGGAAATACCTCTTGGCAGTAGGCGTGGTATTGTAGTCAACCACCTGCATCGTATCCTTGTCTACAATGACAGAGCCGTCGTTGGGATACCCATCAAGGAACTGGGGTGCATTCTCGATGCAGAAATAGCGCCAGTCTTCGCAAAGTGCCGTGTAGGGAATGTTCTTGGTACCGTTTGCCATGGTGGGGTTGGCATCGGCATAGCTTTCCAGCAGATCGAAATACTGGTCCAGGGTTTTGATTTCGGGGTAACCGGCCCATTCCAGAACACGCGCCTGAATCCAGAAGGCTTCATCGTTATGGGTGGTGGCACGATCTTCGCCATAGGTGTTCTGGAATACGTTGGCCCAATAGATTTTGCCGTCCTCCTGGCGGAAGTTGTCCCACTCTTTGTCGGTGTACATCTCTTTCAGGTTGGGATACTTTTCCAGGTAATCATCCCAAGGCACCAGGACGCCTGCATCGTAAAGAGACATCATGGCATCGCCGCCATTGATGAAGTCCGGATACTCACCGCCCGCGATGATTGTGCCGATGGCTTCTGCGTCGGTCTGGCCGGTCAGCCAGGTCTCTTTCAGTTTGGCGCCGGTCTTTTTCGGCAATGATGTTCATAACATCGTTGTCATCATTGATTTCGGAACCGGGCATTGCGGTAAACATCGTAAATGTTTTGATCCCATCGGACGATTCATTAGAGCCGCCACATGCCGTTAAGCCCAGCAGCATGACCGCGGACATACTTGCCGCAAATGCGCGGCGCCACAATTTTACTTTCATAATTGGCCTCCTGTAGATAGATTTTCCGCCCTTGCGGGTTTCCCTGATTTAAGTATATATACCAAAAATGTTTTTACACAACCGACAAATTCCAGTAAAAACCCCTGAAAATTATAGCTTTGCAAATTCAACGGAAGAGGAAATCGCGCTAAACAGCGAAACAATGATACAAAAAAGACAGGCAGTCCCCCATCCTTGAAGTATTTTGGAAGGCAACATGCCTGCACTTTTGTTTGGCTTATCGTTGTTTTTTAAGAATGCAAAAAACGAAAAGCAAGTGTATGATTATTCTGGTGTGAATTATTTCCCGGGAAATTCAGAATGTGGTTTCTCGGTTTTGCTCTTCCGAAAATGGGAAGGCGTACAGCCTTTCAGCTCGATAAATTTGCAAAGGAAATAATCCACATCTTTATAGCCCACATCTTCGGCAATGCGGCCGATCTGCTTGTTTGTGTACAATAGCTGGCGGCACGCTTCGTTAATACGGTAAGAACACAAATAGTTTTTAAAGGACTGCCCGTATTTTTTGCGGAAGATTTGCCCTAAGTATGCACTGTTGATATAGTATTTTTTGCCCAAGCCCTGCAACGTCAGGTTTTCCGAGTAGTGTTCCTGGATTTCCTTGTCGATAGAATCCAAAATATCGATGGAGATATTTTTTCGCAGAAGGGAAAGGTAGTCTGCATACTCGCGTGCAAAGCGGAACAGATGCTGTCGGCTCCCGCGGGAAATTCCTTCCCGGAAAGACTGCGCGCTGATAAATTGCAGCATTTCCTTCTGGTTGGCTTCGTTGTCCAAATTGGATGCAAGATGCATAAGCCGGAACAAAAGATAATTTAAGTTCAGGTTGATATCTTTGTCATGTACGCCACGCTGCTGCATTTCGGCAAACAGATGGTCTATTTCGGAGCCGATGCGTTACTGCTCATTCAGTTCAATGGCGGTAATCAACTGATCCAGGGTATCTTTGCACAAAACGGCTCTTTCTTGCGGAACCGATAACTCTTCCTCGTAATAATAGATCGATTTTTGCTGGCGGAAGGCGCAAAGGTTTTTCAGCCCGCAGACGGTATCATACGATTCAGAAACAGTGGTGATATCGTCCACTTTTTTGCCAACCAGAAATCGCAATTCGTGTTGTGTCGAAACACCCAATTTCTTATAAAAATCCTGGATATACTGTGTTTCGGAACAGCCGGCATTTCGGGCAAGCGCACCGCTGTAAACAAAAGCAATCCCATACCCAACGCGATCCAACGAAGCGTCACAGAAACACCGGCTCCGGTCCTCGCCTAAAAATTTGCACACAGCTTTGGTACAGGTCACGCTGCACCATACGGAAGTGGTTCTCATCATCGTCATCTTCGCCGTCCGAAGAATGGCAAGCGGAAATTTCAATGTAACGAACGCCGCCCGAAAAATCCAGATGCTTATGCAGATAATCCACGCCGTTGGGATCATATTTGCCGAACAGCAACGAGATCAAACACCGGGCCTGATAGGCCAGTTCGTACTGCTCCTCCATTTTGCTGTTTTGCGAGATGTTATTGTATTTGCTGAGAATGGATAACAGATCTTGCTTTTCCACCGGTTTGAGAAGATAGTCGATACACCCGTAGCGCAGCGCTTTTTGAGCATAGGAAAACTCACTGTATCCGCTCAGAATCACGAAACCGGCGTTGGAAAGATTCTCCCGGCGAACAGTTTCCAGTAATTCAAGTCCGGTCATTTTTGGCATCATAACGTCGGTGATGACAAGGTCAACGGGTAACCTTTTTATGTACTCCAAAGCCTCCTGTCCGTCAGACAAAACGGCAGCCACTTCATAGCCTGCGGCGTTCCAGTCAATCAACGCCTGCAAACCTTGCGCAATAAACTGCTCATCATCTACGATAATAACTTTTAACATGTCACTCCGCCCTTATTGCTTTGTTTAGAGGGAACCGAATCGAAACAAGTGTTCCAATGCCCGGCTCGCTTTCCACCGAGAACTGTGCAGTATCCTCCGTCATCATGCGGATGCGCAGGCAGGTGTTCACCATGCCTACGCGTCCTTTTTCTTTTAACATTTTCAGGCTGGCGTTGCGCATCCGGTCTTGAATACGTTCTACCTCGGCCTCGTCCATACCGCCACCGGTATCTTCAATTTCCATGCAAAGCGCATCGTTTTCTGTATACACGCGTACAAAAATCCAACCGGGAAAAGATTTTGCTTCAATACCGTTGCACACAGGCATTTTCCACAAAGGTGGTAATGGTCAATTTCGGAACCAGGATGTTCTGGCAATCTTCCTGCGCATTGATTTGATACGAAAGGCGCTCCCCGAAGCGATATTTTTGCAAGGACAGGTACGCTTCAACAAACGCCAGCTCACGCTTAATGGTATTGGAATCCGAGGACCAATCCACGTTTTGGCGCACCATTATGGCCAATTTCTGTATCATATCGGCGGTTTCTTCTTCTTTTTTCAGGATGCTGTGCATACGGATGCTTTCCAGTGCGTTGAACAGAAAATGGGGATTGATTTGGCTGTATAAAGCCATCAGCTCTGCGTTCTGCCGGGCAATATCCATCTTCTGCTCTTTCAGTCGGCATCGGTAGGCGGTGTCAATCAGGCTGTTCATTCGGTCAGCCATGCGGTTGTAGTTGTCCATCAGACGGCCGATCTCATCTTGACCGCTTGGCCCGGAAATCTTGATCAACACGTCGCTGTCTATCTGGTTGGAAGACTTTTTCCAGACGGAAAAGACGAGAAGTAATGGAATTCTCCAGCAGATTCATCAAAAGCTGCGGGGAATAATGTTCAGGATCAGCAGCAGGATCAGAATATGGATGTTTTGGCGAATCAGGGCTAAAACGTTGCCGCTTGGTTCCATCACATAGATGTCCAGATCTTCCCCGTAAAGGGTAAAATGCTGGGACAAGCCTACCGAATCAGACGGGGAGAATGTGTCATAAGGCTGCCAACGATAATTGGGCATTGCGTTCGTAAGCAAAATCCGGTTACCGCTGCATACATAAACTGAATCGTTATACCCCATGTTCTGAAAATCGCGGTCCAGCGTGCTGTAATTGATTTCAATACACAAAAGGCACTCCGCCTTATCGCTGTAAAGGCCATTCATCCCACGTAAAAACAACACCTGGCGCCCATCTGTTTCATCATAAGAAAAAAGAAGCCGCGGGCTGTAGCCATCCGCAGTATACTGCTGATACCAGGGCACCTGCGAAACGGTGGATAACCGTGCAAATTCACTGCCGTTTATCAGGGTTTCATTGTCTGCATACACCCGTATGACAGAATTTGTGATCCGGGAAACCCCTGCAGCAAAGAATTGTGGATGTATTCTCGGTAACTTGAAAAATAGTCCTGGGGACTGGCATATTGCCGGCTCACAAAATCCTGAAGGGAGTTATCCATATACAGGCTGGTAGAAATCAGCGCGGAATCTTCTGTGGCGGCGGAAAGCATCGACTGCACTGATTTGGCTATTTTTTCCATCTGGTGCAGCTGCTCGGCATGCTCGTTCTTGGTTAATGCATGTAAAATTACAATATCGGTCAAAAATATGGGGACCAGAATACATAAAAAATAAAGATATCTAAGTTTTTTCTTCAGGCTTAAGTTATTGAGAAAACTTTCCAGCTTGATTCTGACATGATGAAACCGGTTCATACAAAGCTCCTTACCGGTGAATGTTGCAAAATGACCTTGCTATTTTTTAGCGGTGCAAAGTATAATGCCAGTATCAGTATAATTCAGCCGCAGAACCATTGTCAATCAAATAACAGATTGAATAGTGCACAATCTGAATCGCTGTTTTTTGTGAATATTTACATCCTGAAAAAAAGGAGGAGAACTCATTGAGAGGCGTTTTTAATCCGGACAGCCCCATGATGCGCGCCCTGGGCGTTGTGTGGGATCTTATTGTCCTGAATCTGCTGTTCCTGGTTTGCTGCATTCCGGTGGTCACCATTGGCCCTGCCATCACGGCTTTACATTATGTCACCACAAAAATGGCGGGTGAAAAAGACGGCACTCCGGTGGTCGGCAATTTTTTCAAGTCATTCCGGGCAAATTTCCGCCAGGGCGTACTGATGGGAATTCTTTTTGGGGCCGCAGGGGGATTTCTGGGCTATGATATCTATCTTCTATGGCATTCCGGGAATTTCCAAAACAGCATCTTTAAGATTTTGATTCCCGTGGCAGCAATCGCTTATATGATGACCTTCGTATATGCTTTCCCGTTGCTTGCAAGATTCAACAATACGGTTTTAGGTACCATACGGAATGCGTTTATCATGTCTGTGACCTCTTTGCCCCAAACCTTTTCCATGTTGTTGTTGATAGGCGCATGTGTAGCACTTACCCTGTATACACAGACCACATTGCGCTATGGATTGTTTTTGTGGTTTGCGCTGGGGTTCTCTTCGATCGCTTATGCAAATGCATCTGTTTTAAATGGCGTTTTCATGAAGTGCTCAGAGCAGTACTCTTCTCAGATAAATCAGGAGCAGTCTCAGGATACTACGGAGAATTCAGACGGCCAAAAGTAACCGTTTGACGGCATAGAAAAAAGCAAAAGAGCGCAGAAGTCATCTTCGGCGCTCTTTTGCTTTGGTCTGGAAATCAGGTTTTCAGCGTAAAGGCAGCAACGCTGCAAGCGGGCAAGAGGGAAGTAAAGCTGTTGGTACCAACAGTTATGTTTGTCAACGGCTTCGGTTCGACTTGATGGGGATTATCGAACGTATTGTAGGCAGCCGCGCCGGCACCATCACCGCTAAGCACCTGACCGGTGATGGAAGTAAACTTGCTCAGGCCATCCCAGTGAATTTCAACAGGCACAAGGGGTACATTATACCGTTGCTTCTTGCGGGAACCAGATGCGGTAATGCCCGCTTAAAGCAAGCAGCGCAAAAAGATACAGGCAATTGTCATAATAACGCCGCGGTCCGGAACGGAGCGGAGTGCTAAAGAACCGGCGGAGCCATTCATCCGCGCAGGCGTCATCCAGAATCAGGGAACCCTGCGCAATGGTAGCCAGAAGCCCTACAGGATGCAGAGCATTTCCTTCAACGGGTGTGCCGTCGATCAGATAGATGCCGTTTGTTTGCCCGTGTTCCTTTTCTTCAAAAAATTGCTGAATATGTGCAGCTGTTTCTTGGGCCCAACCGTCTTTGTCCCCGAACCATTGGGCATCCAAAGCAATGTTGCCCAACGTGCGGTATGCATCGCTGAAGAACCAGTCGTGACGGTCCGGCTGATCACCCCGATGCGGGCGGCCGTCGTACTCGGCATATTCGGCACTCAAACCGGTACGGGCGTGGCAGGCTTTGCGCAGGTACTGGCGGCTGGCCGCTGCGGCTGCATGCCAGAAAGGACGGTCGCATTCGTCGCTCCACAGAGCAAAAAGTTCATAGAAATGCGGCAAATGATAAGAGGGATCGGTAAATTCACAGTTGGGAATGAATTTGATGAGATGGTTTTCGGGGTTCCACATGGGAAATCCGGAACCGGCTTCTTCGCCTTTGTGTACACATGCGTGCAAGATGCGCCGTGCCCAGGAAGCGTAATCCAGTACTCCTTCGCCGGAACCCCAGCGGTTGGCCGCAAAAAACAGGGACATGGCAAAAAATTCTTCGCCGTCAGGGGCGGGTCCATCGGAATTTTTGCTGCCGTCAGTATGACAGGACCAGGCAAAATAGCCGGCGTTTTCCCCTTCGGTGAGGTACATGTGGGTCACGACCCATCGCCACAGGCAGTCGAATTCCTTCTGGCGATTCATTTGTACGCAGAACATCATTGCGTAGGACATGCCCTCGGTACGGACGTCATGGTTCCCCGTATCCTCTATGTACATCATGTCAGGTCCGGCACAATGGCAAAGGCGAACCCCCTCCGGACCATAGAACATCTCCTCAAATGTGCTTTCCAGCTTGTTGTCAATTTCGGCCTGCGAATATCCAAGCCGTTCCAGTCTGTTCAAATATTGCCCGTTATAGTAGGCACCTTCCATAATAATTTCAGCTCCTTTTGAATCGTGTAAGGCGCAACCGATTTACTCGGTCTGCTGTTCTTGTAACTCACTATAGCAGCTTGTCGATTGTATGGCAAGCGCAAAAAAATGGAACGGGTATGGCGAAAAGCTGTCAGCCATTTGAAAACTCTCTGGAATACAGCAATAAATGAGGAAGACTGTTTCATCCTACATCTTTTTCAAGAATCAGAGGAACAAACAGAAACCGCAACATTCGCCTATCCTTATTTTTCATCATGGTTCTCTAAGGCAACACCGCACAATTCCGCCTTACGGCTTAAGCACCGCTCCGGCGGCTGCGGCACGGCATCTGCGTTGCAAAAATGCTCGATAATGTCGGGTTGCGGTACCCGCATCGTGCTTCGGGGGCAAAAAGCCCCTCGCACTCTGCGACCGCTGCCCCTGCTTCGGTTCGCTGTTTCCGCCACTGGCGGCGCTCACCTTTGCAGCATCCAGTATTATCTGCGCTTTTGGCTTAGCATCTGCCGCACCTCGCTCGCCGTATCGGCACTTAGAGTTATGCGGTATTGCCCTAAATTAAATAATAAATGGTAGCAACAGTAGCGGAGTAAGGGCAAACGGGAAACAACTTTACAAAATCAGAATCAACTATGAATGGCGGCAGGGTTGTGGCGTCTTCTTGGCGGTATAAGCAAATTGATCAAAAATTGCTGACTTTTCAATCAGAGCGGTTAATCCGCAACGGAAAACAAAAAAGCAAAATACAAGAATTCGTATAGCAAAAAATGAGAAGCGCACTCATACATAAGGATTTATGATAGAGAAAAATTGCCAGAAAGCAAAAATTTTACTCTGAGGGGTGCCATCTGTATGCAGATAAAATCCAGGGACTGGCAAAATCCAATGAGCTTATCCGCGAAGTACGCGGCGTATGTGCGGAATGTGATGTGGTGATTTGCTGCCTGGGCTTGGATGCGGGCCTGGAAGGCGAAGAAGGCGACCAGGGAAACCAGCCCGACGCCTGCCCTATCCCACCGAGAATCCCTGGGGTTGATTGATTAGAAAGGAAGTCTTTTGTTATGAAATTCTTTATTGATACCGCGAACGTCAACGAGATCCGCGCCGCAAACGACATGGGCGTCATCGCAGGCGTCACCACCAACCCCAGCCTCATCGCCAAGGAGGGCCGGGACTACGCCGAGACGCTGGCTGAAATTGCCACCATCGTGGACGGCCCCATCAGCGGTGAGGTGAAAGCCACCACCACCGATGCCGAGACGATGGTCAAGGAGGGCGAGGCCATCTACGCCCTTGACCCCAAGCACATGGTCGTAAAGAAAATCCCCATGACCGCCGAGGGCCTCAAGGCCATCAAAGCCTTGTCCGCCAAGGGCATCCCCACCAACTGCACCCTGATTTTCAGCGCCAACCAGGCGCTGCTGGCCGCCCGCGCCGGTGCCACCTACGTCAGCCCCTTCCTGGGGCGCCTGGACGATATCTCCCAGCGGGGCATCGAGCTCATCGAGACCATCCACGACATGTTCCTCAACTACCCCGACATCGAGACCCAGATCATCGCGGCCAGCGTGCGCAACCCCATACACGTGACCGACTGTGCCCTGGCCGGTTCCGACATCGCCACCGTGCCCTACAAGGTCATTGAGCAGATGCTGCATCATCCGCTGACCGATTCCGGCATCGAGAAGTTCAAGGAAGACTACTGCAAGGTGTTTGGTGAGTGATATGACAAAGGAAGAACGTCTGAAGCTGCAGATCGCAGCCTGCAAGGTGCGTATGGGCGTGATTGAATCCACCCACGGTGCCAAAGCCGGGCACCCCGGCGGCAGCCTGTCCGCCGCCGATATGTTTACTTACCTTTATAATAAGGAAATGCGCGTCGACCCAACCAACCCGAAATGGGAGAACCGGGACCGGTTCGTGCTCTCCAAGGGACATACCGCGCCGGGGCTGTACAGCGCGCTGGCCTACCGGGGATTTTTCCCGGTGGAGGACCTGCCCACCCTGCGCCACATTGACAGCTATCTGCAGGGCCACCCCAATATGAACACGGTGCCCGGTGTGGATATGTCCACCGGCAGCCTGGGCCAGGGCATCTCCTGTGCGGCAGGCATGGCCAAAGCCGCCAAGTACCTGCACAAGGATGATGTGCGTGTGTATGCTCTCCTGGGCGATGGCGAGATCGAGGAGGGGGAAGTGTGGGAAGCGTTCCTCTTCGCCGCCAAGTACAAACTGGACAATCTCTGTGTCATTATTGACCTGAACGGGCTGCAGATCGACGGCCCCACCAGCGAAGTGATGCCCACCGACCCGGTGGATGCCAAGATGCGGGACTTCGGGTTCCGTACCGTCACCATTGACGGTCACGACTTCGCCCAAATCGAAGATGCGTTCCAGTATTTCCACACCCAGACAGGCGCCCCCACAGCCGTCCTGATGAATACTACCAAGGGCAAGGGCGTCAGCTACATGGAGAACCAGGTAGGCTGGCACGGCAAGGCCCCCAACGACGAGGAATACAAGATTGCCATGGACGAGCTGAACGCTCAACTGGCAGAACTGGAGGCGCAGGTATGAGTGAGGTCAAAAAAATTGCCACCCGCGACAGCTACGGCGCCGCGCTGGTAGAACTGGCAAAAGATCACCCCGACGTGGTGGTGCTGGACGCCGATTTGGCCGCCCGCCACCAAGACCGGCGTCTTCAAAAAAGCCTATCCCGACCGCCATTTTGACTGCGGCATTGCCGAGAGCAACATGATGGCCACCGCCGCCGGTATGGCCGCCATGGGGCTGGTGCCCTTTGCCTCCAGCTTTGCCATGTTTGCGGCCGGCCGTGCCTTTGAGCAGGTGCGCAACACCGTCGGCTACCCGCATCTGAACGTGAAGATCTGCGCCACCCACGGCGGCATCTCCGTCGGCGAGGACGGCGCCTCCCACCAGTGCTGCGAGGACTTCGCCCTTATGCGCTCCATCCCCGGCATGACGGTGCTTTGCCCTGCCGACGACGTGGAGGCCAAGGCTGCCGTCAAGGCTGCCTATGAGCACGAAGGCCCCGTCTACCTGCGCTTCGGCCGCCTGGCCCTGCCAGTGTTCCATGATGAAGCTACCTTCAAGTTCGAGATCGGCAAGGGCGAACAGCTCACCGAGGGCAGCGATGTGGCCATCATCGCCACCGGCCTGGAAGTGAACGAGGCCCTCATTGCCGCCGAGCAGCTGAAGAACGAGGGCATCCAGGCCCGGGTGATCAACCTGTGCACCATCAAGCCGCTGGACGAGGAACTGGTCGTCAAAGCGGCCAAAGAGTGCGGTGCCGTCGTCACCTGCGAGGAGCACAGCATCCTGGGCGGCCTGGGCGAGGCCGTGGCCGCCGTGCTGGGCGAACAGTGCCCCATCCCCATGCGCCGCGTGGGCGTCAAGGATGTGTTCGGCCACTCCGGCCCCGCATGGGAACTGTTGGAGCAGTTCGGCCTGCGTTCCGACGCCATCATCGCCGCTGTAAAGGAGCTGGTGTAAGATGATCGCCATCGGCTGCGACCACGGCGGATACGAACTCAAGGAGAAGATTTTGGCTCACCTGCGGCAGCGCGGACTGGAATACCGGGACTTCGGCTGTGATTCTACCGCTTCGGTGGATTACCCCGTCTATGGCAAGGCGGTGGCCCATGCCGTGGCATCGGGCGAGTGCGAAAAAGGCATCGTCATCTGTAGCACCGGCATCGGCATCTCCATCGCCGCTAACAAGGTGCCCGGCATCCGCTGCGCGCTGTGCGGGGATTGCTTCTCTGCCAAAGCCACCCGCCTGCACAACAACGCCAACGTGCTTGCTCTGGGCGCGCTGGTCACCGGACCCGGCCTGGCGCTGGAAATCGTGGACATCTTCCTGGACACGCCTTTTTCTGAGGAGGAGCGTCACAGCCGTCGGGTATCCCAGCTGGAGGGAGAATAATGTTTGAACTGTGTGCATCCATTCTGGCCGCCGACTTTGCCAATCTGGAGCGGGACATGCGGGCGGCCAATGCCGCCGGTGTGGATGCCTTTCACATCGACGTGATGGACGGGCACTTTGTGCCGGCCATCTCCTTTGGTACGGGCATGGTGCGTACGATGGAACGCCTGACCACCAAACCCCTAGACGTTCACCTGATGGTGGAAAAGCCGCTGGATTTTCTGCCGGAACTGGAGGAACTGGGGGTAAAGCGGGTCTCGGTCCATTACGAGATCCCGGGCGGGCCGGAAGCGGCCCTGCGGGCCATCTGCGCCGCCGGGATGCAAGCCGGGCTGGTGCTCAACCCCGAAACGCCGGTGGAATCGGCCCTGCCGTACCTGGCCCAAATTTCGCAGCTGCTGCTGATGACGGTATACCCCGGTCGCGGTGGGCAGGTCTATCTGCCCGGCAGCAACGAGAAGATCGCTGCTGCCAAAAGTCTGCTGCAAAGGGCAGGGGAGCAATACCGTCATCCAGGTGGATGGCGGCATCACCCCCGATACCCTGCCCGGCGCCTATGCGGCCGGGGCACGGAGCATGGTGGCGGGTAGTGCGGTTTTCTATGGAAACATATATCAAAATGTGTGTGCATTGCGTTCGGAGAAGGCAAAACCGTAGATGTTTGTAGTAAAAGGCGGCACCAAAAAAAGAGCAGACTGTTTGGCAAATGAATGTACCGCAAAATCTGTATGGGTTAATTGCCCGGTTTGCCACAATAAGACGAAAACAAAGATTTATCAAGATACATTGGCGCTTCGTTTCCCGATGTATTGCCCGAAATGCAAAAAGGAAATGCGGGTAGATATCATCCGAAGAAAAATCTATCCCTGCACAAAGGTCTATAAATAGCAGCAAGGCCCGCTTTTCATGCAACTGAAAAGCGGGCCATCAGTAAAAGAAGTAAAAAAGTAGTGCAAAACAAAAAAATGCTGCCCAAAAGAGCAGCAATACAACATTATTGGCCGGCATCGTCGTCTGCGCACATTGCGGGGCGAAGATGTCGGCCTTTTTGCATCAACGTCCTGCCGTTCTCCCTGCATGGATTTCCTGCCCCCTTCCGGCGGCGTTTTCCGGCTCTCCCTTGCGGGGTCATCGCCGTGTATCCCATGCAGACGGTCATGCGGTTTTCAAGGTGCAACAGGCAAAACGGAAACAAAAAAGCTGTCACAGAACAGACCAGCCCTGCCTTCGCTTTTTCTGGAAGGTCATGCTAGTCGGTTATGTAACGGCTGAACGAATATGTAAAAATATGTTATATTCAATTGTTGGGATAGATTACCACAAAAATCGAGCCGTGTCAACGTGAACTTGTCGGGGCGAGGCCCCTCCATTTTGCTGCGCAAGACCGTTCTGTCGCTTAAAAGCCCCACTGGGGCTTTCATTGCTCCGCTGTGCTGCGCAAACGCGAACTTTTGAGAATACGTCACTTTCGGCAGTGTGCAAGAAAAAACAATGAAAACTTTGGCAAAAAGAGAGAGGGCTGGACGGTGCCAGCCCTCTTGACAAGAAAAAAACACAAGGCTCTTTATTATGATAAAGCTATAAGAACAGGATAAAGACAATTATTTGAGATTTTTGAAAAAACGGAAATCATTTTGATGATGTGGAACGTTTTAATAGACAGGAAGGGGGTGAACCGTATCCAGACAGAATTATTGCTGCGGAAAGCGCAGAGCGGAGATACAGGTGCGTTGGACACTTTGATTGCAGCGTACTATCCACAAATTCTGAACTATTGCCGTTGGCATACAGCAGACGAGCAGCAGGCGCAGGATGCAGCACAGGAAACCTTTTTTGAAAGCGGTGCGCTGGCTGGATTCCTGTGGTGGATTTCAGGGGGCATTCCGTCCCTTTCTGTACAAAATCGCAAAAAACATTTGCATCGATCTGAACCGTACGATGAAGCGGACGGAGGTATCGCTGGAGAGCTTGCCGGACGAACCCGCCTATCAGGAAAGCGGCTTTGCTGCGGCAGAGGAGAAAGCAAACCTGCGAGCGCTGACGGCCCAGCTGGAGCCGGAACAGCGGGAACTAGTATTGCTGCGGTTCGCACAACAGCTTAAATTGCGGGAGATCGCGCAGATTACAGGTCTGCCCCTGCGCACAGTGCAGTCCCGCCTGCGTGCCGCATTGAAAACCTTGAAAATGCAATGGGAAAAGGAGGACTGGAGATGAATCGAGCCTTTGAAAAAGAACTGTCCAGAGCACTGGCGACAGAGCTTGACACAGCCGCACCGAAAACGCTGCTGCGCCGCTGCCGGGCGGAACATGTCGTAAAACAACGGAGTGATTGGCGTGATTTGCTGCACTGCCAGTTCAAATTGCTGGGCTGGAAGGTCTGGGCGTTGGAAGCAATGGCGGCACTGGCGTTGTACAGTGTGGGTCGGGAACTTGCCCTGTGGGAGAAGGCATGGACATTACGCAATGCACTGTTTGGTCTGAGCACACTTGCCATGCTGACAGCCATGCTCGGTCTACCGTTTTTATACCGGGCAAGTCAATATAAGATGCTTGAACTGGAACATGCCACATATGCAGGAGTCGGTCGTCCGCTGGTGATGCGGTTTTTGCTGCTGCTGGCGGGGGAAACGATCCTGCTGGGAGTGCTGGTACTCAATGTGCGGGCAGCCGTGCCATGGAGCATCGGACAACTGCTGGCGGTGCTGACCGTGCCATTCCTGACCGCAAACAATGGAGCTGCTTCTGCTGCTGCGCTGGGTGCGCCCGGAATGGATGATGACCGGGGCTGTACCACTGTTTGCAGGGCAGCTGTGTTTGCTGCGGTTCGTGCAATTATCGGAACTGCCGAAAGGTCTGCCGCTGGCGGCGGGCGTGCTGGTGCTCTGTATGGTGTTGCAGTGCATCCGGCTTGCCGCCCGGTCAGAATATATTGCAGAAGGCTGAAAGGAGCAAGACATGGAACTGAAAATTCAGAATATTACAAAGCGATACCGGGATAAAACGGCGGTGGATGATGTGTCCATCACGCTCACACCGGGTGTGTGGGGGCTGCTGGGGGCGAATGGTGCAGGCAAAACAACCTTAATGCGGATGCTGGCGGGCATTCTGCGGCCCAGCAGTGGCCGGATTTTGTGCGATGGGGTTGAGATTGGGACGCTTGGTGCGGCCTACCGGGAAAAGCTGGGGTATCTGCCGCAGGAATTCGGGTTTTACCCGGAATTCACGGTGCAGGACTATCTGGAATATATGGCGGCACTCAAGGGTCTGCCGCGCACAGAGGCTGCCCGGCAGATCGACGCACTGCTGGAGCGGGTAAGCCTGACTGAGGTGCGCCGCAAAAAGATCGTGAAGCTTTCCGGCGGTATGAAGCGCCGGGTTGGTATCGCACAGGAACTGCTCAACGCCCCGGAAATTTTAATTCTAGATGAGCCCACGGCAGGGCTGGACCCCGGAGAACGGGTGCGCTTCCGCAATCTGCTGTCGGAGTTTGCGCAGGAACGGATCGTTCTTATTTCAACGCATATCGTTTCGGATGTGGAATACATTGCAGCTGAAAATGCCGTGATGAAGGCTGGCAAAATCATTGCACAGGACACCACCGAAGGGCTGGTAAAGCAGATCGAAGCCAAGGTCTGGCAGGGAAATATCCCGATGGAACAGCTTGCCCGGTGGGAATACCGGCTGCGGGTAGTGAACCTGCGCAACGAGCCGGACGGAACGGTAACATTGCGGTATCTGGCGGATGCACCGCAGCTGCCGGACAGCGTCCCGGCGCAGCCCCGGCTGGAAGATCTGTATCTGTGGCTGTTCCCGGAGGAAATGGAGGAAGCAAAATGAACCTGTATCGTTTGGAATTGAAACGTGTGTGCAAAACCCGTATGACAGCTATTCTGCTGGCCATTGCGCTGGTGCTGGCTGTGGTCATGGCATATCTGCCGGTGACCTTTATCGGCTGGACGGAACTGGATGCCAGCGGAAACGAAGTGCGTTACACGGGTTTGAAAGCAATTCGGAAACGGCAGGAGCAGCAGGTATCCGGTACCATCACGCCGGATGTCATGCAGGAAGCACTGGAAGCCTATCAGCGGGTGTACCGGCAGTATGATGCAAGCTCCATCAACGATATCCCGGTCGAGGTATTTTATAAAGAACTTGCCCGGTATCAGCCTCTTGTGAACAACGCAAAGGAAGCCTTTGCCGACCCGAAAACCGGCATGGCACCGGGCGTGATGGGGCTGACCGTAGAGGATATGCAGAACTTTTACAGCCAGCTCCCCAAACGGCTGGAATCGGTGATCTGGCTGGAACAAAGCGGAAAGCCCGGCTATGAGCAGGCGCAGGCCATTGCACAGAAAAAGTTCGATGCTGTACAAAAACCGTTCACCTATTCATTTGGGGTCAGTCCAGACGCAATGGATTACCAGACCCTGTTGAGCTTGCTGCTCACCCTGCTGTGCGCGGTGATTGCGGCCCCGGTGTTTGCATCGGATGCACAGACCGGGGCGCAGGACATCCAATTGTGCACAAAAAACGGCGGTCTGCGGCTAGCAGCGGCAAAGCTAGCGGCGGCGTTTAGTATCACAGGGGCGGCGTATCTGCTCTGCGGCGTGGTGTGGATCTTGGTCACGAATGCTCTATTTGGCTGGGAAAGTACCCAAACTTCCGTGCAATGGCTGTTTTCTGTGACCAGCCTGCTGCCGTATACCGTTGGCCAGATGGAGTGGGTCATGCTGGTGGCAAACTTCCTGATCTTCTTTGCGGAGGTGGCCTTTGTGCTGATGGCATCCGTATGGGCCAAGAACAACCTGACCGCTTTGTCTGTGGCGCTGATCAGTGTGGTGGCACCGCTGATTGTTTATATGGTCGTGCCGGGCTCCTTCGGAGAATGGCTGTCCACCCTGATTCCGGCAGGGGGCATTGGACTTTCCAACGCATTACTGTATAAAATGATCAGCTTTGATTTTCTCTATGCAGGCGGGCATGCCTTCTTTCAGGCAGATGTACTGCTGGCATCGGCACCGATCAAGATCGTTCTGCTCGTTGGATTGGCAGCATGGGGGTATCTGCGAAAGACCAAGGTGGCTTAAAAGGAAACGCTACTGAAAAAAGTTCATCGGATGCATAGAAAACTGCATCGGATGAACTTTTGTGTCCTAAGCTCCCTGACATGAATCATGGTTGTTGATGTACATTTGATGCGTGGTCTAAACAGGCAAGATTGCAGCTGCCGTTTTGGGCTCGAACCCGACCGTTTTCCCGACTTTGAATAAAAAATCCGATACCTGATCCAGCGCAACTGGTCGACCTTGCCAAGCAGATCGCCTGGTGCTGGCATTCTGTCTGATCACCTGCTTCGTTAACTTCATCAACCGCGTGTGAGCGGCGGTTGCGGGCCTGCTGGTGCCGGACTTTATCTATAACATCGGAACCACGATGCTCAACGGTGACATTTTGATGCTGATCTTCTTCTTTGTCAACAAAATCATCTTCCCGGAGAGGGAAGCAAAAAAGTATAGGGCAATACCGCATAATTCTAAGTGCCGATACGGCGAGCGAGGTGCCGCAGCCGCCGGAGCGGTGCTTAAGCCGTAAGGCGGGAATTATGCGGTGTTGCCATAGGAATAATTTCCGGTATTGTGTGCAAAAGCCCTCTGCTGTAAGGCGGGGGCCTTTTTGTATGCAGGTATAGCAAAGCGGGCGGCCAAATGGGCACACATTTTGGCTGAAACGACTGTTTTGTGCAAAAAGCCTTTGCAGCGTTTGCGCTTTTGGAGACAGTATGCTATAATAACTTATAATGTGTGTAGTATACTCTGCATACAATACTGATAACGCTGCCGCACAGGCAGCCAAAAACACAAAAGAAAGAGTTGATGGTTCTCCAATGGACGATGGCAGTAGTATATTTATGATCACCGCACTGATCGTTTTGATCATGTTGTCGGCCTTTTTTCGGCATCGGAAACAGCATATTCCTCGCTGAACATGATCCGCTTAAAAAGCCGCGCGGAGGATGGCGATAAGCAGGCAGCCAAGGTTCTGGCCCTGGCTGAACGGTATGACAGCCTGCTGAGCACCATTCTGATCGGCAACAACATTGTAAACATCGGTGCGTCTTCGCTTGCAACGGTGCTGTTCAGCCGGTTGCTGGGCAATGCTTACGGCCCCACGGCTTCCACCATTGTCATGACCTTACTGGTTTTGACGTTTTGGCGAAATCACCCCCAAAAGCATGGCGAAGGAAATGCCGGAATCCATTGCAATGGCCTTTGCGCCGGCGCTTGGTGCCCTTGTGGCGGTATTTGGGCCGCTGAACTTTATTTTTGGCAAATGGAAAAGCTTTTTGGCCAGCCGCTTTTATACCGACGAAAAGGACACCATTACCGAAGGTGAGTTGGTAACCATGGTGAGCGAAGCCGAAAAAGACGGTGAGCTGACCAACCGTGAAAGCGAGCTGATCCGCAGCGCCATTGAATTTGACGATGTGGAAGCCCAGGACGTTCTGACCCCGCGCGTGGATGTGATCGCCGTGGCGGATGATACCCCATGGACGAAGTGACCGAAACTTTTGCCGACAGCGGCTATTCCCGCCTGCCGGTATACCACGAAACCATTGATAACATCATTGGCGTGGTACATGAAAAAGACTGTTTTGCCGCCATGCGCAAGGGCGATGAAGATGTCAAGCTGGAAAGCCTGATCGGCCCCACGCTGTACACAACCAGCGTGACCCCATCTCCGCTTTGCTGCGCACTTTGCGGGAAAGCAAGCACCATATGGCAGTTGTGGTGGATGAATACGGCGGCACTGCGGGCATCATCACGCTGGAGGATATCCTGGAAGAGCTGGTTGGCGAGATCTGGGATGAACATGATGAAGTGGTGGAGGATATCCGCCAGCAGAGCGATGGCAGCTGGCTGATTGCCGGCGGTGCCAGCGTGGACGATGTGGCCGAGGAGCTGGATATCCGCGATAAAGAGGAAATTGACGCGGTGGCCATCGGCGGCCTAGTGCAGGAAAAGCTCAGCCGCCTGCCCAAAGTGGGTGACCATTTTGTGTGGGGCAGCTTTGACGGTACCGTGACCCGTGCCACCAACCGCCGCGTGCAGGAAGTACGCCTGGTAAGCCGCCCGCCGGAGCCGGAAACCAAAAAGCCGGACCGCCGCGACCGCGACAAAGACTGAGAACGCGATAAATAATGCAACAGAGAACCTGGGAAGAACAAACTTCCCAGGTTCTTTTTGTGAATTTTTGAGGCGGGTTCTGGTATGATGGAGATAGGAGTTAGTCAAAAATAACGCAGGGGTCTGAGGAGGGAACGTTTATATGGAAGTACAGGAATTTGGCAAACAAAACAGCCGCAAAATTATGCTGCTGCCCGGCAACATGATGAGCTGGCGCCAGTTTGAAGCGGTGATTCCGCTGCTGGAAAAGCAGTACCATGTGATCGACACTTTTGCCCCTGACCCGGAAGCAAAGGGGGCCATCTGGTACGGTTCCAACGAGCCGAACATGAAAAAAGCGATGCAGAAATTAAAACGCGCCTACCCCAACGCGCAGGACCACCCCTTTGTCGGGTACGGCCACGGCGACATCATTGGCCACCCGGATGTGATGGCAAGGGACATCATCGCCTTTATGAAAAGCTGATGCTCGGCGAGGGATCCGGCACGGCGCATTGCAACCCATTGACGCGGTAGGAAATGGTGGTATAATTAAGGCAATACCGCATAATTCTAAGTGCCGATACGGCGAGCGAGGTGCGGCAGATGCTAAGCCAAAAGCGCAGATAATACTGGATGTCTTATCGAGCATTTTGGCAACGCAGATGCCGCGTGCCGCAGCTGCCGGAGCGGTGCTTAAGCCGCAAGGCGGGTGTTGCGGTGTTGCCTTAAATTTCAGGCAACGAAACAGGGGGGATTTGCGCATGATATATCTGGATTATTCGGCCAACACGCCGGTGGACCCCCGTGTGCTGGAAGTATACTGCCGCACCGAGCAGAATTTTATCGGCAACCCCAATTCCACCCACTGCGCCGGGCAGGCCGCCCGGCAGGAGATGGACCGTGTGACCGGCCTGATTGCGGCACAGCTGGGGGTGCTGCCGGAGGAAATCATTTATACATCCGGCGCAACGGAAGCCAATAACCTTGCCTTAAAGGGCACGGCCCGCGCGGCTCGGCATGTGGGGCGGCATATCATTCTCCACCCGCTGGAGCATTCCAGCGTGGGGGGCAACATTGACGGCCTTGCAGCAGCAGGGGCACGAGATCGATCTGCTGAATATTGGCCGGGATGGCAGAATTGACCTGGAACAGCTGGAAGAGCTGCTGCGCAAGGATACCGTATTGGTTTCCATCTGCGGGGTGGACAGTGAACTGGGTACCGTGCAGCCGGTGCGGGAGATCGCCGCGCTGGTGCACCGCTGCCCCAACTGCCGCCTGCATGTGGATGCCACCCAGGCCGTGGGTAAAACGGCCCTCTGGCTGGACGGCGTGGATACCATGAGCTTTACCGCCCACAAGTTTTACGGCCCCAACGGCATTGGCGTGCTGTACAAGCGCAAAGGGTTGGTGATCGAACCTCAGATGAACGGCGGGGCCAGCACTACCATTTACCGCAGCGGCACCCCCACCCTGGGCCTTGCCGCGGCTTTGCAGGCGGCGCTGGCCCTTGCGCTGGATGAACAGCCCCAGCGCTGCGCCCATGTGCAGGCGCTGCACGATACCCTGTGCGCAGAGCTGCAAAAAGCGCCCCGGCGTGCGCATCAACAGCCCGGCGGGTGCGGTGCCGCACATTGTAAATGTGAGCGTGGCGGGCATCAAGGCCGGGGTGTTCCAGCAGGCGTTGAGCGGGCAGGGGGTATGCGTGTCCGTCAAATCGGCCTGCTCCACTGACGGCACACCGTCCAAGGCGGTGTTTGCCGTCAGCCGGGACCGCAAAAATGCGCTCAGCTCATGGCGCATCAGCCTGAGCCACCTGACCACCGAAGAAGAACTGAACGGATTTTTGGCAGCATTTGACCGCTGCCTGAAGGATTTGCAAAAGGAGAAATGACCATTGGAACGCCAGATGGAACCCTGCCAGCTGATTGAACGCAGCATTATCAAAAAATACCGCAAAGAGTTGTGGACCCCTTTTATTGTGGCGGTCAAGCGCTATGAACTGGTGCAGGCGGGAGATAAAATTGCCGTGTGCATTTCCGGCGGCAAGGACTCGATGTTGATGGCCAAGCTGATGCAGGAGCTGCAGCGCCACAGCGAGGTTCCCTTTGAGCTGGTTTTTCTGGTGATGGACCCCGGCTATAATGAGATCAACCGCCAGAAGATCGAAAGCAACGCCGCACTGCTGAATATCCCCATCACAATTTTTGAGACGGATGTGTTTGCGGTCGCCAACAACAGCGATAAATCCCCCTGTTACCTGTGCGCCCGCATGCGCCGCGGCTACCTGTACAAGAAGGCTCAGGAGCTGGGCTGCAACAAAATTGCACTGGGGCACCATTTCAATGATGTCATCGAGACAACCGTTATGAGCATGTTCTACGGCTCCCAGCTGCAGGCCATGCCGCCGAAGCTGCACAGCACAAACTTTCCCGGCATGGCGCTGATCCGCCCCATGTACTGCATGCGGGAGGAAGATATCATTGCCTGGAAACGCTATAACGACCTGGAATTTATCCAGTGCGCCTGCCGCTTTACCGAGACCTGCACCATCTGCGACAATGGCGGCGGCGGCTCCAAGCGGCAGGAGGTCAAGGTTCTGCTGCGCCGCCTGATGCGGGATAACCCCAACATTGAGAACAGCATCTTCCGCAGCATCCACGCCGTTGCGCTGGATACCATGCCCGGCTACAAGACCGAAGGGCAGGAACATAGCTTTTTGGAGCGCTTTGACCGCGTGGAAGCGGAGCTGCAAAAAGAGTTAAAAGAAAAGCAGAAGCAGGAAGCAGATAAAACCGAATAAAAGAAAACACATCCCCGGCGGGCCGCCCAATACGGCGCTGCCGAGGGATGTGCTTGTTTATGAAGATATAAAATCAGGGCAATACCGCATAATTCTAAGTGCCGATACGGCGAGCGAGGTGCGGCAGATGCCAAGCCAAAAGCGCAGATAATACTGGATGCTGCAAAGGTGAGCGCCGCCAGTGGCGGAAACAGCGAACCGAAGCAGGGGCAGCGGTCGCAGAGGTGCGAGGGGCTTTTGCCCCGAAGCACGATGCGGGTACCGCAACCCGACATTATCGAGCATTTTGGCAACGCAGATGCCGTGCCGCAGCTGCCGGAGCGGTGCTTAAGCCGCAAGGCGGGAATTGTGCGGTGTTGCCTCAGATAAATTTGCCGGTCTGGCTGGCGGGGTGTGGCGGATAACGTCCGGCGTGCCGGCGGCCACCACCGTGCCGCCCTGGGCACCGCCGCCCGGGCCCATATCAATGATGTAGTCTGCGTTGCGGATCACATCCAGGTCATGCTCAATGACGATGACGGTGGCACCGTGCTCGATCAGGGTCTGGAACACGCCGAGCAGAACCTGCACATCGGCGGGGTGCAGGCCGATGGTGGGCTCATCAAAGACAAACAGAGAGTCCGACTGGGCTTTGCCCATCTCGCTGGCCAGCTTCAGGCGCTGGGCCTCGCCGCCGGAAAGGCCGGGCGTTTCCTCGCCAAGGGTCAGGTAGCCAAGGCCGAGTTCCTGTAAAACAGTCAGCCGCTGGCGCACCACCGGCCAGTCGGCACAGGCGGTCAGGGCAGTGTTCACATCCATATCCATCAGCTGCGGCAGGGAATATCTGGTTCCGGACTTGCTGGTGTAAAAAATCTGCCCGGCCTCCTTGGCATAGCGGGAACCGCGGCATTCGGGGCAGGAAATCTCCACATCCGGCAAAAACTGTACATCCAGGCTGATGCTGCCGGTGCCATCGCACACGGGGCAGCGCAGCTTGCCCGTGTTGTAGGAAAAATCGCCCGCTTTATACCCGGCCTGCCTGGCATCTGGGGTGGCGGCAAACTTTTTGCGCAGCTCATCATGCACATTGGCATAGGTGGCCACGGTGGAGCGCACATTGATGCCAATGGGTGCGGCATCGATCAGCTTGACCTGGGTGATGCCGTCCGGCACAATAGAGCGTACATGCTCCGGCAGCTTTTGGCCGTGGATGGCGGCGTTCAGGCCGGGAACCAGGCTTTCCAGCACAAGGGTGGTCTTGCCGGAGCCGGAAACCCCGGTCACCACAGTCAGCCGCCCCTTGGGAATTTCGATGTCCAACGGCTTTACGGTGTGGATGGCGTTGGTGGAAAGCTGAATGCGCCCCAGCGCGAACAACTCGCTTTGCGGGGCCTGGGGTCGCAGGCACTGCGCTTTTGCCCGCCAGGAACGGCCCAATGCGGGAAGCAGCGTTTGCTTCAATGGCCGGGATGCTGCCCTGGGCAATCACCTGGCCGCCGCCCGCACCGGCCTGCGGCCCCATCTCAATCAGCCAATCGGCTTCGGATAGAATCTGGGTATCATGGTCCACCAGAATGACTGAGTTGCCGTCATGGATCAGGTCCTGCATCACGCCGGTCAGGCCGGTGATGTTGGCGGGGTGCAGCCCAATAGAGGGTTCATCCAGCACATACAGAACGCCGGTAGTGCGGTTGCGCACCGCGCGGGCCAGCTGCATACGCTGGCGCTCGCCGGTGGAAAGGGTAGCCGCGGCGCGGTCCAACGCCAGGTAGCCCAGCCCCAGGTCCATCAGCCGCTTGGCCACCGTTTGGAACGATTCACAGATGCTCTGCGCCATGGGGCGCATTTCTTCCGGCAGGGCGGCGGGAACCCCGCTTACCCAGGCAACCAGGTCGGAAAGGGTCATGCGGCAGGCTTCATCCAGCGGGATACCCTGCAGCCTGGGCGCGCGGGCTGCAGCGCACAGCCGGGAACCGCCGCAGTCCGGGCAGATATCCTGACGCAAAAACTTTTCCACCCGCTTCATGCCTTTTTCGTCCTTGACTTTGGAGAGTGCGTTTTCCACCGTGCGTACGGCGCTGTAATAGGTAAAATCCAGTTCCCCGGCCTGCTCGCTGTTTTTGGAGTGGTAGAAAATGTGCTTCTTCTCAGCCGGGCCGTCATAGACGATCTCTTTCTCCACATCGGTCAGGTCGCGGAACGGCACATCGGTGCGCACCCCCATGGCGCGACAGACATCGGTCATCAGCGACCACATCAAAGAGTTCCAGGGGGCCACAGCGCCCTCGTCAATGGTCAGGCTTTCGTCCGGCACAAGGGTGGCGCGGTCAACGGTCTGTACGGTGCCGGTGCCGCCGCAGGTGCGGCAGGCACCCTGGCTGTTAAAGGCAAGCTCTTCCGCCGAAGGGGCGTAAAAGCGGGCCCCGCATTCGGGGCAGATCAGCTCCTGCCCGGCGGCCACGGCCAGGGTGGGTGCAAGATAATGCCCGTTGGGGCAGCGGTGGCTGGCAAGGCGGGAGTACATCAGCCGCAGGCTGTTCAGCAGCTCGGTGCCGGTGCCAAAGGTGCTGCGGATGCCCGGCACCCCCGGCCGCTGGTGCAGCGCCAACGCGGCGGGAACATACAGAACCTCGTCCACATCAGCTTTGGGGGCCTGGGTCATGCGGCGGCGCGTGTAGGTGGAAAGTGCGTCCAGATACCGGCGCGAACCTTCGGCATACAGCACGCCCAGCGCCAGCGAAGATTTGCCGGAACCGGATACACCCGCAATGCCGACGATTTTGTTCAGCGGCACATCGACATCAATATTTTTTAGGTTGTGTACCCGTGCCCCGCGGATCTCAATATGATCGACCATACAAACAGCAGCTCCCCTGTTGGATTTATTATAAGGCAACACCGCACAATTCCCGCCTTGCGGCTTAAGCACCGCTCCGGCAGCTGCGGCACGGCATCTGCGTTGCCAAAATGCTCGATAATGTCGGGTTGCGGTACCCGCATCGTGCTTCGGGGGCAAAAGCCCCTCGCACTCAGCGACCGCTGCCCCTGCTTCGGTTCGCTGTTTCCGCCACTGGCGGCGCTCACCTTTGCAGCATCCAGTATTATCTGCGCTTTTGGCTTGGCATCTGCCGCACCTCGCTCGCCGTATCGGCACTTAGAATTATGCGGTGTTGCCATAAAACCATTATACCACAGGGGTGCAACAAAACAAAAAAGCGGTGCCCGCCCTGACCGATTGGGGTCAAGGGCGGGGCACCGCTGAGACTTATTCAGTTATGCCGCAAAGGCAGATCGGTTATTCACCAATTTCAACGCGGGTCACATCAGGTTCCTTCTTGGGAGCTTCCTTCGGGAAGGTCAACTCCAGGATGCCATCGGTGAACTTGGCGCTGACATCCTTGGGCTGCAGGTCGGTGCCAACATAGAAGCTGCGGCTGCAGGCGCCGGTGTAACGCTCCTGGCGGATATACTTGCCTTCGGGGGCCTTTTCGTCTTTATCCAGGCCCTTGGCGGCGCTGATGGTCAGGTAGCCGTTTTTCAGCTCAATGTGGATCTCATCCTTCTTGAAGCCCGGCAGATCAATGGCCAGCTCATAGTTGGTATCGGTCTCGCGGATATCGGTCTTCATCAGGTTGCGTGCATGCTTGCCGTACAGCGGGTTGCGTGCGTTCATCATACCAAAGGAATCGTCAAAGAAATCATCAAAAAGATTTTCACCAAAAACAGTCGGCAACATAAGTCATAACCTCACTTTGTAAAAATCTGGAATTTTATTTGGTGCCTCTCCGGGAAGTCTGACGCTTCCCGAGCCTTGCGGCTCCTTGGCGGTGTTTCCCGGAACGCTCTTGCGTTCCGCACCCCCTCTTTCAAGGTACGCCTTTATTATAACCCTAAAATTAGCACTGTCAATAGTAGAGTGCTAATGTTTACAACCTATGCAATGATTGTTCACAAAATATATAATATTGGAAAATGACGGAAAAAAGCCGACACAAAATAAGACGAACGTTCGATATAAAATCGTGGCGCGATAAAGCAAGAAACAATGCTGGATTTTGGATGACATAAGAAATTGGCAGAGAAACTCTTCGATAAACAAGGCTGTGACAACGTAAGGCGGGGAGAAACAGCGGAATAAGGCTGCCGGACTGGGCCGTCCGCTGCCCGGCATAACCCAGTGGTGCGGGGGAAAAGCTGTAATTTTGAAGTTATTTAGCCAAAAGGACAATTTGACGGAAAAAAAGAAAAGCAAAAACGGGGATGCGAGATAAAAAACGAAGAAACAGCTTAATAGAATAAGGCGATCGGCGGCAAAAATCCCCCTGATGCCGACAAAAAGTGTTTGCAAAATTTTGGCAGTGTGCTATAATCAGAACAATCCAAACACGGAGCAGGGACAACGGGGTCCGCAGTGCAAAAGCTGCGGACCCCGTTCTGATTCCGGAGACAAAAGCATAAAAAGAACAAAAGAGATTTTGCTTTTGCACAAAGGCGTGCGGCACCCGCTTGACGGCGGGGCTGCGCGCTTTTTGTTTGGTCAGGAGATATCCGAGGCAACACCGCACAATTCCGCCTTGCGGCTAAGCACCGCTCCGGCAGCTGCGGCACGGCATCTGCGTTGCCAAAATGCTCGATAATGTCGGGTTGCGGTACCCGCATCGTGCTTCGGGGGCAAAAGCCCCTCGCACTCTGCGACCGCTGCCCCTGCTTCGGTTCGCTGTATCCGCCACTGGCGGCGCTCACCTTTGCAGCATCCAGTATTATCTGCGCTTTTGGCTTGGCATCTGCCGCACCTCGCTCGCCGTATCGGCACTTAGAATTATGCGGTATTGCCCTGAGAGAAGAAAGCAGAACGAACATGAAAGAAAGAGGGGCTTACGATGAAAAAGGCAACACGGGTTCTTTCTCTTACCATGGCGGCAGCGATGGCGGCAGGCGTTTTGGGCGGCTGTTCTTCCAGCGCACAGGGCGGCACAGCCAGCACGGCAGATACTTCCAGTGCCGCTTCCACCACAGCATCCAGCGCGGACAGCGGTAATGTGATCCGTGTTGGTGTGGTCTGCTCCATGACCGGCGGCTCCGCCATTTACGGCGAGGGTGCCCAGAACGCGGTGGATATGGCTGTGGAGGAGATCAACTCCGGCGATTCCGGCTACACGGTCGAGATCGTCAACGGCGGCAAGGTGGCTGACGATGCCAAGGACGCCAAGCAGGCCATGAACGCTTACAACAAGGTCATGGCAGATTCCCCGGCCGCTATCGTGGGCAGCTTCTTCTCTTCCGTTACACTGCCTATGGCGACCCAGGCTGCCAATGACGGAATGCTGCTGCTGGCAACCGGCGCTACCAACGTGGATGTGACCCAGAAAGGCTCCACGATCTTCCGTAACTGCTTCATTGACCCGTATCAGGGCAAGATGGCCGCCCTGTTTGTTAAGAGCAAGGGATTCAGCAAGGTAGCCGTGATTTATGCCAAGGATGATGACTATTCCAACGGCCTGAAGGACGCTTTTGTAGAAAACTGCGAGGCCAACGGCATTGAAATTACCTATACCGGCGAGTGCATGAGCACTGATACTGACTTTTCCTCCCAGGCAGCACAGGCCGTGGCTTCCGGCGCAGAGTTTTTTGTATTATCCCTGCTTCCTGGATACGGTACCGCTGTTTGTAGGCGCAGCGCGCAACGCGGGCTTTACCGGTACCATCATGGGCGGCGATGCCTGGGATGGCGCGGATACCACCGGCCTGGAAGACAAGTTTGATGACTGCTACTTTACCAACCACTACTCCAGCGAGGATACCGCCCCCGCCGTTCAGAACTTTGTGCAGAAGTACACCGAAAAGTACGGCACCGAAAGCCTGAACGCCTGCGCGGCCCTGTACTATGACGCCATCTACATGCTGCTGCAAGCTGCCGAGAATGGCGGCGGCACCGATACCGCAAGCCTGGTAAAAGGCATGACCGGTATGGAGTTTACCGGCGTTGGCGGCAAGATCAAGCTGGACGAAAACGGCGACGCCATCAAGAGCATTGCGTTCAACACCTTTGTTGACGGCAAGGTCAAGTGGTCTGAGACGCTGGATTCCGATGGCAACCTGGTTTCCTCCGCTGAGTAAAGTTTTTTAGATTCCCCTAAATCCCCCTCCAGAGCAAAGGCGCAATGGTGCGCGCGGCAATGCAAGCAGCCGCGCGCACTTTTTTATTTTTTTGATTCCCCCGAATCAAACATTCACAAAAAATGATAGGAAAGGTGAATGGACCATGACTGCATCATTATTTGTTCAGGGCCTGATCAACGGCCTGAACCAGGGCGCTATTTATGCGCTGATCGCGTTGGCTACACCATGGTTTACGGTATCATCCGCATGATCAACTTTGCCCACGGCGATTTTATCATGATCGGTGCTTACATTGTTTTTTACACCATCCCGCTGATGGTCGATGCGGGAATGCCCGCCTGGATGGCCGTGATTGTGGCCGTTGCGGTGTGCGCGCTGGTTGGTGTGCTGGTTGAGATCCTGGCTTACCGCCCGGTGCGCAAGGCCGGGCCCATGTCCGCCTTGATTACCGCACTGGCCATGAGCATCTTTTTTGGAAAACCTGGCCATGGTGCTGTTTGGCGCCAAGCCGCACAACGTGCAGGCCATTTTCAGCCTGCCCACCATTACGGTCGGCGGGGTATCGCTGCCGCTGAACGTGCTGCTGACCATTGGCATCGGCGTTGCGATGATGCTTTGCATGCAGCTGTTTGTAAAAAAGACCAAGCTGGGCAAGGCCATGCGCGCCGTCCCGCAGGATAAGGATGCTTCCACCCTGGTGGGCATCAACGTGAACAAGATCATCACCCTGACCTTTGCCATCGGCTCCGGTCTGGCGGCGGTGGCAGCGCTGATGTACTGCTCTACCTACCCCCGCATTACCACCGATATGGGCTCCATGATGGGCATGAAAGCCTTCATCGCCGCAGTTCTGGGCGGCATTGGCATCATCCCCGGCGCCATGATCGGCGGCATTCTGGTCGGCCTGATTGAAATTTTTGTCAAGCTGTTTGCCCCCGGCTGGTACGAAGCCGTTACTTACGGCACATTGATCGTGATCCTGCTGGTCAAGCCCGCCGGTATCCTGGGCAAGAACACCGGCGAAAAAGTGTAAGGGAGGGAGCAGAGCAATGAGTAAAAAAATAAAAGGCTCCTATCTTTTGAACGCTGTGAGCGTGGCGCTGGTGTTTGCCCTGTTGACAGGGCTGTTCGCCGCCAATGCGTTCGGCACCTCCACCACCTATATTCGGGGCATCTGCACCACCGCCTGCTACACCATCATCATGGTCACATCGCTGAACCTGGTAGTTGGCTTTATGGGCGAGTTCTCCTTGGGGCATGCGGGGTTTGTTTCGGTCGGCGCTTATGTCTCCGCCATTGTATCCGGCGCGCTGGCAGGCAAAGGGCTTTCGGATCTGGGGCTGTTCCTGATCGCGCTGCTGGTCGGCGGCCTGGCTGCGGGCATCATGGGCGTACTGGTCGGCATCCCGGCGCTGCGCCTGCGCGGCGACTATCTCGCCATTGTCACCATGGCGTTTGCCGAAATCATCCGCGTCTGCTTCTGCAACTTTTCCATCACCGGCGGCGGTAAAACAATGAGCGGCATCCTCAAGCTGTCCACCTTCCCGCGGGTATTCTGGATCATGGTGGTCTGCGTTACCATCATGTACCTGTTCGTCCGCAGCAAATATGGCCGCACCGTGCAGGCCATCCGTGAGGACTACATCGCGGCTTCGGCTTCCGGCATCAACGTGACCTATTACAAGGTCATGACCTTTGCCATCAGCGCATTCTTTGCCGGCATCGGCGGCGGTATTTATGCCCATTACATGACGGCAATGATCCCCACCAACTTCAACTTTAACTATTCCGCAGAGCTGTTGAGCGAAGTGATCATCGGCGGCACCGGTTCGCTGACCGGTTCCATCATCGGCGCAGCGTTCCTGAGCGCTTTACCGGAACTGATGCGTGAATTTTCTACCTACCGCATGCTGGCCTACTCGGTGGTTCTGGTGCTGGTCATGCTGTTCCGTCCCGGCGGCATCTTTGGCCGGTGGGAGTTCAGCCTGACCCGCGCGCTGGAAAAACTGACCGGTCGCGGCACGGTAAAAGCAAAAAGCAGAAAAGGGGGCCTGAACCATGGCACAACCCGTTTTGAAATGCCAGCACCTTGGCATCCAGTTTGGCGGCCTGAAAGCCGTGGATGATTTTAATATGGAAATCGGCGAATCCGAGCTGGTGGGGCTGATCGGCCCCAACGGCGCAGGCAAAACCACCGTGTTCAACCTGATCACTGGTGTGTATAAGCCGACCGAAGGCTCCCTTTACCTGAATGGTGAGCGGATGAACGGCAAAAAGACCCACCAGATCGTTCATGCAGGCATTGCCAGAACCTTCCAGAATATCCGCCTGTTCAAAAAAATGACGGTGATCGAAAACGTCAAAGCTGCCATGCTGGAAGAACTGACCTACAACATGCCGCAGGCCATCTTCCGCACCAAGGCGTACTGGCAGCAGGAAGCCGCCGCCACCGCACGCGCCAAAGAGCTGCTGCAGGTGGTGCACCTTTCCGGCAAGGAGGACCTGGAGGCCGACAACCTGCCCCTATGGTGAGCAGCGCCGCCTGGAGATTGCCCGCGCGCTGGCCACCAACATGAAGCTGCTGCTGCTGGACGAACCGGCCGCCGGCATGAACCCGACTGAAACGGAGGAACTGCTGGAGATTATTGATTATATCCGGAGCGAATTCAAGGTATCGGTGCTGCTGATCGAGCATGACATGAGTTTGGTCATGAAAATCTGCGAGCGAATCCAGGTGCTGGACTTTGGTACCACGATCGCTTCCGGCACACCGGCAGAGATCGCCAATGACCCCCATGTGATTGAAGCATACCTGGGCAAAGACAAAGAGGAGGAGGCCGAAACGGATGCTTGAAGTAAAAGACCTTCATGTCAATTACGGCGCGGTACACGCGCTGAACGGCATATCGCTGCATGTGGATGACGGCGAGATCGTATCCCTGATCGGGGCAAACGGCGCGGGCAAAACCACCACCCTGCGCACCATTACCGGGCTGAAAAAAGCTGCGTCCGGCAGCGTGATGTTTGACGGGCACGACCTGCGCAAGGCGGAACCCAGCAAGATCATTACCTACAAGCTGGCCCATGTGCCGGAAGGGCGGCATATCTTCCCCCAGATGACGGTGGAAGAAAACCTGGAAATGGGCGCTTATGCCGACCCGGCCGGGATGGAAGAGACGATGAAGGATGTGTATAAGCGCTTCCCCCGTCTGGATGAGCGCCGCCGCCAGCTGGCGGGCACCCTTTCCGGCGGCGAGCAGCAGATGCTGGCCGTAGGCCGCGCCCTGATGGCAAAGCCCAAAATGATTTTGATGGATGAACCTTCGATGGGCCTTTCGCCCCTGCTGGTCAAAGAGATCTTTGCCATCATTCAGGAAGTAAACAAGCAGGGCATCACGATCCTGCTGGTGGAACAGAACGCAAAGATGGCGCTGGCCATCTCGGACCGCGCCTATGTGCTGGAAACCGGCAACATCAGCATTGAGGGGCAACGCCGCGGATCTGCTGAACGACCCGCGCGTGAAGAAAGCCTATCTGGGCCAGTAAGGAGGGGGTGGAAAATGTATCCCCATTATCCGTATTTTGCAGTCGCCATTACCCGCACCTGTGGTTCGGGCGGCGGCAGCTACATTGGCAAGCAGCTGGCAAAGGCATTTAACATTGACCTGTATGACCGCAAGCTGCTGCGCCTTGCCTCAGAGGACAGCGGCATCAGCGAGGAACTGTTTGCCCACGCCGATGAGAACACCCGCAAAACCATGCTGTACCGGGTTTCGGAACGGGTGTATGACGGCAGCATCATCCCGCCGGAAAGCGGCAACTTTATCAGCGATGAAAACCTGCTCAACTACCAGGCCAAGGTGCTGCGGGAGCTGCTGAACGAGGAAAGCTATATCTGCGTGGGCCGCGCGGCGGACTTTTGTTCTGCGGGATAAGCCCAACGTGCTGACCGTGTATGTGGATGCCCCCTATGACTGGCGTGTGGAGCGCGAGATGAAGCGCCAGGGCATTGGCAGCAGCCAGGCCAAGCACTATATTGACAAGCTGGACCGCTACCGTGAAAGCTATTACAAATACCACACCGGCCGCCAGTGGAAGCGGGTGGAAAATTATGACCTCTGCCTGGATTCTGCCGCCATTGGGCTGGATAACTGCGTGGAGCTGATTAAAAAAGTGATTGAACTGAAATTTGATGTGAAAGCCAAATAACGGCTGAACATAAAGGCAACCAAGATGAGAGGAGTAAGGGAAAATGAAATCCATTGCATATTATGATGGCAAAATCGGCGCACCGGAAGAATTGATGGTGCCGTTCAATGATCGCGTTCACTTTTTTTGGCGATGGCTGCTACGATGCCACCGTTGGCGCGAACGGCAAGGTATACCTGCTGCAGGACCACCTGGACCGCTTTTTTTACCAGCGCCAAGGCACTGGATATCAACATCCCGATGAGCAAGGCCGAGCTGGGCAGGCTGCTGACCGACCTGCTGGCCAAGGTGGACAGCAAGGTCAACTTTGTATACTGGCAGGTCACCCGCGGTGTGGAGCCCCGCAACCATGTGTATGAGGAAGGTGTGCCCGGCAAGCTGTGGGTTTCCATCCGGCCCAACACCCTGAACGACCCCGACAAGCCCATCCGCCTGAACTCTGAGGAGGACACTCGCTTTTACCACTGCAACATCAAAACGCTGAACCTGCTGCCCAGCGTTATGACCGCCCAGCGCGCCAAGCTGGCCGGCATGAGCGAGACCGTGTTCCACCGCGGGGATATTGTAACGGAATGTGCGCACTCCAACGTTTCAGTGCTGAAAGACGGGATTTTCTATTCCCACCCGAACGATGAACTGATTTTGCGCGGCATTGCCAAGACCCATATGCTGCAGGCCTGCTACCGCCTGGGCATTACCGTGATGGAAAAACCGTTCACGGTGGATTTCCTGCGCGATGCGGATGAGATCATCGTGACCTCCTCCTCCAACTTCTGTCTGCATGCCTGCGAGTTTGAGGGCAAGCCCGCCGGCGGCAAGGACCCCGCTACCCTGAAAGCCATCCAGGACGAAGTGCTGAAAGAGTTCTATGACTATACCGGCTGCGAAAGTCTGTGGGGCTGAAAAGGGGAAGACGCCATGACCCGTGACGAACTGGAAAAACGCAATGTAGGCGAAAACCTGGATGCCATCATGTGTCTGGACCCCCGCGGTTACGGGGTGTGCCGCATTTTGTACGCGGGCAGCCGGGCATATACCGGGGGAGCCGACCGCCATGCACGCAGCCGAAGCGTTGTGCAAAAGCCATCCACCCCGGCAACCCGGTGTATATCCTGGTCGGGTTTGTATTGCTGCCCCACAAGGTGCCGGAAATGGACGGTTCTGTCAGCGCGATCCTGCTGGCGCGGTCTCTGGTATTGGCCTTTGGGGCAAAGCCGATCATCGTCTGCCCGCAGGACAGCGTGGAAGCCTTTAAGAAATGCGGCAATGTGGTGGGTCTGCATGTGTATGAGGACCTGGATACCGCCATGGAGCTGCCGCTGAGCCTTGGCGTTGTGGCCTTTACCAAAGATAAGGCCAAAGCCCCCGCCCAGGCCAAAGCACTGGCGGATAAGATTTTACCCGCAGCGGTGATCTCGGTGGAAGCCTGCGGCGGCAACGCCAAGGGTGTTTACCACAATGCGGTGGGCAAGGATGTGACCACACTGGAAGCCAAAAGCGATGTGCTGTGGAACGAACTGCGCGCCCGCGGCGTGCCCAATGTGGCCATCGGCGATCTGGGCAATGAGATCGGCATGGGCACCATTGGGGAGCACATTAAAAAATATGTGCCCTTCACCGCCCCCGGCGAATGCCAGGACGGCTGCTGCTGCGGCATTCTGGCCGCAAGCAGCACCGATAACATCATCACGGCAACCTGCTCTGACTGGGGTTGCTATGCGCTGATGGCCGCGCTGGCCTACCTGAAAAAGGATATGGACATCCTGCACCGGGAGGAGATGGAAAGCGAGGTCATGCGGGTGCTTTCCCGCAATGGCATGATCGATATGACAGGCTCGCTGCTGCCGGGTGTGGATGGGTTTGATACCCGCATGAACGTTGGCATTGTCAGCATGATGCGGCAGTGCACGGCGTATGCGGTGCGGTATTCCCACAATTCGGACCACTGGTTCGGCCCGGTGCTGGCAAAGAAATTTTTTGAGCAGGCATAAAGCAGGTTGTGCTATAATAGGCACATTGGCCTTGGTCAGGAAGCAGTGAACCCAAAACGGCACGTTTAGAGACCGTAAGGGGCGCACAATGTGCGCTAAAGGTACAGCACACTTCCTGACCAGCCCCAAAATACCGGACGCAAAGGGGATTTTTGTTATGATCCAGTTTACCCCCGTGGGGGACAGCGGCGTGCTGGCCGTCTGCGGCAGTGAGATCAGTGAACAGGTGAACGCGCAGGTTATGGCGCTGGATGTCGCTGTGCAGGCGGCGCAGCTGCCCGGCGTGGTGGAAACAGTGCCCACCTATGCGGCGCTGCTGGTCACGCTGGACCCTTTGCAGACCGATGCCGATACCCTGATCCCCGCGCTGCGCCGCCTGTGGGACGCTTTGCCCCCGGTCAGCAGCACCGCGGCCGGGCGGCTGGTGGAGGTGCCGGTGTGTTACGGCGGAGATTACGGCCCCGACCTGGCCTTTGTGGCACAGCACGCCGGGCTGACCGAACAGCAGGTCATCGACATCCACTGCGGGCGGGACTATCGCATTTTTATGCTGGGGTTCCTGCCGGGGTTCCCGTACCTGGGCGGCATGGATGAACGCATTGTCTGCCCCCGGTTGCAGACCCCGCGCACCAAGATCCCCGCGGGGGCGGTGGGCATTGGCGGCAAGCAGACGGGCATCTACCCGCTGGCTTCCCCCGGCGGGTGGCAGCTGATCGGCCGCACGCCGCTGCGCCTGTTTGACCCGGCTGGCGGCGGCAAACTGCCTTACGCGGCGGGGGACCGCATCCGGTTTGTGCCCATCAGCCCGGAAAAGTTTGAAACCATCCAGAAAGAACAGGGGGCGGCACTGTGAACTTGCATGTGATAAGCCCCGGCCCGCTGACCACCGTGCAGGATGCAGGCCGCACCGGCTATGCCGCGCGGGGGTTCCGCACCTGTGGAGCGGCGGATGGTTACGCTATGCGGACCGCCAACCTGCTGGCGGGCAACCCCCAGGCAGCCGGTGCCGCCGTGCTGGAAATGACCCTGCAGGGCGGCAAGTATCAGTTTGACGGGGACACTGTTTTTGCCCTGGCGGGGGGCCGATATGCCCGCCGCGCTGGATGGCCGCCCGGTGCCCGCCTATACGCCGCTTTTGGCCCGCGCGGGGCAGGTGCTGGCAATCGGCGCGGCCCGCAGCGGGCTGCGCGGCTACCTGGCCGTGTTTGGCGGCGTGGATACCCCGCCCGTGCTGGGCAGCCGCTCCACCGACTTAAAAATGCCGGATGGGCGGGCTGGATGGCCGCGCACTGAAAGCTGAGGATGTGCTGCCCATTGGGGCGGCACCCGCCATGGTGGAACAGCGCTGGCAGCAGATCTGCGCCAAAGGGGCAAACCGCCCGCTGGGCACGGCGCGCACCCCCGCAAGGCCGTGGCGCTTTTTGGGCGGGCGGAAGCTGCCGCTGTTCCGTGCGGTGCCCGGCCCCCAGACCGATGCCTTTACCGCAGTGGGACAGGCCGCATTTGTACACGGGGTATATGCTTTGACAGCAGACTGTGACCGCATGGCCTGCAAATTGCAGGGGCCGCAGATCGAGACTGTGGATGGGTCGGACATTGTATCGGACGGCATTGTGGCGGGTTCGGTGCAGGTATCGGCCAACGGGCAGCCCATTGTGATGCTGGCTGACCACCAGACCACCGGCGGGTATGCCAAAATTGCAACCGTCATCAGCGCTGACCTTTCGGCCATGGCGCAGCTGCGCCCCGGCGAAAAGCTGGCGTTCCAATATGTGACCGCGGCGCAGGCTGTTGCAGGAGCCAGGGCGCAGGCGGCCGTGCTTGACAAAATCAGGGAGCGGATGAAATAATGGACTTTGCAGCCATGAAACCGGCCGACCTGCGCGGGCTGATCCGCAAGGGCGAACTGACCGGCCCGACCACCGGCATGTGCAACGGTTATGCCCAGGGCAACCTTGTGGTGCTGCCCAAGGCGCTGGCGTGGGACTTTTTGCTGTTCTGCCAGCGCAACCCCAAAGCCTGCCCGCTGCTGGAAGTGGCGGACGCAGGCGAGCGAACCTTTGCCCAATTTGGCAAAGGCAGCGATATTGCTACCGATATCCCGCGCTACCGGGTGTACGAACACGGCGAGCTGACCGGGGAATACACCGATGTGAGCAAATTCTTTGAGGAGAGGAACGACCTGGTCAGCTTTTTGATCGGGTGCAGCTTCTCCTTTGAATCTGAACTGCTGGAAGCGGGCATCCCGGTGCGCCAGATCGAAGAGGGCGTGAATGTGCCGATGTACAACACCAACATTCCCTGTACCCCGGCGGGGGTGTTCAGCGGAAACATGGTGGTCAGCATGCGGCCCATCCCGTACCGGCAGGTCCCGGCGGCAGCTGCCATTACAGCGGGCATGCCCCGCGTGCACGGTATGCCGGTGCAAATCGGTGAGCCGGAAGCCATCGGCATCCATGATTTGGCTCACCCGGATTACGGCGATGCCGTGACCATCAACCCCGGCGAAACACCGGTGTTCTGGCCCTGCGGCGTGACCCCGCAGAACGTTGTGATGCACTCCAAGCCGGAGTTCTGCATCACCCATGCGCCGGGGCACATGTTTGTGACCGACGTAAAAAATGTGGAGCTGAAATATTAAGAGCAGATAGTAAAAACCACAGGGGCGCACACTGTGCGCCCCTGCAGGGCAGAAGCATTGCCTTATGCCTGAAAGTGGAGGATTGAGCCATGCCGCATATTGATTTGAACTGTGACCTGGGCGAAAGCTTTGGCGCGTATACCATCGGAATGGATGAAAAGGTGATCCCGTTTATCACATCGGCCAATGTGGCCTGTGGCTTCCATGCAGGCGATCCGCTGGTGATGCAGCGCACCGTGGCGCTGTGCAAACAGAGCGGCGCGGCGGTGGGGGCGCACCCCGGTTTCCCTGATCTGCAGGGCTTTGGCCGCCGCCAGATGAAGCTGACCCCGGCGGAAGCCAAGGCCTGTGTGCAGTATCAGATCGGTGCGCTGAAAGCGTTCTGCGATGCCGCCGGTGTGCCGCTGCACCATGTAAAGCCCCACGGCGCTTTGTATAACATGGCGGGCAAGGACCGCGCGCTGGCGGATGCCATCTGCGCCGCAGTGAAGGAGAGCGCCCCGGCGCAGTGCTGCTGGCGCTTTCCGGCAGTGAGATGGTCAAGGCGGCCCAGGCCATCGGCCTGCCGGTTGCCAATGAGGTGTTTGCCGACCGCGGCTACCGCCCGGATGGCAGCCTTGTGCCCCGCGGAACCCCCGGTGCTATGATTGAGGATGAGGACGAAGCCATTGCCCGCGTGATCCGCATGGTAACCGAGGGCAAAGTGACCGCCAACGACGGTACGGAACATTGCCATCCAGGCGGATTCCGTCTGCGTACACGGCGACGGCCCCAAGGCTCTGGCCTTTGTAGAAAAGATCGGCGCGGCCCTGCAGGCAGCCGGGGTGGAATTGAAGGCGTTTTGAGAAAATGAGCAGGGGCACAGTTCAGCAAATGCCGTTTTCCCCTGTAGAGACCGTAAGGGCGCACAGTGTGCGCCCGCAGGTGTGCGCCGGGTGATGAAGTGAAATACCCGGCAAAGCCCGTCATGCGGGACGATGCAGGTGTCGTTCCCTGCAAATTTTTAGCCTGGCAGCGGGAAACCGCCCCTCAGGCCGCTTCACGTCCAGCTCCCCTCTAGGGGAGCCATCGCATACCTAAAGTAAGATATTGGCTCCCCCCTGGGGGAGCTCCGGCGAAAGCCGGTGAGGGTGGCTCCCAGCCGCCAAAATTAAGGCAACACCGCACAATTCCCGCCTTGCGGCTTAAGCACCGCTCCGGCAGCTGCGGCACGGCATCTGCGTTGCCAAAATGCTCGATAAGACATCCAGTATTATCTGCGCTTTTGGCTTGGCATCTGCCGCACCTCGCTCGCCGTATCGGCACTTAGAATTATGCGGTATTGCCTTAAAATTGCGGATAATAAAAACAAAAAGGCGCGTGCCAGCCCATGGGGGCAAGGCACGCGCCTTTTGCTATGCTTATCCCCGCACGCGGAAGCTGCGCTCGGCAGGGTCCGGGGGGATGGATTTGCAGGTAAAGGTTTCAATGTGGATCCAATGGCTGGTGCCGGTAATGGTGGGCACCAGGCGATCCAGCTGGGCGGCGGAACCCTGGGCTTCCAGGTCCACTGTGCCGTCCCAGTTGTTTTCCACCCAGCCGGTCAGATCCAGCAGCTGGGCGGCATACTGCGCACGGTAGCGGAAGCCAACCCCCTGCACGCTGCCGGTAAAATGCCAGTGGCGGCGTTCCACGGCGGCGCTCATTCTGCGGGCTCCTTCTGCGGTTCGCTCTGGCTGGCGGGTTTCGGGTCAAAGCTGTTCAGCCGGGCCGTGCCGGACAGCAGCCACGCCACAAACAGCGTCATAAGAATGACGGAATCGATCGGGTGCAGCACAAAGTTCAGCGGGTAAAGCACACCGGCGGCCAGCAGCGGCAGCAGCGCGCTGTAAACCAGCGCCATGCGGGTGTTCTGGGCAATGCGGGCATCCACCGCGCGGGAAATGCGCACCGCGGCAGCGGCATCGGCCAAATCGTCCCGAAGCAGCATCACATCGGCGGCGGGCAGCGGCTCGGCTCCCATGCCAATGCCGACATCGGCACAGGCCAGTGCCGCGGCGGCAGAAGTACTGCCTATCATGGCGGCAGGGCCGTTTGTTTGCAGGCGGCGCAGTTCGGCTTCCAGCTCTGCGGGGGCAAGGCCGGATACCACGTGGGCGTCATCCAGCCCAACCTGAGCGGCAATGCGGTCTGCATTGGTGCGGCTGTCGCCTGTCAACAGGATCACATCCAGCCCAAGGGCTTTCAGCGCGTCAAGGGCGGCTTTGCTGGCGGGCTTTACGGCATCGGCAACGCCGATCAAACCGGCTGCGTGGCCGTCGAGCGAAAAGTAAAGCGGGGCAATGCCGTCAGCGGCCAGCTGCTCGCCAGCCTGCTGCAAATCGGGGGTCAGCTCGCACTGGGCGGCAATAAACTCTGCGCTGCCGCCTGCCATCACCTTGCCGGCCATTTTGCCGGTCAGGCCCTGGCCGTCCAGAATGGTAACGTCCTTAACGGCGCTCAGCTTGATGTTCTCCGCAGCGGCTTTGCGCATCACGGCGCGGGCCAGCGGGTCTTGGCTCTGGCTTTCCAGCCCGGCAGCCATGCCAAGCAGGAACTTGGCGGGCACGCTGCGGGTGCCCACAATGGTGACCACTTCCGGCTCGCCGTTGGTGATTGTTCCGGCTTTATCCAGCAGGGCGGTGTGCAGGGTACCGATAGACTGCAGGCTGGCGGCTGTTTTGAACACGATGCCGTGCTTGGCACCCACGCTGGCACCGGACATGATGGCAGCCGAAGCTGCCAGCGCCAGCACACAGGGGCTGCTGACAGCCAGCACGCTGATGGCGCGGGCCAGCGCAAAAGCAAAGCTCTGCCCCAGCAGCAGCCAGATGATGAGCACCACGCAGGCAATGCCGATAACGGCGGGCACAAACACGCTGCGTACCTTATCGGCCAGGGAACTCAACGGCACCTTGGCAGCGGCAGTGGTCTGCACGGTATGTACCAGCTGGGCGGCGGTGGAATCTGGCCCGATGCGGGTGGCACGGCAGATCAGGGCGCCGCCCTGGTTGGCAGTGGCGGCGTAAACAGTGCTGCCTTTGTGTTTGGCCACGGGGGGCGGCGGCACCGGTCAGGGCAGATTCATCCACCGTGGTTTCGCCCTCAATGACAACGCCATCTACCGGCATCACATCGCCGGGACGAATCAGGAAGATATCGCCCACCGCGACTTCATTCAGCGGCACGGCGTACTGCTGGCGGCTGCGCAGCACGCAGGCGGTTTCCGGGGAATGCGCTCTGCCAGACTGTGCAGAGGGGCCATGGCTTGTGCCTTAAACCGTACTTCCAGCAGCTGGCAGGCTGCGGCAAAGATCAAAATAGCGGCGGCAGAGGGCAGGAAACAGCTCCTGCGGGCATCCTGTGTAAAAATGGCGATTATGCCGTAAACCAGCGCCGCCCCGGAACTGAGCGCCACCAGCGTATCCGGCCCGGGGGCGCGGATGCTCTTGCAGCCGTTGATAAAATAGGAACGGTTCAGCCAGCAGACCGGCACGGTGAGCACCAGCTGCACAATGCCGCACCACATGGCGTTATCACCGGTCAGGAACGGCGGCAGTGGCAACCCGAAAGCAGCGCCAAGGCCAAGGTAAAAAGCGGAATCAGCAGGCAGGCACTGATGACCAGCCGCCGCTTGATCTGGGGAACAGCGCTGCCCGGCATGACGGCAGCGGCCCCGGTAGGTTCAAAATTTTGCATTGGAACACTCCCGTATCAAATAAGAGTTGCAAGCGTCAGGAGATGTTGGTAGAAGAAAGCTGGTGATTGGGCCGGGGTGCCTGACGGCACACCCCTACCATTAAAACAGACCTTCCGGCAGAATAATGTCGTTTTGCGGCACGCGCTGCCAGCTGAAGCCGTCGGCCAGCTCGGCAGGGGTGCGGGGTCCGGGGCGTTTTGCAGCCCGCAGGCATAGGCCAAACGGCCAATGATCTGCTCCGGCGTATAGCGCGCCTGTAAATGCTCCAGGCTTTCGTCCCCATCCCGTTTGGAAAGCCGCCGCCCATCCACGGCCAGCAGCAGCGGCATGTGATAAAATTCCGGCGCGGGCAGGCCCAGTTCCCGGTAGAGCCACAGCTGGCGCGGCGTGCTGGACAAAAGGTCTGCCCCGCGCACCACCTGGGTAACGCCCATCAGGGCATCATCCACCACCACGGCCAGCTGGTAGGCAAACACACCGTCCGCCCGCCGCAGGTAAAAATCCCCGCAGTCCTGCGCCAGATTCTCGGCATAGGGGCCCATGTGGCCGTCCACAAAGGAAATGGTTTCGTCCGGCACCATCACCCGCCAGGCTGGCTTGCGCCTGGCGGTGCGCAGAACGATCTCTTCCGGCGTCAGGTTCCGGCAGGTCCCGGCGTATACCACATTCCCATCGGAGCGGTGGGGGGCATCGGCGGCGTGCAGCTGGCTGCGGCTGCAAAAGCAGGGGTAAACCAGCCCTTTGCGCACCAGCTTTTGGTAATATTCTTCATAGATAGCGCTGCGCTCGCTCTGGTAATAGGGGCCGCGAGGGCCGCCCTTGCTGCCGCCTTCATCTGCGGCAAGGCCGAGCCAGGCAAGGTCGGCTTCCAGCAGATCAGCAAATTCGCGCGGGCAGCGCACGGCATCCAGATCCTCAATGCGCAGCACAACCTTGCCGCCGCTGCTTTTGGCCGAAAGCCACGCCAGCAGGCAGCAGCACAGGTTGCCCAGGTGCATCCGCCCGCTGGGGCTTGGCGCATAGCGCCCGACTGTGCTGCTCATTCCAGCGTATAGCGGGCATCGCCCAGGCTGCGCAGGTGGACGCGGTAGAACCCGGCAACGGCCCGCACCATGGCGTCAGCATCGGCCACCGCGGCGGTTTCCACCGCACTGTGCATGGCCAGCTGGGCCAGGCCAATATCTACCATGGGAACCGGCACGGTATGGCTTTGCAGGTTGCCCAGCGTGCTGCCGCCCGGCAGGTCGGCACGGTTGGCAAACACCTGCACAGGAACGTTGTTCTTGCGGCAGATCTCCTTAAAAATCGCGCCGGTCAGGCCCGCTGGTGGTGTATTTCTGGCTGGCATTGACTTTGACCACAACACCCTTGCCCAAAATGACCTTGTTGCAGGGGTCAGCCTTATCAGCAAAATTGGGGTGAACGGCGTGGGCATTATCGGCGCTGAGCACAAAGCTGTTGGCAAATGCCTGGGCCTGTGCCTGGGCGCTGTGGGGGATCGCATTCAGGATGCGGTCGAGCACATCGCGCAAAAAGCTGCTGTCTGCGCCCTGGCGGGTGCTACTGCCCACTTCTTCGTTATCAAACATCGCCCAGACCGGGGCGCAAGCGCTGTCGGTCTCAGGGGCAGCGTCCAAAAAGCCGTACAGGGTGGTGACGGCGCACTCCAGGTCGTCAATGCGGGGGGCCATGAACAGCTCGCCGTCCGGCCCAATGCGGGTGGGTGCCTGGCGGGTGTAAAGCGAAAGGTCAAAGTCCACAATGTCCTCTTCTTTCACACCGGCGGCTTCAGCCAGCAGGGCGGGGAAGGGCTTGGAACCCTCCAGCCCGTATAGGGGCTGCATGTCCACCTGGGGGTTAAAGGCGTGGCCGCTGTTCAGCGTGCGGTCCATGTGGATGGCCAGCGATGGGATGACCAGCAGATCACGGTCCAGGTCCACCAGGCGGCTTTCCAGCGTACCGGCGGCTTCATCCCGCACCAGCACACGCCCGGCGGCGGAGAGCGGACGGTCCAGCCAGGTGGACATAATCATTCCGCCGTAGCCTTCCACGTTCAGCTTGATGCAGCCCGCAGCGTTCACGTTGGTGTTCTTGATGCGCCAGGCGGGGGAGTCGGAATGGCTGGCAGCAATGCGCCAGCCGCCAATGGCGTGGGCAGGCACCCGCCAGGCAATGATGGAACTTTCGTTGCGGGTCACATAATAACCGTGTTCCGGTTCCAAATTCCAGTATTCGGCTTCCTCCAGGCGGGTGTAACCGGCGGCATCCAGCAGCTGGGCTGCAGTGTGTACCGCGTGGAACGGCGACACTGACCGGTGCAGAAAATCAAAAAGCTGTTCAATTTGCATGGGATAGAACCATCCTTTTATGTTTAGGCAACACCGCACAATTCCCGCCTGACGGCTTAAGCACCGCTCCGGCGGCTGCGGCACGGCATCTGCGTTGCCAAAATGCTCGATAATGTCGGGTTGCGGTACCCGCATCGTGCTTCGGGGGCAAAAGCCCCTCGCACTCTGCGACCGCTGCCCCTGCTTCGGTTCGCTGTTTCCGCCACTGGCGGCGCTCACCTTTGCAGCATCCAGTATTATCTGCGCTTTTGGCTTAGCATCTGCCGCACCTCGCTCGCCGTATCGGCACTTAGAATTATGCGGTATTGCCTTTATATGATGAAATTTGTATGGTTGTTGGCGCGTGGGACAAAAGAATCCCACCCCACTTTATTTTACACCGCACAAGCGATTGATTCAACCGCAGTTTGGGCAATCCAATGCGAGTGTATGGTATATGCTGCCTTCAAGATCTTTCCAGGCAAAGCCAGAATCGGTCAGCATCATATAGGAATGGGCGCTGTTTTCCTTCGGGATGGCAACGGAACCAGGGTTCAGATACAAATTGCCGCTGCCAAATTCCTGCCAGGCGGGCACATGGGTGTGGCCGTGCAGCAAAAATATCCCCCTTGGCAAGCGGCGGCGGGCAGGCAGGCCGTGTTGTAATGGTGGCCGTGGGTGGCAAACACTGTGCGGGAACCGGCATACAGCAGGGCATAGTCGGCCAAAATCGGGAAGTCCAGCACCATCTGGTCCACCTCGGTATCGCAGTTGCCGCGCACGCACAGCAGCCGCTCCCGCAGGGGATTCAGCATGGCAATTACCTCTTTGGGGGCATAGCCCTCCGGCAGGTCGTTGCGGGGGCCGTGGTACAGAATATCCCCCCAGCAGCAACAGCTTGTCCGGCTGCTCGCGCTCCATGGCGGCAAGCAGCTGCCTGCAGTAAAAAGCCGAACCGTGCAGGTCGGATGCAATCATCAGTTTCATGGCAGTTCCTCCGGCGGTGGGCTTGACGCAGCACGCCGCCTTATACTATAATAATATCAATCGACCGGCAGGAAACCGGCCCTGCGGCGCAGAAGCGCCCAACATCCTGGTGCATGCTGCACCGTATGGCAGATGACAACTTGATATTGCTTTGATGATAGATATGCAGAAGGTATCGTGTTCCCCAGCAGGGGGACGGGATATTTTCTGCATTTTGTTTTTGTGGATTTTTATGCGGTTTTCCGATACGCTTTAGTTTCGGCAGCCGTCCAGCACGGCCGCGGCGGCCTGCTCCACCAGGGTGCCGATGGGGGCGCTCACCCCAACCACCAGGGTATCGCACCGGTTGGCGGGGATCAGGATGCGGCGGGCATCGCTTTGGGCTACGGCCTGCGCCATGGCGGGGGTGATTTCGCCCAGCAGGGCGTCGGCCATCACAATGCCGATGGGCCCCAAAATGACATCCGCCCGGCGGCAGCCCACCACCACGGCGTTCTCGCCGGTGGCAGCGCGGTCAGCCCCGGCTTTCAGCATGGCGGAAGTGGCCGCGCTGTTGGTGCCGATGGCCGTTACCACCGCCTGCGGAACGGCCTTTTTAACGGCGGCAACCAGCTGGCGGCCCAGCCCGCCGCCCTGTCCGTCAATCACAAGAATTTCCATAAAAGAAAACCTCTTTCTTTATCTCTGTTTTATCATCATCGTATCATGGTGTTCTGCTGCTGTCAAACTGTGGAATCAAATAAAAAAATAGAATGTGAGGAGTTTGGATCATGAAAACATCCACCCGTAAGCTGACCCTTTCCGCCCTGTTTTTGGCCCTGGGCCTGGTGCTGCCGCTTATCACCGGGCAGATCCCGCAGATCGGCAAAATGCTGCTGCCGATGCACATTCCCGTGCTGCTGTGCGGCATGGTATGCGGCTGGCCGTATGGCCTGGCCGTTGGCGCGGTAATGCCGCTGCTGCGCGGGCTGCTGTTTGGCATGCCGGTGCTGTACCCCACCGGCATTGGCATGGCGTTTGAGCTGGCTGCCTATGGCGCGGTGATCGGCCTGCTGTATGCCAAGCTGAACAAGCGCGGCGTGGCGGGCGTTTATATGGCGCTGGTGCCCGCCATGCTGGCCGGGCGCGCTGTGTGGGGCGTGGCCCAAACCGTGCTGCTGGGCCTTGGCGGCAATGGCTTTACCATGCAGATGTTCATTGCCGGTGCATTTGCCACCGCGCTGCCGGGCATTGTGTTGCAGCTGGTGCTGATCCCCGTGGTGATGGTGGGGCTGGAACACGCCGGTGTGCTGCGCGATACGGTGTAAACGAAAGAAAAATACAAAGGCAACACCGCACAATTCCCGCCTTGCGGCTTAAGCACCGCTCCGGCAGCTGCGGCACGGCATCTGCGTTGCCAAAATGCTCGATAAGACATCCAGTATTATCTGCGCTTTTGGCTTGGCATCTGCCGCACCTCGCTCGCCGTATCGGCACTTAGAATTATGCGGTATTGCCCAAAATGTATAATTTCCGCGGCTGGTAAAATTTTTGCCCGCCGCGGCTTTTTTTGCGGCCAAGTATCTGCTATAATAAGGGCTGTGTAAATGTTTGATAAATAACGAACACTTCCTGAAACTGACTTTGAGGAAGAAGGTGCTGTTATGAATACAGCGAAAGAACTGTATGACCGTTGGCTGGCCCAACCGGAACTGGATACCGCTGTGGCGGAAGAACTGCACGGCATTGCCGGGGATGATGCTGCTATCACGGACCGTTTTTACCGTGACCTGGAATTTGGCACCGGCGGCCTGCGCGGTGTGCTGGGGGCGGGCACCAACCGCATGAACCTGTACACGGTGCGCAAGGCCACCCAGGGCCTGGCCGATTACCTGAACGCGACCGACCTGCCCAAAAAGATCGCCATTGCGCATGACAGCCGCAATAACGGCGAACTGTTCACCCGCGAAGCTGCCCGCGTGCTGGCGGCAAACGGCATTACCGCCTGCGTGTACCCGCGGCTGGAGCCCACGCCCGCACTTTCCTGGGCGGTGCGCTATCTGGGCTGCGGGGCAGGCGTCTGCATTACAGCCAGCCACAACCCGGCCAAGTACAACGGCTATAAAGTGTATGGCGCCGATGGCTGCCAGATCACGCTGGAAGTGGCAGATAAAATTCTGGCTGCAATCGAAAAAGTGGATTGCTTTGACGGCGTAAAGCTGGTGGATTATGAAGCCGGTGTGCAGGCAGGCCGCATTGTGAGCATTGACGACAAATGCCTGGATGATTTTGTACAGGCTGTATATGACCAACGCGTTGGCGATGGCACCGGCATTGAGCAGCTCAAGCTGGTGTACACCCCGCTGAACGGCACCGGCCTGGAGTGCGTAAAAAAACTGCTGGCCAAGCTGGGTGTGACCCATGTGACGGTGGTGCCGGAGCAGGAAACACCGGATGGGAATTTCCCCACCTGCCCGTATCCCAACCCGGAAATCCGCGAAGCCATGCAGAAGGGCCTGGAACTGTGCGATAAAGTACACCCGGATCTACTGCTTGGCACCGACCCCGACTGTGACCGCTGCGGCACCGCTGTGCCGGACGGCAAGGGCGGCTACCGGCTGATCACCGGCAACGAGATGGGCATTATCCTGCTGGATTATATCTGCCGCACCCGCCTGGCCCGCGGCACCATGCCCAAGGATCCCGTGGCCGTGACCACCATTGTTTCCACCGATATGGCAACGCCGGTTGCCAAAAAGTACGGCGTGGAGCTGCGCCGCACCCTGACGGGCTTTAAGTTCATCGGCGAGCAGATCGGCAAGCTGGAAGCAGAGGGCCATGTGGAACGCTATATCTTTGGCTTTGAGGAGAGCTATGGTTACCTGTCCGGCGGACATGTGCGGGATAAGGATGCCGTGAACGCCACGCTGCTGGTGTGTGAAGCCGCCGCCTGGTATGCCCAGCAGGGCATGACGCTGCTGGATGCCATTGAAGCGCTGTACAAAGAGTTTGGCTATTACCGCAACGCCCTGTGCAGCTTTGCCTTTGAGGGCGAAACCGGCATGTACACCATGCAGAACCTGATGAAGACTCTGCGCGCCGACCCGCCCAAAGAGATTGCGGGCTATGCGGTGGAGCGTGTTGCGGATTATGATACCGATGGCACCGGCCTGCCCCGCGCCAACGTGCTGGAATACCACCTGGCGGACGGCCACAAGCTGATGGTGCGCCCCTCCGGCACCGAGCCGAAAATCAAAGTGTATCTGTCCGCCGTGGGCAAGAGCGAAGCGGAAGCCGATGCGGTGAACGCGGAGCTGGCGAAGGCGGCGGAAATGCTCATGAAGTGAGTTAGGGGGTAGGAGTGAGGAGTTGGATGGGAGAATTAGAAATTAGGAATGAGTAATTAGGAATGAGTAATTAGGGCAACACCGCACAATTCCCGCCTAGCGGCTTAAGCACCGCTTCGGCGGCTGCGGCACGGCATCTGCGTTGCCAAAATGCTCGATAATGTCGGGTTGCGGTACCCGCATCGTGCTTCGGGGGCAAAAGCCCCTCGCACTCTGCGACCGCTGCCCCTGCTTCGGTTCGCTGTTTCCGCCACTGGCGGCGCTCACCTTTGCAGCATCCAGTATTATCTGCGCTTTTGGCTTGGCATCTGCCGCACCTCGCTCGCCGTATCGGCACTTAGAATTATGCGGTATTGCCCTAAATACAATTTCTAATGCGGTTTTCGCGATTTCTGATTTTTCTATGAATTTTTGACTTCTTGATGCTTTTACTTTTTCAGATACACCCTAGGATACACAAAATAGATTGATAAAATATGTCAGCCACAGAGGTGATAAAATGGAATTCCCGAAAGACTTTTTGTGGGGTGCGGCATCGGCAGCGGCACAGGTGGAAGGCGCCTGGAATGAGGATGGCCGCGGGCCAAGCATCTGGGATGTGCTGTACCCCGGCCACACCAAATATAACGAGGGCCCTCTGCAGGCGTGCGACCACTACCACCGCTACCGTGAAGATGTGGCCCTGATGAAAAAGATGGGGCTGAAAAGCTACCGCTTCTCGGTCAGCTGGTCCCGCATCCTGCCCGATGGCACGGAAAAAATCAACCAAAAAGGCATTGAGTTCTATCAAAGCCTTGTGCGGGAGCTGAAAGCCGCGGGCATTGAGCCGATGGTAACGCTGTACCATTGGGATTTGCCGTATGCGCTGTATTTGCAGGGCGGATGGAAGAACCCGCAGATCCCGGATTGGTTTGCAGCGTACACCAAAATTGTGGTGGAAGCCCTGTCTGACCAGGTACAGTATTGGATGACCCTGAACGAGCCGCAGTGCTTTGTGGGCATCGGCCATCTGCAGGGGCGGCATGCGCCGTTCCTTGATGAACCGGCCAGCCTGCGCCCCGTGACCCGCCATGTACTTTTGGCCCATGCCAAAGCGGTACAGACCATCCGCCAGTATGCAAAGCTGCCGCCTAAGGTGGGGTATGCTCCCACCGGACCGGTGTTTTCGCCCTGCGGGGACGAAAGCGAAGCCGCCATCGCCGAAGCTTACCGCCGGACGATGGAGGTGGAAGGCTGCTATTCCATCAGCTGGTGGTGCGACCCCGTTCTGCTGGGCAGGGTGCCGGAACCGATGGCCAAAGCCCTGGGGGCGGATGTGTTCACCCCGCAGGAACTGGAGCTGCTGCACCAGCCGCTGGATTACCTGGGCTTTAACGTCTACAATGCCTGCGCGGCCCAGCAGCCGGGCAGCGAGTATACCGCCAACACCTGGCAGGGCAGCCCGCGCACTGCGATGGAATGGCCCATCACGCCGGACTGCATCTATTGGGCCATCCGCTTTTTGAACCAGCGGTATGGCCGGCCCATCCTGATTACCGAGAACGGCATGGCCAACACAGATTTTGTGATGCTGGACGGTAAAGTGCACGACCCGCAGCGCATTGATTATTTGCACCGCCACCTGCTGGCCGCCCGCCGTGCCTTGCAGGAGGGCTACCCGCTGATCGGCTATACCTACTGGTCGATCATGGATAACTATGAGTGGGCCGAAGGCTACAGCAAGCGCTTTGGGCTGATTTATGTGGACTACCGCACCATGGAACGCATCCCCAAGGATTCCGCTGCGTGGTACGCCCATGTGATCGCCACAAATGGCAGCGAGCTGTAAAATGCAAAACATATGTCAGGGGGAAGCTCTGCGCAGGGCTTCCCCTTGACTTTTTGTATGCTGCGCTTTATAATTTGAAAAGACTACCGATTTGATAGGTTGGGCGGGCGCGAACCCGCCCATTTGTTTGTTAATTTACAAAACCGTGGGGGAGCAGGCAGTATGCTGAATCAGTTTTCAAGAACGCAGTTGTTGTTTGGCAAGGAGGCAATGGAGCGTCTGTACAACGCCCGTGTGGCCGTGTTTGGCGTTGGCGGTGTTGGAGGCTATACGGTGGAAGCACTGGCACGCAGCGGCATTGGCACGCTGGATCTGATTGATGACGACAAGGTCTGCCTGACCAACCTGAACCGCCAGATCCTGGCCACCCGCAAAACGGTGGGCAAATACAAGGTGGATGTGGCGGAAGAGCGCATTCATGATATCAACCCGGACGCCGTGGTGAACACCTACAAGACGTTCTACATGCCAGACACCGCCGACCAGTTCGATTTCAGCCAGTACGACTACGTGGTCGATGCCATCGACACGGTAAAGGGCAAGCTGGAACTGGTCATGCAGGCGCAGGCAACGGGCACGCCAATCATCAGCTGCATGGGCGCGGGCAACAAGCTGGATGCTTCCGCCCTGGAAGTTGCGGATATTTACGATACCTCCGTCTGCCCGCTGGCCCGCGTAATGCGCGCCGAGCTGCGCAAGCGCGGGGTCAAGCACCTGAAGGTGGTATACTCCAAAGAGCCTGCACTGACCCCCATTGATGATATGACCATCAGCTGCCGCACCCATTGCATCTGCCCGCCCGACACGGCCCGCAAATGTACCCAGCGTCGCCAGGTTCCCGGCAGCAACGCCTTTGTGCCCGCCGCCGCGGGGTTGATCATTGCGGGTGAGGTTGTGCGCGACATTGCCAACGGCGAACAGCAGAAAAAATAAGCAGCACAACACCTATCGAAAACGTCAGGGAAACAAAGATGCTCCGTGGGCGAACAGCGTTCGCCCACGGAGATTCGCCATGTGTATGACATAAATGTGCGTTGCTATGTCAAGGCGGCGGGCGCACAATGTGCGCCCCTATGCTCCCAACAGAATTTTTAATACACGAAAAATTTCGGGAGAGATTCCGGGCGGCGGACATACGCCTATGCTTGGAACGGCTGTACTGCGCGGCAAGCCTGCCAAATCTGGCAGGCTTTTTTGTGCTATTTACAGATTGACAAATGTACAACAAACACATATGCTGTTATTAGTGCGCAACTCCTGCGCAACATGGAAAAAGGAGGGTGCTGAATGGCAGGTAAGCGTGATGAAGTGACCATCGCGGAAGTGGCGGAGGCATTGAATATATCGAAAACAACGGTATCCCGCGCAATATCCGGCAAGGGCCGCGTGAGCGAGGCTACCCGCGCGCGTGTGTTTGATTATATCGGCAAGGGCCGCCAGGATGCCGCTGCGCCGCTGCGCACTGCGCAGCAGGGCCCAACCAACAACCTTGCGCTGGTGATCCCCAAGCATTTTATGCGGCTGGACTTGCCGTTCCTGCGCAAGTGCATGGGCGGCGTGTGGAACATGGCGGCCCAGCGCGGGTATGATCTGCTGCTGTGCTATGCGGGAGAAACCGATGTTGGCCAGCTGGAACGCCAGCTGGAATCCCACAAGGTGGATGGCGTGATTTTGTCCCGTACGATGCTGCACGATGAATGTGTACAGAACTTTGCAGCGCCACAACGTGCCTTTTGTGGCCATTGGCCGCGTGGATGACGATAAGGTGCCCCAGGTGGATAACGACCAGGTAGGAGCGACCGCCGAGATGACCCGCCTGCTGCTGCAGCTGGGCATGCGCCGCATTGCCTATATGGGCGGCTGCACCAACTATACCGTCAACGAGGACCGGCTGCGCGGCTACCTGCGCGGATTTTCCGACTGTGGGGTGCAGGTGGACCAGAAATTGATTTGGACCGGCATTGAAACCAGCGAACAGCGGATCGATGCATTGGAAGGTGCGCTGGAGCAAAAGCCCGAATGCCTGCTCTGCGCGGACGACAGCATGGCGGCCGCGGTGCTGCAGGAGCTGCGCGCCCGGCACATCAAGGTACCGGAACAGGTGAAACTGGCCAGCTTTTATGATAGTGAGCTGCTGACCAGCTCAACCCCGCAGATTTCGGCCGCTCAGTTTGACGGCGAGCGCCTGGGCGCCACGGCATGCCGGATGCTGCTGGATATTTTGGCGGGCAAGCAAATCGCATTGCGCCAGATGCAGGGATATCAGGTGATTTTGCGCGAGTCCACAAAATAGACAATATTACCAATATTGTAAAATATGATGATTGATACAGCCTTTCCTGTGCGCACAGCATGTGCACCGGGAAAGGCTGATTGTTGTTAAAAAGCCTGTACTAAAGTTGCGCAACATTGCGCATACAAAAATTCGACATTGTTACAAAAGTGTAACGGGATGTAAAAAATGCACAAGAAAAAACATGGTAAAACATGTTAGTTGTGAACATTGACACTGAAAATAGAATCGTGTATTCTTGAGTTGTGAAACAAAGTTGCGCAACGATGATGCGCAACCTTGAAAAGCTTGTGATATAGCAGATGAAGGAGAATGATTATGAAAAAAAGCAACTCGCACTTGCAACAGCTGCCTTGATGGCACTGTCCCTGGCAGCATGCGGCAGCACCGCAACTGCCTCTTCCGCTGCAGAGTCCACCAGCACTGCAGTTTCCAGCGAAGCCGCCTCCACCGACAGCACCGCAGCTGACGATGGTGACGTTCTGCAGCAGGCTGCAGCCGCTGCTTTCGCCAACGACGTTACCCTGACCATGTGGGGCGCCGAGGAAGACCAGGAACTGCTGCGCACCATCGCTGATAACTTTATCAAAGAATACGGCAATTACGGCGGCAAGATCACCATCAACCTGGGCGCTCAGTCCGAAAAGGAGGCTAAGGATACCGTCCTGACCGACCCCACCGCCGCTGCTGACGTTTACGCATTTGCTGATGACCAGCTGAACGAGCTGGTTCAGGCAGGCGCCCTGCAGGAAGTTCAGCTGAACGCTGACGACATCAAGAGCCGCAACACTGCAGCTTCTGTTGACGCTGCAACCCTGAACGGCAAGCTGTATGCTTACCCCCTGACCGCTGATAACGGCTACTTCATGTTCTATGATAAGTCCTTCTTCACCGAGGATGACGTCAAGAGCCTTGACACGATGATGGAGAAGGCAGCCGCCGCAGGCAAGAAAGTCTCGATGGACGTTGCTAACGGCTGGTACCTGTACAGCTTCTATGCTGGCGCTGGCCTGAACCTGAGCCTGGCTGATGACGGCGTGAACACCGTCTGCAACTGGAACGAAGCTCCGGGCGCTGACGTTACCCAGGCTGTCATCGATATCTGCAAGAACCCCGGCTTCCTCGCCCTGAAGGATGAAGAGTTCACCGGCAAGCTGAAGGACGGCACCCTGGTTGCTGGCGTTAACGGCACCTGGCGTGCAAACGACGCTGCTGAAGTTTGGGGCGATAATTACGCTGCCTGCAAGCTGCCTACCTACACCCTGAACGGCGAGCAGGTCCAGATGGCTTCCTTCTCCGGCTTCAAAATGATCGGCGTCAACCCCCACAGCGCTAACGTTGGTGCTGCCATGCTGCTGGCTGATTACGTTACCAACGAAGAGAACGAGACCCTCCGCTTCCAGCAGCGTGCACAGGGCCCCTCCAACACCAATGCTCTGGCAGCCGCTTCTTCTCCGGCTCTGACCGCTGTTGTTGCTCAGTCTGAGTACGCTAACCTGCAGCGCGTCGGCGGCAACTACTGGGCTTCTGCTGAAACCCTCGGCCAGATCTGTGTCAACGGCAACCCCGATGGCAAGGATCCCCAGACCCTGATTGAAGATGCTGTTGCCGGCATCACCGCACCGGTTACCCAGTAATTGTTAAAACGAAAAAAGCTGCATTGATACACTAAAACAACGGCCCACAAACGGTCCGGAACGGTTGCCGGGCGCGTGTGGGCCGTTTGGCGTAACCGCGTTGGAAAGGAGAGATTCCTGTGGCAAAATCCGCTGCTGCGGCCCTGCACACGGAACCAAAGGAACCCAATTTTTTGCAGAAATTTGGTCATGACTTTGTGCACGGCGATATCTTTACCAAACTATCCTTCTTTGTATGGGGTCTGGGCTATATTGGCCACGGCCAGCTGATGAAGGCGCTTCTGGTCACATTTGTACAGGGCTTTGCGCTGTATTTCCTGGCATTCTTTGGCGTACCCAACCTGGCAAAGTTCGGCACCCTCGGCACCGTAAAAATGGAGATGGTGTTCGATGTTGCCACGATGAAAAACGTTGTAAACGATTACGATAACTCGTTTGAGATCCTGCTGATGAGCATGATCGCCTTTATCGTGATCGCGGCACTGATCGCGGCGGCTATGATGGTGGTATCTTCCAACTATCAGCTGCAGAAGATCCGTGAAGCTGGCAAAAAGACCAACAACTTTGTGCAGGACATCAACGTTTACCTGAACGAAAAGTTCTATGTGACCCTGCTCACCCTGCCGGTTCTGGGCGTTGTGGTGTTCACCATTGTGCCGCTGTTCATCCTGATCGCCGTTGCGTTCACCAACTATGACCAGCAGCACATGCCGCCCAATGACCTGTTCACCTGGGTTGGGCTGAACAACTTCTTTACCCTGTTTGGCGGCGGCGGAATGACCTCCACGTTTGGTTATTCCTTTGCCAAGGTTTTAACCTGGACGTTGGTTTGGGCATTCTTTGCCACCTTTACCAACTTCTTTGGCGGCATTTTGATGGCAATGTTCATCAACGACAAAAAGACCAAGTTCCCCAAGTTCTGGCGTACCCTGTTCATGGTGACCATTGCGGTGCCGCAGTTCGTTACGCTGCTGCTGGTGCGCAACTTCTTCTCCAACAACGGTATTTTCAATACCATGATGGCCAATGCAGGCGTTACCGACTTCCTGCATAACATCGGCCTGCTGGATAAGGGCCTTTCTTACATTCCGTTCCTGACCCAGCCGGGCTGGGCCATGTTCACCATCATCATGATCAATATCTGGATCGGCGTGCCGTACCAGATGCTGATTGCTACCGGCGTGCTGATGAACATTCCCGCTGACATGATCGAGGCCGCCCGCATTGACGGTGCGAACCCGGTTCAGATGTTCTTCCGCATCAAGCTGCCCTACCTGCTCAGCGTGCAGGGACCGTCGCTCGTCACGGACTTTGTCAAGAACGTCAACAACTTCAACGTCATTTACCTGCTCACGCAGGGTGTGTTTGTAACCCAGAACCAGGCCCTTGCACAGTCCAACGCAAAGGAAGTTGACCTGCTGGTTACCTGGCTGTTCCGCTTGACGCAGGATTACTACAACTACAAGATGGCTGCCGTGCTGGGCATTATGGTGTTCATTGTGTGCGCCGTGTTTACGGTTGTATGCTTCCACTTTATCAATAAGAAGGAGGCGACGTTCTCTTGAGTACCACTGCTGTACCCTCTGCCGCTGTGCAAAAGCAGCTCAAGCAGGGCAAAGTGAAAAAAGGCATCTTCTCCGTCATCCGCCATCTGGTGCTGGCGCTGCTGGCTTTTATCTGGCTGGTACCCATCGCCTGGCTGCTGCTGACCTCGTTCTCCACCGATAAGGGCATCAACTTTACCCGCTTTGTGCCGGAAAGCTTTACCATGTGGAACTACGTCAGCATTATGACACAGCCGGACTCTGTTGCACAGTTCCCGCGCTGGTTCATGAACACCCTGGTTGTGGCATGCTTTAACTGTGTGATCTCCACCTGCTTTGTGTTGATGGTGGCTTACGCCATAAGCTGCTGCCGCTTCAAGGGCCGCAAGCTGCTGCAGAACTTGTCCGTTACCGTCAACCTGTTCCCCGGCGTTCTGGCCATGATCGCTGTGTACTTTGTTTTGAAGTACATGAACCTGACCAACTCTTACGCCGGTCTGATCATGGTATACGCGGGCTCTTCCGGCCTGGGCTACCTGATCTGTAAGGGCTTTTTTGATACGGTGCCTGTGGCACTGCGTGAGGCCGCCAAGCTGGACGGCGCTTCGGAAGCGCGCATCTTCTTCCAGATCGTCATCCCGATGTCCCGCCCGATCCTGGTGTACACCATTATCAGCTCCTTCCTGACGCCGTGGACCGACTTTGTTGTGGCAAAGATGATCCTGAACTCCGGCGTTTCGTCGGACTGGACGGTGGCAATCGGCCTGTACAACATGCTGCAAAAGGCTTTGGTCAACAGCTACTTCTCCCGTTTCTGCGCAGGCGGTGTTTTGGTGGCTGTCCCCATCTCCATCCTGTTTGTCATCATGCAGAAGTTCTATGTTGAGGGCATTACCTCCGGTGCAGCAAAGGGCTAAACCTTTGCATCAACGGCACATGACACAATAGCTGCAGAATCTACTATAATTAGGGCAATACCGCATAATTCCCGCCTTACGGCTTAAGCACCGCTCCGGCGGCTGCATGGCTTCGGGGGGCAAATCTGCCAAAAAATGCTCGATAAGACATCCAGTATTATCTGCGCTTTTGGCTTAGCATCTGCCGCACCTCGCTCGCCGTATCGGCACTTAGAATTATGCGGTATTGCCTTAGGAATTGGAAATCAGGAATGAGGAATTTCGGTGCAGACCGCCAGTTCCGTCTTTCGGGTTTCCGATTCCTAATTTTTGTTTTATGCTTTACAGTGTAGAGGAAAGGGAATCCACGATGAACTTTATCACCAAAGCCCCTGTGATGCTGTGCGGCGGCGATTATAACCCGGATCAATGGCTGGACCGCCCGGATATTCTTGAAGCGGACATCCGCATGATGAAAAAGGCCGGAATGAACAGCGTTACGCTGGGTGTGTTTGCCTGGGCAGCATATGAGCCGCGCGAGGGGGAATATAACTTTACTTGGCTGCGCGAGATCATGGATCGACTGTATGACCAGGGCATTTATACCGAGCTGGCAACGCCCACTGGTGCAAAGCCCAACTGGCTGGCACGCAAATACCCCGAAGTGCTGCGCGTGCAGTCCAACGGTGTGCGGGACCACCAGGGCATGCGCCACAACCACTGCCTGACCAGCCCCATCTACCGCCAGAAGGTAGAGGAGCTGCTGAACCACCTGATCGACGCTGTGGGCGACCACCCCGGCCTGATCTTGTGGCACATTTCCAATGAGCTGGGCGGCGAATGCTACTGCCCGCTGTGCCAAGAGCGCTTCCGCGGCTGGCTGAAAGAAAAGTATCATACCATTGATGCCCTGAACCATGCCTGGTGGACCAGCTTCTGGAGCCACCACTACGATAGCTTTGACGAGGTGGAGCCGCCGTTTGATAACGGGGAGCAGAGCCTGAACGGCCTGAAGCTGGACTGGCGGCGCTTTACCACCTGGAACATGATGGACTATGTACACAGCGAAACGGCGATCCTGCGCAAGCGGACCCCCAATGTGCCCATTACCACGAACCTGATGGAGTACTTCCCCGGATTGGACTACCACAAGCTGCAAAGAGAGCTGGATTTTGTCTGCTGGGACAGTTACCCCCATTGGGGGCGCCCCGACCGCAGCACCACCGTGACGGCGGGCATGACGGCGTTTGATCATGCGCTGATCCGCGGCTGCAAGCCGGACAAGCCGTTCCTGCTGATGGAAAGCACCCCCAGCCTGGTGAACTGGCACGAGTATAATAAGCTCAAGCGCCCCGGCGTGAACCGGATGAGCGCTATCCAGACAGTGGCCTGTGGTGCGGACGGTGTGCAATACTTCCAGTGGCGCAAGGGCCGCGGCGGCTCTGAGCAGTTCCACGGCGCGGTTGTGGACCACGATGGCCGCGATGATACCCGCGTGTTCAACGAAGTGACCGCCACCAACGAAGCCCTGGCCGCCCTGACCCCGGTGTGCGGCAGCCTGCCCAAAGCGGACGCGGCCATGATCTTTGACTGGGACAACCGCTGGGCGCTGGATGACGCCTGGGGCATGCAGATCAAGCAGAAGAATCTGCGCGAAACCTGCTGCCAGCTGTACGCCCAGCTGAACCACTGCGGTGTGGAAACCGACGTTGTGGGCGTGGATGCAGACCTGAACCGCTATAAGCTGGTGGTGCTGCCCATGTTGTTTATGACCAAGCCTGGTTTTGCACAAAAGATCCGCGAATATGTGGAAAACGGTGGCACCGTTGTGGCCACCTATCTGCTGGGCTATGTGGATGAAAGCACCCTGTGTTGGCTGGGCGGGTTCCCCGGTGACGGCCTGCGCGAAGTGTTTGGCGTGACCGCAAGCGAACTGGACACCCTGTACCCCGGCGAGGGCAACCGTGCCATCTGGGTCAAGAGCAGCCAGCAGAGCAGCATCAAGGATTACTGCGAACTGTTGCAGCCTGCCGAGGGTACCGAGGTGGTGGCTGTGTATGGACAGGATTTCTATTCCGGCCATGCGGCTGTGACCCACCATGTGTTCGGCAAGGGGGCACGCTTATTACATCGGTGCGCGCCTGGATGATGCCGGCAACGCCGCTGTGCTGCGTGCAGCTTTGGCCGATGCCAAGGTGCACCTGCGTGACCTGCCGCAGGGTGTGGAATACCACTGCCGCGAAAGCGAGAACGCGCGCTACCATTTCTACATCAACACTACCCAGAGCGCAGTTAAGGTGCAGGTGGAATCCGGTGCAGACCTGTTGAGCGGCAAAAACGTTTTGGGCAGCATGGAGCTGAAACCCTATGATGCCTGCGCAATTGAGGAAAAAGTGAAATAAGAAAAACGCCATGCTTTCCGAAGAAAGCATGGCGTTTTTTAGTTAGGAGTTAGGAAGTAGGAGTGAGGAGGTAATGTGGAATTAGGAATTGGAGGTGGGGGAAAGGGAGCGGCGAGGTTGGTTTGAGCAGATGTTTTTTGTGGTGCCAGAACGGTCAAGACCGTTCCCTACAGTGCGCATTTTATAATGTGCGGCAATATTTATGGTGCACCCCCACCCGTAGGAGCGCGCACAATGTGCGCCCGCTGCGCTGAAGGGGAACGGCTCCTTTTTAGGCCGTGCGTATCTCTCAAATATACTTATCCAACATATCCTGCAAAGCCTGCTTGGGCAGGAAACCGACGCTGCGGGTGGATTCCTGGCCGTTTTTCAGTACGACCAGGCAGGGGATGCTGGAAATGCCGTATTCGGTGGCAAGCTGGCGGTTTTCGTCCACATCAATGCTGTAAAATGCGGCTTTGCTGCCAACTTCATCGGCAAGCTCATGCAGGACCGGGGCAAGCATCTGGCAGGGACCGCACCAGGTTGCAGAAAAATCCAGAACGGCCACGCCCTGTGCTTTGGCCTGGGAAAGATCATTATTGCTGATTTTGGTAACCATAAAAAGTTCCCTCCTTTAATTATGACTGTAAAGCAGCGTGTTCCGCTGCTGTTTGCCGGACATGGTTATGGCGTATCTACACCATAGTATGGGCCGGGAGGGGGGAAAGACATTCCCTTACTGCTGATTGTACACAGTTTGGGCTGCTTTGTCAACAAGAAAAAGACTGAATCTTAATTTTGACATAAAATTACTATAACAAGTAAGACAAATTAAGACGGAAAGCAGATACAGGATAAAACAAAGCCACCCGCTCTGCGCAGGGATCCCCTGCACAGAACGGTGGCAACTTTGTTGGAAGGTAATCAGCGGTTGTATTTTTGCAGTAGCCTGCAGGCGCTGCATGGCACGGTTCAGGGCAATCTTGCTCTGGTAATACTCGTGCATGCTCTGCTTGTGCTGCAAGCGTTCCTCGGCGCGGATGCGGGCGGCCTCGGCACGGTTCTTATCGATATCCTCCGGGCGCTCGGCGCTGTCGACCAGCAGCACAACGTAAGTGGGGGTCACTTCGGCAATGCCATCGCCCACCAGTACGCTGCGGGTTTCGCCGTTCACGGTGAACTGCATGATGCCCATTTCCAGGGCAACCAGCACCGGGCTGTGCCCGGCCTGTACGCCGTACTGGCCGTCAGCGGTGGGCAGGGTCAGGCTTTCGCACTCGCCCTGGAAAAACTCGCCGCTGCTGGCCGTGATGTTCAGAATGAACTTTTCCATCAGGCCACACCGCCCTTTTCGGCAGCCTTCTTGCGAGCATCGTCCAGCGTGCCCACGTTGAAGAACGCCCATTCGGGCAGATCATCGACCTGACCGTCCACGATGGCGGCAAAGCCCTTGACAGTTTCGGCCAGGGGCACATATTTGCCCGGCAGGCCGGTAAAGTTTTCGGCAACGAAGAACGGCTGGGACAGGAATTTCTGGATTTTGCGGGCGCGGGCAACGGTCAGCTTATCGTTGTCGTCCAGTTCGTCCATGCCAAGGATGGCGATAATGTCCTGCAGTTCCTGGTAGCGCTGCAAGGTAGCCTGTACCTTGCGGGCCACGCGATAATGCTCCTCGCCCACAATGTCTGCTTCCAGGATGCGGCTGGTGGAATCCAGCGGATCCACGGCGGGGTAGATACCCCCTGTTCCACGATCTTACGGGACAGAACGGTAGTGGCATCCAGGTGGGCAAAGGTGGTGGCCGGGGCGGGGTCGGTCAGGTCGTCGGCAGGCACATAAACGGCCTGAACCGAGGTGATGGACCCATCACGGGTGGAAGTGATACGCTCCTGCAGGGCACCCCAGCTCGTTGGCCAGCGTGGGCTGGTAACCAACGGCGGAGGGCATACGGCCCATCAGGGCGGAAACTTCGGAGCCGGCCTGCACAAAACGGAAGATGTTGTCAATAAACAGCAGCACGTCCTTGTGGCTTTCCTCGCGGAAGTATTCTGCCATGGTCAGGCCGGTTTCGGCAACGCGCATACGGGCTCCCGGCGGTTCGTTCATCTGGCCGAAGATCAGGGCGGTCTTGTTCAGAACGCCGGAAGCGTTCATTTCGCCCCAAAGGTCACAGCCCTCACGGCTGCGCTCGCCAACGCCGGTAAAGATGGAGTAGCCGCCGTGCTCGGTGGCTACGTTGTGGATCAGCTCCTGGATCAGCACGGTTTTGCCTACACCGGCGCCGCCAAACAGGCCGATTTTACCGCCCTTGGCATACGGGGCCAGCAGGTCAATGACCTTGATGCCGGTTTCCAGAATTTCGGTTGCAGGTTTCTGGTCCTCAAAGCCGGGGGCCTTGCGATGGATGGGCCAGGTAGGGACGTCTGCGGCCATGGGGCCTTTGCCGTCAATGGGGCGGCCCAGGGGGTCAAACATGCGGCCCAGGGTGGCTTCGCCCACCGGGGCAGTCAGGCCGTGGCCCAGTGCGTTCACGGTCATCCCCTTGCCAAGACCCTCGCTGGCAGAAAGCATAATGCAGCGAACGGTGGTTTCGTTCACATGCTGCGTTACTTCCATCGTGCGCTCGGTGCCCTCAGCGGTCACTGTCAGCGCTTCCTGCAGGGCAGGCAGCTTGCCCTCGGTGAACTGAACGTCCACCACGGGGCCTGCTACACGAATAATTGTTCCCTGTGTCATACGATAGCCTCTTCCTTAATTTCAGAAGTAGATAAATGTTTGAATATTGTATCCCGATAGGGGGATACAGTGCAAAAAGTTTAATAGTCGCTGGTTTGCACAGCAGAAGCACCGCCGATGATCTCGGTGATCTCCTGGGTGATTGCACCCCTGGCGGGTGCGGTTATACTCTAGCTGGAGCGCGTGAATCATATCGGTGGCGCTCTTGGTGGCGGAATCCATGGCGGTCATGCGGGCGCTCTGCTCGGCGCAATAGCTCTCGGTCATGGCACCGAAGATCATGCCGTGCATGTAGATGGGGGCCATCTGCTTGAACACCGACCACGCATCGGGGAACAGCTCAACCTCGCCATGGGGATCGCCCAGTGCGGGCGGCAGCGGCGCAAAGTGGGAGCGTTCCAGCGGCAGCAACTGCAGCATGACCGGTTCAGCGGTCAGGGCGTTCTGGATCTTGGTGTAGATGAGGTAAACCTCATCTACCTCATCCGCCTTGAACGTATCGATCATGTCCGCCGTGATGTCACGCGCACGCTGCAATGGGGGCCTGGCCGCTGTACAGAAAATCTTCCACCAGGCGGGGGTCCTTGTGCAGCAGGGCGCGGTAACCGGTCTGGCCCACCACATAAAAGCGGGCCTTTGGGGTCATCGCCGCAGTGCGATTTCAGAAACTTGAGCAGGTTCTGGTTGTACGCACCGGCCATGCCTTTGTCCGCCGTCAGCACCAGATAGGCGCGGCGCGGAGATTCCGGGTTGCGGGTGTGGAAGAACGGGTGGACCGGTTCTTCCGGCAGGTGGGGCAGCACGCGGGTCATCGTCATCTGCATGCGCTCAAAGTAAGGCGAAACCGCCTGGTAATTTTTGCGTGCCTTGCGCAGCTTGGAGGAGGAGATCAGGTACATGGCATTGGTGATCTTCATGGTGTCCTGAATGCTCTCAATACGCTCCTTGAGCAGCTTAGTGGATGGCATGGGCATCGCCTCCCGCAAATGCGTTCCAGGCGTTCAGGATGGTCTGCACCTGTTCGGGGCTGAGCTTACCGGAAGCCTGGATCTCGTCCATCACGCCGGACGGGTCCGTGCGGAACTGACGCACAAATGCGGAGGTTTTCTGGCGCAGCTCGCCGGTTTTGATCTCGTCGAGCACGCCGTGGGCGGCGAGGGTCAGCAAAACGACCTGCTCGGCGTCGGATTTGGGCTGGTACAGCGGCTGTTTCAGCAGTTCCATCAAAGCCTTGCCGTGTTCCAGCTGGCGGCGGGTCTCAGCGTCCAGGTCAGAGCTGAACTGCGAGAAGGATTCCATATCCTTGTACTGGGCCAGCTCGATACGCAGGTTGGCGTTGGCCTTTTTCATGGCCTTGGTCTGGGCGGCGCCGCCCACGCGGGAAACCGACAAGCCAACGTTGACAGCCGGGCGGTTGCCTGCGTTGAACAGTGCGGTCTCCAGGAAGATCTGGCCATCGGTGATGGAAATAACATTGGTGGGAATGTAGGCGGAAACATCACCGGCCTGTGTTTCAATAATGGGCAGCGCGGTGATGGAGCCGCCGCCCAGGTCGTCCCGCATACGGCAGGAACGTTCCAGCAGACGGGAATGCAGGTAGAAAACGTCGCCGGGGTAAGCCTCACGGCCGGGGGAGCGGCGCAGCAGCAGGGAAATGGCACGGTATGCCACGGCGTGCTTGGAAAGGTCGTCATAGACGATCAGCACGCTCTTGCCCTGGGCCATAAAATATTCGGCCAGTGCGGTGCCGGCATACGGGGCAATGTACTGCAGGGGGGCACTGTCGCTGGCGGTGGCGGCCACAATGGTGGTGTAGCCCATAGCGCCATGCTTTTTCAGGTCCTCGGCCACGCGGGCAATGGAGGAAGCCTTCTGCCCGATGGCAACGTAGATGCAGAGCACGCCGGTATCTTTCTGGTTCAGGATGGTATCGGTGGCGATGGAGGTCTTGCCGGTCTGGCGGTCGCCGATGATCAACTCACGCTGGCCACGGCCGATGGGGAACATCGAGTCGATGGACAGAATGCCGGTGTGCAGCGGGGTGTCCACGCTCTGGCGCTCCAGAATGCCGGGAGCCTGCTTCTCGATGGGGTTGTAACCAACGGCTTCGATGGCACCCTTGCCGTCGATGGGCTCGCCCAGCGGGTTGATGACGCGGCCCAGGAAAGCTTCGCCGACGGGGATACCGGCGCGCTTGCCGGTACGGGTCACCAGGGTGCCCACGCCAACAGATTCGGCACCATCAAACAGCATAATGCCCAGGTGGGAAGGCTCAACACTTTCCACCATGCCCTTGGCACCGTTTTCAAAGGTGACAATCTCGCCGTACACGGCGCGGTCCATGCCTTCAACGGTAACAATGCCGTCGGCAGCGGACACAACCGTGCCTCCCTCGGCGGTGTTGGCGGCGGGCTTGTAATCCTCCACGCGGGTCTTCAGGGTGGCCAGGTCGGGCTTGTCGCCGGTCATCTGGTCCAGGGCATGGCGGCCGGAGTTATCAAACACACGGTCGCCCACCTGCAATACATAGCCGGAAAGCAGGCTTTCATCCACGCTGACATCCAGCAGGACTTCGGTTGCATCGTACAGGGATTTTCAGCTCGGCCTTGATCTTATCAAGGTCCTGTTCCCGCGGCTGGCGGGCGCAGTGCAGGTCGGCCTTTACAATGCGGTTGGCGGAGAAAAACTCGCGGCTGAATTCACTTGCCATTGCTGTCCCCCGCTTTCTGCAGCAGGTCATCCAGCAGGCGTGCATCGTCCTGCTGCGTCAGGTTGCGCGCCAGCAGCTTTTCACACATATCGCGGGCCAGGGCGGAAGTTTCAGCATTGGCATCGCGCAGGCGGCGGGCATGCTCTGCTTCGGCAGCGGCTTTGCCTTCGGCCACAATCGCATCTGCCTGGCGCTGGGCGTCCTGCAAAAGCTGTTCTTTCTCTTTTTTCAGCCTGCTTTTCGTAGGCTTCGCGGCGCTGGGCAGCTTCGGTATCCACATTCTGCAGTTTATCCTGCGCCTGTGCCAAAACAGCCTGTGCGTCGTTCTTTTTGCCTTCTGCATCGGCGATCGCATCATCGATCTGCTTCTGGCGCTGCTCAATCACGTTCATAACGGGACGATACAAAAACTTGCGCAGCAGAACAAACAGAACCAGAATGTTGACGACCGTCCACAGAATATTCAAATTCAGTGTCAGCATCGTTTATGCCTCCGTTATCAGCCCAGGAACAGGATGATGAGCAGGGCAACAACGAAGCCGAAAATGGCGGTGCCTTCTGCCAGGGCGGCGCCCAGCAGCAGGTTCTTGCTGATCTTGCTTTCAGCTTCCGGCTGGCGGCTGATGGCCTCCGCTGCCTTACCGGTTGCAATGCCAATGCCGATGCCGGCGCCAATGCCGGTCAGTGCTGCGATGCCAGCGCCCAAAGCTACCAAACTTGCCATAATAAATTACTCCTTTTTATAATAATGTAAAAGTGGGAAAGAAAACGCAGGTCATTCCATCGTTTCTTTCATGAACAGGGAGGTCAGGAAGACAAACACATAGGTTTGGATCAGACCGTCAAACAAATCAAAATACAGGCTGAAAATTGCGGGGACAAAAACCGGAACCACTAGTTTGATGAGTTCCATGATGACAAATGCGCCCAGAACGTTGCCGAACAAACGCATGCACAGGCTGGTGGGCCGGATGGCGATTTCCAGAATGTTCATGGGGGTCATCAGGGCAATGGGTTCCGCCAGGCTGTGTACAAATCGCTTGCCGCCCTTTGCATGGATGCCGGAATATTCGATCAGCACAATGCTCATAATAGCCAGCGCTGCGGTAACATTCAGGTCCTTTGTGGGGGGCTTGAGACCAATGATGCCGATCAGGTTGGAGCAGGCAATGTACAGTGCAACCGTGATCAGGTACGGCACATACTGTTTGCCGGCTTCGCCCAGCAGATCTTTTGAAGAAGTTATCCATGGTTACCACAGCGGTTTCCAGGATGGCCTGGCGCTTGCTGATATGATTGACCTTGAGATTGCGTGTGAGCAAAATCGAAACGATCACCAAAAACGCCATGATGCCCCAGCTTACCGCGATGGATTCCGGGATGTCGATGCCGCCAAAAATGGGAAGGGTAAACGCCGTATCAACGTTAAGCTCCTCTTTTTAAGGCGGCGGTCAGTTCGTTCATTATTCCGCCTCCTCTGGCCAGCGGGGCAGCTTGTGCGCCGGGCTGGCTTTATGTTTTGAATTTATCTGATAAAAAGCGCACCAAGGAGAAAAACAGAAAGGGGGAAAACGGCGATGTTCCGTTTCCGCACCCTCCTTGCTGCGTTCTTTATGCCGCCATAATACCACCATTCCCCGCCATTTGTAAGCCCCTTGCCGCACATTCTGCCTTTTGGATATTCCGTGATTCTGACAGATTAAAAATACTGTGCATGATGCACAATAAAGCACACTGAAAATTGAGCTAATTGCCGAATTTAATGACAAAAAATGCGGAAAAGTTCTTAATTTCAAACAAATCTTGCGGTTCTGTGCGGTTTTGATGGTGAGGGAAAGGTACGGTGTTTGTGCAAAACTGCCAAGGAGCGGAAATTCAGGCGATGCGCTCCGCGCCAAGGGCGGTTTCGGATGCAAAGCGGGTGGCCGCCAGCTTTTCCAGTGTGGCAAGCCGCACGCAGATGGTAAACAGCCGGGCCGCAGGTTCGATCTCCTCGGCGCTGGCAAAGCTGGGGGCAATACGGATGTTGCTGTCCTGCGGGTCGCGGCCATAGGGCCAGGTGGAACCGGCGGGGGTGAATTTGACACCGGCCCGGCGGCAAAGCTCCACCGTGCGGGCCGCGCAGCCCGGCATGGTATCGAAGGAAAGGAAGTAGCCGCCGCGGGGTTCCGTCCAGCTGGCAATGCCGCTGCCGTCCAGTTCCTCGCGGAAAATGGAGATGACCTGCTCGAACTTGGGGCGCAGCAGGCGGGCATGGCGTGCCATATGGGCTTCAATGCCGCTTTCATTGCGGAAAAAACGTGCCTGGCGCAGCTGGTTGAGCTTATCGGGGCCGATGGTGGCAAACTTCCACACTTTGCGCAGATCGATCAGGTTGGCGGAACTTGCCGCCACGCCGCTGATGCCTGCACCGGGGAAGGAAACCTTGCTGGTGGAGCAGAACTCATACACCATATCCGGGTGCCCGGCATTGGCGCAGGCAGACAGGATGTCTGGCAGGACGGCCGGGGCGTTGGGGTAAAGGTCATGCACGCAGTAGGCGTTATCCCAGAAAATGCGGAAATCCGGCGCTGCGGGTTGCAGGTGGGCAAAGCGCTCCACCACCATGGGGCTGAACACAATGCCGGTGGGGTTCTGGTACTTGGGTACGCACCAGATGCCTTTGATGGAAGCATCCCGCTGGACCAGGTCTTCGATCATGTCCATATCGGGGCCATCATTGTGCATGGGGATGGGGATTAGCTGGAAGCCGAAATGCTCCGTCATGGCAAAATGGCGGTCATAACCCGGCACGGGGCAAAGGAACTTGCGGTCCTTGACCTGCACCCACGGCTCTGCGCCCAGCAGGCCGTCCAGCATGGCGTGGCTGAGAATATCGAACATCATGGTCAAGCTGCTGTTGCCGCCCACCATGACCTGCTCCGGCCGCGCGCCGATCATACCGGCCAGCAGGGCTTTTGCTTCGGGAATGCCGTCCAGCCCGCCGTAATTGCGGCAGTCGGTGCCATCCTCACTGTCCAGCACGCTGCGGGAGTTCAGTTCACCCAGCATGCGCTGCGAAAGTGCCAGCTGCTCCGGCGCAGGCTTTCCGCGGGAAAGATCCAGCTGCAGGCCCTGCTGTTCGTACTCCTGGTAGCGCTGGCACAGACGGTGGTATTCCCGCTGCATTTCTTTTTTTGTCATATCCTGATACTGCATGGTGCCATCCTTCCTGGACAATACCGGCAGGGCCGCTTGCTTACCTGGTGTAGCTGAAAACGAAGAAAATGACGAAGATTTCGCAAATGTGCGATGGATTTTTAACGCGGAATCCGGCCGCGTTTGTAGAAATATTCTAAGGCAGCACCGCACAATTCCCGCCTTACGGCTTAAGCACCGCTCCGGCGGCTGCGGCACGGCATCTGCGTTGCCAAAATGCTCGATAAGACATCCAGTATTATCTGCGCTTTTGGCTTAGCATCTGCCGCACCTCGCTCGCCGTATCGGCACTTAGAATTATGCGGTATTGCCCTAAATTTTCGACGTTTCAGGTACACCCTGGGGGGAGTATGCACGGACCCTGCCGGTATGCCTTGTTTTCTGGAACGGTTTGTATTATACTGTCGGAAAGTACATTTGTAAAATATATGTTTCGCATGCAAAATATTTGTATTTGATATGGCAAAACGCAGGAAAAGAGGAAAAACTGTGAATGTAAACTATGAATATTACCGCTTATTTTACTATGTCTGCAAATATCACAGTATAACCCGCGCGGCCAATGTGCTGCGCATGAGCCAGCCCAATGTGACCCGCGCCCTGAACCGGCTGGAGGAACAGCTGGGCTGCAAGCTGCTGGTACGCAGCACCCGCGGCGTGACGATGACGCCGGAGGGTGAGGTGCTGTTTGCCCACGTGGAAATCGCCCAGGAGCAGCTGCAGGCGGGGGAAAGCGAGCTGGCGGGCATTACCGCGCTGGAAAGCGGCGCGCTGACCATTAGCGCCAGCGAGACCGCTTTGAATGTGTTTTTGCTGGATAAGCTGCGGGAATTCCACAGGCGTTACCCCGGCGTGCGGCTGCGCATTGCCAACCATTCCACCCCGCAGGCCATCCGTGCGCTGGGGCGCGGGCTGGTGGATCTTTGTGTGATCACCACCCCGGCCCGGTTGGAATCCACGATGCGCCGTACCCTGCTGATGCCGTTCCAGGAAATTCTGATTGCCGGCAGGAACTTTGAATTTTTGCAGGGCCGCCGCTGGGCGCTGAAAGAACTGCAGCAATACCCTCTGATCTGCCTGGGCAGCGAGACGATGACCTATGCGTTCTATAACCAGTTTTACTTAAGCAACAATCTTGTTTTGCAGCCGGATACTGAGGCCGCTACCACCGACCAGGTGGTGCCGCTGGTCAAAAGCGGGCTGGGGCTGGGGTATGTGCCGCAGAATTTTGCCAAGGACGCCCTGGCCGCGGGGGATGTGTTTACCATCCAGTTGAAAGAGGAAATCCCCACCCGTCATGTTGTGCTGGTGCAGGATGGCGGCCGTGTTCCCAACGCAGCTGCGCGCGAATTTGCCCGGATGCTGAACAGCAGCGTTACGCAGCAGAATGCACCATAAGCGGACAAAATTGTGCACCGGCACCAGAAAATTAAAAATATCTGCGTCTGTTTTTGTGAAAGGTGATTGACAACTGCCGTGCGGAACCGTATGATAAAAGTGGAACTTTGCCCGGTGCAGCGGGAACCATACGGTGCGCCGGATTCCGCGCAGAGGGACAGAAAATAATAGGAGGGATTGTTTTGAAACAATGGCTGAAAAACGCAGTTTTTTACGAAATTTACCCCCAAAGCTTTTATGATACCAACGGGGATGGCATCGGCGATCTGAAGGGGATTATCGAAAAGCTGGATTACATCAAAGAGCTGGGGTGCAACGCCCTTTGGATCAACCCCTGCTTTGATTCCCCGTTCAAGGACGCCGGGTATGATGTGCGCGATTATAAGCTGATTGCCCCCCGCTATGGCACCAACGCGGATGCCAAAGCGCTGTTTGAAGCAGCTCATTCCAAGGGCATCCATGTGCTGCTGGACCTGGTGCCCGGCCATACCAGCGAGGAACACGCATGGTTTAAGGAGAGCAGCAAGCCGGAAAAGAATGAGTATTCCGACCGCTATATCTGGACGGACTCCTGCTTTAGCGCCGGTGACGGTATGCCGTTCATTGGCGGCGAGACCGACCGCAACGGTACTTATATTTTGAACTTCTTCAAGTGCCAGCCTGCTTTGAACTATGGTTACGGCAAGTGCCGCGAAAAGTGGCAAATGCCCACCGACGCCCCCGGCCCGCGCGCAACGGTGGAAGCCGTGAAGGATGTGATGCGCTTTTGGCTGGATATGGGCTGCGATGGTTTCCGTGTGGATATGGCATCCAGCCTGGTCAAGAATGATACCCACCACAAAAAGTATACCTGTGCCATCTGGCGCGATATTGCCGCTATGCTGGACAAGGAATACCCCGAAGCCGCTCTGTTGAGCGAATGGAACCAGCCGCGCCAGTCCCTGAAAAACGGCTTTGATATGGACTTTATGCTGGAATGGCAGGGCAATGGCTACAGCTGGCTGATGCGCAATTATGATGGCGCAATAGATTCTGACCCGCATAACATCGGCAAGGCGTATTTCTGTGCGGATTCCGGCACGGGTATTGACAAGTTCCTGGATGACTGGCTGCCCAGCTACAAGGCGACCCGCAAGGACGGCCTGTACTGCTTGATTACCTGCAACCATGATACCATCCGCCCCTCCGCCGGTTTGACCCCGGATGAGCTGAAAATTGCTTACGCCATGCTGTTTACCCTGCCCGGCGCACCGTTTGTGTATTATGGCGATGAGATCGGCATGCGCTATCTGCCGCTGCCCACCAAGGAGGGCGGCTATTTCCGCACTGGTTCCCCGCACCCCCATGCAGTGGGATAACAGCGCCAACAAGGGATTCTCTACCGCCGCAGCCGACAAGCTGTACCTGCCGGTGGACGATGCCGCGGACGCCCCCACCGTGGCTGCCCAGCAGGCAGATCCTGACAGCCTGTGGCATACCGTGCAGGGGGTGCTGAACTTCCGCCACAGCCACCGGGATCTGGATTCCGATGCGCCGTTCCATGTGCGGTTTGCCCCCAAGGCAAAGGGCAGCTACCGCCCGTTTGCCTGGGAGCGCGGCAAGCTGATCTGCGCGGTGAACCCCGCCCGCGAGGAAGCAGAACTGCCCCTGAAGCTGGAAGACGGTACCCGCGTGCTGCATGTGATCGGCAAAGCCGAAGTGAAGGGCGATGAGCTGGTGCTGGGTGCACAGAGCTTTGCAATTTTGGGGTAAGCAGAATAGATTGCAAACGCAAATGTTAAGGCAATACCGCATAATTCTAAGTGCCGATACGGCGAGCGAGGTGCGGCAGCTGCTAGGCCAAAAGCGCAGATAATACTGGATGCTGCAAAGGTGAGCGCCGCCAGTGGCGGAAACAGCGAACCGAAGCAGGGGCAGCGGTCGCAGAGTGCGAGGGGCTTTTGCCCCCGAAGCACGATGCGGGTACCGCAACCCGACATTATCGAGCATTTTGGCAACGCAGATGCCGTGCCGCAGCCGTCGGAGCGGTGCTTAAGCCGTAAGGCGGGAATTGTGCGGTGTTGCCTTAAATAGAATCATATAAAGCAGCGCCCCGGCGGGACAAGATATCCCGCCGGGGCAGTGTTTTTTATGGAAGAATGATTATACGCTTCAGATCACATTGTATTCTTTCAGCAGTTTTTCAATCTCGGTGCCCTCCAGCTTCTTCAAAGCTTCTTTCAGGGCCAGTTTCTGCACAACGTTCATCTCCATATCGGTGATCTTTTGCCGTCGCGCAGTTTTACGGTGGCATCCAGCAGGTCGCGGATATCATATACGCTGCCCCAGACCTCCGGTACGCCGCGGTCAACGTTCAGCAGGGTGTAAACCGCTTCCATGCCGGTGCGGATGGAATACTCGGTGGTAAAGATGGTATCGCGCTTGGTCTCGGCAAACTGGCCGATGAAAGCGAAATTCACAGCGCCTTCGGGCACAACATCCGGGCGGTCGCCGGCAGCGCGCGGCATAAAGAAAGCGTCGATATACGGCATCATGCAGGGCACGGTGTTGGCACTGTTGGCAGCCAGATCCTCGATTTGGTCAACTGGTACACCAATGTGGTACAGCCATTCCTGGCAGATCTCCTCGCCGGTGCATTCGCGCATGGGCTTCTTGACGTAATCGCCGGGCTTATCACTGAACAGACTGTACACCCAAACGCAGAGCTGGTCCTTGGGCTGGTCGCGGAACTGCTGCTGGCGGTTCAGGGTCCAGCTGAGCAGCCAGCTGGAATCCTTGACGGAGACAATGCCGCCGGTGACGACCTTGCCGGTGAAGGGATCGCGCTTGCAGATCTTTTTGATATAGGGCACAATGCGCTGGTCCAGCGTGGTGATGGTGGCGCTCATCCAGTTGCTCAGCTCCGGGTCATAGCAGAACTTGTCCGGGTGGCCGAAGCTGGGGTCCTGGGCGGCGATCTTGCGCCACAGATCCCAGCCGCCGCCTTCCTTCAGATCAAACTTGAGGGGGGCAACGGTGGTCTGGCTGCCAATGGTGGAGTTTTCGACACAGCCGCCGTTGGTGATGAACACCAGGTCGTTCTCGGTCAGGTCAATGCACTCTTCGTGGCCGTCGCGCAGAGTATCAATGCGGGTGGCCTGCTTTTTGCCGTTGGCGCAGTCAAAAGCAACGTTGGTCACCTTGACGCCGTAATGGAACTGCACGCCATAGCTTTCCAGGTACTTGACCATGGGCAGGATCATGGATTCATACTGGTTGTAGCGGGTAAAGCGCAGGGCGGTGAAATCCGGCAGGCCGCCGATGTGGTGGATGTAGCGCTGAAGGTAGCGCTTCATCTCCAGGGCACTGTGCCAGTTCTCAAAGGCGAACATGGTGCGCCAGTACAGCCAGAAGTTGGTGTTCAGGACTTCGTCATCAAAGAAGTCGGTGATCTTTTTTATCGTACAACTGCTCGTCCGGGGTCATGAACAGCTTCAAAATCTCCATGGCACCCTTGTCAGACAGGCCGAACTTTGCCATCGGTGTGGGCATCCTCGCCGCAGTTGACGGTGGCGCGGCACAGGCTGTAGTTGGGATCGTGCTTGTTCAGCCAGTAATACTCGTCCAGCACGGTGACGTTCTCATCCTCAATGGAGGGATGGAGCGGAACAAATCCCACATGCACTCGAAGTGGTTGTCCATCTCACGGCCGCCGCGCATAACGTAACCGATGTCCTGGTACTTGTAGCCATCGCAGGCACCACCGGGGATGGGGTCCTTTTCCAGCACATGGATGTGCTCACCCTTCATCTGGCCGTCACGCACCATAAAGCATGCGGCGGACAGCGCGGCCAGGCCGCTGCCGATAAGGTAGGCACTCTTGTGGTCAACGCCCTCCGGTTTTTCGGGACGGGCAAAAGCTTCATAGTTACCGCTGGAATAATACATAAAAAAAGCCTCCTTGCGTTGGTTTTATTGTTTGCTGTTGTTTGTCTGGGGTGTTCCTTTTGGAATGTCTATAGTATAACCAGCGGAGGCAGGGTTCACAATCAGCAAAACAGCCGCCGTGATTAAATTTTTATCACGGCGGCTGTTTTGTATAAAATTTGAAGTTTTTGTTACAGGGGCGGCAAGGCAGCGGAAGATGGTGGGGGCCATGGCGGCCTACATTAGTTTTTCGCAGATCGTGCATTTCATGGTTCGGCCCTTAACGCAAGATGTACATCAGCTTTTTATCAATGCGGCATTTTTCCAACGCCTTGGTCACATCACCGTGAATCAGGGTGGAAATCTGTTCCACCAGCTGGGCGGGGTCCTGACGCATATCGTTTTTGATCCAGTCCAGTGTCAGCCCCACAAAGGCGAACTTATAAAAGTTGGCGATAAACTCTTTATCCTCCGGGCGAACCGTCATACCGGCGGCGCGCTCCTCCACAACGCCCATCATCAGGTCATAGGTCAGGCGGTAGAGATAATTTTCCAGCTGTTCGCGGCTGATGGAACGGTAGACGCTGGTAAAAAACGCTTTGTCCTTCCGCAGGGCTTCCAGAATCTGCAAAAAGCCCTGCTGCCAGGTATCATAGGTTTTTCTGCCCGGCCAGCGCGCGGGCAGCGTCCTCCTCGCAGCACCATTCCACAAGGTCGTAAATATCCTTAAAGTGGTAATAAAAGGTCATGCGGTTGACCCCGCAGTGGTCGGTCAAGTCGCTGACCGTGATTTTGTCCAGCGGTTTGTGGCGCAGCAGTTCCTTGAGCGAAGCTTCCAGTGCGCGCTTTGTCATCTGCGACATGGGTAGTCCCCTTTCCATGGGCGATATAATATTTATTCTACCACAAGGATGTGAACTTTTCTTGGCAGGAATTTTAGGCAATACCGCATAATTCTAAGTGCCGATACGGCGAGCGAGGTGCGGCAGATGCCAAGCCAAAAGCGCAGATAATACTGGATGCTGCAAAGGTGAGCGCCGCCAGTGGCGGAAACAGCGAACCGAAGCAGGGGAAGCGGTCGCAGAGTGCGAGGGGCTTTTGCCCCCGAAGCACGATGCGGGTACCGCAACCCGATATTATCGAGCATTTTGGCAACGCAGATGCCGTGCCGCAGCTGCCGGAGCGGTGCTTAAGCCGCAAGGCGGGAATTGTGCGGTGTTGCCTTTATGCAAGTTCAAACATGCCGTTGTACAGCTGGTAGTATTCGCCCTTTTGGGCCAGCAGTTCATCATGGCTGCCGCGCTCCACAATGCCGCCGTGTTCCAGCACAATAATGGCGTTGGAATTGCGTACGGTGGAAAGCCGGTGGGCGATAACAAAGACGGTACGGCCCTCCATCAGGCGGTCCATACCTTTTTCAATCAGAGCTTCGGTGCGGGTATCGATGCTGGAGGTCGCTTCGTCCAAAATCAGCACCGGCGGGTCGGCCACAGCAGCGCGGGCAATGGCCAGCAGCTGGCGCTGGCCCTGGCTCAGGTTGGCACCATCGCCCGATACCATGGTGTTGTACCCCTGGGGCAGGCGCTCGATAAAGGAGTGCGCGTTGGCAATTTTTGCGGCGGCGATGATCTCTTCGTCGGTTGCATCCAGTTTGCCAAAGCGGATGTTATCCGCCACTGTGCCGGTGAACAGATGGGTGTCCTGCAGCACCACGCCAAGGCTGCGGCGCAGATCACTTTTGCGGATCTTGCGCACATCAATGCCGTCATAGGTGATGGTGCCGGAGGTGATATCATAAAAGCGGTTGATGAGGTTGGTAATCGTGGTTTTGCCCGCGCCGGTGGAACCGACAAAGGCGATCTTCTGCCCCGGTTTGGCGTACAGCGTAACATCATGCAGGGTGGTCTGGCCCGGAATGTAACCAAAGCTGACATCCCGGAACCGTACATCCCCGCGCAGGGGAACGAGAGGGGCGGCGGGGTCGGCACTGTCGCGCCAGGCCCACAGGCCGGTGCGGCGGCCGCCGGCGCTGGGCACAAGGGTGCCGTCCGCAGACTTTTCCACACGAACGATCTCGACGGTACCCTCATCGGTTTCCGGCTGTTCGTCAAGCACATTGAAAATGCGCTCGGCACCGGCAAGGGCGGCCAGCAGAAAGTTGCCCTGCTGGGTGAATTGGTTGATGGGCAAAGCAGACTGGCGCACAAACACCAGATAGCTGGCCAGGCTGCCCAGGCTGGACTGGCCGTTCATAACCATCAGCCCGCCCAGCACGGCAATGATCGCATAGTTGATGTAGGAGATGGAAACAACGGCGGGGATCATGGTGGCGGAATACCCCCTGCGCTGGTTCCGGCGCTTTGCAGGCGGGCGTTCAATGCCTGAAAACCTTCCAGGTTGGTCTGCTCACGGTTGAACACCTTTGACCACCTTTTTGCCCGGCGGCCATCTCCTCCACATAGCCTTCCAGATCGCCAAGAGCCTGTTGCTGGCGGGCGTAGAAGAAACGGCTGCGGTTGGTGCTGAACCGGATGTACCAGAACATGACGGCGTACCCCACCACGACCAGCAGCGAAAGCCGCCAGTTGAGCACAAACAGGCAGAACCAGCGTGCCCACCACCTGGATAAAGCTCTGGATCAGCAGAGCAAAGCTGTTGTTCAGCGCGTCCGAGATGGTGTCCACATCGTTGGTGAACAGGCTCATCAGTTCGCCGTTGCGGCGGGAGTCAAAAAAGGAGAGGGGCAGCGTTTGCAGGTGGGCAAACAGGTCCCGGCGGATATCATGTAAGACCTTCTGCGCGGCGCGCACCATGGTCTGGGTGTAGCCCAGGGTAGAAAGCGCGCCCACCGCGTAGATGGCGGCGGTCAGGGCAACACCGCGGACAAGGCCGGGAATGCTGCCGGTTTCCAGAATACCGTTGACCACCGGCTTGATCATGTAGGTACCCAGCAGGTTGGCGAGTGCGCTGACAGCGGTAAGCACCCCAACCAGCCCCAGCATGAACTTGTGGCGGCCCAGGTAGTTCAAAAATACCCGGATGGTGTTGCCAAAATGCTGCGGCTTTTTACCGCTGAATGCCTTTGCCATCCGCGTCATCTCCTTTCATCTGGGATGCATAAATTTCCTGGTAGATGGTGTCATTCGCCAGCAGCTCCTTGTGGGTGCCCACGGCGTGAACTTTGCCGTCATCCAGAATCACGATCATGTCGGCATCCATCACCGAGGTGATGCGCTGGGCAATGATGAGCTTGGTTACATCGGTCAGGGCGGCCAGCGCATGGCGGATCTTGCCCTCGGTGGCGGTATCCACGGCGCTGGTGGAATCGTCAAAAATCAGCACTTTGGGGTGCTTGAGCAGGGTTCGGGCAATGCAGAGCCGCTGCTTCTGCCCGCCGGAAACATTCACGCCGCCCTGGCCCATGTCGGTATCCAGGCCGTCCGGCATCCGCTCCAAAAATTCATCAGCGCAGGCGGCGCGGCAGGCGGCCCACAGGGTTTCGTCATCGGCGTTGGGATCACCCCAGCGCAGGTTGTCACGGATGGTGCCGGAGAACAGCAGGTTCTTCTGCAGCACAATGCCCACGGCATCCCGCAGGGCAGCAAGGGAATACCGGCGCACATCCTGCCCGCCGACCTTGACGGTGCCGGAGGTGGCATCGTACAGGCGGGGGATCAGCTGTACCAGCGTTGTTTTTGCCGCGCCGGTGCCGCCGATAATGCCCACCGTTGCCCCGGCGGGAATGTGCAGCGTAACGTGGGAAAGGGCATCCCTGGCCGCAGCGGCGCTGTATTTGAAGCTGACGTCCGCAAAATCAATGCTGCCGTCGGCAACGGCGGCAACGGGGTCAGCCGGGTGGCCAGCGCGGGCTGCTCCTCCAGCACGGCACGGATGCGCCGGGCGCTGGTCAGGGAGCGGGTAAGCTGCAAAAACACGCCAGAGAACATCATGACCGAGTTGAGCACCTGCAGAACATAGCTCAAAAAGGCGGTCAGCTCGCCGACCGTCATCCGATCGGTCAGAATAAAATTGCCGCCGTACCACATGATGCAGACAATGGCCGTGTACATAACGGCCTGGAACGCGGGCAGGTTGAGCACGGCATACCGGAAGGTGTTGGTGCTGGCGGCGGCCAGCTCGTCATTGACGGTTTCAAACTGCTCATTCTCGTAATCGCCGCGCACAAACGCTTTGATGGCGCGGATGGCGGTTAAGGCTTCCTGTACGCGGCCGTTCAGATGGTCCACAGCAGTCTGCTGGCGGTCATACAGCGGGCCGACCTTGGTTACGATCCAGGCCAGAATAGCGGCCAGGATGGGCGTTGTAATAAGGAAAACGATGGTCAGCTTGGCATTGAGCAAGAACGCCATGCCCAGCCCCATGAACAGCATGACCGGGCTGCGCACCAAAGGCCGCAGGCCGGTGGCCACGGCGTTGAGCATGACCGTGACATCGGTGGTCATGCGGGTAACGAGGGACGGGGTGGAAAAATGGTCCAGGTTGGCAAAGTCGAACTGCTGCAGCTTGCGGTACTCAGCTTCGCGCAGAGCAGCGGCAAAGCCGTTGGCGGCGCGGGCGGCGAACCTGGCGTACAGCAGGCCGGTGATCAGGGCCAGCACAGCGCAGATGATCATCTTGCTGCCCTGCAGCATAATGACCTGCATATCATGGCTGGGCACGCCCTGGTCCACCAGGTCAGACATCAGCATCGGGATGACCATTTCAAAAATACATTCCACAAAAACCAGCCCGACGGCAAGGAATAAATCCCGCCGGTAGGGCTTTAAGTAAGAAAAAACGTGTTTGAGATCCTGCATGTGATTCCAGCTTTCTTGAACGGGCAGCGGCCCGGATGATGAAATACTACCCTTATAATTATAATCTGCGGTGCGGGGCAGGTCAATCAAGAGCAGGCAACAGGTTGGATACAGCGTATACTTGCGCAGAAACGCAAAACAGGGTATACTAATAGAATACAGGGCAAGGCTGCGCAAAGCCCCCTGAAAGCTGAATTTACATTTCCGCCCATGCTGCGGCAGACCGGCGGCGCATGATGATAGAAAAGGAAAGTTGAGGCTGCATTTTTTATGAAGAAGGCATTGATCACCGGTGTTACCGGCCAGGATGGCTCTTATCTTTCAGAGTTTTTGATCGAGAAGGGCTATGATGTACATGGCATCATCCGGCGTTCTTCCGTTGACTACCGTGAACGCATTGCCCATCTGGAGGGCAACCCGCATTTCCACCTGCATTACGGCGATATGGGCGATTCGATGAGCCTGGTTGCTGTGATCGGCTCGGTGCGCCCGGACGAAATTTATAACCTGGCGGCCCAGAGCCATGTGCAGGTCAGCTTTGATGTTCCGGAGTTCACGGCCGATGTGGACGCTACCGGCGTGCTGCGCGTGCTGGAAGCCGTGCGCCTGTGCGGGCTGGCGGATACCTGCCGGGTGTACCAGGCTTCGACCTCGGAGCTGTACGGCAAGGTGGAGGAAGTGCCCCAGAACGAAAAAACGCCGTTCCATCCGTACAGCCCCTATGCGGTGGCCAAACAGTACGGTTTCTGGATCACCAAGGAGTACCGTGAAGCATATAACATGTTCTGCTGCTCCGGCATTCTGTTCAACCATGAATCCGAGCGCCGCGGCGAAACTTTTGTGACCCGCAAGATCACGCTGGCCGCCGCCCGCATCAAGCAGGGCAAGCAGGACAAGCTCTACCTGGGCAACCTGTCCAGCCTGCGCGACTGGGGCTATGCCAAGGACTATGTGGAGTGCATGTGGCTGATTTTGCAGAACGATAAGCCGGATGATTTTGTCATCGCCACCGGCGTGCAGCATTCCGTGCGGGAATTCTGCCAGCTGGCGTTCCACTATGTCGGTATTGAGCTGGAATTTGTTGGCGAGGGCATGAACGAAAAGGGCATCGATAAGGCTACGGGCAAGGTCGTGATTGAGGTAAGCCCGGATTTCTACCGCCCCACCGATGTGGTCAACCTGTGGGGTGACCCCACCAAGGCACGCCAGGAACTGGGTTGGAACCCCACCAAGACCAGCTTTGAGGAACTGGTCAAGATCATGGTGGAGCATGACATGGAAAAAGTAGCTGTAGAGCGCGCAGAGGAAAACATCCGCTGCAACCTGGAAGAATACCTGGAAAAAGGCGTTGTAAAATAAGAAAGAAGGCCATTTGTTATGATGGAAAAGAACGCTAAGATCTATGTGGCAGGCCACCGCGGTATGGTAGGTTCCGCCATTGTGCGGGAACTGGAACGCCAGGGATATACCAATATCATTACCCGGACCCATAAAGAGCTGGATCTGTGCCGCCAGGATGCCGTGGAAGAATTTTTTGCTGCCGAAAAGCCGGAATATGTCTTTTTGGCCGCAGCCAAGGTGGGCGGCATTGTTGCCAACCAGAACGCTTTGGCGGACTTTATGTATGACAACATGACGCTGGAAATGAACGTGATTCATTCCGCATGGAAAAACGGCTGCAAAAAGCTGGAATTTTTGGGCTCCTCCTGCATTTACCCGCGCATGGCACCGCAGCCGATGAAGGAAAACTGCCTGCTGACCAGCGAGCTGGAAAAAACCAACGAAGCTTATGCTCTGGCCAAAATCAGCGGCCTGAAATACTGCGAGTTCCTGAACCGCCAGTACGGCACCGACTACATCTCGGTCATGCCCACCAACCTCTATGGCCCTAACGACAACTATCACCCGACCCACAGCCATGTGCTCCCGGCGCTGATCCGCCGCTTCCATGAGGCAAAGGTCAACGGGGTGACCAGCGTGACCTGCTGGGGCGATGGCAGCCCGCTGCGCGAGTTTTTGTATGTGGACGATCTGGCCAACCTCTGCGTGTTCTTGATGAACAACTACTCCGGTAACGAGACTGTCAACGCCGGCACCGGCAAGGAGCTGACCATCAAGGAGCTGACCGAGCTGGTAGCCAAGGTTGTGGGCTATACCGGTGAGATTAAGTGGGATCCCACCAAACCCAACGGAACACCGCGCAAGCTGCTGGATGTTTCCAAGGCAACGGGCCTGGGCTGGACCTACAAGACCGAGCTGGAGGACGGCCTGCGCCTTGCCTATGAGGACTTTTTGAATAACCCCATGCGTGCTGAGCGCTGAGAAAGGCGAAACCATTATGAATATTGTGCTGCTTTCCGGCGGGTCCGGCAAGCGCCTGTGGCCGCTGTCCAACGATATCCGTTCCAAGCAGTTCATTAAAATTTTCAAGTGCCCGGACGGAAGCTATGAATCCATGGTGCAGCGGGTGTACCGCCAGATCAAACAGGTAGACAAAGGGGCGACTGTGACCATTGCCACCAGCAAGACCCAGGTTTCCGCCATCCACAACCAGCTGGGGGAGGAAGTGGGCATTTCGGTGGAACCGTGCCGCCGCGATACCTTCCCCGCCATTGCGCTGGCAACGGCCTATCTGGCCGATGTGCAGGGCGTGGACCCGGAGGAGCCGGTGGTGGTCTGCCCGGTGGACCCCCATGTGGAGGATGACTACTTTGAGGCACTGAAAGCCTTGAGTGAGCAGGCTGCCAAAAGCGAAGCCAACTTGGTGCTGATGGGCATTGAGCCGACCTACCCCAGCGAAAAATACGGCTATATTATCCCCCAAAACAGCAGCGCCGTGAGCGATGTTGCAACCTTTAAGGAAAAGCCGGACGCCGAAACGGCAAAGGCTTACATCGCCCAGGGGCGCTGTGGAACGGCGGCGTGTTTGCCTACAAGCTGCGCTATGTGCTGGATAAGGCCCATGAGCTGATCGACTTTACCGATTATAAGGATCTGTTTGATAAATATGCCGAGCTGAACAAAATCAGCTTTGACTATGCTGTGGTGGAAAAGGAACCCAAGATCCAGGTTATGCGGTTTGCAGGCCAGTGGAAGGACCTTGGCACCTGGAACACCCTGACCGAAGCGATGGGCGAGCCCAGCGTGGGCAAGGCCATGATGAACGATACCTGCACCAACGTGCATGTGGTGAACGAGCTGAACGTGCCGGTGCTGGCCATGGGCTTGCATGATGTGGTGATCTCTGCCAGCCCGGAGGGAATTCTGGTATCGGATAAAGAGCAGTCCAGCTACATCAAGCCCTATGTGGATAAGATCGACCAGCAGATCATGTTTGCCGAAAAATCCTGGGGCAGCTTCCGCGTACTGGATGTGGAGGACGAAAGCCTGACCATCAAGGTGACGCTGAACCCCGGCCACAGCATGAATTACCACAGCCACATGAACCGCGATGAGGTGTGGGTGGTGATTTCCGGCACAGGCCGCACCGTGGTGGACGGCGTGGAGCGCCCCGTGCATGTGGGCGATGTGGTGCAGATGCAGGCCGGCTGCCGCCATACCGTTCTGGCAGACAGCGAACTGCAGCTGATTGAAGTACAGCTGGGCAAAGAAATCAGCGTGCATGACAAACAGAAGTTCCCGCTGGAACAGGAAACAACAAGATAACACGAAGATACAGCAGAGCACCGTGAGCTGATGCCGATAAGGCAGCTTACGGTGCTTTTATGATGCTTCCTGTACTGCCAAAGAGACAAAATATCCGGCGGAGACGGCTTGTGAGATATTTCATATCATATACGGCATACGGCAAAATCTGAGTAAAGGCAATACCGCATAATTCTAAGTGCCGATACGGCGAGCGAGGTACGGCAGATGCTAAGCCAAAAGCGCAGATAATACTGGATGCTGCAAAGGTGAGCGCCGCCAGTGGCGGAAACAGCGAACCGAAGCAGGGGCAGCGGTCGCAGAGTGCGAGGGGCTTTTGCCCCCGAAGCACGATGCGGGTACCGCAACCCGACATTATCGAGCATTTTGGCAACGCAGATGCCGTGCCGCAGCCGCCGAAGCGGTGCTTAAGCCGCTAGGCGGGAATTGTGTGGTGTTGCCTAAAATCAAAACAAACAGGCCCGAACCTGCCTGCACCATTGCGGTGCCGGGGTTCGGGCCTGTTTGCTTGCTTGTAACTACACATTCCATGCGGCAGAGCAGCCAGGGAACGCTGCATGCCGCAAAAAGCTGAATTAGTGGATGAAGAGGCTCAGGATGCAGATGATGACGGAACCGAAAACGGGAACCAGGATGGAACCGATGGTCCAGGTCTTCAAGCTGGTCTTGATATCCATGCCGCTGAAGCTGGTAAACCACGTGGAAGTAGCTATCGTTCAGGAAGGACGGACACATGGCGGTCAGGCAGACTGCCAGGCCAGCCAGGTAGGGGTTGATGCCCAGGGTAACCAGCATGGGGGCGATGATGGCAGAACCGGTGATCATAGCGGTGGTGCCGGAGCCCTGCGGGAAGCGCATGATGGTGCCGATGAGCAGGGGAACCAGGATGCCGGGGATGCCGATTGCCACGATGCCGTTGGCCATCATGCCGGCAGCGCCGGTAGCCTTAACGACTGCGCCCAGGGCGCCGCCGCCGGCGGTGATCATAACGATGGGGCCTGCATCGCGCAGAGCGTCGTTCATCATGCCAACAACAGTTTTGTTATCCAGGTCCTTGGCCAGCAGGAATGCGCCCAGGCACAGGGAGATGAACAGAGCGATAACGGGGTTGCCGAGGAAGGTGATGATTTCGCCAACGATGGTGGCCTTGAAAGCGGTCTGGCTGACGAGGGTGTTAGCAAGGATCAGGAAGACGGGGGAGCAGCAGGATGGTGAAGGACAGGCCGGCGCTGGGCAGCTTTTCGGTGCTGAGCAGCTCGGTGAAGTCTTCGTTTTCCAGCTCTTTGCCGGCCTTGATCTTGGCGTCGATCTTATCCAGAACCTTCAGCTGAGCTTCGGTGTACTTGCTGCGGTCGATCTCGTAAGGAACGATGAACTGCGGGTACTTGTTGCCGAACCAGCGGAACAGGAACACGGAGAAGATGAACAGGGGGATGGAGAACAGCAGACCGGCGATGATGAACATGCCAAGGTCAATGTTGATGCCTTCGTTCTGGAAGGTGCTGACAACAGCCAGAGGGCCGGGGGTGGGGGGAACCATGAAGTGGGTGATATACAGGCCCATGCCCAGGATGCCACCCAGACCGACCATGGATTTCTTGGTCAGACGGGAGAACTCTTTTGCCAGGGAGGACAGGATGACGAAGCCGGAGTCACAGAAGACCGGGATGGAAACAACAAAGCCGGTCAGGCCCAGAACAACGTCTGCGCGCTTAACGCCGACAAGCTTCAGAATGGTGATAGCCATACGCTTGGCAGCGCCGCTTTTTTCCAAAAAGATACCCATGATGCAGCCGAAACCGATGACGATACCAATGCTTGTCATGGTACCGCCAAAGCCGCCGGTCACGGTGCTGATGGCAACGCTTAACAGGTTGCCGCCTTCATTGCCGGTGCCAACCAGCAGGTAATTGCCGGAAAGAACAGCGATCAGGATAGCAGAAATAATCAGGGATGGGAACGCGTGCATTCTAGTGCAGATAACCAGAACCATCATGACGACAACGCCGATCAACATGGCTATGACTGGATTCATAAAAACATCTCCTTGCTTTTAACGTTTAGGCACCACCGCACAATTCCCGCCTTGCGGCTTAAGCACCGCTCCGGCAGCTGCGGCACGGCATCTGCGTTGCCAAAATGCTCGATAAAACATCCAGTATTATCTGCGCTTTTGGCTTAGCATCTGCCGCACCTCGCTCGCCGTATCGGCACTTAGAATTATGCGGTATTGCCTTTACTTTTTTCATGGGTGCATCGGGTGCACCTTCAACAGACTCTCCGGAAGGAACGGAATGTGTAGAAGAGTTACAAAAGAAGAATCAGATCACAGGGCCGAGGCAATGGATATCAATGGCGCTGAAATACTGGATGGCTTCGTTCTTGGTCATTTCGCCGCTCAGTACGCGCAGCAGCTTGGCAAAGGCTTCCTCGCCAACCTGCTCAATGGTCTTATCGCCGGTAATGATCAGACCGGCGTTCAGGTCCATATCATTTTCCATGCGCTGGTAGGTATTGGGGTTGCCGCAGATCTTGATGACCGGCATGCTGGGGAAGCCCTGCGGGGCACCGCGGCCGGTAGAGAACATCATGAACTGGGCGCCCGTGGCAGCCATGCCGGTCAAAATCTCAGGCTCACGGCCCGGCGTATCCTTGATCCACAGGCCTTTCTGGTCGGTAACATGCTGCGGGTATTCCAGCACGCCCTGGATGGGGCGGGTGCCGCTCTTGACGATGGCACCAAGGCTCTTTTCCTCAATACTGGAAAGACCGCCGGCGATGTTGCCCGGTGTGGGCTGGCCCTTGCGCATATCGCAGCCAATGCTCTTGGCGCGGTTTTCCATGTTGGTTACGATCTCATAGATCTTATCGGCCACTTCTTTGTTTACGGCACGGCGGGCCAGCAGGTGCTCACCGCCCAGGAACTCGGTCGTTTCGCCAAAGATAACGGTAGCGCCCAGATCGACCAGCTTGTCGGCTACATAGCCGATAACACAGTTGGAAGCCATGCCGCTGGTGGTATCGGAAGCACCGCACTTGATGGCCATAACGATCTTGGAAACATCCACCGGCTGGCGCTGCAGGCCGGAAATTTCAATGACAAGCTTGCGGGCAATATCGGTGCCCAGCTGGATCGCCTTGCTGACGCCGCCCAGCTCCTGAATGTGGATGATCTCCACATGTTTGCCGGTAGCGCTCAGCTCTTTGTACATGCGCTCGTGGTCGGTGCCTTCACAGCCAAGGCTCACGATCAGGATAGCGCCAACGTTGGGGCTCATGCCCAGGCTGATCAGCGTATCGGTCACGCGCTCCAGATCAGGGGGCATCTGGCAGCAGCCCTGATGGTGCAGATATGTAATGGTACCCTGTACCTGGTGGCAGATAGCGTTGGCAACATCGTTGGCACAGGTAACGCTGGGGATGACGGCAACATAGTTGCGCGCGCCAACTTTGCCGTCCGGGCGCACATAACCCATAAATTCCATAGCAGTTTACCCTCCTTACTTGCCTTCCTTGGCCCAGTCACCGCGGCCGCGCATGCTGTCAAGTTGTGGACATGCACGTACTCGCCTTTTTGATGTCCTTGGTGGCAATGCCGATCTCTTCGCCGTATTTGTTGATTAGTTCGCCCTTTTTCGATGTCCCGCACAGCAATTTTGTGGCCATAGGGAACATCGCCAATCACGGTAACGGTTTCAGCGTTGCCTTTTTTGTCGCGGATCTCAACTTCGGTACCATCGGTAATGCCATTGGCAAAAATGGTGGCGACGTTATCTTTATCGTTGACTTTCAGCGCCAGCTTTATTTCCATTACGCTCACTCTCCTTTTGCGTTTTTTCTATTGGTTCCGGTTTTGCCGGTTATTCCTTAACAGCAAGCACGCTGACGCCATCGGGGATGACAACAACGCTTGCATCGCGGCCCTTCATCTGGTAGGCAATCTCCAAGGCTTCATCCGGGGTGGAAGCGGGGATCATGTTGGCCTTGCGCACTTCCTCCGGCTTGAGGTAGGTGGTGACGAGGATGACGGGGTGCTTTTTCAGGATGCGGGCATAAATCTGCGGGCACCACTGTTCGGGAATGGTCTCCCTTGGGCGGGATCTTGGAAAGGTAACCGTCGATCTCGTCCACGGTGCCCATCGTGATGAGCTTTTCAAAGTGGGTGCCGCCCATGCCGTCGGCACAGCTGCAGCAGGCACATGATGATAACGCCGTCCTCCCCGGCACAGGCCTCCGCCGTGGCAACGGCCTTGGGGCTCTGGTACAGGTTCTGGTCCAGCGGGTAGCCGCCGTTGCTGGTGACCACGATATCGCCGGTAATGCTGGGGCACTGGCTCCATTTGCGGATAAAGGCAACGCCTTCGGCGTGGGCCTTTTCCAGGTCGCCTGCCCAGGCGGCGATGATCTTTTTCTGGCCGTCCAGCGCTACATTGAAGATGAACTGGACATTGACCATCTTGGCAGCGGCCAGCATATCCTCATGGATGGGGTTGTGCTCCAGCACGCCGGTGTTGGCATACGGGCTGGAAATGGCCTTGTAGCTGTGGTTTTCGTTGACGGTCTCCTGGGAGCAGATGCCAGGCAGGATGCTCTTGCGGCCGCCGGAGAAGCCGGCGAAGAAGTGTGGCTCAATAAAGCCCTCAGTCACCAGCAGGTCACATTCAGCGGCCAGCTTGTTGACGTTGAAGTCCGCACCGGAGGGCAGCACGCCCATGTGGACGAACTGATCCGGGTCAAATGCGTTGTTGATGGCGATTTTCTCATGATCCACGATGGCATCGCCAAACATGCGGCGCTGCTCTTCCTCGGTGGTGGGGCGGTGCAGGCCGGTGGCAATCAGGATGGTGATATCGGCGTCCGGGTTGCCTTGGCGGATCTCATCCAGCAGGATGGGCAGGGTGATCTTGCTGGGGACGGCGCGGGTGTGGTCACTGGTGACCAGCACAACTTTCTGTTTACCCTTGGCCAGGTCACGCAGGCGCGGGGAGGCAATGGGATGCTCCAATGCCTCATGAACCAGTTCTACTTCCGTTTTGCCGGCCTTGTATTCGTGCATTTTTGCGGTGACAACAGCTTTCAGGTTGGCTTCGTCAACATGCAGGTCCAAGGTGGAAGTATAGTAAGGAATCGAGATGGTTTTCATACAAATGCCTCCTTGGTTGTGGGTGCTCTATGTTTCGAATCACAAATATTGATTGTATACATCATACGTTTAATACTATGATAATAGCTTTGAGATTGGATAAAGTCAATAGTTTAAACCAAAATAGTAAAAAAAAAACATGCAAATTTGTACAATGCAACAGGAAAACGATTCACAGAATGTTCAAAAACACAATAAAACAATTCCTATATGTGACATTGCAGGAAAAAAGCAAATGCAATAAACATACTTGGTAAGTATGTTTATTGCGCTGGGGGCAGTATAGCACGGAATAGTGGGGCTGTCAATAAAATATTAACAATTCAGGGAGAATGCGTTAAGGCAATACCGCACAATTCTAAGTGCCGATACGGCGAGCGAGGTGCGGCAGATGCCAAGCCAAAAGCGCAGATAATACTGAATGCTGCAAAGGTGAGCGCCGCCAGTGGCGGAAACAGCGAACCGAAGCAGGGGCAGCGGTCGCAGAGTGTGAGGGGCTTTTGCCCCCGAAGCACGATGCGGGTACCGCAACCCGACATTATCGAGCATTTTGGCAACGCAGATGCCGTGCCGCAGCCGCCGGAGCGGTGTTTAAGCCGTCAGGCGGGAATTGTGCGGTGTTGCCTTAAAAAACAGCGGGGAAAGGAGCAAAATGGGCAAAAAAATCAGGCGCAGACCCGGATGTGGCATCGGGGGTGCGCCTGATAGAAAGTTACGTGGAATAATTTATTATATGCTGTTGATGGTGAAACAATCGGTAGGGTGCGGTCACCCGACCGCGCCGGGGCAGTGAGGAAGCAAAAAATTAGGTTTGTGGCGGCGAGGCACCCATCAAAAAGGGCGCCAATACGTGGTCGAAACGATTCACAAATATTTTTAGGTCATCTAGCACAAAGTCCCGGAATGGTCAAGACCATTCCCTACAGGTTGGGTTATAATGTGTAACGGGCATAAAACATGCATCCCGGGCGCACAGTGTGCGCCCGTTGCCTTGCGGAGGATGATGGGGTGAAATAGAGGGCAAGGCCCGTCCGGGACGATGCGAACATCGTCCCCTACAAATGATTTGCAGAGTTTATCACCATCGGCAAGGTTTCTCCACGGCACGATGGAAACATCACGCCCGGACCAGAGCGACCGAGACATCGTTGACGTTGGTGCCGGTGGGGCCGGTGATGATCAGGCCATTGCATTTTTGCAGGGCATGGTAGGCATCGTTATCAGCCAGCGTGGCAAAGATATCGCAGCCCTGGGCTTTCAGCGCGGCCTGGGTGGTGCTGTCCACAAAGCCGCCTGCGGCATCGGTGGGGCCGTCGGTGCCATCAGAGCCAACGGAGAACACCGCGCAGCCATCCAGCCCGGCGATACCGGGAGCGGCGGCAAGGGCGAGCTCCTGATTGCGGCCGCCTTTACCGTGGCCGGTCAGATGCACCACTGTTTCGCCACCTGCAATCAGGGCAATACGGCGGCCCGCGGTGCGCTGGTAGCGCACCATGTTGGCCAGGAACACACCGGCTTCCCGGGCTTCGCAGCTCAGGCAGTCGGTCAAAATCAGCGGCTCATAGCCAAGGGTGCGGGCGGTGGCAGCGGCGGCGGCGCACAGCTGGCGCACGCTGCCGGTAATCTGGGTTTCTACGTTGTCCAGCGCTTTGGGCGTTTCCTGCTCCAGCAGGGTCAGCATCTGCTCCGTCATGGGCAGGTGGTATTTCTGCACGATCTCCTTGGCCTGTGCGCAGGTAGAACTATCCGGGTAAGCGGGGCCGGAGGCAATCATATCCAGCGGATCGCCAAGAATATCCGAAAGCACGATGGAAACTACATGGGCCGGGGCGCACAGTTGGGCAAAACGGCCGCCCTTTACGCCGGAAAAGCGCTTGCGGAGGGTGTTGATCTCTACAATATCCGCCCCGCAGACCAGCAGGTTGTGGGTAAGTTCTTCCAGATCCGCGGCGGGGATGAGCGGCTTTTCAAACAAAGCGGAACCGCCGCCGGAAAGCAGGAACAGCACGGTGTCCTGTGCGGTCAGCCCGCTGACGAGGTCCAGCGCCTGCTGGGTGGCGGTAAAGCTGTTCTCGTCCGGGATGGGGTGCCCGGCTTCCTGGATGGTAAAGTTGGCGATGGGGCCTTTGCTGTGGTCGTACTTGGTAATGACAATACCGGTATCAATGCGGGAACCCAGAATGCGGCTGGCGGCGTTGGCCATCTGCCAGGCACCCTTGCCGGCGGCAACCAGCACAACGCGCCCGGAACCGAAATCGCGTCCTTCCAGCGCTTTGCGGACGGCCTCGTCCGGCTGGGCGGCGGTGATGGCGGCCTGAATGATGGCGTCAGCATCTTGGCGGAGTTTAGACATAGGGATCACACTCTTTTCTGTTTTGTTTGTTGGTTCTTTAATTTCTGTTATAACATGCAAATCAATCATTCAGCAATCGGCAGAACGTACAGAATTGGCGGCAAAATTTTGGCGGCACGGGGATGCCCGCACCGCCAAAAAAACAGAATTTTGAGGTTTTACAGGTCGCGGCCCAGCTTGATGCCGGTCAGGTGCTCGTAATACTGGGCAATGGCGCTGTGGTCCGCCTGGCCCTTGCCATTGCTGTGCAGCCACTGCAAAATTTCCTGCACTTCGGCGGTCATCGGCACCGGGGCACCCACGGTGTGGGCGCAGTCCAGGGCGTTGTTCAGGTCCTTGATGTGCAGGTCAACCTTGAAACCGGGCTTATCGTTGCCCTCAATCATCATGGGGGCTTTGGCGTTCATGACGGTGGAACCGGCCAGGCCGCCCTTGATGGCCTGGAACACCAGGTCGGGATCCACACCGGCTTTCTGGGCCAGGGTCAGGGCTTCGGCCACAGCCTGGATGTTGGCCGCCACGATGATCTGGTTGGCCAGCTTGGTGGTGTTGCCTGCGCCGATGCCGCCGCACCGCACAGCGGAAGAACCCATGGCCAGCAGGACCGGTTTGAAGGTGTTGAAGACCTCTTCCTCGCCGCCGACCATGAAGGAAAGGGTGCCGTCAATTGCCTTGGGCTCGCCGCCGGAAACGGGGGCGTCCAGCATCTGGATGCCGCGGGCGGCAAGCTCGGCGGCGATCTCCCTGCTGGCGATGGGGTTCAGGGAGGTCATATCAATAAAGGTGGAGCCGGGCTGCATGTGGGCGGCAACGCCGTTTGCACCCAGCATGACCTGTTTGACCTGCGGGGCGTTGGGCAGCATGGTCAGCACAAGGTCACAGGTGGAGCCGATGGTGGGCTGGTCGGCTACTTTGGCGCCGCAGGCTTCCAGCTCAGCTGCGGCAGCGGGGGAGTGGCTGTCTACCGTAACGTCATAGCCGGCTTTGAGCAGGTTTTTGGCCATGGGGCGGCCCATGATGCCAAGACCGATAAAACCAATTTTCATACGATCACACGATCCTTTCTTTGTAAGGCGTATCTGAAAACAAAGAAATAGACTAAGGCAATACCGCATAATTCTAAGTGCCGATACGGCGAGCGAGGTGCGGCAGATGCCAAGCCAAAAGCGCAGATAATACTGGATGTCTTATCGAGCATTTTGGCAACGCAGATGCCGTGCCGCAGCTGCCGGAGCGGTGCTTAAGCCGCAAGGCGGGAATTGTGCGGTGTTGCCCTAAATTTTCGACTTTTCAGATACATCCCAGGAAAACATGGGATACCCTGCCGGAACAAAAGCGGCGGGCAAGATAAAAACAATTTTATTATAGTAATAGATTATACAAATTGCAAGAAGAACTTTTGTAAAAGACATAAAAATATAGGCAAAAAGGCAGAAAAATAAGGGAGACTGCGTTGCACAAGGGCAAAACGTGTGATAGAATAATAGAAATATCTCCGGTTAATACGGATGCGCTGCGGGGGCCAACCCGCACAAGGGAAAGTGAAGGAAAGAACTATGGAACGCCGCCCAATCAAAACGATCCGCAATCAGGTGTATCAGATCCTGAAGGATGATATCTGCGAAGGAAGATTTGCTCCCGGCCAGTGGCTGCAGGAAAACGAGCTGGCAGAGCGCCTGTGCGTGAGCGCCGCAGCCCCATCCGGGAAGCACTGCGCCAGCTGGCTTCGGACGGGCTGGTGGTGGAGATCCCCAACAAGGGTGTGTTTGTAAAAGAGTTTACCGCGCGGGACATTGAGGAAATTTTTGACCTGCGCGTTCTGCTGGAAGATTACGCCATCAGCAAGCTGCAGCACCACCTGACCACGGCGGATATGCAGCAGCTGATCGACTGCCTGAACGAGATGGAGCGGCTGCACGCCCAAAAGGACCTGCGTGCCTACACGGATATGGATTCTAAGCTGCACGGGCTGCTGATTGAACTGTGCGGCAACAGCCTTTTGGAATCCATGTATGCAAGGATCCATTCGCTGAACCAGCAGTTCCGTATTTATTCGCTGACAAGTACCCAGCGCTTTAATGAATCGATGGAAGAGCACCGCGATATTGTGCACTGCCTGCTGACCAACAATGCGGACGAGGCAAGGGCCATCAACAAGCGCCATTTGCAGCTGGCGAAAGATAAAATTATCCAGCATTTTTCTGAGCAGGAAGCCCTGAAACAGGCAGCGGATGCACAGCCCAAAACAACTGCCGAAGCGGACAAAAAAGTAAAATAACAAAATAACATGTGCCCCCGGCAGCTTTGCATTGCTGCAGGGGGCACTGCTGTTATGGAAGATAAAATCAGGAACTGAGCTGTTCTTTGTGGTATTGCAGGGTGTACAGCTGATAGTACCGCCCATGACGGGCCAGCAGCTCCTGGTGGTTGCCCTGCTCCAGAATTTTGCCGTGGGACAGCACGATGATGTTGTCCGCGTGCTGGATCGTGGAAAGGCGGTGGGCGACCATGAGCATGGTGCCGACGGTGCGCATTTTTTTCCAGAGAATCCTGAATCAAAAAGCTCGGTTTCGGTATCAATGTTGGCGGTTGCTTCGTCCAGAATCATCACGCTGGGCTTGTGGATGATCGTGCGGGCAAAGCTGAGCAGCTGCCGCTGACCGGCGGAGAAGTTGTTGCCGCGCTCGCGCACTTCCTCATCCAGGCCGTGGTCCAGCTTGTTGATGAAGTGGTCAGCGTTGACATAGCGGCAGACCTGCATGATCTCTTCGTCCGAGATGTTATCCTCCCGCAGGACAATGTTGCTGCGGATGGTGCCGGAAAAGAGGAAAACATCCTGCAGCATCTGACCAAAATGCCGGCGCAGGGAAGCGATCTTGATCTTGCGAATGTCGATACCGTCGATCAAAATCTCGCCCTTCTGGAACTCGTAGTTGCGGCAGATGAGGGAGAGGATGGTGCTTTTTGCCGGAGCCGGTGGAACCGACAAAAGCCACGGTTTCCCGCGGGGAAACATGGAACGAAACGCCCTGCAGCACCCATTCGCCGGGAATATAGCTGAACCAGACATCGCGGAACTCAATTTCGCCTTTTACATCGGTCAGCTCAATGGCGTCGGGGGCATCCACCAGCTTGGGCTGAATGTCCATAATAGAAAAGACTTTTTCCGACGAGGCCAGCGCGGATTGCAGCCAGTTGAACTGCTCGGCCAGGTTTTGGATGGGGGTAAAGAACTTGGAAATGTACATGTAGAAGGTGACGATGGTGCCGCCGGTGATGGTCTGCCCCAGGAAAGAAACGTTGTTCAGGTGGCCCATGCCGCCCAGGTAGAACAGGCACAAAATAGAGCTGATGTACAGCATGTAGACCAGCGGGCGGAATACGCCGAACACAAAAATCTGTTCCTGCGTGACCTTGGAAAGAGTCTGGCTTTTTTGGTAGAACTCCGCCATCTTTTCGTCCTCACGGCCAAAAATCTGGGTGACCTTGATACCGGAAAGGTTCTCCGAAAGATAGGTGTTGATGTCAGTGGTGGCATCCTTGACCTTACGGTAGGCCCGGCGGGAAAACTTGCGGAAGATGACAGTGAAGATGACGATGAAGGGAACAAAGCAGAGCACCATCAGGGTCAGCTCATAGTTCAGGCAGAGCATGGCCACCAGAATGCCCAAAATGACGAACGCATTTTTAATCAGGTTCACCAAAAGGTTGGTGAACATCATGGAAATGGCGATGGTATCGTTGGTAACGCGGGTAACAAGCTTGCCAACCGGGATCTCGTTGAGCTGCTCGTGGGAGAGGGACTCAATGTGGGTGAACAGATCCTCGCGCAGATCGGAGATGATGCGCTGGCCGACCCGCTGCAGAATGACCGCCTGAAAATAGGTGCTTGCCATCGAGAACACCAGAACCCCCGCATAGACCGCGACCGAAGCGAACAGGCGGCTGAGGGCAAAATCGGCGGCGACAAGTTCTTCGATCGCACCGACGATTAGGGGAGAGATAATGTCGTAAGCGATGGAGAAGAGCATCAGGAAGAGAACCAGAAGAAACTTGGCCCAGTACGGTTTGGCATAGGCGAACAGGCGGCGCAGAATCTCGCCGTCTGCCATGGTGCGCTCAAAACCCATGGCGGTCTTTTTATCTTTGACCGAAACGTAAGCAAAAATCAGCAGCGCGGTAACGGCACCGATGACGCCGCCAACCAGCAAAAGCGGGTTTATATTAAGCATTGTCATCACCTCCGGCTTCATCTTCCAGCCGCTGCAGGTCCACCATGCGGCGGTACTTGGGGCAGCTGGTGTACAGCTCATCGTGGGGGCCGACGGCCTCAATCTTGCCATCATCCAGGAAGATGATCTTGTCCAGCCGCTCCACCGTGGAAATGCGGTGGGCAATCAGCAGGGTGGTCTTGTTGGCGCGGCTGGATTTCAGGTTGTCCAGAATGATTTTTTCGGTGCGGGTGTCCACAGCGGAAACAGAGTCATCCAGAATCAGGATGGGGGCGTCTTTTTCAGCAGGGCGCGTGCAATGGAGATGCGCTGCTTCTGGCCGCCGGAAACGGTCACGCCGCGCTCACCCAGAACGGTTTCGTAACCATCCTTAAAGTCCACGATGTTGTCCCGCACATCGGCCAGGCTGGCGGCGTGGTCGATCATTTCGGGGAGGCATCGTCCACACCAAAAGCCGATGTTGTGGGCGATGGTATCCGAGAAGAGGAAGTTGTCCTGTGGAACATAGGCGCAGGCAGCGCGCACAGAATGGATGGACAGGGTGTTCACGTCCTTGCCGTCTACAAACAGGGTGCCGTCCGGCACGTTGTAGGTGCGCAGCAGCAGGTCCACCAGCGCCGTTTTGCCCGCGCCGGTCTTGCCCACAATGCCCACGCTTTCGCCGGGGTGGATGGTGAAGGAGATATCCTGCAGCACATCGTATTCGCCGTCCGGGTAGCGGAAGGTCAGGTGGCGGAATTCCACACTGCCCTGCGGGTTCTGCAGCTCCTGCACGCCGGGGCGGTCGGCCACATCAATGGGGGCATCCAGCAGCTCGGTGATGCGGTTCAGGGAAGCCTTGCCGCGGGAGGTCTTTTCGATCAGCATGGAAATTGCCATGATGGGCCAGACGATGGCCTCAAAATAGCCGATGTACTCTACCAGCTGGCCCGCGTTGAACCGGCCCTGGTAGACCAGATAACCGCCATACCCCAGGATGACACAGATGACAGATTCGACAAACAGGGTCACGAGCACTTCCAGCAGGGTGGCAATTTTGGTGTAGATGACGTTGATCTCCTCGTTCTGTTTGTTCAGCTTGCGGAACGCCATGAGCTCTTTCAGCTCTTTGACAAACGCCTTGATAACGGCAATGCCGGAGAAATTTTCCTGTGCAAAGTCTGAAAGATCGGAAAATGCCTGTTGGCGTTCTTCCCAGCGCTTGGTCATGGCGGTGCCCATGACGGTGCCGATGCCGAACATGATGAGGGCAGGGATCAAAGCCAGCAGGGTGAGCTTATAATCCATGCGCCACATTTTGTACAGGGCCATCAGGCCGAGAACCAAAGCGTCAAAGAACATCAGGATACCATCACCAAAACATTCCTGGATGGTATCAATATCATTGGTGTAAAGGCTCATCAGGTTGCCGACCTTGTTAACCTGGTAATACTGCTGCGAAAGCTGGCGGCTGTGGTCAAACATCCGCTCGCGCAGGTTGGCAGCAACCCGCACAGCGGAGCCGAAAAAGCAAATACGCCACAAAAAGCGCCCAATGACCATGAGCACCACGATCCAGATCATGGGCAGGCAGATGTGCTGCAGCAAAACCTCTTTGGTAAAGGGCAGGGTCTGGCCGTTTACGACCACCTGCCCCAGGTTGACCCCGTTGATGACCAGACGGTAAAACTGGGGGATCAACAGCTGGATATAGTCAACCATTAAAAGGGCCAGCAGCCCAAGCAGCAGCACGGGCGCATTTTTGAGGTAATAACGGTTGATGTACTTGCCGAAAATCACGGCATCTCCTCCTTTTCCTTGCAGGGATACAGCCGGGCGGCCCGGTCGGCGGCAAAAGTGCCGTATCTTTCAGTATATAGGACGGGAACGGTTGAGTCAACGCAAAACGCGAAAAAGTGGGGAATACAGCCGAACAGGGGGGAAGCGTCTTTTATTATGAAGCACAGCCCCTACGGTCTCGATAGGAAATAGGTTGTTTCTGGATACACAAATGTTTCTTCTTTATATAAGGTTACAAAATGAACTGCTTATAAGGATACAAAATGAACTGCTTTTACACATAGATTTCGTTGTTGCGGGCGGGCAGCTTTTGCACCACGGCTTTGTGGGCGGCGGTTTCACGCCAGGCGGCGGGACTTAAACCCGTTTCCCGCTTAAACACGCGGCACAGGTAGTTGGCACCGGAAAAACCGCACAGCCCGGCGATCATTTCCAGGCTGTACTCCCGCTCGGCCAGCAGCAGTTTGGCAGCTTCAATGCGCACGCTGGTCAAAAAGCGGCCCGGCGGCATGCCCATCTCGGAAGAAAAGACCCGCACAAGGTGGCACTTGCTGACCCCAAGCTGGGCGCTGAGTTCTTCCACGCCGTACAGGGCCATGTAGTTATCGCGGATGGCTTCCACCGCGCGGGCTACCAACGGCGAAAGACGGCGGGATTCCTCGTCCCCGTGGACAAGGGCGCACAGCAGGGTGTAGGGGGCGGCGGCGCTGGCGGCATCGTCGGCATTCCCGGCACCGCACACGCGGGCCAGCAGCTCCGCTGCACTGGGGCAGGAAGCCCCATCCGCAAAGCGCGGCTGCGGCAGCCCGGCCAAAAACTGCTGCACGGCCAGCCCGGTCAGCCGCACGCACAGCAGATGGCAGGGGGTAACGGGCCGCAGCGTGAAGGTGCCAAAGCCCAGCAAAAAATCGCCGGAGGAGCCCGCCGCGCTCTGGCTGCCGGGGCATTCCAGCACGCACTGCCCGCTGGAAAGTACCCCTGCCCAAAGGCCCTCGCCGGAAAGGGTAAGCGGCGCTTCGCCCTGCAGTTCCTGCACTGCGGCGCAGGCGCAGCAGGTGGTTGGATCAAATATCAATTTCTGACCTCCAATATCAATAAAGTGCTATATCTTTTTCAATCGTACCCTGCTATTATAGATTTGTCAAGAAAAAATACGTGCTGAGCGTATCAATAAAATCATAAAAACCAATTTGGAGGTAATGACCCATGGCCAGCATTAGTTGCCGTCATATTTACAAAATCTATCCGGGCAATGTTACTGCCGTTAAGGATTTCAACCTGGAAATCGCTGATAAGGAATTTATCGTTTTCGTCGGTCCTTCCGGCTGCGGTAAGTCCACCACCCTGCGTATGAGCGCAGGTCTGGAAGAAATCTCCAAGGGCGAAATGTACATCGGTGACCGCCTGATCAACGATGTTCCCCCGAAAGACCGCGACATCGCCATGGTGTTCCAGAACTACGCTCTGTACCCGCACATGACCGTGTACAAGAACATGGCATTCGGCCTGGAACTGCGCAAGATGCCCAAGGACGACATCGACAAGCGCGTTCGTGAAGCTGCTAAGATCCTGGAAATCGAGCACCTGCTTGACCGTAAGCCGAAGGCTCTGTCCGGTGGTCAGCGCCAGCGTGTTGCTCTGGGCCGCGCAATGGTTCGTAACCCGGCCGTCTTCCTGCTCGACGAGCCTCTGTCTAACTTGGATGCTAAGCTGCGTACCAGCATGCGTACCGAGATCATCAAGCTGCACAAGAAGCTGGCTACCACCTTCATCTACGTTACCCATGACCAGACCGAAGCTATGACCATGGGCGACCGCATCGTTGTTATGCGTGATGGCGTCATCCAGCAGGTCGATACTCCGCAGAACCTGTACGATTACCCCTGCAACATCTTCGTTGCCGGCTTCATCGGCAGCCCCCAGATGAACTTCCTGGACGGCACCCTGCAGAAGAATGGCGATACCTATGTCGTCGATCTGGACGGCACCGTGATCCCCCTGCCGCAGGAAAAGACCGCCGATGGCAAACTGGCCGCTTACGTTGGCAAGAGCCTGAAGGTTGGTATCCGTCCTGAGGATATGAAGGATGACGAAGAGTTCCTGGAGAAGCATCCTTCCAGCCATATCGATACTGAGGTTGAAGTTTCCGAGCTGATGGGCGCTGAGATCTATCTGTACCTGACCTACAAGGGCCAGAACCTGATGGCTCGCGTTGCCCCGACCTCCAAGTCCCGCCGCGGCGACAAGGTCACCATGGCTATGGATACGCATAAGATCCACCTGTTCGATCCTGAGACCGAGCTGACCCTGCTGAACTAATCAACAGTAATTTGAACTTTTTAGGCGGCTCCGCTCTTGTGCGGAACCGCCTTTTGTTAAGGCAAAAGCGCAAACAATTGCGCAAGCGTTGCACAGAGGCAGTGCAGCGGGTGTAAGAGCAAATGGGCAGGGGAAAGCCCTGCCGAGGGGTGTGCCTGAAAACAAAGAGAATGGCGGTTGTGTTTGTAAAAACAGGCTGTATTTTCGGCTTTTCAGGCTCGCCCCAGGATAGGATGTTTGAAGCAAAGGGGGATAGCCGACCGATGCAGATCACAGATCTACTGGTGCCGGAACGCGTTGCACTGAATATGCAGGTGGCGGATAAGGCCATGGCCATCCACGCAATGGTGGGCATGCTGGACCGCACCGGATGCCTGCGGGATGCAGGCGAATACGAAAAAAATGTGCTGGAACGGGAAGCCCAGGGCACGACCGGCGTTGGCGGCGGGGTGGCCATTCCCCACGGCAAAAGCAACGCGGTGCTGGTGCCCGCGCTGGCAGCAGTAACGCTGCGGGAGGCGATCGACTACCAGGCACTGGATGGTGCCCCGGTACGGCTGCTGTTTTTTTTGATCGCAGCTCCGGATGGTGCAAACGACCTGCATATCCAGGTGTTGGCGCGGCTGGCTCAGCTGCTGATGGAACCGCTGTTCTGTGAGGAATTGAAGCAAGCAGCAACCCCGGAAGAATTTCTGGCGGTGATCGCTAAGCGGGAACAGGGCGAGACCGCCCGCGAGGCCCGCGCTGAGGCAGTGGCCGAAGCTGCGCTGACCGAACCGCGGCTTGCCCCCCGCGTGCTGGCTGTAACGGCATGCCCCACCGGCATTGCCCACACCTATATGGCGGCCGAAGCGCTGGAAGCCGAAGCGGCAGAAATGCATATTGCCATCAAGGTGGAAACCAACGGTGCAGACGGGGTGAAAAACCACCTGACCGAACAGGAAATTGAAAACGCAGAGTGCATCATTGTGGCGGCGGATAAAGCCGTGGAGACCGCCCGCTTTGCGGGCAAACCGGTGCTTCGCGTGCCGGTTTCCCAGGCGTTGAAAGACCCGGAAATGCTGCTGCACCGCGCGCTGTCCGGCACAGCTCCGCTGGAACCGGAGGATGAAAGTGTGCCGGGCATGGGGTGCAACCATAAAGCAGGCAGCGCAAAAGATGGTGCTGCCGCCACGCAGGAATTTGGGCGCAAGCTTTACACCGACCTGATGAACGGCGTTTCCCACATGATTCCCTTTATCACCGGTGGCGGTATATTGATTGCGTTAAGCTACTTTTTGGACCGCGGTAATGCGGGCGCAGAAATGTTCGGGCGGGGAACGTCCCTTGCCATGCTGGGGTGCGCACGATTGGTAATACCTCATTTAATCTGATGTACGTTGTGCTGGCCGGGTTCATTGCCATGTCGGTGGGGGATTTGCCCGCATTGGTGGCCGGTATGGCGGGCGGTATGCTGGCCATCCAGGGAACCTCGCTGGCACCGCAGGCAGAATGGGTGTCCTCCGGCTTTTGGGGCGCTATGATTGCGGGCTTTGCGGCAGGCCTTGTGGTAAAACTGCTGCGGACGGCATTCAAGCGGCTGCCATCGGCATTGGTGCATATCAAAACAGTACTGCTATATCCGGTGGCCAGCCTGGCTGTGGTCGGCTTTATGATGGTATTCCTCGTCAATGCGCCGCTTGGACGGTTTAATACCTGGATATACCAGCTGTTGGCCAGTATGCAGGGCGGCAGCCGCGTGGTGATGGCCGCGGTGCTGGGGGCTTTGATGGCCGTTGACTTTGGCGGGCCGATCAATAAAGCGGCGTATCTGTTTGGCACGGTTGCCCTGGCCGGCCGGCCAGGAAGAATTTATGGCTGCCGTTATGGCGGGCGGCATGGTGCCGCCGCTGGGCGTTGCTCTGGCGGGAACCCTGTTCCCGGAGCGTTTTACCACCAAAGAACGCCACACCGCGATGACGAATTACCTGATGGGGGCCTGCTTTATCACCGAGGGGGTCGTCCCCTTTGTGCTGCGGGATCCGCTGCATGTCATTCCCTCCTGCATGGTGGGTGCATCCCTGGCGGCGGCGCTGTCCATGCTGTTTGGTTGTGCCGTACCGGCCCCGCACGGCGGCATGTTCTTGCTGCCGCTGAACCCGCATCCGTTCCGGTATCTGCTTGCCTTACTGATGGGCAGCCTGTTGACGGCGGTGACCCTTGCGGTTTTACGCAGAAAATACCCGCCTAAGGATGAGGAACAGCCAACAAATTGACCTGATGATTTAGGGCAACACCGCACAATTCCCGCCTGACGGCTTAAGCACCGCTCCGGCGGCTGCGGCACGGCATCTGCGTTGCCAAAATGCTCGATAATGTCGGGTTGCGGTACCCGCATCGTGCTTCGGGGGCAAAAGCCCCTCGCACTCTGCGACCGCTGCCCCTGCTTCGGTTCGCTGTTTCCGCCACTGGCGGCGCTCACCTTTGCAGCATCCAATATTATCTGCGCTTTTGGCTTGGCATCTGCCGCACCTCGCTCGCCGTATCGGCACTTAGAATTGTGCGGTATTGCCTTAGAAAAAGGCTTTTGGGCGCTGCTCAAGCAATACACGACAGCCGATAGGCAAATAAAAATTTGCACAAAAGCCTGACAGATATGCCCCCTATATAGCCTTCAGTGTTTTATTTCACTGTTCGCTATATAGGGGGCATATCATTCTACTATATTATATCCTCAAAAGATTTAAGCGCCAAATAAGCGCCTAATGCAAAGTGTTTTGCTAAGGTGTATCTGAAAACAAAGAAAATGACGGATATTTCGCAAACACAAGCAGGATGTAAGGCAAAGAGCCTTGGAATCCTTTGTGGATTCCAAGGCTTTTTAACGCAAAATCCCGCTGCGTTTGTAGAAATAGGCGATAGTTTCGACTTTTCAGGTACACCCTAACATAAAAAGAAAAGCAACGACAAACATAACGTTTAATCGTTGCTTTCCTTGGTGCGCTGGAAGGGACTCGAACCCCCGGCCTTCTGATTCGTAGTCAGACACTCTATCCAGCTGAGCTACCAGCGCATCTTATTCAGTTCACAGGCGGTTGGCGGAGCGCCTAACCTCAAGTGCTCATTTATTATAGCATACGGCAGCGGAAAGTCAAGGATTTTTTTTGATTTTTCTAAAGAAAACTGGTTTTGAACGATAGTGCGATAAACTATTTTGCAACGAGCCGCACATGGGCGTTGCGGTGCAAAAGGGTGCCGGGCAGGGGATCCTGCGCGGTGATGGTGCCATCGGTCAGATTGGAGGGGGTCAGAGTGGGCAGCAGCTCCACAATGGCAAGGCGGCGGCGCGCTTCGGCGACCGACATGCCCAGCAGGGACGGCACCTGGCGGAACGGGTCTGGTACGGCACGGGCAACGGTAAGGGTAATACAGTCCCCGGCTTCCAGTGCGGTGCCGGCGGCAGGAGATTGCAGAATAACGGTATCGGCCTGCAGGGTGGGATCGTTGCGGATATAATCGACGGAAACGGTAAAACCGGCGTCCCGCAGGGTCTGGATGGCATCGGAACGGTTCTGGCTTTTCAGATCCGGTACGGTGATGGTGTTTGGCCCTTTTGCTGACGGACAGTATGAGTTTTTGCCCCTGTTTGACGGTGCTGCCCGCGGTGGGCTTTTGGGCGATGACGATGCCTTCCGCTTGGGCAGAGTAGCGGGTATCCCACACGATGGAAAGCTGGGCGGCGCTCTGTTCAACCTGGGCCTGCTGCCAGTCCATGCCAGACAAATCGGGGACGATGACTTCCCGCCGGATGGAAAACATGGGGTTGGTGCTTTGGGACAAAATGACAGTGATGGCAATGCCAGCTGCCACAACAGAAAGCAGCGCCAGGCAGGCGAGAACCCGCAGCGGGGTAAGGGAAAGTGAATGGTGAGAAGCAGGCATGGAGGTTACCTCGCTTAATACAGTTTATAAAAAATACATATTGTATAAATGATAATAAAAATACATATGGCAAACAAGAAGGATCCGGCGGAGAACAGGCAGGACCTTTTACAGATAGGGCAATACCGCATAATTCTAAGTGCCGATACGGCGAGCGAGGTGCGGCAGATGCCAAGCCAAAAGCGCAGATAATACTGGATGCTGCAAAGGTGAGCGCCGCCAGTGGCGGAAACAGCGAACCGAAGCAGGGGCAGCGGTCGCAGAGTGCGAGGGGCTTTTGCCCCGAAGCACGATGCGGGTACCGCAACCCGACATTATCGAGCATTTTGGCAACGCAGATGCCGTGCCGCAGCTGCCGGAGCGGTGCTTAAGCCGCAAGGCGGGAATTGTGCGGTGTTGCCATAGGAATCTTGTCTCTTTGGGTTCAGTATAGCACGCGGAACATGGGGTTGCCAAGTGCGAAGAGAAAATCAGACAAAACGCAAATAGGTTTGTTCATCAGGGGTGAGGTGTTTCATTTTGGCGGGGATTATGATATAATAAAAACAAAAATATGTACAAATAAAAGTGTGCAATGTGTCGAAAAAAGGTGTCTTCCTCTTATAGAGTATGTAGGGGTGGATAACGTTTCTCGAAGGTGTATCTGAAAACAAAGAAAATGACGGATATTTCGCAAACACAAGCAGGATTTTGCGTTTGTAGAAACAGACGATATTTTCGACGTTTCAGATACACCCTAATAATTCAACGAATGAAAGTCATTCGCTGGGCTGCTCACAGGGTAAACGGTATCGGGCGCACAATGCGCCCCTGCAAAAATTTTTTTGACAGTCTGAAATTGCGGTACTTTCTGTATTTTATATGCAGCGGTTTGTGTTGGCCCTGTTCTGAACAGGGACGGTAAAACCGTTGGCTGGTTGGATGGTACGGTTAACATATAAGCAAAGTAAAAATACAAAACAAGGCGGGAACCATATGAAAATTGCAGTTGCGGGTACAGGCTATGTGGGTCTGTCAATTTCGTGCCTGATTGCACAGCACCACACGGTTTGTGCGGTGGATCTGATCAAAAGCAAGGTAGACAGCATCAACAACAGGAAGTCCCCCATTCAGGATGAATACATTGAAAAATACCTGGCGGAAAAGAACCTGGATCTGACCGCCACGCTGGACGGGGAAGCGGCCTACCGCGATGCGGATTTTGTTGTGATTGCGGCGCCGACCAATTATGACAGCAAGACCCAGCACTTTGATACCTCTGCGGTGGAATCTGTCATCGACCTGGTCATGAAGGTGAACCCCAATGCGGTTATGGTAATCAAATCTACCATTCCGGTTGGCTACACGGAGCAGATCCGCAAGAAAACCGGCAGCAAGAACATTATGTTCAGCCCGGAGTTTTTGCGGGAAAGCAAAGCGCTGTATGACAACCTGTACCCTTCCCGCATTATTGTGGGCACCGACCCCAACGACCCGCACCTGGTAGAAGCCGCCCATACATTTGCCGGGCTTTTGCAGGAGGGTGCCATCAAGCAGGATGTGGATACCCTGTACATGGGCTTTACCGAAGCGGAGGCGGTCAAACTGTTTGCCAATACCTATCTGGCGCTGCGCGTGGCCTATTTTAACGAACTGGATACTTATGCCGAAAGCAAGGGCCTGAACACCAGAGATATCATTGATGGCGTTTGCCTGGATCCGCGCATTGGCAGCCATTACAACAACCCCAGCTTTGGTTACGGTGGCTACTGCTTGCCCAAAGATACGAAGCAGCTGCTGGCCAATTATGCCGATGTACCGGAAAATCTGATCGGTGCAATCGTGGAAAGCAACCGCACCCGCAAGGATTTTATTGCGGACCGTGTGCTGCGCATGGCCGGGTACTATGATTACGGTGAGGAGTGCGACTATAATGCCGCACAGGAAAAGCCGGTGACCATCGGGGTATACCGCCTGACGATGAAGAGCAACAGCGATAACTTCCGCCAGAGCTCCATCCAGGGCGTGATGAAGCGCGTAAAGGCAAAGGGGGCAACGGTGATCATCTATGAGCCGACGCTGAACGATGGGGAAACGTTCTTTGGCAGCAAAGTGGTGAACGACCTGGAACAGTTCAAGGCAATGTCCCAGGCAATCATTGCCAACCGGTACGACAGCGTGCTGGACGATGTGAAAGAAAAAGGTATACACCCGCGACATTTTCCGCCGGGACTAAAAAGCAATAAACAAGACATGGGGCATTGCAAAGCGCATGCCCCATATTTTAACGAGGAAGCAAAATGATAGGGTTGGGAACGATCATCAACGTGGATGCAGAAAAAACGCGGCAGTATTATCAGGCCATGGGGCCGGGGGAACCTTGCAGCTGCAATGACTGCAAAAATTATTGTGCACGGGTCAAAGCAGCCTACCCGGCGGCAGCGGAATACCTGGCGGGGCTTGGCGTGGAGATTGAAAAGCCGCTGGAAACATCCCCACTGGAACCCGGTGCGGACGGAATGATGGAATACCGCGCCTGCCAATATGTTGTGCTGGGCAGCTGCGAGGAAAACTACCGCCATACAGTTGGCGGGGTGGAAGTGTGCAAGGCAAGGTTTTACCCTGAAACGGGTGTGAAAGAGAAACATTTTGTGCTGGAACTTTCGCCAATCCGGCTGAAAGGGTGGCAGGAATAGGAGAGCTGGGGCTGCGAACCGCTGAGTTATAAGGCAACACCGCACAATTCCCGCCTTGCGGCTTAAGCACCGCTCCGGCAGCTGCGGCACGGCATCTGCGTTGCCAAAATGCTCGATAATGTCGGGTTGCGGTACCCGCATCGTGCTTCGGGGGGCAAAAGCCCCTCGCACTCTGCGACCGCTGCCCCTGCTTCGGTTCGCTGCATCCGCCACTGGCGGCGCTCACCTTTGCAAGCATCCAGTATTATCTGCGCTTTTGGCTTAGCGGCTGCCGCACCTCGCTCGCCGTATCGGCACTTAGAATTATGCGGTATTGCCATAAATGGCAGAAGGAACAGGAGGAGCAGGCAATGAATATCACGGTATATCTTGGCGCAAAAGAGGGCAATGACCAGGCGCTGAAACGGGCAGTGCAGGAACTGGGGCAATGGATTGGCCAAAGCGGGAACGCGCTGGTGTATGGCGGCTCCAAAACCGGGCTGATGGGCGAAATTGCCAAAAGCGTTCTGGATGCGGGCGGAACCGTGACCGGCGTGGAGACCACCCTGTTTATGCAGGATGACCTGCAATATGACGGTCTGACGGAGTTGATCGTGACGGAAACCATCACCGAGCGCAAGACCGAGATGATCAGGCGGGGCGATGCGTTTATTGCGTTCCCCGGCGGAACGGGTACGCTGGAGGAAATCGCCGAAGTCATGTCCAAGGTATCGCTCAAGCAGCTGGATGCTCCCTGCATTTTGTACAACCTGAATGGCTATTATAACGGTCTGAAAACCCTGCTGGATCATATGATCGAAACCGGGCTTTCGACAAAAGAGCGGCAGGAAGGAATCTGGTTTGCGGAGAACCTGGAGCAGATCAAGCAGATTCTGAAAGCATAAAAACGCCGAAATATCACCGTACGCCGCACAGCACTTGACAATACCGCTGCGGCGGGTAATATATTGATACCAAATGCAGTGCGGGGAGTTCCGCGGGCAGACGTTCTTTCCAGAGAGCCGGGGCAGCTGAAAACCGGCAGGGCGTGCCCGGCGGTTTGTCGCCCCCAAGCAGGGCAGGCGAACCGCCGTGTGCGCAGTAATCTGCTTCGTTTCGCCCCCGTTACCGGGCGGTCAAGTGGCTTACCTTTTATATAAAACATATATAAAACGGCAGGCAATTTGGGTGGTACCGCGGTACTGAACATGTTTTGGAACATCGTCAGGCCGTCCCATGTTTACAACATCATGGGGCGGCCTGATTTTTTATTTCCGTCCCGCACATCAAGGAGGGCCATCATGGCAAAAGAACTCGCCAAGCAGTATGATCCCAAAGGCACAGAGGATCGAATTTACCAGGAATGGTGCGATAAGGGCTATTTCCACACCCAGATCGACCGCAGCAAAAAGCCGTTCACCATCGTAATGCCGCCGCCGAATGTTACCGGCCAGCTGCACATGGGCCACGCCATGGACGAAACCTGGCAGGATATCCTGACCCGCTACAAGCGCATGCAGGGCTATGCCGCTTTGTGGGTGCCGGGCACCGATCATGCTTCCATTGCCACCGAAGCCAAGGTGGTTGCCGCCATGCGCGAGGAGGGCCTGACCAAAGAAATGTTGGGCCGCGATGGCTTTTTGGAGCGCGCCTGGGCATGGAAAAACACTTATGGCAGCCGCATTGTCAGCCAGCTGAAAAAGCTGGGCTGCTCCTGCGACTGGCAGCGTGAGCGCTTTACCATGGACGAGGGCTGCTCCGACGCCGTGAAAGAAGTGTTTGTGCGCCTGTATGATAAGGGCCTGATCTACCGCGGCAACCGCATGGTGAACTGGTGCCCCCACTGCAACACTTCCATCTCTGACGCCGAAGTGGAATACGAGGAGAAGGACGGCAGTTTCTGGCACCTGCTGTACCCGGTCAAGGAGACCGGTGAGATGCTGGAACTGGCCACCACCCGCCCCGAAACCATGCTGGGCGATACCGCCGTTGCCATCAACGGCGAGGACCCGCGCTATACCCACTTGCACGGCTGCCATGTCATTCTGCCGCTGCTGAACAAAGAGATTCCCATCGTGTGCGATGAGCACGCCGATATGGAAAAAGGCACCGGCGTTGTGAAGATCACCCCCCCGCCCATGACCCCAACGACTTTGAGGTCGGCAAGCGCCATGACCTGCCCATCATCCGCGTGCTGACCTATGACGGCCACATGACCGGCGCTGATGATAAGGCTGCCGCCGATGCCCCTGAAAGCCAGTGGCCATGCTTCCGCCGATGAGCCGGACGTGCTGGACTGCGGCAAGTATGCCGGCATGACCGCCGCCGAAGCCCGCAAGGCCATTGTGGCAGACCTGCAGGAAGCCGGCTACCTGAAAGAGATCGAGCCGCTGAAGCATGAGGTCGGCACCTGCTACCGCTGCCATACCGTGATTGAACCCATGGTGTCTAAGCAGTGGTTTGTCAAGATGGAACCCCTGGCCAAGCCCGCCATTGAGAGCGTGGAAAAGGGCGAGATCAAGTTTGTGCCGGACCGCTTTACCAAGAACTACCTGAACTGGATGCGCGGCAGCCGCGACTGGTGCATCAGCCGCCAGCTGTGGTGGGGCCACCAGATCCCGGCATGGTACTGCGCTGACTGCGGTGCAGCCACCGTTGCCAAGTCTGCCCCCGCAGCCTGCCCGCACTGCGGCAGCACCAACCTGACCCAGGACCCCGATACCCTGGATACCTGGTTCAGCTCTGCTTTGTGGCCGTTCAGCACCCTGGGCTGGCCGAATGAGAACGCCGAGGATTACAACTACTTCTACCCCACCAACACGTTGGTGACCGGTTATGATATCATCGGCTTCTGGGTTTCCCGCATGATCTTCTCCGGCCTCGCCTACACCGGCAAGGCACCGTTTGACACCGTGCTGATCCACGGCATTGTGCGTGACAGCCAGGGCCGCAAGATGTCCAAATCTCTGGGCAACGGCATTGACCCGCTGAAAGTTATTGACGAGTACGGCGCCGATGCCCTGCGCATGATGCTGATGGTGGGTTCTACCGCCGGCAACGATATGCGCTACAGCGATGAGAAAGTGACAGCAAGCCGCAACTTTGCCAACAAGCTGTGGAATGCTTCCCGCTTTGTGCAGATGAACCTGCCGGAGGACTTTGAGCCGGGCATGCCCGCCGAAGAACTGCTGGATATGAGCGATAAGTGGGTGCTTTCCGAACTGGCACGCACCGCCGCCGAAGTGACCGCCAACCTGGATAAGTACGAGCTGGGCCTGGCTGCCGAAAAGGTGGAAAACTTTATCTGGGATATCTACTGCGACTGGTATATCGAAATCTGCAAGTCCCGCCTGAACGGCGAGGATGCCCAGCAGGCAGACACCGCCCGCAAGGTGCTGGTGTGGGTGCTGGATAAGGCGCTCAAGCTGCTGCATCCCTTTATGCCGTTCATCACCGAGGAGATTTACCAGGCATTGCCCGGCAGCGCCGAGACCATCATGACCCAGGAATGGCCGGACGCCGGCAAGATGACCGCCTGGCCGCAGGAATGTGCCGACTTTGAGGTGCTGATGGACTACATCAAGGCAGTGCGCACCATCCGCAATGATATGAACGTGCACCCGGCCAAAAGACCAGCATGACCATCGAGACTGCCAACCCGGCAGCCTTCCAGAAAGGCGGCGCTTACCTGGCACGCTTTGCCTTTGCAACGGATGTTGCCCTGACCGAAAAGTACACCGGCACCACCGATGGCGTTGTGACCGTTGTTACCCCGGCCGCCCGCGGTTTTATCCCCATGATGGAGCTGATCGACCGCGAAAAGGAACTCAAGCGCCTGCATAAGGAGCTGGAAAAGGCCGAGAAAGAAGCCAATATGTTCCGCAACCAGCTGAACAACCCCAAGTTCGTGGAGCGCGCCCCCGAAAAGCTGGTCAACGAAACCCGCACCAAGCTCGCCGCCAGCGAAGATAAAATCGCCAACATCAACCAGTCTATCCAGGCATTGGGCTGATAAGCGATAGCGCCGTTCACATTATAATAAGGGCAACACCGCACAATTCCCGCCTAGCGGCTTAAGCACCGCTTCGGCGGCTGCGGCACGGCATCTGCGTTGCCAAAATGCTCGATAATGTCGGGTTGCGGTACCCGCATCGTGCTTCGGGGGCAAAAGCCCCTCGCACTCTGCGACCGCTGCCCCTGCTTCGGTTCGCTGTTTCCGCCACTGGCGGCGCTCACCTTGCAGCATCCAGTATTATCTGCGCTTTTGGCTTAGCAGCTGCCGCACCTCGCTCGCCGTATCGGCACTTAGAATTATGCGGTATTGCCTAAGATGAATACACCACGCCCGCAGCCGGTTCCAAAGACCAGTTGCGGGCGTGGTGATTTTTGTATAGGGAAGAATATGACGGATACAATTTTGCTTCCGGAATGGTCAAGACCGTTCCCTACAGAAATGGTGAAGATTGCGGCTAAAAAATAAAAGATAATGCCTAATCTCTACCTCCAATTCCTCATTGCTCATTCCTCATTCCTAATTTCTAATTATTGAGAAAACTCCTAACTCCTACTTCCTAACTCCTAACTTGCAATTTCCGTTCCCGGAAAATAGTACCCCAAAATGTCCTCCCAACCCGCGCCGCCTTCGGCCATGGCTTTAGCGCCATATTGGCTCAGGCCAACCCCGTGGCCGTACCCGCGTGTGGTGATGACAAACTGCCCGCCGCGCCAGGCAATGGCAAAGCAGGTGCTGCGCAAATCAAGGGCCTTGCGCACCTCCAGCCCGCTCACCATTTGGCCGCACAGCTCCAGCGTGCGCACATACCCGGCTTTGTCCCAGGTAGAAGCACCGACCCAGCTTTCGGGGGAATCATCGGGGGTAAGGCCCAATTCTTCCAGCGCGGTGCGTACCTGCTCGGCGCTGTACTGAATGGTCACTTCGTACCCATCGGCAAACTTATCCCATGCGGAATCCACGCCGCATAAGTAAGGCAGCTGGCCGCCCCACACGTTCTGGCTGGCTTCGGTGTGACCGCTGCTGATGGCATGGTAGCAGGCAGCGGCAGGCTGTCCGTTGTACAAAAGCACCGCCTGCCCGGTACGGGCGGCAAGAGATTGCAGGCGCTGCATGTTGGCGGCGTAATCACTGCCCCAGCGGCTTTGCAGAACCTCGCTGCTGGTCCAGCCGCTGCACAAAGCGCTGTTGGCGGTAAAGCTCTGCCCCTGAGCGGATAAGTACAACGCATAGCTGCGGCTGGCAACCATCTGGGCCAACAGGGCGTCATCCGGCCAGGTTGCGGGCATCTCGCAGGCGGCAGCACCGACCATAAAATCCACAGCGGAAAGGGTGAAGTCGGAATCGCTGGCTTCATCATGCAGGGTGATGGTTTGGGGGAATGTGGGTGCAGCGGAAGGCGCGGCAGTGCTTTCCGGCTGTGCTGCCGCAGTAGGCGCGGCGGACGGCGTAACCGTGGGGGCAGCCTGTACCGGAACACTGGGGAACAGCAGGCAGAGAAACGGCACCGCAGTGCTTAACGCGGTAAGCAGGGCGGCACAGAGCAGTGTGCGCTTCAAAACGGCAGATCCCTCCATTCCGGCAGGTGCGGCGCACGGCAAAACCTTGCATTTTGCCGCGGAGAACCGTATAATAAATAGCACTGGCGGGGCTTGTCTTGCATCTTGACCCCGGAGCCTGTTACCATTGTATTCGCCGCAAGGGGGATTTATGCCCGGCGGGAAAGGCTGTCCTATGAAAAAATCAAAGAACAAATATTCGCCGTGGCCGGCGGTAGCGCTGTGCCTGGTGTTTTTGGCGCTGCGCATTGTGGATCTGGCACTGTTTACGGACCCAGAAACCAGTTTTCCCACGGTGGGACCCTCGGCGGCGCGCTGGGGGGCCGCGTTGGTTGGCGCGGCGGCGCTGCTTGTGATGGGCCGCAGGGCGGATGAAAAAATTGCCCCCGGCAGAAAAAGTGTGCTGGGTGTTATGATGGCGGTAACGGGGACTGTGCTGGTACTGGCGGGGCTTTCGCAATTGTTGAGCGCCGCAGTGGTGTGGCCCAGCATGGTGCTGCTGACGGCGGCGGGCGTGTGGTTCTTCGCTATGGGCTGGCGGGTTCTTTCGACCCCGGAAGGGCGTGGAACCGCCATGCCGCCCAACGCCGTGCAGTGCCTGATCCCTACGGCGGCGCTGTTGTGGGTGCTGATCCAGCGGTTTTCCATCATCCCGGCGGCATCGGCGCGGCTTGGCTGTACCTTCCGGGTGCTGGGGGCGCTGGGCGCGCTGCTTTGTGTGGGGATGCTGTGCAAGCTGCTGTATGTTCCCGGCGGTACCTATGGCTGCACGGTGCAGCAGTACGGCAGCCTGGCATTTTACTTTGCAACCTGCCACGAACTGCCGCAGGCCATCTTTGAGCTGGTGCGCGGCAGCGTCTCTGAACAAACCCTGCTGACCAGCTTGGCCATGGGCTGCATTGGCCTGTGCGGGCTGGCGGCCATGCTTACCACGGTCCCGCGCAGTAACCCGACAAAAAAAGATAAGGCAGACTGAACCGATCCTCCAGCAGCTCCTGCGTGCTGGGGGATTTTTGTATGCGGCAGCCGGGACAAAGGGGCAAAAATGCAGCCGCGGCAAACTGTGCTCCGCTGTCAAACACCACAGCCCCGCCGCTTTGCCGGGCCAGCGCCTGCCACAGCGGCAGCACCCCGGCGGGGGCACCGCCCCGCAGGCAGAGCAGCACAGCGCGGGAACGCGGCTTTACTTCCAGCACCGCCTGCCCGCCGCAGGCCAAGACAGGGCGCAAGGCTTCCAGGACGGCGGCCTGCACCAGCGCCGGGCGCGCTGGAACAGGGCAGGTGATCCCCGACGGGAACATGACGTACAGCCAGCCGGGGCGGCGGCGCACGCATTGGGTCAGTGCCCCGGTCAGTGTTTGCAGCGTGCCGCATAATTCGCACCCCGCACCGCCCGGCTGGGCCAGCAGCTCCTGCACGGTCTGCGCCCGCAGCTGCGGCAGAACCAGCTCCGGCCCAAGCCCGGCCAGCGCCCGGCGGGCGGCTTCTTCCGCCAGGGCGGCGCGCCGGGTGGGGAAACGTGCAGAAGGTGGAACCATGGCAGCAGCCTCCGTGTGGTGATAAATGGGGCAAGACCTGTGGCGTTTACCCCGGCGCGGTGCCGGGGCAAGGATAGTATGCCCGAAAAATACCGCCAAAGGCCATACAGTTATTGACAATACGCCAAATTGGCGTTGAAAACCGCTGCTTTTTTTGCCCAAAACATAATTTTTGCTCAATTTGCGTTAAAATAATAACAGCCCCTCTTGCAGTTTTGGCAGGAATGGGGTACAATAGAATCAAACCGGAAAGCGGCAATAAGCCGCTTGGGTGGGGCGGGTTCAACCCCGTTTCGAATATAAAATCTTTGGGAGGATTTTACTATGGCTGTTAAAGTTGCTATCAATGGTTTTGGCCGTATCGGCCGTCTGGCTTTCCGTCAGATGTTTGAGGCTGAGGGCTACGAAGTTGTTGCCATCAATGACCTGACCAGCCCCAAGATGCTGGCTCACCTGCTCAAGTACGACACCGCTCAGGGCTCTTTCCTGGGCAAGATCGGTGAGAACAAGCACACCGTCGAAGCTACCGAGGATTCCATCATCGTCGATGGCAAGGAGATCAAGATCTACGCCATTAAGGACGCTAAGGATTGCCCGTGGGGCGAGATCGGCGTTGACGTTGTTCTGGAGTGCACCGGCTTCTACACCAGCAAAGAGAAGAGCATGGCTCACATCGCTGCTGGCGCTAAGAAGGTCGTTATCTCTGCTCCTGCCGGCAACGACCTGAAGACCATCGTCTACTCTGTCAACGAGAAGACCCTGACCAAGGATGACCAGGTTATCTCTGCTGCTTCCTGCACCACCAACTGCCTGGCTCCTATGGCCGACACCCTGAACAAGACTTTCCCGATCGTTTCCGGCATCATGACCACCGTTCATGCTTACACCGGCGACCAGATGATCCTGGACGGCCCGCAGCGTAAGGGCGACCTGCGCCGCGCTCGTGCTGGTGCTCAGAACATCGTTCCTAACTCCACCGGCGCTGCTAAGGCTATCGGCCTGGTTATCCCCGAACTGAACGGCAAGCTGATCGGCTCCGCTCAGCGCGTTCCCGTTCCCACCGGCTCCACCACCATCCTGGTTGCTGTCGTTAAGGGCAAGGACGTCACCAAGGAAGCTATCAACGCTGCTATGAAGGCTGCTGCTTCCCAGAGCTTCGGCTACAACGAGGATCCGATCGTTTCTTCTGACGTTATCGGCATGAAGTACGGCTCCCTGTTCGATTCCACCCAGACCATGGTCGCTAAGATCGACGACGACACCTATCAGGTTCAGGTCGTTTCTTGGTACGACAACGAGAACTCCTACACCAGCCAGATGGTTCGTACCATTAAGTACTTCGCTGAGCTGTAATAGAGATCTTCCCAACAAAATAGCGTGAAATTAGCAGTTGGCAAAATGTTACTGCGTGCGCCGGGTTCCGGCGGGCAGCAGGCAACCCCTGTTGAGCAATAACAACTGCCAACGATTGCCGTGGGTACCCTGCGGCAGACTGAATACATAGAAAAGCCCCTTCCGGCTGTGAATGCAGCGGGAAGGGGCTTTTTGTATGAGAAATTTCAAATCAGTACTTCAAACAGACCGATCATCAGCGGCATGGTGAAGATTGACAAAAGCGTGCTGAGAACATACAGTGCGCTTGAATGTGCCGCATCACGATTGTACAGCTGAGCCATGGAAGTGACAGTTGCACAGGAGGGTGTGATGGCAGAGAGATAAACTGTCATCAAAATTGCCTTGCCATCGGAAATCCAACCTGCTGCATGTACCACCCGGAGCAATGAAAGAACAATTACAGGAACCACCAGCAGACGAAGCACAACAGGGAGGTAGTTCCGCAGTGTGCAAAACACCTTTTTCAGCGGGACCTCTGCGATTGCCATGCCGGCCAGCAGCATTCCCATAGGTCCAATCATATTTCCTACGCTGCTGAGTGTGCTCACGATTGGCGCTGGCAAAGAAATGTGCAACAGATACAAGAGCGCTCCTGCCACAATCGCAATCAGGTTGACATTGGTCAGGATCTTTTTCCATTCCAACTTGGTACTCCCTTGCAGGCAGGCGCTTGCGTGGGTCCAAAGTAAAATCAACTGCACGATGACAAAGGCGCAAGAGTATACAACATACTCACTGCCAAGTAAAGCTTGTACCAACGGAATAACCAATGCTGCCGCATTGCTGTAGATGATGTTGACTCTCTCGACTGCATCCAATTTCAGCGGCCTGCGTATCACTGTATCGAACGCCAGAAAGACAACGTGCATCCCCACGGCAATCGCCATCGAATACAGAAGCCCAGCACGAATTTCAGGAGTATCATCAATCTGAAACGCATTCAGAACTACGCAAGGCATAATCAGATACACAAAAACAACAGAGAGCACCTTGCTGTCAGAGGGCTTTAGCAATTTGGCCTTGACCACAATGTACCCCATCAGCAGGACAATGAATAGTTGAGCAATCTGCTCCATCAGCAAAAGACTAACTTCCATACAAATCCCTTCCTTCATCTTGTCCGCACTATCGTACTCTTTTAAAGCTCGATAGTCAATACGCAGCTTGATGGAAATTCCCGGGAAGATGTGATAACCTTTTGACTGTGTGTATGCAGCCGAAATGAAGTTTGCCTATTCTGGCAAAAATATGATTTTTTGATATTTTAGGGCAATACCGCATAATTCTAAGTGCCGATACGGCGAGCGAGGTGCGGCAGATGCTAAGCCAAAAGCGCAGATAATACTGGATGCTGCAAAGGTGAGCGCCGCCAGTGGCGGAAACAGCGAACCGAAGCAGGGGCAGCGGTCGCAGAGTGCGAGGGGCTTTTTGCCCCCGAAGCACGATGCGGGTACCGCAACCCGACATTATCGAGCATTTTGGCAACGCAGATGCCGTGCCGCAGCCGCCGAAGCGGTGCTTAAGCCGTAAGGCGGGAATTGTGCGGTGTTGCCTTAGATAAAAATCAGAAAAAACACTTATAAATATACCAAAAATATCTATACATCGTTTAAGGAAACTGCTAAGATATACGTAGAGCACCTTATGAAATCATAAAAGATAGTGAAAGTGTGGGGGGCTGTGTATGAAATACAGCGTGGTGATTCCGCTTTACAACAAGGAGCATTACATTGCCGGCACCCTGCGCTCCGTTCTGACACAGACATTCCCTGATTATGAAGTGATCGTGGTGGATGATGGTTCAACCGACAACTCTTTGCAGGCATGCAAAGAGGTGCGTTCGGATAAGATCCGGGTTGTGCAGCAGGTGAACCAGGGCGTATCTGCTGCACGCAACAAGGGCATTGAGCTGGCGGCGGGGGAGTACATCTGCTTTCTGGATGCTGATGATACCTGGCACCCGGATTATCTGCAAAATATCGAAACCATCGTGCAGAAATATCCCCAAAGTGATATCTTTGTTACGGCCTACCGTATTATCTACGCCAATGGCCGCTGTAAGGAATCGCACAGACTGCCGCAGGCGAATGGCTGTTTGCCTAGCTACTGGGAAACGCTGGGCAAGGGCTATGATTTTGTCTGGACCTCCGCCACAACGGTGCGGCGCACGGCACTGTTGGCGGCGGGTGGGTTCCGGCTGGGTGAAAAAATCGGGCAAGATCTGGATCTTGGGCGCGATTGGCGAGAAATAACCCGTGTGTTGCCTATGCCTCCCGTGTTTGCGTGGATTATAACCGTGGGGCAGAAGCCAACGCCAGAACACGGGTAAAAGTGGCCCACGCCAAGGCATTTATGCAGGATTTGGAAGAGGAACTGAAGAATCCGAACCATAGCAAAGCCGAGATTGCGGCGATCCAGAGAAAATACGATTTAAAGATGACAGTTTATATTTATACAAGCCTGATTGCAGGGCAGAAACACCAGGCAAAGCAGGCGCTGAGCAGTTGGAAAGGCAGACCGAACCTGCAAAATATTTTGCTGCGTGCAGGGCTTTGGTGCGCGGCACTGCTGCCGGCCAGCGTCAACGCGGCCGTCTACCAGGTGCGGCTGGCGCTGTTTTGAAATAGCATGATAGAAAAAATGAGTGTTTACCTTGTGCTTTGCCTGCTGCTTGCCTACCCGGCGCGCCTCTGCGTGCTGGCACGGCGGCAGGGCAGGAGCGCGCAGCGTGTGGCACTGGCCATGTCCTGTGTGGTGCTGTGGTTTTTTATGGCAATGCGGGCACAGACTGTTGGTGTGGATACCAAGTATTATGTCTGCATTTATCAACAATTCCCACAGATTTCGTGGAAAGAACTGTTTACCGCCCAGCTTTACCCAACGCCCCGCCGGACATGGGAATTGGACTTGGAACCTGGGTACCGCCTGCTGAATAAGCTCCTCAGCATTTATTTGCCTGCGCCACAGTGGATTACAGTGGCAAACAGTGCGCTGATTATAGCGCTGCTTTACCGCTGGCTGCGGCGGGAATCCCCCAATGCTATGCTGAGTATCTGGCTTTACCTTACGCTGGGGGTTTATCAGACAGAAATGAATGTGGCCCGCAATGCGATTGCAATTTTACTGGGTTATACGGCATTCCACTGGATCAAGGAGCGAAAACTTGCGCCGTACTTTTTGCAAATTCTGATAGCAGTATCGTTCCACAAAAGTGCAGTGGTCTTTCTGCCGCTGTATTGGTTGGTGAACTGGCGGTGGAAATATCGCCATGTGTTGTACTGTACCATGGCAGCTTGCATCTTGGGCGCAGCATACCCGGTTGTGGCGGGGCGCGTGGCAAATTTGCTGCCCTATGCGCTGGCAAAATATTTTACGAAGAGCAACAGCAGAATGGAATCCATTGCGGTTGGTGCGTTTTATGCTCTGCTGGTTGCCTTTGTTCTTTACAAAATGACACCAGAGGAATGCAAAAAGCTGGAATCCAAGGAACCGCAGGGACTATTTCTTACAATGGCGGCACTTTCGCTGTACGGGCTGAACCTTGGGCTAGCCTCTGCGGCGCGGATGGCTGCGTTGTTTGGGCCGTACCTGATCGTATTGCTTCCACGCATGTTGGAGTATATAAACTGCCCGCGCAGACGGGCTGCGACAATCCAATGGTTGGCAGTGGCGGCGGGCCTCCAATATGTTTTGCGGTGCTGATAAATAATATTGGCGGGACGATGCCGTATCAGTTCTTCTGGGCAGCATAGTTCTGGTATGGAGAAAATATTTTGAGTATCGTTTTTCTACTTAGTGTAATATTAAAAGGGCTTGGTGCGGTGCTGGAAGTGCTGCTGCAGGTTATGATCACCCGGATGCTGGGCCTTGCGGGATACGGAACTTACTCTACCTGGGTCAGTGCGGCGGATCTTGTGTACTGGGTATTGTTTTCCGGTATTACGAAATGCAATACTTTTTACTTATCAAATAAGGGAACAGAGCTGCGCCGGTTCAAGGCAAAATATTACAGCTGTTATGTGCTGCCAGTCCTGACGACATTAGCGTTGGTACTGGCATTGGAAAAAGGACGGGGCGGTTACACGGTCATAGCACTGATTACCGGGATGGAACTTCTGGTAATGGACCATAGCAGCACAATGATGGCGCAAAGGCCAGCCGGGATGTGCCTTATTCGGAGAGTATGTGCTGGGAAGACTGTTCCTTGTATTGGGAACACTGGTTTTATATAAAACGGAAAGGCTCTCGCTTGGCACACTGCTGGCGCTGTATGTGATACAATACGCGGGAATCCTGGTGCTTTTCCTGATAAAGCGGGACAGAGAACCCCGGAGGGATATCTCGAAGGAACTTTCTTTGCGCAAATGGGGGAGCTATCAACGGGCGGATCTGATACAGGCGTTGATTTCGCAAATGCCAATCCTTTTGCAGTACTTTTTCACAGGCGCGTTTGAAGCGGGAATTGTCAGTGTAGTGCTGATGGTAAAAAAAGCTTGTCAACTTCATCTCTGGTCCAACAGCAAAAGTGTTTCTGCCAGAATTTTCGCGCATGTATCATGCAGGGGATAAAGCGGGAATCAAGCAGTGCTATGCGTCCATTATGCGGATTCAAATGTTATTTGCCGGCAGTATGGCAGTTGTGCTGGTGGGCTATCCGCAGGTGTTGCTGTCGATTCTGGCGGAAGAGCTGTTGCCTTACACCAAACAGTTTGTTGGGTGTGCGCTGGTGTTTATTTTGATTGCGACACTTGGACCCTGCAGCGGGGGTGCTGCAAATGACGGGTAACGAAAAGAAAGATAACCTGTATCGCGAAGCTGCACTGGGGGTTATGCTGGTGCTGCTGTTTGTTATGCGGGGCAGCCGGTTGGTGATGCTGTATGCACTTTGTGTGCAGGCGTTGCTGGAAGGGGGTGGTGAAATACTGGTATGTCTGCCGCTGGATGCAGGGGAGTGCCGTTAAGCTGAAGACTTACTGTATATGGTGGAGCGTACCGGCTGCAGTGATTGCGGGCGGCTGCTTGCTGCATTTGCAGCATTCTGCACTGGCGATGCTATTGGCGGCAGGGGGGGACATTTGCTTTGGCTTGGTGTGCGAACTGCGGCCCGGAGGGTGCTTGCATGGATATTGGGAAGGACTAAAAAAGAAGTTTGAAAAAACTTGAAAGAAATTTTGAAAAAAGTGTTGACTTTTTAGGCGAAAGTGTGGTATTATAAATAAACTGTCGCGCAAGACAGCAGCTCTTCAAAAACCAAATAAAAGCGATGTACCAGCAAAAACGCAGCGGGGAACCGGACAGCGTGCGGGTGGAAAGCTTTTAAAAAGGCGTTTGGAAAGCTCAAAAAAATATCGAAAAAGTGCTTGACAAAAAGTACGACCTTTGATATAATGATTGAGCTGTCCGAGAGGAGAGCAAGCAGGACCTTGAAAATTGAACAATACTGAAACTTTGTGGAACCTTAAACGTGATGGAAAATCACGATAAACAATTCCAAAGCCGAGAAATCGGCAAACAAGTAATTCATACAGGACGCAAGCGATTGTGTCTGAGTGAACGAGATTTAACACTTTATGAGTGATAAATACCATTTATAAAGAGTTTGATCCTGGCTCAGGACGAACGCTGGCGGCGCGCCTAACACATGCAAGTCGAACGGAGCTTAGAGAGCTTGCTTTTTAAGCTTAGTGGCGATGAACGGTGAGTAACGCGTGAGTAACCTGCCCTAGAGTGGGGGACAACAGTTGGAAACGACTGCTAATACCGCATAAGCCCACGGTACCGCATGGTACTGAGGGAAAAGGATTTATTCGCTTTTAGGATGGACTCGCGTCCAATTAGCTAGTTGGTGAGGTAACGGCCCACCAAGGCGACGATTGGTAGCCGGACTGAGAGGTTGAACGGCCACATTGGGACTGAGACACGGCCCAGACTCCTACGGGAGGCAGCAGTGGGGGATATTGCACAATGGGGAAACCCCTGATGCAGCGACGCCGCGTGGAGGAAGAAGGTTTTCGGATTGTAAACTCCTGTCGTTAGGGACGATAATGACGGTACCTAACAAGAAAGCACCGGCTAACTACGTGCCAGCAGCCGCGGTAAAACGTAGGGTGCAAGCGTTGTCCGGAATTACTGGGTGTAAAGGGAGCGCAGGCGGGAAGACAAGTTGGAAGTGAAAACCATGGGCTCAACCCATGAATTGCTTTCAAAACTGTTTTTCTTGAGTAGTGCAGAGGTAGATGGAATTCCCGGTGTAGCGGTGGAATGCGTAGATATCGGGAGGAACACCAGTGGCGAAGGCGGTCTACTGGGCACCAACTGACGCTGAGGCTCGAAAGCATGGGTAGCAAACAGGATTAGATACCCTGGTAGTCCATGCCGTAAACGATGATTACTAGGTGTTGGGGGATTGACCCCCTCAGTGCCGCAGTTAACACAATAAGTAATCCACCTGGGGAGTACGACCGCAAGGTTGAAACTCAAAGGAATTGACGGGGGCCCGCACAAGCAGTGGAGTATGTGGTTTAATTCGAAGCAACGCGAAGAACCTTACCAGGTCTTGACATCCGATGCATAGCACAGAGATGTGTGAAATCCTTCGGGACATCGAGACAGGTGGTGCATGGTTGTCGTCAGCTCGTGTCGTGAGATGTTGGGTTAAGTCCCGCAACGAGCGCAACCCTTATTGCCAGTTACTACGTTAAGAGGACTCTGGCGAGACTGCCGTTGACAAAACGGAGGAAGGTGGGGATGACGTCAAATCATCATGCCCTTTATGACCTGGGCTACACACGTACTACAATGGCGTTAAACAAAGAGAAGCAAGACCGCGAGGTGGAGCAAAACTCAAAAACAACGTCTCAGTTCAGATTGCAGGCTGCAACTCGCCTGCATGAAGTCGGAATTGCTAGTAATCGCGGATCAGCATGCCGCGGTGAATACGTTCCCGGGCCTTGTACACCCGCCCGTCACACCATGAGAGCCGGGGGGACCCGAAGTCGATAGTCTAACCGCAAGGAGGACGTCGCCGAAGGTAAAACTGGTGATTGGGGTGAAGTCGTAACAAGGTAGCCGTATCGGAAGGTGCGGCTGGATCACCTCCTTTCTAGGGAGTCAGACGAAAGATCTAGCAGGTCTAGATGTTTCGGACAGGTTAAAGCAAGTTTCAGTTATTGTTCAATTTTGAGGGCCTTGCAAAAGGAACCTCAGGTAAGACGAAGAAGCGACACCCGATCGCGATGGCGTGGGGGTATAGCTCAGTTGGGAGAGCACCTGCTTTGCAAGCAGGGGGGTCAAGGGTTCGAATCCCTTTATCTCCACCATTTGGGCTGATAGCTCAGCTGGTTAGAGCACTCGGCTGATAACCGAGAGGTCGATGGTTCGAGTCCATTTCAGCCCACCACGGGGTTCACCTAGTGATGGGAGAACCCACAAAGTCTTACGACATGTACCTTGAAAACTGAATATAGAACTGCGAAATAAGATTTTGATCAGAGTCTAGAGATAGACGAAGATCCCCAAGTAAAATTAATTAGCTAACTGATAAAGTTAGGGGAACAATTTCACCAAGCGGTAAAAAATCTTGTTGGCAAATGGAGAATCAATTGAGAAAACGGTCAAGCTAAAAAGGGCGCAAGGTGAATGCCTTGGCACTGGGAGCCGATGAAAGACGTGGTAAGCTGCGAAAAGCTTCGGGGAGGAGCAAACATCCATTGATCCGGAGATATCTGAATGGGGCAACCCAATGGAGTTCATACTCCATTATCCAATACTGAATCCATAGGTATTGGAAGGGAACCGCCTGAACTGAAACATCTAAGTAGGGCGAGGAAGAGACATCAAACGAGATTCCGTAAGTAGTGGCGAGCGAACGCGGAAGAGGGCAAACCGAGAGGAGAAATCCTTTCGGGGTACGGACTGCTTTTTAGGACTGGAAGAGTTAACAGAATGGCATGGGAAGGCCAACCGAAGAGTGTGAGAGTCACGTAAGTAAAAATTCTGACAGCTGCGCAGGATCCAGAGTACGGCCAGACACGTGAAACCTGGTCGGAATATGGGGGGACCACCCTCCAACCCTAAATACTACCCAGTGACCGATAGCGTATAGTACTGTGAAGGAAAGGTGAAAAGGACCCCGGGAGGGGAGTGAAAGAGAACCTGAAACCTTGTGCCTACAAGCACATAGAGCCCGTCAAAGGGTGATATGGTACTTTTTGTAGAACGGTCCGGCGAGCGATTGTACGTTGCGAGCTTAAGGTCTTAAGGACTGGAGGCGTAGCGAGAGCGAGTCTAAACAGGGCGTTTAGTAGCGTGCAATGGGCCCGAAACCGGGTGACCTACCCATGATCAGGCTGAAGTGAAAGTAAAATTTCATGGAGGGCCGAACCGACCTCCGTTGAAAAGGCGGCGGATGAATTGTGGGTAGCGGAGAAATTCCAATCGAACTCGGAGATAGCTGGTTCTCCCCGAAATAGCTTTAGGGCTAGCCTCATGTTAGATATCCGGAGGTAAAGCACTGAATGGCCTAGCGTCCGAGAGGATAGCGAAGCCTATCAAACTAAGAATGCCGGAATATTGATGCATGGGAGTCAGACAGTGTGAGATAAATCTCATTGTCAAAAGGGAAACAGCCCAGATCTACAGCTAAGGTCCCAAATTGTATCTAAGTGGAAAACGATGTGGAAATACGCAGACAACCAGGATGTTGGCTCAGAAGCAGCCACTCATTTAAAGAGTGCGTAATAGCTCACTGGTCGAGCGTCTCTGCGCGGAAAATTTAACGGGGCTAAGATACAAACCGAAGCTTAGGCTGCACTTTTAGTGCGGGGTAGGGGAGCGTTGTGTAAGCGGAGAAACGATAGCGAAAGCGGTCGTGGAGTTTACAGAAGTGAGAATGCCGGAATGAGTAGCGCGAATGATGTGAGAATCATCATGGCCGGAAACCTCAGGTTTTTGGAGGAAGGTTCGTCCGCTCCAAGTTAGGCGGGAGCTAAGGTGAGGCCGAAAGGCGTAGCCGATGCACAGACGGTAGAGATTCCGTCCCCACCGAAAGATTTAAGCGCAGGGACACTTTTAGAAGGTCGGAGCCAGGTGTTGGTTCTGGTAGAGATCGAGGGAAATTTAGTACCGAAGTCCGGCTGGATAAGAGGCGAGAAAAGCTGCGTGTATATCCTAAGGTGCCCGTACCGCAAACCGACACAGGTAGGTAGGAAGAAGATTCTAAGGCCAACGGGAGAAGGGTTGTTATGAACTCGGCAAGTTGACCCCGTAACTTCGGAATAAGGGGTGCTCATGAAAGTGAGCCGCAGAGAATAGGCCCAGGCAACTGTTTACCAAAAACACAGGTTTGTGCTAAATCGAAAGATGACGTATACGAGCTGACGCCTGCCCGGTGCTGGAAGGTTAAAAGGAGATGTGCAAGCATTGAATTGAAGCCCCAGTGAACGGCGGCCGTAACTATAACGGTCCTAAGGTAGCGAAATTCCTTGTCAGGTAAGTTCTGACCCGCATGAAAGGCGTAATGATCTGGGCACTGTCTCAACAGCCCGCCCGGCGAAATTGTAGTACCGGTGACGATGCCGGTTACCCGCGACAAGACGGAAAAGACCCCATGGAGCTTTACTGTAGCCTAATATTGGGTTTCGGTGTTGCATGCACAGGATAGATGGGACGCTGGGAAGTGAGTGCTTTGGCATTCATGGAGCGGCCGTTGGGATACCATCCTTGCGACATTGGAATTCTAACCTGCGCCTTTGAATCAAGGCGGGGGACATTGTTAGGTGGGCAGTTTGACTGGGGCGGTCGCCTCCTAAAGAGTAGCGGAGGCGTTCAAAGTTGGCTCGTCCTGGACGGAAACCAGGAGAGAGAGTGCAAACGCAAAAGCCAGCCTGACTGCGAGACTGACGGGTCGAGCAGAGACGAAAGTCGGAGTTAGTGATCCGGTGGTATGTGAGTGGAAATGCCATCGCTCAACGGATAAAAAGTTACCCTGGGGATAACAGGCCGATCTCCCCAAGAGTCCACATCGACGGGGAGGTTTGGCACCTCGATGTCGGCTCATCGCATCCTGGGGCTGTATTCGTCCTGCGGGTTTGGCTGTTCGCCACTAAAAGAGAAAAGCCGCGAGCTGGCTCAGAAACGTCGTGAGACAGTTCGGTCCCTATCTGTCGTGGGCGCA
>VOFK01003935.1_pt1 | contig 169761 bp, 172 predicted proteins | sample 5384121 | NCBI WGS metagenome assembly VOFK01 (sample SAMN12384730, study PRJNA508395) | human gut metagenome | isolation source: healthy gut J | host: Homo sapiens | reverse complement strand
TTCAGCCACAATATGCGGCAGTCTTCAGTATCGCTTTATCACGGGACACAGTGAGGTTATATCAGACAAATTCGGGAGTGGTAGTCTACTCAGAAATAGGCGGGCTGCCGACCTCAGATATGCCCTGTCAAAGCCGGATTTTCGGATTTCACATTCACGAGGGCAGATCCCCTGCAGCGGAGATATAGATGATCCGTTTTCAAACGCTATGGCACATTATAATCCGGGCGGATGCTCGCATCCGCATCATGCGGAGACCTGCCGTACTTTTCGGAAATAACGGGTTTGCTTTCTCTATATTTCTCACAAAACCGCTTTACCGTCAGTGAGGTAATAGGCAGGACTATTATTATCCATGAAAATCCGGACGACTTTACAACTCAGCCATCAGGTAATTCCGGTGCAAAAAAATTGCCTGCGGGATAATACGCAGAATTATTTAATTTAAATTTGGGTATAAGTCCGAAACAGAAAAAAAGCAGACAGCATAAAGCTGTCTGCTTAAAGAAAAAAGAGTCGGCATAACATATCTTCCCGGGTCGTGACCAACCAAGTATTGTCTGCACAACGAAGCTTAACTGCCGTGTTCGGAAAGGGAACGGGTGGAACCTTCGCGTAATCTACACCGACTGAAAAAGAGTAAAGGTATAAGTAGTAGTAGTAATACCATACACTCAAAACCGAACAGAAGAAAAAACCGTGTAGTGCAAAGCAGTGTGTCTCGTACACATTCTCTTTAGGTCAAGCCCTCGATCTATTAGTATCAGTCAGCTGAACATGTTGCCATGCTTACACCTCTGACCTATCAACCTCGTAGTCTTCAAGGGATCTTACTTGCTTGTGCAATGGGAAGTCTTATCTTGAGGTTGGCTTCACGCTGGATGCTTTCAGCGTTTATCCAATCCATACTTGGCTACCCCAGCTGTGCCACTGGCGTGACAACTGGTGCACCAGAGGTATGTCCATCCCGGTCCTCTCGTACTAAGGACAGCTCCTCTCAAACTTCCTGCGCCCACGACAGATAGGGACCGAACTGTCTCGCGACGTTCTGAACCCAGCTCGCGTACCGCTTTAATTGGCGAACAGCCAAACCCTTGGGACCGAATACAGCCCCAGGATGCGATGAGCCGACATCGAGGTGCCAAACCTCCCCGTCGATGTGGACTCTTGGGGGAGATCAGCCTGTTATCCCCAGGGTAGCTTTTATCCGTTGAGCGACGGCATTTCCACTCACATACCGCCGGATCACTAACTCCAACTTTCGTTACTGCTCGGTATGTCTACCTCGCAGTTAGGCTGGCTTTTGCGTTTGCGCTCTTTGCATGATTTCCGTCCATGCTGAGCCAACCTTTGAGCGCCTCCGTTACTCTTTTGGAGGCGACCGCCCCAGTCAAACTGCCCGTCTGACACTGTCCCCCGTCCGGTTGACGGACGCAGGTTAGAATTCAATATTTTAAGAGTGGTATCCCAACAGTGACTCCATATACGCTGGCGCGTATACTTCTCAGTCTCCCACCTATCCTGTACATAAAAATATCAAAATCAATATCAAACTGCAGTGAAAGCTCCATGGGGTCTTTCCGTCTAAGTCGCGGGTAACCGGCATCTTTACCGGTACTACAATTTCGCCGGGCGGGTTGTTGAGACAGTGCCCAAATCATTACGCCATTCGTGCGGGTCAGAACTTACCTGACAAGGAATTTCGCTACCTTAGGGCCAGTTATAGTTACAGCCGCCGTTTACCGGGGCTTCAAGTCAATGCTTCGCTTTGCAGCTAACATCTCATCTTAACCTTCCGGCACCGGGCAGGCGTCAGCCCCCCATCATCTTTCGATTTAGCAGAGACCTGTGTTTTTGCTAAACAGTTGCCTGGTACCTATTCTCTGCGGCCACATCTCTGTGGCACTCCTTCCCCCCGAAGTTACGGAGTCAACTTGCCGAGTTCATTAACAACCCTTCTCCCGATGGTCTTAGGATTCTCTCCTCATCTACCTGTGTCGGTTTGCGGTACGGACAATCTAACCAATTCATAAAGCCTTTTTCTCGCCTCTGTTCATCAGGGACTTCCAGCCATAATAGCCACCCTTTCGCCCGGGTCTACCAACGCCCGGGTTTCCCCTATTACAAAGTGTCAGCTTACTTAACAGTTTCGACGGTAACGGAATATCAACCGTTTGTGCATCGACTACGCCTTTCGGCTCGCCTTAGCTTCCGACTTACCTGGGCGGACGAACCTTCCCCTAGAAACCTTGAATTTTCGACCATTATGATTCTCACATAATTCTCGCTACTCATTCCGGCATTCTCTCTTTTTTGTTTTTCTCCACCAGTGCTCCCGCTCTGACTTCTCCAAAAACAAAACGCTCCCCCCCGTACGTATTCCGTACAAGCCTAAAGCTTCGGTTATATGCTTAGCCGTTGAATTTTCGGCGCATTGTCACTCGACCAGTGAGCTATTACGCACTCTTTTAATGAATGGCTGCTTCTAAGCCAACATCCTGGTTGTTTTTGCAACTATACATCCTTTTCCATAGCATATATTTGGGAGACCTTAGCTGTAGGTCTGGGCTGTTTCCCTTTCGACTATGAAACTTATCTCACACAGTCTGACTCCTGAGTTTAATTATCCGGCATTCTTAGTTTGAGGAAGTGTCGGTAATCTTATCGACCCCTTGACTAATCAGTGCTTTTTACCTCCGGTAATCATTTTCCTCAAGGCTAGCCCTAAAAAGCTATTTCGAGGGAGAACCAGCTATCTCCGAGTTCGATTGGAATTTCTCCGCTATCCCCAAGTCATCCACCACCTTTTCAGCGGGGGTTGGTTCGGCCCTCCATAAGGTTTTACCCGCTTACTTCAGCCTGCTCATGGATAGGTCACCCGGTTTCGGGTCTTTTTGCATGCAACTTCTCGCGCTGTTAACACTCGGTCTCCCTTTGGCTCCTGTCCAGAGGACGGTAACCTCGCTGCATGCAAAAAACTCGCCGGACCGTTCTACAAAAAGTACCACATCGCACTCAAACTATTGCTTTGTGTGTGCTTGTAAACTTCGGGTTTCAGGTTCTTTTCACTCCCCCCCTCCCCGGGGTTCTTTTTCACCTTTTCCCTCACGGTACTGCTCCTCTATCGGTCACTGGGTAGTATTTTGGCTTGGAGGGTGAATTTTTTGCTTCCCAGGATTCCTCGTGTCCCACAGTACTCCAGATTCAGCCGGCTGTCTTCCGGTTTTCGCCTACGTGATTCTCACACTCTTCGATTTGTCTTCCCATACAATTCGGCTAACCTATTTTCGCTTTCCGTTGTCCTCTACCCCGATGATATTTCTACCTTCGGTTTTGGCCTGATCCGATTTCGCTCGCCACTACTCTCGGAATCTCTTTTGATTACTCTTCCTCGCCCCTCCTTAGATGTTTCAGTTCAGGCGGTTCCCCTCTGCACGCTATTTATTCACCTGCAGATTAATAATGTTGCCATTACTAAGGTTTCCCCATTCGGATATCCGCGGATCTCAGCTTATTTGCAGCTCCCCGCGGCTTTTCGCAGCTTGTCACGTCCTTCTTCGGCTCCCAGTGCCCAGGCATCCTCCCTGTGCTCTTCTTAGCTTGACCTTATGTGTTCGAGTCTTTTGGTTTTTTCGCTCTTTGAAATTGTTTGACTGTATCTCGCTCTTTCGCTTAATACAATCTTTCCCTTTTCTCTTTGCTTTTTTCGCTTGCTCTCGCAGTTTTCTTCTATTCGGTTTTCAATGTACAATACTGAAAGTTCTGAAAAAGCCTTCAAAATTAAACAGCATTCAAATAAGTGTCTCCGTTAATACCGACCATAGGTACAGGATATGTTCTCCATATCCTTCTCCTTAGAAAGGAGGTGATCCAGCCGCACCTTCCGATACGGCTACCTTGTTACGACTTCACCTAATTATCAATCCTACCTTCGGCTGCGCACTCGCTTACGGTTATGCTACAGACTTCGGGTATTACCGACTCTCATGGTGTGACGGGCGGTGTGTACAAGACCCGGGAACGTATTCACCGCGGCATGCTGATCCGCGATTACTGCAATTCCGACTTCATGCAGGCGGGTTGCAGCCTGCAATCTGAACTGAGACGATTTTTTGTTTGGTTTTGCTCCGCATCGCTGCCTTGCTTCCCTCTGTTCTTCGCCATTGTAGTACGTGTGTCGCCCAGGACATAAGGGGCATGATGATTTGACGTCGTCCCCACCTTCCTCCGTTTTATCAACGGCAGTCCTGCCAGAGTGCTCAACTTAATGTAGCAACTGACTGTAAGGGTTGCGCTCGTTGCGGGACTTAACCCAACATCTCACGACACGAGCTGACGACAACCATGCACCACCTGTCTCCGCGTCCCCGAAGGGAACTCCCAATCTCTTGAGATTGCACGGGATGTCAAGCCCTGGTAAGGTTCTTCGCGTTGCTTCGAATTAAACCACATACTCCACTGCTTGTGCGGGTCCCCGTCAATTCCTTTGAGTTTCAACCTTGCGGTCGTACTCCCCAGGTGGGATACTTATTGCGTTTGCTCCGGCACAGAGGGGGGTCGATACCCCCCTACACCTGTATCCATCGTTTACAGCGTGGACTACCAGGGTATCTAATCCTGTTTGCTCCCCACGCTTTCGTGCCTCAGCGTCAGTTTCAGTCAGTAAGCCGCCTTCGCCACTGGTGTTCCTCTAATATCTACGCATTTCACCGCTACACTTTTGGAATTCCGCTTACCTCTCCTGCACTCAAGATATACAGTTTCTTATGCAGCCCCGGAGTTGAGCCCCGGTATTTCACATATGACTTGCATACCCGCCTACGCACCCTTTACACCAGTAATTCCGGACAACGCTTGCTCCCTACGTATTACCGCGGCTGCTGGCACGTAGTTAGCCGGACTTCCTCGGCAGGTACTGTCATCTTTTTCTTCCCTGCCAACAAAAAGTTTACAATCCGAAGACCTTCTTCCTTCACGCGGCGTTGCTGCGTCAGGGGTTTCCCCATTGCGCAATATTCCCCCACTTTGCTGCCTCCCGTAGGAGTCTGGGCCGTGTCTCAGTCCCAATGTGGTAGTCAACCTCTCTCCAGTCCGGCTACTGATCGTCGACTTGGTGAGCCATTACCTCACCAACTATCTAATCAGACGCGAGGCCATCTCTCAGCGGATTGCTCGCTTTGACGCCGTTATGATGCCATTCCGGCGTTTTATGCGGTATTAGCAGTCGTTTCCAACTGTTGTCCCCCTCTGAAAGGCAGGTTCCTCACGCGTTACTCACCGTCCGCCACTAAAGCTTTCGCAAATTCCATCCGAAAACTTCATTCGCTATGCTCCGTTCGACTTGCATGTGTTAAGCACGCCGCCAGCGTTCGTCCTGAGCCAGGATCAAACTCTCTATAATAATATCTCTTATTTTTTTAAGCTCTTCCCGGACTCTTGACTTTACTAGTCTTTTCCTTCTTTTTCTGTCAATTGTCCTAAAACAATTAACGGGTTCCTCTTCTTTGATGCTGTTTAATTTTCAATGTTCTTTTCGCACCCGTTTTTTGAGTGCCTGTATATTCTATCATACACTCTTTCCTTTGTCAACTACTTTTTTTCATCTTTTTTTCGCATTTAATTATGTATTTTTTTCTTTAAAATTTCCTACATATTTAATATATATTAATTTAACGATATTTTACAATGTTCAGTTGAAATCAAAAGTAATATTTCCGTCGCTCTCCAAACGCAGGGTAGCAGAAAACTCTTTCCCGTTTTTGGAAACAAAGCCCTCAATTTTAGATGTTTTTCCTGTTTCAATCAGTAGCTTTGCATTGGAAAGAGAAATCACACGTCTGCAAATCACGCCGTTGATACGGAATTTACACCCGTCCTTATACCCCATACAGCCAAAGCCGTACCTGCCGCGCACCACCTTTTGACCGCAAAGAGGGCAAAGCCCGACCTCATCGCCGTAAAATCCGCTGTCGCGGTCCTTTTCGGGCGAAACACCCGTCTGAACGCGAAACACATCGGAAATTTCTCCGATTTTGCAAGCTCCACCGCATCTCCGACACTCATCTGTCCCCGATACACCTTTTTTTTCAGCGCCTGACCGAGCTGTGACGTTTTATATTTATCCATTGATATATCCATACGCATAAGCGATTCAATAAAATATTCACCGTCCGGCAAAATATAATACACATCTTTTTTGAGCTCAATATATTTACTGCGCCTCGCATTATCAATAATTCCCGTTCTTGTCGCCTCGGTTCCCAGCTCCAAGCCCTCAAACATCGCGCGGTATTCTTCCTCATCGTCCTCGCCGTCACTTTCCGCCGCGCGGGTTTTCTCCTCCCTGAACGGATTTTTAAGATAGTTGTTGAGTGTTTCTATCGTATAGTGCTTTGGCGGCGACGTCTCCTTTTCCTTAGGTTTAAAATCTATATTGACGCTGTCTCCCTTTTCAAGCGGCGGCAGCAGCTTATCCTTTTGCGGGCTGTCGTCAAACCGCGTCCAGCCCGGCTCTAAGATAACGGTGCCGCGAAGCACAAATTGCTCCAGGTCTCCCACACCGATTGTTATTTCCGTCTTTTGCGCTCGGCATTCCTCGCTGCAAAAGACTGCGACAAAACGGCGGAAAACCGTCTGATACACCAGCATTTCCTCCTCAGACAGCGCCGACTTGGCAGGAATTTTATAGGTAGGGGTCAGCGCCGAATGGGACTCTATCTTTGAATCGTCGAAAATTGTTTTTTTATCCTTGAATTCAACAGGATAACCAAGCTGAGCGACATTTGAAATTATTTTTCGTATCTTGTCCTTCTCGGCGACTGCCAGATATTCTGAGTTTGTGCGCGGATAGGTCAGATATCCCTGTTCGTACAGTCTCTGTACAATTTGCAGGCTTTGCTCCATAGACATTTTATATTTTTTCCCGAGAACATTTTGCAGCTTTGAAAGCGAATACAGCTTACTCGGCTTTAAAGTATCCTTTTTAGTCTTTTTATCCAGCACCCGCGCCGTCTGCGCGTTATAAAGCGCACAGGTCTCCAGCGCCTTTTGCAACCCGTCGCAGGGAAATTTCTTCTTGCTGACAAGCTCCACCTTATGTCCGCACGTCTCAGCGTCGGACTGTATTCCGTAATACTTTTCGGGCGTAAAATTACGGATTGCCATATCCCGCTCGTAAATCGCACGCACTATCGGTGCAATAACCCTGCCCACGCGCAGCAAAACACCGGTTTTAAGAGTGGCGTAGCGCGTGAGGTTTATCCCGTAAAGCCAGTCGATATATGTACGGGCAAAGCCCTCGTTTGCCAGCCCGTCATAATCCGACTGCGGCTTCATATCACAGAGTGCGGCGGAAACCGTCTGCGGGGTCTGGTCGGGCAGCCACAGCCGACAGACCGGCTTTTGGGTTTTTAGAGCTTTTTGAATACAAAGACGGATTATAATTTCTCCCTCACGGTCGGCATCTCCCGCATTGACTATCCTGTCCACGTCATCACGGTTGCACAGCGACTTTATTGTATCAAACCTGTCTATGACGCCGCTGTCTCCGGTGCCGTCGGGATTTGTGCGAAGACGGAATTCAAAGCGCTCTGGAAAGCAGGGCAGTCCCTCCATGCTCCAGCGCGCGCCTTTATCCCTGCCCGTATAGTCCTCAACATCGTAAAGTGAAAACAAATGCCCGAACGCCCACGTTATAAGATACTCCCCACACTCAAGATACCCGTTCCTGCGCACACAGTCACCTATACCCGCTGCGATATTCCGTGCAAGACTGGGCTTTTCAGCAATAATCAAGGTCATTTGCCTTCACCTCCTTTACAAAAATAAAAATCGGCAAAGCCGCCGATTTTTATTTAACTGCCGCAAGCTTTCTGCCGTAGCTTTCTATCATTTCCTCGCTTGCCGCGCTCACCCGCCGGGACGCAGAAAAGCCGCTGCCGTCGTGAAATGCCGTTATTACAAACTTCAGCGTTCCGTGCTCCGGACAGTCCGCAATCGTCACCAGCTTTTCTCGGCTGCCTACCCACTTCCCGCGACCAAGTGAACGTGCGCAGAGCGGACACACGAGTCTGCGCAGACTTTTATCGCCCATTGCAGAACGAAGGTCGGAAAAGCCCTCAAAAACCTCCCTCTTTCTTCCCAGCTCCGTAAGCCGTACCAATCCGTCATATCTTTTAATGCCGTCTTCAAGGTCCATGCGCACCGCAATTTTAGCAGTGTTTATCGCATCAAAAAGTGCATTGTGCGACGGATGCCGCTGCTCAATCTCCAGAATTTCCATTGCACCCGACAGTGACCACTGACGGCTGCTGTGAGTAACCTGATGATTGAATATAAGCTGTAAATCATAGCTTTTCGGAAGCGCACAGTTTATGCCGTGGGCACGCAGGTTGTCTTTCAGCATAGGTATATCGTCCCTGCCCCAGGTCATAAAACAAAACTCACTGCCGCAGAAATCCAAGAATTTACCGAACGCGCCATCAAAGTGCAAACATCCTCTCAGCGCGCCCTCCGTAATGCCGGTAATACGCCTGACATTACTGTTCATCTTCTTATAAAATACCGGCTCTATATTAATCGAGAAACTATCGCACACGTCAAAATTCCCGTCAAGCTTAACGGCGCCTATCTGGATAACCTCGCCCGTCAGCAGGCTGCCGCGAACCTTCATCCGACCGCCGCTGTATGCGGGCTGATTCCATTCCATGTCAAAAATTATGTAATTCACAGTACCATTCTTTCGTGATTTTTTGCCGCGCTGACACGCGGCATAGCAGCTACAATATATTATAACATATTATATTTAAAAAATAAATACCCTAAATTTTTCCCCAAACACGGTGTATTTGTGATAAATATGTAAGTAAAATTGTATTGAAAACACGGCATGTATATGATAAAATATCCATATAAATAAGTACAGTAGTAAAAAGGAGTGCTGTTTTATGCCGTATTGCAGAAACTGCGGCGGAGAGCTTTTTGAAAATTCCACCGTCTGCCCAAGATGCGCGGCGCCGCGCGGCACGGGCGTTAATTTCTGTCCGAACTGCGGCAAGCCGACAGGACCTGCAATGGTGATGTGTCCGCAGTGTCAGACGACGTTTGAAAATATTGACCCAAGCATGGGCACTCCCTCGCCCAAATCCAAAACGGCGGCGGGACTTTTGGGTATTTTTCTGGGTGCATTCGGCGTGCATAATTTCTATCTGGGCTATACCGCAAAGGCGGTTATCCAGCTTGTCATTACGCTTCTGACCTGCTGTATGTGCTCACCGATAGCCGGAATATGGGGACTTGTGGAGGGTATCCTCATACTCTGCGGCAATATTTCCGTTGACGGGAAAGGCTACCCGCTTTGCGACTGACAGGCTTTTGCCGCAGCTATTTAAAGGAAATACTGTTTTCCGCGCTTGTTGCGTTTGGCGTTGCCGTAATGTATTTTGCGGATATCGGCTGCTTTTTTTAAATCAGTAACGGGCATCGGCTGTATAACCTGCGGAATTACCCGCGCATATATCAGTCTGCTGTCGGGCGATATTTCTGCGGCATTTTACTATCATCCGCTGTTTTTGCTGATTGTTCCGCTGTATCTTGTTTTATTTTTCCGCAGAAAATTTTCACAGCGGTTTGTAATGATTTTTGCGCTTTCGGTCATCGCAGCCTTTATTGCGGTATATATCGCGCGGCTGTTTTTTATCCCCGATTCACTAATTTACATAGGACACTAAATTTAAGAAGGAACATATATGAGAAAACTTGTAATACCGGAAAACTACCGTCCCGTGCTGGACATTTGTGAAACTCAGCGCGCTATCAAGACAGTAAAGGACACCTTTGAGCGCGTGCTTTCAAACGCACTGAACCTGGAACGCGTAACGGCGCCTGTAATAGTGCGTGCAGACAGCGGCATCAACGACGATCTGAACGGAGTTGAACGCAAGGTACATTTTACCATGAAGGAAATAAACGGAGAAGCCGAGGTCGTCCAGTCGCTTGCCAAGTGGAAACGCATGGCGCTGATGCGCTACGGATTTAAAAAGGGAAGCGGTCTTTATACGGATATGAGCGCGCTGCGCCGCGACGACGATGCGGATAACCTGCATTCCATCTATGTCGATCAGTGGGACTGGGAAAAGGTTATAACACGGGACGAGCGCACACTTGATTTTTTAAAGCAAACAGTCATATCCATCGTCCGCGCCGTTTGTGCAACGCATCTTACGGTAAAGGCAAGCTATCCGGAGCTCAAATTTGTGACCTGCGAGACGCCGTTTTTTATCACCTCGCAGGAGCTGGAGGATATGTATCCGCAGCTGTCGGCACATGAGCGGGAAAATGAAATAACGAGGCAGAAAAAAACCGTTTTTATCATGCAGATAGGCGATAAGCTGAAAAGCGGCGTCCCGCACGACGGGCGCGCACCCGATTATGACGACTGGAGCTTAAACGGCGATCTTCTGATGTGGAGCGACGTTTTGAACCGCGCCATAGAGCTGAGCTCTATGGGTATAAGGGTCGATGAACGCTCGCTTGCAGAGCAGCTCAGAAAATCGGGCTGCGAGGACAGAATGAAGTACGAATACCACAAAATGATTGCAAACGGTACGCTGCCGCTGACAATAGGAGGTGGTATCGGACAGTCTCGTCTTTGTATGCTTATGCTGGAAAAGGCGCATATCGGCGAGGTTCAGTCCTCTGTCTGGTCGGAGGATATGCAACGCCAATGCTGCGGCGGCGGTATTGTTTTGCTGTGATTTTAAATACTATATGTAAAAAACAGAGCGTATAATACGCTCTGTTTTTTATTTTTATACAAATTCGGTTATTTGCCGTTTATAATATCTCTCACCGACTGCATACGCATATCAAGCGCCGCGCTTATTCTGGCACATTCGCTCAGCTCCCTTGAGGTGGAACGAAGCAGCTGAAGACTCAGATTCTTTTTATATCTGAGCTGGTGCTCAAGGTTTGCCCAAAATTCCATAGCTATGGTGCGCAGCTGTACCTCGACCTTAACGCTGCGTTTTCCGTTTTCCAGAAATATCGGCACCTCCACTATAAGATGCAGACTGCGGTAGCCGTTCTCCTTGGGATTTTTTATATAGTCCTTGACGCGCACAAGTTTTATGTCGTCCTGACTGACAAGGCAGTCTGCCAGCATATAAATATCGTCCACAAACGAGCATATAATACGAATGCCCGCAACGTCAAACAGGTTTTGCTCGATAGCTTCAACGGTCATCGGCAGCTTTTTGCGTTCCAGCTTTTGGACAATGCTGTCAAGGGACTTAAGCCTTGAGGTGATACTGTCTATGGGATTGCGCTCAATGCTCAGCTTAAACCGCTCATTGAGCACCCTAAATTTTGTCTCCACCTCCATGATAGCGCACTGATAATAGGTCATAAGCTCCCGCACATCGTTGAAATTGCGCGTCATTTCCATAACATCCGTTTCGCTCAGCGTATTTTTGAGCTTTTCTTTAACTTTGTTTATTTCTGTCATATCTGTCTCCGAAATCATTTATTTTCCGCACTCTGCGCGCGTCGGTAGGCAAGCAGCAAATCCACCATCTCACCGTAGCTGTTCATGCCGCTTTGCTGATTATTGGCGTTCAGATAGCTGTCGTACACCTTATTTGAGATATCCGCCGTTACCGTTTTGCGGTACGGCTCCCAGTATTCATCCTCAAATACAAGGTCTCTCATCACGCCGTCCGACACAGTTGCCGCCACCGAGGCGGCAAGCTCGCTGTCCGCCTTGGACAGCTGCGGATAGCAGTAGGAAAACGCCATCATTGCGCCGCTGTACCGAAAATCGTCGCGCGGTGACTCCATACAGGCAAGATAGCCTAAAAAGTTTGCCTCGTTCTCCCGCATAAATCCGCGAAAGTGCGTCAGCTCGTGACACATTGTAGCCGGAATGGAAAATGCGGGTACATCGACATTGATATTGGACTCAAAGGTGTACGGGATATAAATTCCCGTAGTCATAACCGCCGAAAACAGCTTTGAGGTGACAAGCGGCTTGTTGCGTATATCCGCCGCCTTCAGAAAGGAGTACTTATCGGACAGACTGCGGTATGCGTCACGCGCGCTTTTTGAGGTTTCGTATCTGTTATTATCAGACAGTACGCTGACTCCGTTTTCGTCCTCTTCAAGCCTCTGCCGATAGTAGTTTATGTCTTCGGCAAGCGATTTTGTAAGCTCATACAGCTCCTCCACCGAGCTCTCATGCACAGAAAGCCCCAAATAGCTGGCAGCCTCAAAACGGTAATAGTTAAGACCCATACAAAGCTGAAACGCAAACAGCGCGATTGACAGGACGCACAGCGCGTTTATAAACAGCTTGTAAAGTCTGTGCTTTACAGACTTCGGATTTTTCACAATTCCGATAATGACACGCACGATATAAAAAATCACAAGCCCGAAACCGGCAACAGCCAAAGCTCGGTCACGGAAAACGGGAAAAGTGACGTCAGCGTGCCGATAGCGGCGGACAGCGGCTTATAGATAAACCGCACAAAAAAGTGCTCCACCCACCTGTTGTCAAGCCGCGCCAGAGCCACCAGCAGAAAGGAAAGCGGGAAAAGCAGAAGTATATACATTCTCTTAAACCGGAATATCCGTAGAATTAGCTTTTTCATGAGCACCTCTTTGATTTTATAAACAAATTATAGCAAAAACTTTTATAAAATACAATTAATAAGTTATGAACACTGTATTACGGCAGGGAGCATACAATAAACCGAGGGGCATTTTGCCTTAAAAAAATCAAGGAGCTAAATACTATGGATACTTACGGAATGCCGCACGTCGGTCAGAGCGCACCCGCTTTTACCGCAAGAAGTACCGGCGGCGTTGTCAATTTCCCGGAAAATTACGAGGGAAGATGGGTGATGTTATATATTTATATCGGTGATTTTATGCCCTGCTGTACATCGGACATTCTTGCACTGAGCAATGCCGCGGCGAGGTTTCAGTCATACAGCACAGAGATTATCGCGGTGTCGCCCGATTCGGTGGCGGCGCACATTGCCTGGCTGCTGTCGCTGAGAAATATGAACAAGGGCAGCGATATAAATCTGAACCTGATATCGGACAGAGACCTGAATATCTCCTCCAAATATGCCGTCAACAATGTCGGAGACGACGCGGGCAAGCTGGAAAAGGCAGTTGTTATTATCGACCAAACCGGAGTCGTTCAGGCTGTGCACACCTTTCCGCATGCGACCGGCATAAATATCACGGAGCTGGAACGCCAGCTGCTTGCGCTTCAGACGGCGCGCTACCAGTTTGCAATGACACCGAGCGGGTGGACGCCCGGCGACGAGATACTTGAATATCCGCCTCAGACACTTGCCACCGCAGGCAAAAATGTCACCGAACGCACGGCATCGGGCAGCAGATGCGTGGACTGGTATCTCTGCTACCGCCAGGACTCGGGACTGCGCAAGCCCTCCCCCACCTCTCAGGTGGAGGCTCAGAGGACGAAAGAACAATAAAGTTTTTAAAGATTAAAAAAAAGCACGAGACAAAAGGAGAAGCTACATCCTTATGTAGCTTCTCCTTTTCGGTTTGATTACAATAGTAGAAAATCAATCTTTACAGTACGAATTGAAAGGCAATTTCATGTTACTTTGTTAAGTATTCCTTTGGTGTGCATTGAAATTCGCTGTAAAACGCACGATAAAATGTTCGCAACGAGTTAAAGCCGCTTTCATATGCACAGTATGTCACGTTATTAGAATGGTCTTTCATAAGCAGAACCGCTTCGCGCAGTCGCATCTTTGTTATGTAGTTATTGATGCCGATGCTGAAGCAGGATTTGAAATAGCGTGACAGATAACTGGGATTATAGCCGAATTTTGAGGCAAGAGAGGATAGCGTCAGATCTTTTTTGAAATTTTCATTGATATACAGCAATATCTGTGTCATTTTTTGCGGTTGGACGCTCTCGGTGCATGGCTTAAAGCACATACTATCCAGCAGGATTCCTAATATCGCATAGACACAGCCCGTGGTCAGAAGCGTGTTGCAGTTATTCATTATCACATCACAACATGCTTTGATCTTGTCAAACGTATCACGGTCGGTAATAAATGGGTCATCTGTGCACTTGTCACGTATAAGCGCATTAAATTCGACACACTTGTCGTACGGTATGATAAGATATATTGATGTTGCATTGTTTTTGGTGTAGTATCGGTGAGCGTTATAACTGAAAGCAACAGACATTTCACCCGCTTTGAGTGTGCGGTGGCTGTCATTTATCCACACATCGATCTCGCCATCTTCTACAAGGTATAATTCAATAGGAGAATGAAAATGAAAAAGAACACGGGGATTCGTTGCTTTGCCGCAATATATTAGGGAATCACTTTCGCGCTTTGCTAAAAGTTGAGGATACATATTCAGGTGCTCCGTAAAAAAATGACGCAATAAACATTAAATCTGGCATGAAACTGTCAAATTTTTTCGATATGATTATATCAGTTCTTATAATGCGAGTCAAGAAAAAGGAGCAATATTTACGATGTTTTCAAGGCGAGATATAATAAAAATGATAATACCGCTAATTTTACAGAATATATTATCCGTAACTATAGGCGCAATGGATTCCATAATGGTGTCGGCGGCGGGAGAGGCAGCAGTCTCCGGTGTATCGCTTGTTGGTACGCTTGATGTATTGCTGATCACAGCGTTTTCATCTCTTGTAACGGGAGGCTCTGTTGTTATTTCGCAGAGTCTTGGCGAGAACGATAATACAATGGCACGTGAATGTGCAAAGCAACTTATTTACGTCACTACGGGTATCGCTGTTGTCATAACGGTAATTGTCGGTTGTGTACGTGAGCCGTTACTTAATCTGTTGTACGGTAAAGCAGCGACAGATGTTATGCAAAATGCGCAAGATTATTTTATGATAATTTCACTGTCGTTCCCGTTTCTTGCAATAAACAGTTCTTGTGCGGCATTGTTTCGAACCATGGGAAACACGGTCACGCCAATGGGAGTGTCTATCGGTATGAATATCATAAATGTAATCGGCAACGCCGTGTTTATATACGGTTTCCATATGGGTGCGGCCGGAGCCGCTATCGCAACGCTTATATCTCGGATAGCCGGAGCTGCAGTTGGTATTGTATTGCTGCACAACAGAAAAAAACACAGTGTATTTTGACAAGATTTTAAGATATCGACCGAATATCGGTATTATTAAAAAGATGCTGTATATAGGTGTACCGCACGGTATTGAAGAAAGTTTTTTCTCCTTGGGAAGACTGATGACACAAAGTCTTATATCGTCTATGGGTACCGCTTCCATTGCGGCAAATTCAGTAGCAAGCACCATTGCCAACTATCAGTATATGACCAGCTCTGCGATAAGCAGTGTTGTAATACCGGTTGTCGGACGCTGTATCGGCGCAAAAAAAAAGACGAGGCTATCAAATATTCAAAAATGCTTATGCGTATGACATACGCGTTTTTATGGGTGGTGATACTGATTACTTTTTATCCTTGTACGACCGATAATCGGAATGTTCAATCTGTCCAAAGAGGCCGCTTTGATTGCACTTATGCTTACGGTCTTTCACGCCATATGCACGGGATTGATACGACCGTTTGCTTTTTATCTGCCGGTCGTTTTTAAGGCGGCAAGTGATGTAAAATTTACCCTTGTAGTATCTACCGTGTCGATGTGGGTATTTCGCGTTGCACTCAGCTTTGTTCTGTCGCTCGAAAACGTCACGGTTTTCGGCTTTGTTCTGCCCGGTGCAGGATTAGGTATTGCAGGTGTATGGATCGCCATGATGGTTGACTGGCTATTCAGAGGCACACTCTATCTTATAAGGTATTTAAGCGGCAAATGGCTTAAAAAAGCATTTGCTACTATTTCCTAATGATACTTTTAACACCGGGAAATATATGTGCATAATCATATCGTGCATCAGATTTTGGCAACAAAATCCAAACACGAATATAAGTATAGAAAACGGCATGATTCGAAGGCTATGCCGTAGTGAAACGGTAATATTAAATTTGAGATACAGAATCCGTTGGGGCACCCTCCGTAAGGAAGGTGCCCCAACGGTCCGTATTTTTTATCCTGATATTAAAATATAAACAAGCGCCAACACAAGAGGTATATCGGTATCGCTGCTGTCACTTATGAGCAGGAAAATTATACCGAGCAGCAATAGCTCGTCTCTGCCAACAGATGACAACGAAAGCAGTCCGCGCCTCTCGCGCTTTTCTGATATCTGCACTGTGTTTGGACACACTGCCGAATCGTCACGGCGCGGTCCGTCTGGCGGGGTTTCGGGCGGAAACTCCCGCTCGCCTTTGTGCAGCACCTTATAAAGCTGTCCGTCGGTTTGCATTTAAGTCTCCATTCTGCCGCCGTAATGTCGGCACAGACGCAATCTGATTTTCGGAGCTGCCCCGCAAGCGGCGGCGGGTATGCCTGCCTGTGCCGCAGACGCGGCGGGCGTTAATGCCGCCGGCAAAAATAACAAAGATTATCAGCCGCCGTCATTTCCCGCCCCGTCGCGGAAAATATCCAAAACCTTGAGCATGCGCAGCATCTGCGCCGCCTCGTCCACACGTTTGGCACGCGCCGATGATATGTACGGCTTTAAGTCATAAAGCAGTCGGGTGCGCTCATCCCCGACATCAGAATTCATCGCCGCCACAGCCCGTGTCACTTTAAAAAGCATATCTGGGTCAACCCCTGCGGGAAGCAGTCCGCCGCCTCCGCCCGAAAGAGCACCGAGCAGCCCGGCAAGCTCGCCCGACGACGATAAAGCGGACGCGCCGCCCTTTGCCCCCTTTTCACCGTCTGTAAGCGACCCCAGCAATCCGGCAAGCATGTCGGCATTTACACCGTCTTTATTTTTGCCTCCCGCAACCGACTGCAAAAGGCCGGACAGAGCACCGTCTCCCCCGTCTTTTCGCCCGGATTTGTCCTTTCCCGTTTTTGCGAGCGCGCTTTTAAGTCCGCCCAGCGTATCGGGCGCCGTCCCGCTCTCGCCGGCAAGCACGCGTGCAATAGATGACAGCGCGTCGGGGTTACTGCTTATAAGCTCTGCAAGCCCGCCGGACTGCTCCGTGGCTTTTTTATCCGTCTTTTCGGTGGCAGACGGCGACTCTTTGCCCTGCTGTTTACCTAAAAGACCCCGCAGCTTATCGGCGGTCTTCGGATCGGAAAGCAGGTCGCTCAGCATATCGGCAAGCTCCGCCATAGCTCTTGCCTAACCTAAAATATCGCGCAGCTTTTTCTGTATATCGTCCCGTGACAGTGCGCGCGAAAGCTCGTTTTTATCGGAAAGTCCGTTTAAAAGCGCATTTATGTCAACTCCCGAAAGCTCTTTTTCCAGCTGCTGCTTTCCGTTTTTTCCGGACAGCATTTTTTTTAGCTTTTTCTGCTGGCTGTCACTCATTGACTGCTCCAGTGTGTTAAGCAGTGCGTCACGCTGCGTTTTGTCCATACTTTTCAGCTCGTTCATTATTTTTTCAATATTATCCATACTATCACCCTTATAAATGTTTTCTCTATATTTTATGCCGCGGCGTCAGTTATGATACCGCTTTTTTCCGCCTTGACCTTTTGTATATTTAGCTGTATAATAAATATGTCGAAATTTCGACAGGGTGAGATTATGAGAATTCTTGTTCTTTCCGATTCGCACGGACATTTGTCCCGCGTTATGGAAATTTATAACAAAACACGATGCGAAGCCGTTATTTTTCTGGGCGACGGACTGAAGGACGCACAGGATTTGTACAAAATCAGCGGTTCGGTGCCGGTATATATGGTGTGCGGCAACTGTGATTTTTTTGCAGGCGGCACGCCCGACACGCAGCTTTTGGAGCTTGAAGGCAGACGCGTGCTTATTACGCACGGTCATCGCCAAAACGTCAAAAGCGGGCTGCTGGAGCTGAAATCGCAGGCTTTGCGCAGTCATGCCGATATTGTGCTTTTCGGTCATACGCATCAGAGTCTTTTAACGGAGCAGGACGGGCTGCTCCTTGCCAATCCCGGCGCCGCTTCCTGCGGCAAATACGCCGTTTTGACATTAAACGGCAAAATCGAAATTGAATTCGGGGACATGTATGACTAAAGAGGAGATCATAAGAAATTACGGCTCGCTGTCGCTGGCATATATAGGAGACGCGGCATACGAGCTTACGGCAAGAGAATACCTGCTGAACAACGGAGTGACCGACAACGGCAAAATGCACGTAAAGACAAAAACCTTTGTCAGCGCACATGCGCAGAATACGTTTTTGCAGGTCATAACTCCGTTTCTTACCGAGGACGAGCTCGCGGTGGTCCGCCGCGGGCGAAACGTCAAGTCCCGCTCACATCCCAAAAACGCGGACCTTTGCGAATATCACGGCGCGACGGGGTTTGAAGCGCTTTGGGGTTACCTGTATCTTTCCGATGACAGGGAAAGAATGGCGAATTTGTTTGAAATAATCGTAAATACTAACTTTAAGACGGAGTAAAACGCTCCGTCAAAGGAGAGTGTTTTACGATGTTCAAAAATTTTTCGGCAAAAAACTTTTTAAAGGATACCGCGTCACTCATTGCAGGCGGCACGGTGTTTGCCGCAGGGCTGTGTGTATTTGCCGCGCCCAATGATATTCTGACGGGGGGAGCCTCGGGAATTGCGATAATTTTAGGCAGCCTTTTTAAAATTCCGCTGGGACTTGGAATAATTATCGTCAACATCCCGGTGCTAATCGCAGCGTTTTTTGTATGTGGCAGGCGCTATACCTTTAAAACGCTGTACGCTGTTGTACTGTTTTCGGCAGTAATAGATATTTTCGAGCTGCTTATTCCGGCGCGCTACGGGGACAATCCGCTGCTGGGCGCCATTTACGGCGGTATTCTGACCGCGATCGGTCTTTTTATCGTTATGAAGCGGTCAATCGTAACAGGCGGAAGCGACCTTTTGGCGTATATAATACAGCGAGTGCGTCCCGGCAAGCAGATGGGTACGCTGCTGCTCATTATTGACGGCGTTATTGCGGCGCTGGGCGCCGTAATTTACAGAAGTCTTGAAACGGCGCTTTATTCAATGGTGCTTATTATTATACTCACCATGACGCTCAACACTCTGCTGTCCGGGCGCGCGCACGGCGCAGTGCACTTTATATTTTCACAGGAGATACAGAATATAAAGGAATGTATTGATAAGGAGCTGGGCCGCGGATGCACCGTCATCTGCGCACGCGGCGGGTATAACGACGACCCGCGCGATATAGTCATGTGCGCCGTCAACCTGCGCGAATCTGTGCTGCTGCGCCGGCGCGTATTTGAAATAGACGACAAGGCATTTATAATAATCGCAGACGCCGCAAGGGTCTGCGGCAACGGATTTTTAAAACCCGAAAAAGAGGAAATCTTTTAATGAATATGCTTGAATATTTAAAAGATATAACGGATATTGCACCGTATGTCGGCACTCCGCCCTTGCACGGATTAAGGTTTAATCCCTTAAAGCTGAGCAGACAGCGGTTTGAAGAGCTGACGCCTGTTAAAATCACTCCCTGCGGATTTTATTCCTGCGGTTACCGCTCGGACGGCGAGGCACCGGGTACCCATCCCCTGCACATGGCAGGCGGATATTACATACAGGAGCCCAGCGCGATGAGCGCGATTGCCGCGCTTCAGGCACAGCCGACGGACGTCATTCTTGATATGTGCGCCGCTCCCGGTTCAAAATCCACCGCTATCGCCGCTCACTGCGGCGTGCTTGTCGCAAACGAAATAAACCCCAAGCGTGTGATGTCTCTTATAGGCAACACGGAGAGGATGGGACTTTCCAACACTCTTGTCACCAACTCCGACAGTGCGGTTGCAGCAAAGGCGTTTGAGGGGTACTTTGATAAAGTGCTGGTGGACAGTCCGTGTTCGGGCGAGGGTATGTTCAGAAAACACCCCGAAATTCTGCGCAGCTGGACGCCTGAGCTGGTCGAAATGTGCGCGCGCCGCTCCCGTACAATCCTGAGCAACGCCGCGCGGACGTTAAAGAAGGGCGGCAGGCTTATTTACAGCACCTGTACCTACAACCTTGAGGAAAACGAGATGGTTATTCTCGATTTTCTTGAAAACAACCCCGATTTTGAGCTTGCAGACACCGGTCTTAACATCGGTGAAAACGGATTTTTGGGGCTGAACCGAGCAAAACGGATATTTATAAAAAACGGCGGCGAGGGACATTTTGTCTGTGCGCTGAAGCGGCGTGACCCGCCGCGGTGCACATCGCGCGTACAAAGCTTTAACATAACGGACAAGACCGACTTTTTGGACGGCATCATCCTTGACAAGCTCAGATTTTACAAAGACCACGACTTTGGAATAATCGAACATGAGGGAACAAAATACGCGGTGCACAAAAAGCTGCCAAAGCCGGACGGCGTGCGTATAATGCGCGCGGGCGTAAAGCTCGGTGCGTTTGTTTCAAAGACCTTTAAGCCGGATCACCATTTGTTTATGGCAGCACACCCGTCGGTATTCCAAAACTTTGAAGCCGACATGGACACGGCGGAAAAATTTCTGCGCGGTGAGCCACTGAGTGCTCCCGACCGGCTCAAAGGCTACGTTGCCGTCACCTTTGAGGGACTGGCGCTGGGATTCGGCAAGGCGTCAGGCGGAATAATCAAAAACCATCTGCCGCACGGACTGCGGCTTATCTGAAAATATTACACAATATATAATAAAGGAGATATAAATGAAAAAAAGACTTTTATCTGTTTTATCATTCATAACGGCTGTAATAACGGCAATGTCGCTTAATATATTCGCGTCTGCCGCAGGCAACACGCTCACCGTCGGCAACGCGGCAGAATATGTAAAGGATAACCTGTCAAACGGATACTTAAACTTCGGCATAAGCGGCGTTACATATGAAATAACCGGTGACGCGCTCAAGGAATTCTACTACAATTCCGACATAAGATACTATGTGTTCAAATCATCCGGCATCAGCGTGCGCGCCGATAAAAATTCCTTTTTTGATTTCGGACTGGAAAAGATAACAGCAGCCTTGTCACTCAACGGATTTAACGTCAGCTTCTATTATCAGAACGGCAGCGAAAAGAAGCTGAGCGAGCTCAGCCTGCCCGCATACTATTCGATACCGTGGGAAAACGCAAGCTCACGCACCACGGCAAGCTTTAACGGCGTTACAGTGCCCGCCCTGTCATACGACGGAGGGCTTTTGGAGTTTGAGACCGGGCTTGTCGGCACATTTACAATCATAAACTTTGAGTTTGCAGATGTATCAGAGTCGTTCCGCTGGTACTACAACTATGTAAACTCAGCCGGTGCGCTGGGAATCCTTGACGGTACGGGCGACAATAAATTTGAGCCGAAATCAAACGTAACCCGCGCGCAGCTTGCCGCAATGATAGTAAAGGCTACGCAGGACATTGTAAGCTACCGCATTGACCCAAGCCTTTCATTTTCCGACGTACCCGAGGGCAAATGGTACTATGAATACGTTATGAAATGCGCGGCGCTCGGAATAGTAGACGGTGTGGGAGACGGAAAATACAACCCGCTGGCAGGAGCTACGCGGGAAGAAATCGCAACGGTAATTGCAAGACTTATAAAAATAATCGGCAAATACGGAAACGAGCCGCTTCCCGAAATCGATTCTCAGACAGTACAGGCAGAGCTTGCGGCAATTTACAGCGACGCGGGCAGTATTCACAACTACGCCAGAGAGTCGGTTATGCTCTGCTACAAGCTGGGCATAATGCAGGGCGACAGCGAAGGCTTCCGCGCTCGCAGCAAAACGGTGCGCGCTGAATGTGCAAAGATTTTTTATCTCATAAACAGAGCGTTGTCCGGAATAAAATAAAATACCTGTAAAAATCATTGAAAACCAACTGTAAATATGCTAATATATAAATAAATTCAAAGAGGGAGATTGGACAATATGGCTTTTTGTAAAAATTGCGGAAACGAAATGGATGATCTGGCGGTCGTATGCGTAAAATGCGGCACACCCAAGGGCGCGGGCGCGTCCTTCTGCCCGCATTGCGGCAAGCCGTTAATGCCGGGTGCCGCCGTTTGTACAGCCTGCGGAGTTCCTGTCAACAATACAGTTGCAGCAGCCGGCAGTGAACAGAAATCAAAAATTGCCGCCGGAATTATGGGAATTTTGATAGGCTCGCTGGGTATACATAACTTTTACCTCGGCTATACCACAAAGGCTGTTATTCAGCTGGTTCTGACCGTAGCTACCTGCGGATTCGGAGCTGCCATTTCAGGGATTTGGGGGCTTGTAGAGGGTATACTCATTCTCTGCGGCAACATCAACACCGACGCCAAGGGCAACCCGCTCAAGGACTGAGCTTTTCACGTCGAAAGCTAAAATATCAAAAACAAACCGGGCACGGAAAATTCCGTGCCCGGTAGTTTATTTTTTATCAACCTATAACATATACATTGACGGTTCTTCTGCCGAAGCTATAGCATTCGCTTTCACTCTCAAGAAAAATATCAATTTTATTTCCCTTTATAGCGCCGCCCGTATCTGCCGCAACAGCGCTGCCGTAAATGTATCTGCCGTCAGAGGTCTCGATATAAAGCTTGGTTCCCAGCGGTATAACGCTGGGGTCAACCGCAACAACGCCGCGGTAAGGACGAATACCGGTAGCCGTGCGGTTTCCGCCGTCATCCCCGTAGGTATACGCCGTTGCAGTCATTGTATAGACAGCCTTATAGCTCGAAGGTGTGGAGGAGGTCGTTATCTGAGGTTTTTTCTTTGTTCCGACAAGAACAACTTTATTTACCGCCTCCTTGACGGTCTGCTCGCTCACAAGACTGCGCTCGCTCTCTTCACCGTCTATATAAGTCACGGCATAAGTATATTCCACCTTGCCGTTTTCACCCTGTGTTTTTACCTTTGTCTGACCGACATACAGCTCATCGGTATTGACCTTTTCCGTCTCATATTCTATAGTCTCGGTCTCCTTGACGGTTGCCGACGAGACACGGCTAATCTCGATAACCGCGTTATCCTCCAGCACCGTATCAAGTGAAACGCTCACAATATCCTCATCGGATACGGAAATTTCCGCCTTTTCAAGCACATCACGAACAGGTGCCTTTACTGTCTTTAAGGTAACCTGTGCACCGTCCGCCTTTACAGTAACGTAAAACGCGCGGTCAATATATACGCAGCTGCCCTGTGCCGTTACGCTGTCGCCGTCGTAAACCTCAACGCCGGCAAGCTCAAGCCACTGCCCGATGTCATTTTTAAGCGTCGTAAATGACGAAAGCTCTTCACCGTCAACAAAAACGGTGACTTCGTTTCTTTTTATAAATACCACTGACGTCAGCATCACCGTTGCGGTCAGTGCCGCAGCGAAGGTGAGCATGATTTTGTGACGTTTTGCAAACGATACGGTCTTTAAATTCTTTATTCCCTTTAATCTGTCAGCAGTTTTACTGAATATATCGAAGGCTTTGTCAAATACTTTTTTAAGATTAGCTTTGCATATGCCCGTCGCCTTTTTAACAAGCGATTTAATGTCCATAAAAAACTCCTTTTTGTTTTGTAAAGACCGAATGATTACAAATCGATTACAAAACTGTTACACATTGTAGCAGAAACCCGCGAAAAAATCAAGTCTTTTTTCAGTTTTGTTACTACTACGAAACTAATTATATACAGATTTTTGCCTTTTTATTCTTCTTTACATTATATTAAGGATAATATTTACATGTTAATAAAAAAACGGTAACGGTTTTTCGCGTGGATTTTCTCATCGGTACATGTTGACATTTGACCGCGGTTATTGTAATCTTTAAATATAATATAAGGAGTGTATCAGATGAAGCTTAAACGAATTTTTTGTTTTATAATAATTTTAGCGATGATGACGGCGCTTTTCAGCTGTTCAAGGCAGCAGGAGCTGACAGAAGACGAGCCTGAGCCCTACACGCCGCCGGCGCCTCAAAGCGTCACCGTTACCGATTCGGACGGCAGAACGGTTACCACCTCCCAAACAAACGGAGATATTGTATCGGTAGGATATGAGGCGACCTCACTGCTTATCGCGCTCGGAGCAAAAGGCAGAATAACAGGCGCGCAAATGCAGGACGATTCCCTGCCTCTTATAAAAAAAGCATACCCTGAAATTGAAAATTTACCCGCCGTCACAGACAAAAGCGGCAAAATACTTACAGACAAAATAAAGGAGTTAAATCCCGGGCTTGTCATTCTGACAGGCGATTATGCCTCGCATCTTGAGGAGCTGGAGCAAGCAGGTCTTACCGTTGCAGTAGTGAGATTTGAGACGGTAGAGCAGGTAAAAAGCTCGGCTGAGCTGATAGGCCGCCTGTCCAACACAGATCAGACAGCCGAGCAGCTGAGCGCATTTTACGACAGCTCGCTTACGCGGTTGAAAACGCTCACAATGACAGAGGATAAAAAGACGGTGACGGTTTACAATGACGACCCGTTGCTTACGGCGCTTCTGTCATATCTCAACTGTGATATCTCGCCTCAGGGCGACTATACAGTGGCAAGAGCTGCGGACAATATAAGCGGCGCAATAACCGCTCCGTGCAAAATTGAGCCGTGGGACGAGCCGTCTGTCGCTTTGGTGCTGGGACTGTACTGGTACGCCTGCGAGCTTTTCCCCGACGCAGTATCTGTCGATGAAGTAACACAAAAAGCAATAAATTTCTATTCGGATTTTTACGGTGTTAAATTTACAGCCGCAGACCTGGGAATAAATGCTTAAATACACATGCTTAAAGGAAATACATATTAAATATGGATATGAGAGGGAAAGTTCTGACTAAAACCGGTACCGCGCTGCCGGGCGTTGCAGTAAGCAACGGAAGACATATCTGCCGTACAAACGACGATGGCGGATTCTGCCTGCCGTACTGGGAAAAGTCGGCTGCCGTTTTTGTAATGCTTCTCACAAACGGACAGGATGACTGGTACATACTTACCGAGAACCACAGTGAGGATTACATATTTTATATAGAGCCTTCGGAAATATCCGCAGAAAACTTCTGTTTTCTGCATATGTCCGATACAGAAATCGAAAATATACGGCAATGTATCTTTATGCCTGACGTACAGAAGGCTGTTACTGAAAATAAGCCTGCTTTTTTGATAAATACAGGCGACCTGTGCCGTGCCGACGGTGTAAAGCTTCATATCAGACATATGAACAGCCGCACTGCGGGCTGTCCCGTGCGCTACACTATAGGAAACCATGATTTTCTCGAAGGCCCGTACGGTGAATATGCTTATGAACGGCTATACGGGCCGCTGTGGTACTCCTTCGACTGCGGGAATATCCATTTTGCAGCAGCGCCGATTGCAAAAGGAGATTTCCCATCGGGCTATGACGAGGAGGATTTCTGGCTTTGGCTTGAAAAAGACCTTGAAATGATGAAGCCGGGTCAAAAAGCAGTAATATTCGGTCACACTCACTGCAAAGATCTGCGTCAGTTCAGACCCGAAATAGGCGGCAGGGTGTACGACCTTCGGGAAGCAGGTCTTATAGCCTGGATTTTCGGTCATTACCATATTCACAGCGTAAACGAAAGTGCGGGAATACTTAATATCTGCACTGCACAGCCGCATTGCGGCGGAATTGACTCATCCCCAAGCGGGATACGCAGGATAAACATAAACGGCAGCGTACTGTCTACTGACATAATCTTCAGCGCAAAGACCTATACCCCCATACGGCGGAGTGGGAAACATCGCTGCCCGGACATATTCAGTTCTGCGATCCGTTAAAGTGGAACGACTGCGTTATCATATGTACAAACGACGACGGATACCCTAAAAAGTGCGGTATCTTCTGCCTTGACGGAAACGGTGAAATCAAATGGCGCCTTATGACAGAAAACGGTTTTCGCGGTGCCGCGGCAATATACGAGGGAAAACTGTACGCTCAGGACAGCGCAGGAATGCTGTATTGCCTTGACCCGTCAAACGGTGAGCTGATATGGAAAACACAAACAAAACTTAAGCCGATAGGCGATACGCGCATGTCTGTCACCGCCGGAGGCGGGAAAGTTTTCGGCGGCTGCCCCGGACTGATACAGGCATTTGATGCAGAAAGCGGCGTACCGGTTTGGTGTGCGCAGGAACTTTACAGCGAAAACTCACCCGCCGACCAAATATACGACGCGGAAAACGGCAGGTTAATTGTAAGCGCGCATTGGAATTGTCTGTATGCCATAAATGCAGAAGACGGAAAAATATGCTGGAAGCAGGTATGGGACTCCGCGCCCGGCTTTCCATGTCCCGCCTGGTTTCGCTCCTCTGCTCCGCTTTTGCATGACGGACTGATCTACGGCGCGGGAAACATAGGAGCGTTTATTCTTAATGCCCGCGACGGTACGCTTATTTTACAGAAAAAGATAGGATGCAATACAGATTTCGCGTTCCGCCCCCGTCATGGACAACGAAACACTTTATATGTCAACGGCAGACAGCGGTGTCTTGGCGCTCGACCCAAAAACGCTTAAAATACTGCGCCGCTTTGAAACTGGTTCTGCCGGAATACATACCGCTCCGTATACTTACGGAAACATAATGACAGTCGAGAGCCCGCTAACTATAAAGAGTGAGCTTCTGATTTTCGCTGCGTCTGACGGAACTATCTATTTTTATGACAAAAATACGGCTGTGCTGAAAGAAAAGATACAGTTGGGAGCACCTGCTTTGACAGCACCGATTATAAAAGATACCAGCGTAACAGCGGCGGATTTTTATGCATGTGTCAGAAAATTTAAGCTTAAAAACATTTAATTATAAAAACTCTGCGCGATATAATGCCGCAGAGTTTTATTTTTATTAAAAAAAGAAAATTATTGACATACAAGGGAGAGTGAACGTAGTATAAACAGAAAGGAGCCTTCAAATGAATAATATAAATAAAATTTACTCTATGTCACCGCCGGGGCTTATGCGACCCGACAGCGATGATATGTCTGTTGACAACACAACCGCCGCTCCCGAGGAAGCGAGACCGGAACCAATGCGCAGCTGTATCGATGAGATGCCGCTTGCAATGGCATACGTACCGAGACAGAAGTGGCAGAATATATATGAGAACAGCAAGGCGGTCATGCGCGGCACTATTTTCAGCGATCTTGACCTGCCGTTCAAAGGAGCGGGAAAAAGATGACAGACAGAGAAAAAGCACTTATGCGCGTACAGACCAGTGCCTTTGCCGTAACTGAGGCGACACTGTTTCTGGATACGCACCCGGGCAGCCGCGAGGCGCTTGACTACTATCATAAAGCAGTTAACGAATATAACGACGCAGTAAATATCTTTATTACAAACTTCGGTCCGCTTGAGGCAACTCAGGTCAAGAGCCGTGACAACTGGACGTGGACAGAGGGATGTATGCCGTGGGAGGGCGAATGCAATGTGGAATTATGAAAAACGGCTTCAGTACCCTGTAAGAATAAAAAAGCCGGACGGTATGGCGGCTAAAATTATAATAACTCAATTTGGCGGACCGGACGGCGAGCTTGCGGCTTCGCAGCGATATCTGTCGCAACGGTATTCCATGCCCTACGGAGATGTAGCGGGGCTTTTAACGGATATCGGAACGGAGGAGCTTGCGCACGTAGAAATGATTTGCGCAATTGTCCGCCAGCTTACAAAGGATTTAACAATAGAACAGATTGAGGAAGCGGGACTCGCGCCGTATTTCGTCGACCATACGGTGGGTCTGTGGCCGCAGTCTGCCGGCGGCGTTCCGTTCTCTGCGACGGTTTTCCAATCAAAGGGCGACCCGATAACAGACCTGACCGAAGACCTTGCAGCAGATGGCACGACCTTGTACGAACAACCCGCATTTTGAAAGTGCCGCAAACCCTTGATTTTACTGGGTTTCTGCCACTTTTGAAGGTAGTACAAGCCTTTTCATCCTGCAACCTCACAAGAACAACTTGTCACAAAAAATCATTAAAATCACGATAGGACAAGCTGTTTTCAAGAAAAATCACATTAAAAACTCGGTGTTCACCACTTCCTTGTTTGGATGATTCGAACACCGATTTTTGTATGTTTTAAGAAATTTTGTAATTGAAAGAATCAGCTTTCTTTGATTAAATTCTTAATGATATCCAAGCTAATTCTACTCTTTTTTTCTTCATTAAATCCACTGATAACACTTTCCATTGTATCCGCACTCCAATAAATTTTAAGCTTTTCTTTTGTACGTGTAATAGCAGTATAGAAAATGCCATGCGAAATCCGCTCTGAATTGCTATTGGGTATGACTATTTTGATTGAGTTGTATTCCAAGCCCTGTGCCTTGTGTATTGATACAGCATAGGCCAATTGGAATGGAACGACAGATTTCATTCTAGCAATTTCATACTCCTCATCGGTTTGACCATCATCGTTTGCATATACTGAGAATTTAATCCGTGTAGAGTCATCCGTTCTTGAAACAATCTCCAAGTCCGTTCCTCTTGTTTTAAGGGCAGTCAAGACAATTGGTATATCAATAGTAAACACTATACTATTCAAATTACTTTGAATATCAACAATGATTCCTTTTAAATTGTTATACAACATAGGAAATCTTTTGCTTTCATTAAAGAGAATCGGATCTCCTATTTTATACTTCCATTCCGACCAGTAATATGCTTTTTGATTTGGATTAGCATCTTGGAAGTAACTATTAATACTATTCAAACCAAATTTACCGTCGTAGTTTAAGCACAAAACAACTTCATCATCATCTTGCCTTATAAAAATGTTTTTTCCGATATCCTCAGAAAATGGACCATTAATAACCAATTTTTCAGTGATTATTGGCTTTAAAAAATCTGACTTCTTCCCATAGATCTTTGATTTTAGGCTTGTTTGTCCGCCAAGTATTGTCGAGTTCTATAACTGCACTTTCAGGAAGGATTTCTTTCGCGTAGAAAAACCAGTTACCAAAATCAATAGATTCAATTTGGTATATGTCACCAGCAAATACTAACAATGATTCGCCACTAACTTTTTCCAATAGTTTCACCATGGTTCTATTATCTATGGTGCTACATTCATCGACAAAAATTATATCATAGTCAGCATCTACATAAGGTTTAACAAAGCTATCAATCCCCATAAACTCATAAGCAAATCCAGGAGACTTGATACGTCTTTTTAAGTTATCCAAAGCAGTATGAGTTTTAGTTAAAAACAACTTACTATACCCATCCATCATTGTAGAGATGTAATCCATAAGCGTTGTTTTTCCGGTTCCAGCTGCACCATAAATCATTAATACTTTTGAATTGACGAACACATTTTTGAGCACCTTTATTTTTGTGTTATCTATATTGTCTTGGGCAATTTGAGTAACAAATTTTTGATTTGCCTCATATTGACCATCATTACCGGAGGCCGTAGCTTCAATAAGTTTTCTTAAAATGTCGGTTGTGTTTTTAACATATTCATCCAAGTATATGTAATCATCATATTCTTTCAGCTCGCAGCCTTGATTTTTATCATATTTTGTAATCCTACTATTATATGCTTGTACCGTCTGCCCAATTTCTGGATTTTCCAATTCTTCCTTAGAAAAATATAGTTCTCCGGTTGAATCGATTAGATGTTTCATTCGAATATATGGTAAAAATTCTGATATTTGTTTTGTGCCAATAGCACGCAATACGTCTCTAGACACCATCTTACCATTAGTCTTTTTGTTAGGCAAATTGTATAAAATCGGATTTCTTATAAAAGGATAACACCCCTTTGAAAGATATACAACTTCACTTATAAGTGCATCTTCAACGCTATCAGGGATTAAATCCTCCAACAAATCCTCCCGAAGCTGAATAATTGCGTATCTAACAACATGCTTTCCAAACTCCTGTGATTTTTTACCAAATCTATTATGAAGCTTAAGCAACACATCTTTGGTATATGTAGTATTAGTGCTTCCATAAATTTTCTGTACAAGAGTGTTAAATTGCTTATCACCCATATCAATAAAATCAAGTAAATTAATACCGGAAATTGTCATAAATTCCATTAAAGATGAGTATTCACCATATTTGCCTGATATTGAATGACCAATTCGCAATATCTTTGCAAGCTTATTTAGCGATGCTGGTTCTATTGATACTCTCCAGTTTGTAACAACTTTTATCTTTGAAACATTTTCCCATAGAAGAATTTCTGCTTCAGCACACCCAACCTGTATTGAATAGTTTGTTGATATGTCTGTCTTAGAATATACGGTTACTCGATTATACTTTGTTGCATATTTATCAGCAAGTTGCAGTGTTATCTCAAAATAACGTTCCCTCTCAACATAAAATGTAGTTTTCTTCTGAACATAATATCTATTATAATTTATAGGATTATGTGTATGCGCAACCTTTTCAATTGAATCTGCTAACAGCTTATTATACTCTTCATCCTCATTCTTAACACCTCGTGGAAACTCCTCCAAATTATCCAAGACAAATATCTGAAATACTTTTTGTAGATAATCTCTTATTTTCCAGAGAAAATTATAATATTTAAGCATCAATCGCTCATATTGTCCATCTTCAGGAACTTTCAGTCCAATATATCGTAAGCCCTGAAGAAACGTAGCCAAAAATTTGGTTTCAATGTTCAATAAGGATAATTCCCAAGCGACACGAAGATTGGTGGTATCATAAAATCTCAATGCATTTAACAAGATTGTGCCCCTACACAAATCATTAAGCTCTGTTAAGATTTTTCTTGAGATTTTATCACGAGTTTGATTGAATAAATTACCTGTGCTGATCGCATCCGAAATGTTTTCGCACCGATTATAGATCAACCTTACAATATCATCTTTGTCGTATTCTTTAGCCTCCATTTGACTCATATAAGAATGAGTATCGGCAATAAAATCCAACTTATTGACAAATTCATTCACAGATTCATTAGTGTTTTTAATTTCATCATTTGCTGAAAAATCAATAGTAATGGAATCCTGCTCGAAATTGATTGAAGCGATAAACTTAGGCGACATATATTTCCAGAACACTCTCTCTTGTCCTCGTTTGCCACCGTTTAGAACTACAAACAAGATTCCAGGATCGGATGTAACACTATCTGCAATATATGCGGGAAAAGCAAGACTTTGCAACTGATATTTAAAGACACCATCAGCATTTATCCTTTCAATGCTTGTACCTTTTATTTGCACCGAAAAGTTCTGCTTAGGCCTTCTAGTAGTTTCTGGATCTGTCACGAGCTCAAAATGTCCATCAATGTTTGGGTATGTATCATTACAAGCAAAACCATTATGTGCAATTTTTCCACCACAACGCAAAAAAGAATTGAGTGTTGCTACTGCATTTCTGTCGTCGTCTGAACGCAGAGTATGAGTCTTTATATGCCTTTGAATTTGTTCTTTTGTAATCTTGCCCATTTACCTTCACTCCATTACAATAGGTTTCCTGCTGCTTGGTTTTTTCATCAACAAATTATGCTACACTGCCAACCCAGCCATAGCCCTGAACAGCCATATCAATGAAGTGTGTAAGTAGCAAGTCTGTTTTAATAATAAATATTTCCTTATCATAGCTATCAGGGAGGTCTTCGTCCAATGTTTCCATAATGGCATCTTTCACTCTTGCTTTTTGGCTGTTCATCACGATACCAATCCACAACAAAAAGATTGTTTCGGTTTTCACTTAACTTTTTGAAGAGGTGCTTTGCAGAAAGAATAACTTTCTGTTCTTCAGCTTTGGTTAGGTTCTTGCCCTTCGTGAGTAAATCAAATATCTCCAATTCCTCTTCGGAAAGGCCCATCAAATTCGGTCTTTCCGATTCTTTTTTTGAGGTCTTCGATCAGTTGCAATAACTGTTCATAGTAATCCTCGTTTTCAGAGCCACCGGCGTTATAGCGATCAACGATATTTTTGAAACGAACAGAGAATTTGTCGCGCGTACAGTTTTTGTCCATCATCTGTTTCAATGCTTCGTCTATAAATGTCTTTAAGTCATCGATTTCAACCGCTTTGTACGGTGCAGCTTTAATCTCGTGTTTCAATTGATCAACATCAATTTTGGACAAATCGATCACTTTCGTTCCATGAATAACATATCCCTCGTCATTGTCTTCTGCCTTTTGAGAGATAATGCTGTTATCAAGGACTTGTCCCATTCTCAGCCGAGCACGCTTGATCTTTTCGTCATCAATCTGATTGTAGAGAAGACCGTGCAGATATGCGATAGGTGCAAATTTTTCATTGTGCCAACCAAGCTCAAACACTTCCGGCTTAGATGCGTCGTGAAGATTCATTAAGGTATTAGAAAGAACCTTAAATTTCTCTTTATCATCATCGTTGGCAATGATGATATTAAATGCCTTACGCAGCTCTTCCATCTTATCGAAGGTGTCATCACCTGCGATAATCGCTTCCAGATCCACAGACAATGTCTTCAGAAAATCATCTGTCTCGCCGATTGTTTGGTCTATTAGTTCAAGAAGGCGGTCAATATCTTTGGCTGGGAAATCCTGTCCGTCATCACCGGTTGCATATTGACTTAGTGCCTTCTGCATATACTTGAATACATTCACATAGTCAACAATAATGCCACAAGGCTTATCGGGATAGACACGATTTGCACGGGCAATCGCCTGCATAAGAGTGTGTCCCTTCATAGGCTTGTCCAGGTACAAGGTCGAAAGATTTTTAACATCAAAGCCTGTCAGCCACATAGCACAGACAAAAACCAACTTCAACGGATCATTGGGGTCCTTATACCGATCTTCAATATCTCTTCCGTCTTTTATGTCGTTCATTTTAGCACGATGGGCAGAAATACTGAGTCCCTGGGCAGCGAACTTTGCTTCCTCGTCCGCATCTTCCGAGATAATAACCGCCATCTCTACCGAGTCCATAAAACTTATGATATCAGTGATACGATCACGGTCTTCTTTGGTTTTTGCTGTGTTTCGTTCCGCAACTAAAGCTTTCTTTTCTTCAGACCAGTAGTGCTGCACTTTATCATACATCTTTACGGCAGTAAACTTATCAACAGATACCACCATTCCCTTGCCGAGGAAACCTCTGCGAGGGAAATGATGGGCGATGTCACGGGCAATCTTGTCAAGGCGATCCTCTCGCTTGATTACTTCCAAAATGCGAGAAGAAGAATTCTCAAGAAGTCTTGTTTCGGCTTCGTTCAAATTCTCATCTTCGATAATATCCACTACGTCATCATCCAAAAAATCATTCTGCAAGCCAACTTCGGGAACACGGCGGGAATAGAACAGCGGAACAGTAGAGCCATCTTCTACCGACTGCGCAAAGTTGTATTCAGATACATAGTCACCGAACCATTGATTTGTTAGATGCTTCGTTCCCAGCAAAGGCGTACCCGTAAATGCAATAAAGTTTGCATTGGGCAAAGCCGTTCTCATATTTTCAGCCAAATCCTTATACTGTGTGCGGTGCGCTTCATCTACCATTACGATGATGTCGTCACGCTCCGTGAGTACGGGATATTTCTTGGTCTTGTCATAGCGGAATTTATGTATCAGCATAAAAATAAAGGATTTGTTGGTTTGTAGGAATTCACGGAGTTGTGTGCCATTCTTTGGCTGACATTCTTCTTTGTTACCGATAACCTCTGTACGCATAAAGTTCTTATAAATCTGCGTATCCAAATCGTCACGGTCGGTGATAACAAGGAATGTAAAGTTGCCCTCAATTTTACGACGCACCTTGCGGGCAAACATAACCATAGAATAACTCTTACCGGAGCCTTGGGTGTGCCAAAATACGCCCAATTTTCCATTGAGTTCCTTGCGGTTCTTCACCGATTCCATCAGATTGTTAACGCCCAAGAACTGGTGGTTCTTGGCAATGATCTTGATAGATTTGTTTTCAAAAAGAATGAAGTTCTCAATATAGTCAATCAGCGTGTCCTTGTGCATCAGACCGTCAATGAAATAGTCGGCAGAAACACCACTCGCTGATGGCTTTTCGGTCGATGCGTTCGCCTTCCTTTTGCTTCAGCCATTCAAAGAAATAGTCAAAGGTGGCGTTGAACGCACCAAGACGGGTTTCAAATCCGTTGGACAGTACACAAATTTGATTGAAGGCAAAAAGATTGGGAATATCTTTAATATAGCTTTTCAGATTCTTCTGATAGGCTTCTTCTACTTTTACGATACCGTTCTTCAACTCAATAAACACAAGAGGCAAACCGTTTATAAATACTATAATATCCGGTCTGCGCCAGTTGTAACGCCCCTGATCCACATCTGCGAAACGGCAGTAAAGGTGTTATTCTCAGGTTTATCAAAATCAATCAGTTTTACAAAGACAAAGTCCTCTTTGCCGTTTTTGAGCACAGGAATCTTTATGTAGTTGCGGATTTTGCTGTAAAGCTCATAGTTTTTAGAAATAAGATCGGAGTCAGAGAAGTCGGCAGTAAGGTCTTTGATTACGGAAGTCAGCTTATCACGGGATATTTCGGGGTTAATACGGCTGAGAGATTCCTCAAGAACACACGGCAAAATGCACTCTGTTTTCGCAGAGCGTCCCGTGCCGTCATTCAAATCATCCTTTTTGTCAGGAGAGGAATCGCAGATTAGGATATTGTATCCAAAATCCTCACTCCCCAGTTTTTTGAGCATCGCCTGCTCAATCATATCTTCCGTAATAAAGTTTGCCATAATAGACCTCCCACTTTATGGATAAATTTTATATGTAAATGATAAATTGTTGGTTCCTTTTCCGCGAGTTCTTACAGCGACATTTGTTACTAAAATCGCTACAAACTTATTATTATGGTTCATATATACAACCACTTCGCCGACAAATATTTCTCGCGTTCTACTTGTGAAATCATATTCTGAAAAAAATCACTATTTTCCGGAATGCTATTTTTTCCTGCGCAATATCCTATCAGTTTAGCTCTATCCCTGTATGCATATATTGTATTTCCATCGCACTCACTCCAATGTGTTATAAATTCATACTCACCACTTCCAATTGTGAAATCGCCACTATTGCTTTTAAAATCAAAAGAAACTGTACCATCCATAAGTGGATTGTGGTATTGAGCTTTTTCTATATCGGTTTTTATTGTAATTGAATTGGCGTTTTTCTTTGAATATGGACTTTCTCCGAGAGGCGGTTTTAAGGAAATATCTTCATTATAAATACGAGCAAGTAGTTCGCTCATTTTATTCAGATATTCTTCGTCATTCGAAAAATTAACATAAAGCTTAGTTCCCAAAAATGTTGGCATTATATTGTTCTTGTTGCATCTAACAACAGGTAAAATATAATCTATGTTGGTGTTTTTTAAAAGTGACTGAGTTAAAATCATTTTTTCATATCCCGAGCCACCTATCCCTGCATTCGCTTTCCTTACATATTCATCAGAACAAATGCAAATAACTAAAGAAGATTCGCTAAGTCCTTGTTCCATAAACAAGCTCAAATCTCCGCCTACCCTCAAATCCCATTGATCTAAAATCACATCAACTCCAAAATGTTGCCTTAAATCGGTAGCAAGTTTCAGAACCCAATTTTTATGCGTATCGCTGTCGTGAGAATAAGAAATAAATACTTTCGGATGTTCTACCATTTTTATACCTCCAGTTTACCGCTCATAAGCCGTGGTAATAATAGGTCGCGCTGTTTGATAAGGTTTTGATTTTCTTTTTCAAGCATATTCCGTTGTTCATATAGGTCGGTAACCATTAAGTCAAACTTGGAAAGAACTGTTTCGTTCGGAATTAGAACTTTTAAATGATAAAGAATATCTGTGGTCATACTAGGCAATGCAGCGCCCGTATTAAATGATGCCATATCAAGCGATGACAACACATAGAAAAGGTATTTTTCAATATGTGGTATCAATGCTTTGGTATAGAACATAGTATCAACAGACCAAAACGGTTCATTAACCCACATTATGTTATTTAACGAACCTTTTCTTGGGATAAGCACCGATTCACCGTCATACAGAGCACGATTGCCGTATCTCATAATACCGCCAGAACCATATACGGGAATACTACCATCTTCCACTTTTGAATGGTCTTTACCATAGCAAACAGTGATAATCTTATCTAATTTTTTGTATTCCCACCCCTTTGGCAGACCGTTTTCAAACTCTGCCGTTTTATGTCTGGGAAAACGGAAACGCACAAACCATTCTTTGTAGAGGTTCTCCGCCATCTGTTCCAACAACCTAATTCTCTTGTTGTTGTTCTCGATGAGATTGTCATAGTTGGAGAGAAAGTCTACTATTTTTCTTTGCTTTTTTGTGTCAAAGTCAGGAATAGTAAATCTCAAAAGACCTTCTATACGAAGATTTGGTTGTGTAGCTACACAAGAAATATTATCAATATATTGCATAAATTCTTTTGTTTGAAAAGTGTAATATGCAAACTTGGGAATAACCGTATCATTAAACCTTAATCTAATCGTTCCGTTATTATAAACCGATTGAAGAGTTTTGTTAATATATACTGAAACACCAACAGTAGCACCTGTTCTTTGCAACGAGAACATCATTTTCTTTTTAAGTTGAAAATTTGCTCTGTCCTTATCTGTTGTAGTTGTAAACCCCCAATCCTCGTAACCTTTGTTTTGAGAAATATCTTGAATTCTAATACATTTCAATCCTGTATCAACATCAACTATTGGGGCTCTTTTAATCGCATCTAAACCAGTATTGGCTTTTGTAACACCATCTTTTAATCTCATATTATCACCCCAACAATTCTTTAAAATTATTAGAGATTAATGTTTCAAGAGAATGTGCCTCCTCATTGAGTTTCGCAAGTTTACTGTTTAGGGAAAGCATTTCTGCTTTGAACTCTTCCTTAGTCATATACCGTCGTCTTCAATGACAACACCCACATAGCGGCCTGCATTGAGAGAATAGTCTTGGTCTATGATGCCGTCTTCGCCTTCAAGGGATGCTACCTTACAAAGACCGATAACATCCCTATATTTGCCTTCGGGGAATCTTTCCAAAAGCCAATCGATCTGTGCTTGCCAATAGGCCTTGGTTATTACTTCCTTATCGTCAGATTGTTCGGGAGCAGATGTGAGTTCCGCTCTGTATTCTTCTACAAGGTCAATGAATGCCTGCTCGTCACCGTTATAGAGCTTAGTAATGATACCGAGGTTCTTGATTTGTTCATCAGAGAACTTCCTGTGTGCTCTGTCAATCTGCGTAAACACATTACGAGCATCAATAAAGAGGATTTTATCCTTTTTATCGGTATTGGGTTTCTGTTTGTCAAAGAACCAAAGGGTTGCGGGCAAAGTAACCGATGCAAACATATTGGAGGGAAGAGTAACCATTTGAGAAATGATACCTTCCTCAATCATTTTCTTTCGGATGTCATACTCGCTGTTGCCGACATCCGATGCGGAGTTTGCCATAACAAGACCGGCCCTGCCGTTCTCGTTCAAAGCCGTTGCAAAATAGGAAATCCAAAGATAGTTTGCGTTAGGAACAGTTTCCTTCTTGTCGGAAGCCTTCTTTGTTGTTTTGGATTTATTCTTTGGAATTCCGTATTCATTAAAACGGGCATCGTCCTTTACCTTATCATAAACAACCTCATCTACATTGAAAGGCGGATTTGCCATAACATAGTCAAATCGACCTACGGCATTATGAGGATCAGCGTAGAAAGAGTTGGCCTCACGGATGTCACCACGGACATTATTCAAAAGCAAATTCATCTTCGCAAGTTTTACGGTGTCGGGTTCCTTTTCTACGCCGTAGCACATAAACTTCATCATATCGTCAGCGGTCGCATTATGACGGTGCATATAGCGAGCCGCCTGAACGAACATACCGCCGGAACCGCAAGCCGGGTCAAGAAACAGCTTGTTGCCAATCTCGGGTTTTAACACCTCAACCATATAGCGCACAACGGTAGCGGGGGGTATAGAATGTACCGCCGTCCTTGCCTTCCTGCAAGGCGAAGTTGCCCAAGAAGTATTCGTAAATTTCGCCAAAAAGGTCAATGCCGATATCTTCAGGAATATCCTTAAACACGCGGATGATTTTGGAAAGAAGCTCCGGTTCCTCTTCGGGAACAAGCTGCCCATAAACCTCTTTAGGAAGCACACCAGACATACTGGGGTTTTCTTTCTCGATTTCCTCCATTGCCTTCTTCACAAGGGTGGCTTTTTCGGCATCATCAGGTGCATTGTTGATAAAATCGAAGTAGGCACACTCGGGCAGATAAAAGCCGCACTTTTCGATAGAAACCTGCTTCATTGTTTTTTCAGAACGGGTTCCGATTTTGCGCTGATATTCTTCCGCAATTTCTGCCTTGTGTTGCTTGAAAAGAATATCGGCATAGCGAAGGAAGATCAAACCCAAAATTGGTTGACCGTATTTATTGGCGGCAAGGTGTGCGCTTGCACGGAGCATATCCGCAGAGTGCCACAGGTCGTCTTTTAATTTTTTAAGTTGTATATCTGTCATTATTTTGCTCCTTGGCCATTTTTTCATTAGGTATCTACATATTTCGCGCTGTCGAGCATAAAAACTGTAATCTGCGAAAATATTTATATTTTATTCTTCTATATTATAAAACTCATCCAACACATAAGTTTTAACCGGTGTTATGTACAGTTCGTATCTTATAACTAATCTAACCAATTCATTGCCATCAATGAGTGTAATTGGCGAGCCTTCTCGTGCGGCTGTTTTGGCAGCATTGGTAAATCGACCGTTGGTAATAAATACGCCATAATCTGCTTGGTACTTGTTCATTGCACCCAAGAACTGATTAATTTCAGGTTCAGATACGGGAGCAACATTGTATCTCTTGCACTGAATTACTACTCTCGTTGTCCTGAAATCATTGACATCAATGTGATAGCCGTAGCCATCAATACCACCGTCGTTGCTGATTTGAACACCTTTTTCGGTAAATTCAACGCCCATGCGGTTAAGTAGCGCTCTTGAAAATGCTTCAAACTTTTTCGGAGACATTTTCGCAATCGCTGCAAGAAGTTTATCCTTAAAATCATCTTTGATTTTTTCTTCTGCTTGAGATTCTTCTTCGTTATCGTCTGCTACTTTATCCTTCTTATTGTTCTTCTTATTTGCATCGCTCAACTCTGCCCAAAATTTCTTTGAGGGTTCGATGATATCCTTTTGAACGTCAAGACTATCAACATCAAGGTACAATCCTTTTTCCGTTAATGTAACGGGCGAAGAATTAGAAAATGTAAGCAAACCAATAAAAGATAAGTCTTTAATAGCAAAATTAAATTTAAAATTAAATTCCTTGTATTCGCTACCGGTCTTTTTAGATTTCTTTACAATTTCAGCATATTCAGCAATTTGGTCATCCAAATCGGCAATACGTTCCTTGATTTCAGAACGTTCCAACTGACCGCCTGCTTCTTGTAATACTTTCAAAATAGGCTTAATCAAATATGCAATTTTGCCTTCCGAAGATAATGTTTTCAAGCTCATAATCAATACCTCTTTATCATTAAATCAAACTAATATTTCCCATTTACCGTAGCGTTTGCCGCTTTCGCGGCGGATATATTTTTTATCTTGCAGTGATTTCATAATTCTCTTTATGCTTCTGATGGATTTCCCAGTTTCATCTGCAAGTTCTTGCTGTCTAATAGATGGATTCTTTTTTATTAAATCTAATACCGCCAGTTCTTCTAAAGTGCCGACTTGGCACTTTGAGATATTGGAGTTGGCACTTTGGAAATTGTTTTCATCCACATAATCAGTGTGCATATATCTGTTTTTCAGCTCGTAGTTTGTGCCTAAAAGGAGGTTGCCGAAAAACATTTCCAAAAACCTTGTTGTGGAATGCACACCTTTTTGCAAATTATTATAATTTGCTCTCACTAAAGCGTTGCGGAAGTACCAAGAGTTTTTCTCAAAAGCATCATTATTAACACGGAATCCGAAGGTTTTCATATATTGAATCATAAAAACGGCGGTGGCTCTTGTGTTGCCTTCGCAGAAGGGGTGAATTTGCCAAATGTCCGAAGCAAATTTTGCAAGATGTTTTACCGATGCATCTACTGATAGTCCCTCATAAGAAAACTGCTTTTCTGTGGCAAAATCGTAATCCAAAGTGTCTTTGATACTGTGGAAATCCGCATAGATGACGGTATCGCCGTTCAGCACCCATTCTTTTTTTGTGATGTTGTACTGACGAATCTGCCCGGCATGACTAAATACGCCCTCAAACAGTCTGCGGTGAATAGTAAGCCAAGCGGCAGGAGAAAACTGAAAGGTTTTTTCGCCTAATAGCTTTGCAATTCTTGCCGAAACAATATCTGCCTCTTTGGTATTATTTTCAACTTCGGTGCGGTTCGCTACACTGCTCATAGTAGCTCTGTATGCGCTTTTGTGCCTCATCAATGCTGATGTTGCCCTCGATGTGCTCCTTGGCAGTATCAAGCAAATATGCAGAAGTATTCAGCCCATCAACAGCCTGCAAGCCGATAGCGGTTTGCCAGGCTTCGCTTTTTTCAACTTGCCCGGGTTCACCCTGTTTAATATATTCTTCAAGTTCAAATTGCCATTTGTTATCCGACATATTTGCTCCTCACTTACTTACAATTCCTCCGTTTTGAATGTTGTATATCCCTCGTAGTAGTAGCTGTGGTCTATGCCTTTCATATAAACCTCGCGGTCGGTGGTTTTATCGGTCAGGGCGTTCTTGAGGATATGCTTGATTTCAATATCTTTAATCGGGCTGCGCTCCATAGCAAGTAAATAATCCTCTTTATCAACCCTGCTCCAGTCGACAACCATACCGATTTCTTTTTTTAAAATCTGGTCGAGCCAAATGCGAGTGCTTCTGCCGTTGCCTTCGCGGAAAGGGTGGGCGATGTTCATTTCTACATATTTCTCTATGATTTCGTCAAAGGTTGACTGCGGCATTTTATCAATGTTTTCAAGCGCCGCTTCCAAGTACATCAAAGGTGCAAAACGGAAGTTGCCTTTTGAAATATTGACGGTGCGGAGCTTACCGGCAAAATCGTAAATATCCTCAAAGAGATATTTATGGATTGCTTTTAAGGATGCAAATTTACCGGCTTCCATCGTGTCAAGCAAGCCGTTTTCAAACAGTTCCGCCGCTTTTTTCTTGCTGATTTTTTCTTCTGCTTCGGCAAGCTCGGGGGAGCTTGTAATTCCGAGTTTATTTTCGAGCGCCATATTATTCGCCCTCCTTTGCTTCATCGGGGACGAACTCCATAATGTCGCTTATATCGCAATTCAGGCAGGCGCAAACCTTGCCCAGCGTATCCACCTGAACAGACTCATTTTTGCCCATCTTCGCCATAGCGTTTGATGTTATACCGGACATTTTCACAAGCTCGGTCTTTTTCAGTCCTTTATCAATCAATAATTTCCACAATTTATTGTAACTGATAGCCATAGCAACCTCCAAAATCATTTCTTACACTTACACATATTTATATTGTACCATATTTTCTCCTTGTTTTCAATATTCTTTCGACACTTTTAAAATTTTGATTGAATTTTTCAAGCGAATTTGATGAAATTCAAATCCGCACCGAAATTCAGCTTGACTCGGCATCGGCAAAGGTTAAGTTTGCGGCACACAACGGTCACAGCGTTGTTTTAGAGGGGAGTATGGCGTGTAAGCAAAAATTAGCTTTATCGAGTACCAGCGGTTTCTGTGAGCATTTCTGCGGCTCGCAGAAGGCATTGGCTTAACGGGAACAAATCTCAAATGATTTACTATACCGTATGATATATAACCTTCATTTCGGAATGATGAGCATCATCATTTGTAAATGATAAAATGATCGTCATTTGAAAAAGCCATTGAGATTTATTTTAGATTTATGACGGATTTATCCGGTCATTTTTAAATGATTGCGTGACCCTCTTTTCGGAATGACAGGGGGGACATTTTCATATGACAAGCCTGCTTCCTCTTTTCGGAAGCAGGGGGGATTTACCTCTTATCATCACGGAGAGCATTTCATCTTTTTTATCATAAAAAAGGAGGGTGTTCAGGCTGAAAAGCAGGTCATTTTCAAGCGAAAAATCATTGCCTGAATTTTTTGAAATAAAGTCATTTAAAAACACGAAAAAAATCATCTCAAAAAACCGTCCGAAATTTTATCATTCCGAAGCGAAAATCATTCTTTAAGATTTTTGATAGAAAGCCGTAAAAACGGGTAAAAAGGGGGTGAAGTACGTTTTTTTCGGGGTTATTCACGTTTTTACCCGGGGTGAACCCCCTTTTAACCCCCTGTGAACCCCCTTTTACCCCCTAATCATCTATCATAAATCCTAAAGGGGAAGCGTATTTAAAAACGAAGTTGCGTTTTTAAAATCGTTTAAATGTACACCGCTTTGTGCACTATTTTGACACCGCTCTGTACCCCGAATTATGCACCGGTTTGTACCTCTGTTTGTGTCCCACTTTGTACCCCAAATCGTTTCCCATTTTATATCCCATCTCGTATCCCGATTTATCTCCCAATTCATATCCCAATTTGTATCCCAATTCAGATTTTTTGCCATAAAAATTTCAGTCTGCACACTTTGAACGAGGTGTGCGTTTCTTTTTTTACTTGCCAAAATTTATGCCCGTTTTCATATTGCCCGTACACGCATCGGAATAGCGGACTTGCCGCTGTTCATATAGTGTATTAGTAATTTGAAGGAGGCCCCATATGGCAAAGATCGAACAGCCAAGCAACATTTGCAAGAGTGTTTTCAAAAGCGGCGAAAACACGACTACAAGAGATGAATTCACGAAAAAGTGGATTGAACTGATAAACAGACTGGAGAGGAGCAAAAGCGTAAACTTTTGCGAAAAGCAATGACAAAACGCCTTTCGTATGTTAGAATATATACGAAAACAGCTTGTTCTGTCTCTAAGGAGATAGAAATATGAAAGTAGCTATATATTGCCGCTTATCCGAAGAAGATAGAAACAAGCAATTTGAAACCGACGACAGCAACAGCATTCAAAACCAAAAAGCAATGCTGATGCAGTACGCCGCGGAACAGGGGTGGGAGCTTTATAACATTTACAGCGACGATGACTACACCGGCTCTGACCGACGCCGACCGGAATTCAACCGACTGCTGAAAGATGCGGAAGCGCGCAAATTTGATATTATCCTCTGTAAAACGCAGTCACGTTTTACCCGCGAATTAGAGCTTGTGGAAAAGTATATCCACGGTCTGTTTCCGATATGGGGCATCCGTTTTGTCAGTATCGTTGACAATGCGGACACCGCCAACAAGGGAAACAAGAAGTCCCGGCAGATTAACGGACTGGTCAACGAATGGTATTTAGAGGATATGTCCGACAACATCCGCAGCGTTCTGACGAGCAGACGGCAAAACGGATTTCACATCGGCGCATTTGCCCTTTACGGTTACAAGAAAGACCCCGACCAAAAAGGACATCTGATTATCGACGAAGAAGCCGCCTCTGTTGTTCGTGAAGTGTTTACTTTGTTTTCACAGGGATACGGCAAAACCGCCATCGCCCGTATGCTCAATGACAGAGGCATACCGAATCCAACCGAATACAAGCGCCTAAAAGGTCTGCGCTATCAGCAGCCGAAAGCAAAAAACAGCACGCTTTGGAAATACTTTGCGATTTCCGATATGCTGACCAATGAAATTTACATCGGCAATATGGTGCAGGGTAAATACGGCAGTGTTTCCTACAAGACCAAGCAAAACAAACCCCGCCCGAAAGAAAATTGGTACAGGGTTGAGGGTACGCACGAGCCGATTATCGACCGTGCGCTTTGGGACAGAGTGCAGATGATGGTTGCCGAGCGTGCAAAGCCGTTTGATGTCGGAACTGTCGGACTGTTCGCCAAGAAAGCGCGGTGTGCGAACTGCGGTTATGTGATGCGTTCCTCCAAAACAGCTCCGGAGCGCGGCGGCAAGCACTATTTGCTGTGTTCCAACCGTCATGTGTCAAAGGACGCCTGTATCGGCTCGTTTATCTCGGTTGACAAATTGGAGCAGCTTGTGATTGACGAGTTGAACCGACTGTCGGCAGAATATCTCGACAAAGACGAGTTGGAACGGAACATTGAGTTTTGCAGTAACCTGCAGGAGCAGAAAAAAGCGTATCCTTGCCGACATTGAAACCTATCACAAAAAGGTCGAAGAGTTGTCAAAGGGAATTCGGGAGCTGTATATGGATAAGGTCAAGGGACTCATTACCGAGGCTGATTATCTGGAAATGTCGGAAGAATTCACCACAGACCGCGACCGCATGGAGCTTCTGATTGCAGACGGCGAAAAACAAATATCTGCAATCGAAGAAAAAATGGCGGTCGGAGACAACCGCCGCGAGCTTATCGAGCAGTACACAAATTTGGAGCATCTCAACCGTGAAATGGTGGAAACGCTGATTGATTATGTGTCGGTCGGCAAGCGAATTCCGGGGACAAGGGACGTTCCCATCGAAATTCACTGGAATTTCTAAAAATCACGAAAATGTGCAAAAATCGGCTACAAATATGATTTCGTTGTGCACTTTCACAACGATAGTTGTGCTTGGGTGCTTGCAGCAGAGCAAAAGGCACGTACTACCTATGATAATATCCTGCGACTTGTCGACAACCCCGACGTTACCGATGCAATAAGGTTTTTACGCGAGCGCGAAATAGTACATTTTCAGCGTTTTGGCGAAGCACTACGCAACGTACAGGATCATCTTGACAGCAAAAACTTTTACGCGATTAACCCCGCGTTTGACAATAAATAAAACCCCTTTTTCACGTACCGCTTCGGTACGTTCATATATATGCCCGCGTCTTACGCGGGCAATTTTATTTTAAAATAAAAATCGGACGCAAATAAAAATTATCCGTCCGATTTATCGCATTATTTCCGATTTGTTATTCTTTGCCCCTGTTTGCCAAAGCCGTGAGCGTGTCGCCCGTCACTCTGTAAACCGTCCAGTCATCCATGGGTTTTGCACCGCGGGATTTATAAAATTCAACAGACGGAGTATTCCAATCAAGACATGACCATTCCAGTCTGCCGCAGCCCTCGCGCAAAGCTATACCGGCAAGCTCACTCAAAAGCCTGCCGCCCACTCCCCTGCCGCGAAAATCGGGACGTACAAACAGATCCTCAAGATAAATACCGCGTTTGCCTAAAAATGTTGAAAAATTATAAAAATACAGCGCAAACCCACACGGTGTTTCGCCGCAAAAGGCAATGAGCGCCCGCGCGCCGCCTTTATCAAACATCTCACGCTTCAGCGTTTCTTCGTCAGCCTCCACCTCATGCTTCAGCTTCTCATATTCCGCAAGCCCGCGGATAAACTCCAAAACTACCGGAATATCCTCCCTGCCTGCCTCTTTTACCGTTATACTCTTTCCCATAGCGCACCTATATAAGCTGCTGCTCATTTATTATCAGCTTAAATGACGCGTTCAGTCTCTGCGCCGCCTTGCGGCAAAGTATCATACGCGCGGAATAAATCTCAAAATAGTCAATCACGGGGCAGAGATTGGTATCTATTGTAAGGCTGAGCTTAATTTCACGCGTCTGCGCATCTACAAAAATCTGCGAGCTTTTAACTGAATAGTTCACCCTGTCGTGAATGTCAAAGCTCGATACATCAGTCACGTTGCGCACGCGGTTTGCACGCACGTCAGTTTTATCGGCAAGAATAAGCGCCGCAGAAATATTGCTGACGGGAAACGCCGTGCGCTCGTCGTGATGCCCGACGGCGGTTATTATATCAGCCTTATCCTCAACATCGCAGTTCATTCGCGTCAGTATGGAATATGCTAAAATTCCGCCGGATTGAGCATGGTCGTCACGGTTTATTACATTTCCGATATCATGAAGATAGCCCGCAATCTTTGCCTTTTCACACTCCCGCTCGTCAAAGCCGAGCGTAGATAATATATTATAAGCGGTATGAGCCACTTTATCGACATGCGCAAAGCAATGCTCCGTATACCCGATGGCGGTCATAACGTCATCCGCCTTTTTAATCAGTATATGTACTTCGGGATCATTTTTTATCTGTTCATAAGTTATCATGTTTTTCAGCTCCTCACTTTAAAAACTTTACTGCCCGTTCAACGGAATCCTTTGAGTTTTTCCAGTCCTCGTCCTTATACCGGTAATCGAATTTTTTGCAAAACCAGTCCAAATCCCCCAACAGCTCCTGTGAGTACGCGCCGTTTATATCGTTCAGCGTCCTGCAAAAGCCGCGGTATGCCTCCTTCGACAGCTCCCTGCCTGCCGCCTCCAGCAGACAGTGCATATGCCGCAGACAGAAATACGGCTGCTCCCGCATACGCCCGTCAAACTCCGCGTCCGTGCGGTACATATACGCAAATGCCGAGTAAGTCGCGCTCATAAATTCACGCTTTCGCGCGCAGACATAGCAGCTCTTACGCTTTTTTTCCAGCACTGCAAGCTGTTTTTTCGGGTCAGGCGTGTTTTTGAGCAGCGGAATACTGTCGCGGTACAGCTTTTTTGTAAACTCCGCCAAATGCGTTTGCAGCATCAGAGCATAAGACAGCTTGTTGGACATGCCCAAAAGCCTGTCAAGATGCTTTTCGCAAAAGCCCTGTTCATTGGTTTTGACACGGACATCCGGCTCCATCATCGCCGCGCCCAGTATCCGCTCCAGCTCGTCTGCCTCCAGCTTATCCTCAACGGTGCAAAGCGGGCAGCCGCACTTTTGGTTCATGGCTTCCGTTATTCGTATTGTGTAAATTTTTTCGTTTGACATCTTTTATTATTTCCCTTTTTATGCTATACTTATTATATTATGAATACTGAATTTTTCGAAAACAAAATAATTATCAAAAATGCCGATGGCTTTGACCTTAAAAAAACGTTTGAATGCGGGCAGTGCTTTCGCTTTGACAGCGTGGGCGACGCCTTCGAGGGAGTCGCCTGCGGCAAGCTGCTGACGCTGAAGGACATCGGCGGCGACATTGAAATCATGGGGATTACAAAAGAGGAATTTGAAACAACGTTTATACGTTTTTTTGACCTCGAACGGGATTACAGCCAAATTGACAGCGCCCTTGCAAGCGACCCGGTGCTAAAACCAATCATTCCGTTTTCAACGGGCATACGGATACTGCGCCAGGAACCGTTTGAGACACTGACCTCGTTTATAATATCCGCCTCAAACAACATTCCGCGAATCAAAAAAATCATCGGTCTGCTGTGTGAAAATTTCGGTGAAAAACACACGCAAAACGGGCGTGTTTATCACTCGTTTCCCGACGCGGAGACGCTTGCCGGGCTTTCGCTCTCCGACCTTGCGGTAATCCGGGCGGGGTTCAGGGACAAATACATACTCGACTGCGCCCAAAAGGTAAATTCGGGAGAAATCGACCTGCATGCCGTTGCAAAAATGCAGTACAGTGACGCGGCGCGTCAGCTCATGAAAATAAACGGCGTCGGACAAAAGGTTGCCGACTGCGCGCTCTTATTCGGGTTCGGCTTTCTGGACAGCTTTCCGAAAGACGTATGGATAAAGCGCGTGCTCAAAAGCTATTATAACACCGAAGACAGCTCAGCGCTCGACTTTCACGGCTACGGCGGAATTGCACAGCAGTATCTGTTCTACTACGCCAGAGAAACAGCGCTGCGCGACAACGCATAAGCGTATGTAAATATCATAACATTTTCGGGAGAAAAAAACAATATGCTATTCGGCAAAAAGAAAAATAAAGCGCGCTCACCCTCGGCAGAGCTGATACTTTCACGCCACGGCAGGGAGATAAAGTACATGACCCGCCGTGGCGCTGCAGCCGCCGACGAGACGATAATCGGAAAAGACGGGGTTATAAACATCGTTGAAAACGAGCTTGTCATAAGCTGCGGCAATGATATTATTTTCCGCGCACCGATAGACCGACTGCAGGCGTACGAGCTGATGAACCTGTCGGGAATCAACCTTGTATTCGAGGGCGTCTCCTATGTTGCGTACTATACAAAAGGAATAGAGAACAAATGAACAACGCTTTTTTTGCATTCATCTCACGAATGAAATATATCAACCGCTGGGGGCTTATGCACAATTCCAGGTACGAAAATCTGTCAGAGCACAGCTTTGAAACGGCATATATCGCAAATGCGCTTGCCAGCATCGAAAACACCATGTTCGGCGGCAATTATGAAACAGAGAGAATCACGACGCGTGCGCTGTTCCACGACAGCGCCGAGATAATCACGGGAGACATGCCGACACCCGTCAAGTATAAAAGCGATACCATGGCGGACGCATACGCGCTATCGGAATCAAGCGCAAAAGAAACTCTTCTGCGCGGTCTGACACCGGAGCTAAAAGAAACATACCGCGGATATCTGAGCTTTGACGACAGAGATGACGCTGAAATAATAAAAGCCGCCGACAAGCTGTCGGCGCTTATCAAGTGCACCGAAGAAATCAATATCGGCAACCGGGACTTTAAAAGCGCCGAGAAGACTATCCGAGACACGCTTAGTAAGTCCGGGCTGCAAAGCGTCGGCTATTTTATGGAAAATATTCTCCCATGCTTTTCCCTCACGCTGGATGAGCTTTCGGAACTTACAAAATAAAAAGCAAATGCCGCCGCCTTTATCCTTATCATAAATAAAAAAAGAGTGAAAACAATTAAGTTTTCACTCTTTTACTTTCAGTAAATATCCTGCTCATCTTCCAGTTCAACATACTCCGCAATATCCTCCAGCTTGCAATTCAGCGCGGCGCACAGCTTATTGAGAGTCTTGGTTTCGGTATTTTTGTTGTTTTTCAGCCTGCTGATGGTTTTGCCGTCAATTCCGTACTTTTCACGCAGTGTATATGTGCTGACACCTTTTTGACTCATCAGTTTCCATAATTTATCAAATACAATCATCGCATGCACCTCTTGCATATATTATGTCGAATTTTGTCGTATTTGTTAAGAGGATATATTCCACTATATAGGAAAATAAGGTAATTTTTTACTTTTTATCGTAAAATTTTACGTCTTTTGCATCAGATGACTGTAAATACGGTAAAAACCGGTGTTATTTCCCTGTTGACAGGCTATCTACTATGTGTTACAATATAGCAGTAATATGTAATAAAGAGTAGAGTGCAGAGGTGATGACATGGAGAATATAACAGAGATGCTGAAAGGAATTTTAGAGGGATGCGTGCTTGAAATAATCAGCCGCAGCGAGACCTACGGCTATGATATTACGCGTCGGCTCAATGCGCTCGGATTTGACGGCGTTTCACAGGCAACGGTATACACAATCTTAATCCGTCTGGAAAAGAATAAACTTATAAGCTCGAAGAAGCTGCGCTCAGAGCTGGGACCTTCGCGAAAGCTGTTCAGTCTTACAAAAGAGGGGGAGACGGAGCTTATCTCATTTTGGGACAGATGGAACTTTATATCATCCAAAATCAACGAACTGGAGGAAACATCGAAATGGCTAATATTTTCAGAATGATTATCGGAGCTAAAGAGGATAAGGCAGCATGGCACAGACTTCAGGCACGCGCCGAGGCACTGCCGCCCGATTATCGGTTTGTATACAAAAAAATGCAGGGATACATGATGAATTTTGCAGGCGGCGACGGCATGGAAGTTGTGGAGCTTTGCAAAAGCATTGCCGAGCTTTTGGAGGAGGGCGCAGCGGACGGAAAGAACGTGCGTGATGTTATCGGAAACAACCCTGCTGAATTCTGCGACGAGCTTATGAAAGACGCGGAAACCTGGACGGGCAAGCTGCGTATATCGCTTAACGACAGCATTGCCAAACGACTGAACTCATAAAAAGCAAAAACGTCAGACTGCTTAACAGTCTGACGTTTTTATTCATTCCGATATTAAACAAAACCCCGCTCAGAGGTGTAACATTTATGCAATTAAAAAAATCAATTTATCTATTTCCTCTTTTGCTGTTAAATACGTAAAGCAAAATCTAACCGCACAGGTAAATTTATACCAATAATGAGCAGATATACTTTATTAAACTTTTTATGCTTGAAGCCGAATGCTTTGCCAAACGGCGCACCCGCAAAAGGTTGGTAGCGACAGGGCGCCGTCGTGAGGGCGTTTACAACCGAGCAGGCGAACCGAGCGTGACCTTTTGCGGAAAGGAGGAGCAGCGGCATGAGCGCGCTCTGACTTTTGAAAAAAGTCGGAGCAAGCGATAAAAAGCTTGCTCCGACGTGGTGCCGGTAACCGGACTCGAACCGGTACGGTATTGCTACCACGGGATTTTAAGTCCCGGGCGTCTGCCAGTTCCGCCACACCGGCACATACGGTTATACCGCGTGCCAATAATTATATACTAAAGTTTATCACTTGTCAACACTGACAAGACGGATATCCGTACATTTTTTGCTCACGGGATCAATGCTTGCAAAAACGCCGCTGAGGATACAGGCGCCTCTGCCGTCCGTTATTTTACTGCGCTCACGGGGATATCTGAAATTATTCACGCAGCACTCGACAGCCTTGCCCAAAACCGCAGTTTTAGCGCCTGTCATGCCGATATCGGTTATATATCCTGTTCCGCACGGAAGTATCTGCGCATCGTTTGTCTGAACATGTGTGTGCGTACCGAACACAAGCGAAACATGTCCGTCCAGAAAAAAGCCGAGTGCGCGTTTTTCACTTGTAGCCTCGGCATGAAAATCCACGACTGTGACGGCGGACGTATCAATTACGCCGCCGTCAGGCATACGCTGCCAGCCGTAATTCTCCCGATTGCCGTCGGTTTCGCCCTGGAGCAGGCGCTGAACACACTCAAACGGGTTTTCACACTCATTCATATAAAGTGACCCCGATAAATTTATGACGCGCAGCCGCTCTCTGCCGAAATCCAGAGTAATTTCTCCCCTGCCGGCAGTGTAAGCCGTCGCATTGGCTGGACGGATTATCCGCTTTTGTTCCTCGTGCAGCTCAAGCGCACTCTTTTTCTGAAACGAATGGTTGCCGCCCGTCACAACATCGGCGCCTGCCGCCATTATCGCTTCATATGCAGCAAGGTCAATTCCGTTTCCGAGTGCGGAGTTTTCACCGTTTACGATTACAGCATCCGCCTGAAATTCACGCCTGAGCCGCGGCAGCCTTCTTTCAAGGAGCTCCACGCCCTCGCGGGAGACTACGTCTCCTATACATAATATTTTCATTTATATCTGCTGTTTATTTGCGCCGCGCGGGCATATGCTTCACCAAAGGTGTTATACACCGTGTCGGGAGAACCGTAAAGCTCTACCGGCATCTTCTCCGTCAAAAACTGAGTTTCTATCTGCATATCGGCGTTATAAAGCCCGCCGCCTTGCTCACAGAACGTAAGATAGCTGTCCGCCTCTGTCGGACTGAGACCGACATCATGTATCAGCTCATCGGCGCGGCTTTCGGAATACCTTGCGCTCCACAGCGTCATAAACGCCGCCGCGGCGCCCCTTTTATCCTCCGCAACCGTATTGAAAGACCCATCGCTGTGCCGAAAAACTCGCCGACATACCTACCCTCATCCGAAAATTTCGGAATCGGCGCCCAGCCTGCTTCAAAATCACCTTTTTCCGGCGTATCACCGAACATAAAAAGAGTATTGCCCGCCTTAAAGGAAAAATCCCCGTCCGCCGTGCCGCCGTCCTTATTGAACAGTGTTCCGAACGCCTCAAATGAATCTATTACCGTCTCGTCAGTAAGCGCGATCGCATACCCTTCGCCTGTCATTCCGCTGCCCTGAATTTTGCCCGCAGAACCGAAGGAAATCCAGCTTTCACACTCCAAAAGTCTGTTGGCAGCCGTATCCATGCCGTTATATATAACAGTCAGCTTATCGGTTGTCCATGAATTTTCCGTATACAGCTTAAACGGGTCATTTTCACCTATCAGCTTTTTATTATACCAGAGCACGCGGCTGTTGCCCCTTGCCGTAAACAGCTTACCGCCTGTCAGTTCAAATATACGCGACGACAGCGGCGCAGAATCGCCGAGCGTCACTATATCCCCGGCACTCTGCATAAGAGACAGCATTGCGGCGCAATCGTTCACCTTTGTACTGATTATATCAGGATTTTTACCCGCCTTTACCGCAATCAGCTGAGAAGAATACAGCGTCCTGTCCGGTCTCAGCGTATAGCTGAGCTTGAGTCCGTATTCCTTTTCAAGCGCGTCAAACCATTGCTTTTCGTCCATGCTTCCGGCAGAAAACGCGCTGTCCTCAGATGTATAAAAGCTAAGCTCCGCCCCGCTCAGCTGCGGGGTCTTGAAAGCAACGATGTTTTGACCGTCAATATCCGCTGTCGGGCGTATATGATCGTTTTTCGTTTTATTTTTAAGATACCGCGCGCCGTCGGTAAGCTCCTCATCGCTCTGTTCATCACCTGCAGTCTGCTGCTCCGGCTCTGTTTTCTCGTCCTGTGCCTTCGTGCTGTCCTGCAAAGGCGCAGACGTTTCCTGCTGACTGCCTTCATTGTCTGACGGCGCCGTCTTAATATTATCCGGTGCACAGGCAAACAGCGAAAGCATAAGCAGCATTGCAGATATCAATGAAAAAGCGCGCCTCATTTGTGTTCAACCCCGCAGTCGCCGCAGCAGGAAGTACAGGAACAGCCGGGAGATTCAATATCATTTTCAATCCCGTTTCTGTCGTAATAGTCCTTGACAGCTGCCTTGACAGCCTCCTCGGCAAGCACGGAACAGTGAACCTTTACGGGCGGCAGACCGTCCAGTGCCTCGATAACCGCTTTATTTGTAAGTTTAAGTGCGTCCTTAACCGACTTGCCTTTGATAAGCTCTGTCGCCATAGAGCTTGTCGCAACCGCCGCACCGCAGCCGAAGGTCTTGAACTTTACATCGGTTATAATATCATTATCTATCTTAAGATACATTCTCATGATGTCGCCGCATTTGGCGTTGCCCACCTCGCCGACACCGTCGGCATTTTCAATCTCGCCCACATTTCTTGGGTTGGAGAAATGATCCATTACCTTATCGCTGTACATACATTTTTTCCTTTCTTATTTATTCTTATTGTCCGGTCTGTTTTCCCATACAGGCGACATTGCCCGAAGTCTGTCCACAACCTTGGGCAATACCTCCAGTATATAATCAATATCCTCATCTGTTGTCTCGTCATTTATGGTAAGGCGCAGCGAACCGTGCGCAACCTCGTGCGTAAGCCCCAGCGCAAGCAGCACATGCGACGGGTCAAGCGAACCGGTAGTACATGCCGAGCCGCTTGAAGCACAGATGCCGTTTAAGTCAAGGAGAAGTATCAGGCTCTCGCCCTCGATATACTCAACACTTATATTTACATTTCCCGGCAGGCGGTGTTCCCTGCCGCCGTTGAGACGTGTATACGGAATATTTTTCAAAATTCCGTCAATCAGGCGGTCACGCATCGCCGTAACGCGCGGGGTAACCTCATCTATATGCGACAGTGTTAGAGACAAAGCCTCGGCAGTGCCTATAATTCCGGCAATATTTTCCGTTCCCGCACGTTTTCCGCGTTCCTGCCCTCCGCCGAGAATGAGATTTTTCGGATTAATTCCGCGTTTCACATACAAAACACCCGTACCCTTGGGACCGCCGAATTTATGTGCAGACAGAGACAGCATATCTATATTTTCCGCTCTCACGTCTATTTTAAGGTGTCCTGCCGCCTGTACCGCGTCGGTATGAAACGGGATTTTATGCTCGCGTGCAATCTCGCCGATTTGTTTTATCGGCTGAATAGACCCGATTTCGTTATTGGCATACATTATCGTGATAAGAATAGTGTCCTCGCGTATCGCCGCACGCAGTGCATCAAGAGAAATAATTCCGTCGCCGTCAACGTCAAGATACGTTGCCTCAAAGCCCTCTTTTTCAAGCGCCTGAACGGTGTGAAGCACCGCATGATGCTCTATTTTAGATGTAATTATATGACCCTTGCCGCGTTTTTTCGCTATTCCGGTTATTGCCGCATTGTCGCTTTCACTGCCGCCGGAGGTAAAAATTATCTCGTTTGGATCACAGTTTAAACACTGCGCAATTTTTTCGCGCGCATGTAGTATAGCAACGGCGCTGTCGCGCCCGATAGAGTAAATGCTGGACGGATTGCCGTAATGCTCTGTAAAATACGGAATCATTTTAGCAAAAACCTCAGGTTTTACGCGGGTAGTTGCCGCATTGTCAGCATATACAAACCTTTTTTCCAATTTATATACTTCCTTTCAGAAACTTTTGATATTCGCTCACTGCCATTTTATCGCAGCGCTCGTTGTATTCATGACCGTTATGTCCCTTTACCCAGGTAAAGGTGACTTTGTGCTTTGAAAGCTGACTGTCAAGACGCTGCCACAGCTCAGGGTTCAGAACAGGCTTTTTGTCCGCCTTTTTCCAGCCGCGAGCTTTCCAGCTTTCCAGCCAACCGAGATTTACAGCGTCGCACAGGTATTTCGAATCGCTGACTACTTCCGCTTCACACGGTTCGCGCAGCGCCTCCAGCCCGCTTATTGCGCCTAAAAGCTCCATGCGGTTATTGGTCGTTTCTTCAAAACCGCCGCTGATACACTTTTCAACGCCGTTATAAATGATTATCGTTCCGAAGCCCCCGGGGCCGGGATTTCCGGAGCAGGCACCGTCAGAATATATTTTTACCCTTTTCATTCAGTCAAGCCTTTCGCGCAGCTCGTCATAAGCCCGGCGCATTGCGCTTGTCAGCTTGTTTGAATTGACCTTATTTAGCTCTGCAAGCGCCGCTTTATCCTCACCGTCTGCCTCCAGCTGCTGTGCAGCAAGCAGGTAATCCGCATTTTCTATCAGCTCCGCCGCCTCATCCAAAAGCTCGGCATCGGTTCCCGACAGCAGCTCCAGACGTTCCGCCTTTTTCTTGTATGTTTCAAGGTCACGCTTAAGCGCCTCATTCTCGTCCTGTATGTTTTTAATGGTTGACTGACTGGACGTCTGTGCGCTTTCATACCTGTCCTGGTAGTACTCTGCCTTGCTGTTTATTTTCCCCTGTATTATAGAGGAAACAACAATAAGTACCAGTGCAAACAGGCAGAAAAGCGTGGTATATATCCAAAGCGTTTTGATATTCTTTTCAAACTGCACCTCGCTTCCGGCGCCCGCGCTGTCTTTATCTTCAGATTTACCGACAGCTTCGCTCACCGGCGCGGTATTTTCATTATTTAAGTTACTTTGAGGCTCAAAATCAGGGCTATTACTTTCCGCCCGCTTTTTCTTTCTGTTAAACAAATTACCTGTCCTCCGCTATGACAGCATTTCAATGAGCTTTTCCAGCTCTGCCGTCGAATTATAGAAAATTTCTATTTTACCCGTATTCTTGGGTGAATGTTTTATTCTCACCTTATTCCCCGTGCCGCTCATGGCGCGCTCTTCCAGTTTCCTGAGCGCAAGCTCAATTTCGGGGTCGGTAGGTTTTGCGGGCTTTTGCCCCTCTTTCAGCTTTTTGACAAGCTCTTCGGTTTTGCGCACCGAAAGCTCATCGGTAATAATTTTGTTTGCCGCAAGAAGGATATCGTCCGCATTTTCAAGCGCGAGCAGTGTGCGGGCATGCCCGGCAGACAGCTCGCCTGTCCTTACAAAATCAAGAACCTGCTCGGGAAGCGACAGCAGACGCAGAGCATTGGCAACAGCGCTTCTCGATTTGGACACCTTGACCGCCACCTGCTCCTGCGTGAGGTTGAAGCTGTCCATCAGCCGCCTGTAACCGCACGCCTCCTCAAGAGGATTCAGGTTTTCACGCTGCAGATTTTCAACAAGTGATATTTCTGACAGCTCCTGCTCATTGTATTCACGCACAATAACGGGCATCTTTGAAAGTCCCGCCAGCTTTGAGGCGCGCCAGCGCCTCTCCCCTGCAATGATGCGGTATCTGCCGTTTTGCAGACGTGTTACAACAATCGGTGAGATAACGCCGTGCTGCTTTATCGACTCCGCCAGCTCTCCCAGCGCCTGCGCGTCAAATTCGCGGCGGGGCTGATTTTTGTCCGGCTCGATATCGTTTATATCAGCTTCGGTCACGGGCTTGTCCGCTATATCAAAGGCATTTTCCTCAAAAAGCGCGTCAAGACCTTTGCCTAAACCCTTTTTCATGCGTTATTCTCCCCTCTCTGGTTACTTAAAAATTCCTTTGCGAGTTCTCTGTATGTAAGCGCGCCCTTGGAATAACGGTCATATGCAAACACCGGCATACCGTGGCTGGGAGCCTCACACAGCCGCACGTTCCTCGGAATTACATTTTTATAAACGCTTGTTCCGAAAAACTTTTTGACCTCCCCTGCCACCTGCAGCGTCAGGTTAAGCCTGCCGTCATACATGGTGAGCAAAACGCCCTCCATGTCAAGCGACGGATTTATCGACTTTTTCACCTGCCGCACGGTATTTATCAGCTTAGACACGCCCTCCAGGGCAAAGTATTCGGGCTGAATGGGAATAAGTATCGTATTTGATGCCGCCAGCGCGTTGAGCGTGAGAAGCCCCAGCGATGGCGGACAGTCAATAAAGATAAAATCGTATAGATGGCGCACCTTGTTAAGCGCGGTTTTGAGCAGATACTCGCGGTTATCCATGACAACCATCTCTATCTCAGCGCCTGCAAGGTCTATATGCGACGGAAGCACGTCAACATCAAAAAACGGCGTTTTAACAATAGCTGATTTCGGCTCGGCGCCGCTTATCAGCACGTCATAAACGCTTGCTTTGATGCCCTTGGGTGATATTCCGTAGCTCGACGACGCGTTGGACTGGCTGTCCATATCCACAAGCAGCACCTTTTTGCCCGCCTCCGCAAGTGCGCAGACAAGATTAACGGTTGTTGTTGTTTTGCCGACGCCGCCTTTTTGATTTACCACTGAAATTATCTTTCCCATTTATATTTCCCTGTATACCTTTTGTTTTGCCGAATATTCATATTCAGCGCTAATTATTGTAACACATTATTAAGTAAAAATAAAGCCTTTTATAATATTTAATAATGTTTCACGTGAAACATTCACGGAAGTCCTGTTTCACGTGAAACAAAATATGCGGTGCAAGCTGTAAAGCCTGCACCGCACGATTATTTATTCAAACATATTCTGCTGCAAGGGCTGCTCCAAGTCGCTGTCCCTTAAAAAGTGCCCGACGGCGGGAATTGCCTTTGTCCTGTAATAGTCGGTGTTTTTAATGCCAGCCTCTTTCGCTGCTTTGACTTCCGTCAGTGTGTTTTTGCCCTTTTGCGTAAACACAATCACGCCCTGCGTCGATTTGGTTGCTTTTACGGGAATAAGCGCGGTATTTATTATCAGCGCCTTGTTGTTGGACGCTGTGAGCAGAAACTCGCAGTCCTCCCTGATAAATACCGCCCGCACAAGCGCAAATTTATCGCAGAAAGCGCCCACAAGCCTTTTGCGGTTGGTCTGTGTGCGGTACGCCGACACAGGCACCTTTGCCGCCCTGCCGTTTTCAAAGAAAAATATCATGTACCCGCTGTAATCAGACGTCGCCGCCATTGCCAGGACCGCCTCGTCCTGCTCCATGGACAGCTTTGCGGGCACATAGTCGCCCAGCGCGCTTGCCTTCGTGTCGTCAAACTCGCTCACGCGCGTTTTGTAAGCGCAGTGCATATTCGTAAAAAATATCAGCTCCTGCGCGTTGCTGCTTTCAAAGCTCTGCCAAAGCCTGTCCCCGTCCTTGAAGCTCTGCGCGCTGTTCATTCTCAGCGACTGCGGCGTTATCTTTTTGAAATATCCCTGCTCGGACAAAAACAGCGTAACGCCGTAATCCTCCACATGCTCCTCAATATCCGCCGCGTCATCCTGCTCGTCATAGACAAGCTCGCTTTTGCGCTCGCTCGGATACTGCTTTTTAATGCGCTTCAAATCCTCGATTATTATTTTGTGCTGCTTCTTCCTGTCCGCAAGCACGCCCTCCAGCTGTGCAATTTCCGCCTTTAGCTGCTCGACTTCCTCCAGGCGCTTTAAAATATACTCGCGGTTTAAATGCCGCAGCCGGATGTTTGCGATATATTCCGCCTGCACCTCGTCAATGCCGAAGCCTATCATAAGGTTAGGCACAACCTCGTCGTCATGCTCCGTCTCGCGCACGATTTTGACCGCCTTGTCGATGTCCAGCAAAATTGTCTGAAGCCCCTGTAAAAGATGCAGCTTTTCCCGCGCCTTGCCCAGTGAAAAGTACGTGCGCCGCTTTATGCACTCAGTGCGAAACGCCAGCCACTCGTCAATAATCTCCCTGACCGAAAGCACGCGCGGCACGCCGCCCACCAGTATATTGAAATTGCAGCCGAAGCTGTCCTCCAGCGGCGTCATTTTGTACAGCCGTGCCATGGTCTTGTCGGGGTCTGTCCCGCGCTTCAGCTCAATACGAATTTTAAGCCCCGACAGGTCGCTCATGTCCTTTACGTCGGAAATTTCCCTGAGCTTGCCCGCCTTTACAAGGTCTACAATCTTGTCGATTATCGCCTCAATGGTAGTCGTGTACGGGATTTCGGTAACGATAATGCTGCCCGATTTCTCGTCAATGCCGTACTTTGCGCGTATGCGCACGCTCCCCCGCCCTGTCGTATAAATCTGCTCGATGTCCGACTTGTTCATCAGAATCCGCCCGCCCGTAGAAAAATCGGGCGCGGGCATGGTCAGCGCAAAACGGTGTTCGGGGTTTTTGAGGTACTCAATGACCGTGTCGCACACCTCGGCGAGATTGAACGAACAGATGTTCGACGCCATGCCGACCGCAATGCCCTGATTTGGCGTTGTAAGTATCGTCGGGAACGTGACGGGCAGCAGCGACGGCTCGGTCGTCGAGTTATCGTAGTTGGGCACAAAATCCACCGTCTGCTTGTCGATATCGTCAAACAGCTCGCGGCAAATCGGCGCCAGTCCCGCCTCGGTGTAACGCGATGCGGCATACGCCATGTCCCGCGAATAATATTTTCCAAAATTTCCCTTTGAATTAATAAACGGATGCGGCATCGCCTCATACCCGCGCGTCAGCCGCACCATCGTCTCGTAAATCGCGCTGTCGCCGTGCGGGTTGAGCTTCATTGTAGCGCCGACGATGTTGGCACTCTTCTGCCGCCCGCGCAAAAGCCCCATGCCGTACATGGTATACAACAGCTTGCGGTGCGCGGGCTTCAGTCCGTCGATTTCGGGAATCGCGCGCGACATGATAACGCTCATCGCATACGGCATGTAGTTGGTTTCCAGCGTCTGCGTAATCGGTCGCGGTATCGGCTCGCAGTAAACGTATTCTTTTTGTACAGATTTTTTCTTTTTTGCCATATTTTTACTCCAAAAGAAGTTTTTAACAAATTATAATGCTTGTGGACAAACAATGTGGGGCATAACCGCGCAAAACGACGGGAACATACTGGGCTTTGCGCCGGCTAACGCAGCCGCAAATCGTGTATATGTGCCGTAAGGCTTTGCGCCTCTGCTGCAAGCCGCAAATCACGCTCTGCAGAATATCATTGCACAGCGGAACACAGTCTGCGCAAAATGCCGGCGGACAAATGCGCCCCGCCTGAAAATCAGGATAAGTCCACGTCGTCCAAATACTTGTAGCCGTTGTCGGCGATAAAGTCCTTTCTGCCCTGGAGGTTGTCGCCCAGCAGAATGTCGAACATCTGCGCGGTCGCCTGCGCGTCGTCGGGGGTCACCTTGATAAGCCGCCGCGTTTCGGGGCTCATGGTGGTAAGCCACATCATGTCCGGCTCGTTCTCGCCCAAGCCCTTGGAGCGCATGACCGTGCACCTTTTGCCGCTGTGCGCGGCGACGATTTCGTCCTTGTCCCTGTCCGACCACGCAAACAGCGGCGCGTCCAGCCCCTGCACCGTGATTTCAAACAGCGGCGACTCCGCAATGTATACATATCCCTGCTCGATAAGGCTGGGCGTTAACCGATACAGCATCGTCAAAATCAGCGTGCGTATCTGAAACCCGTCCACGTCCGCGTCGGTGCAGATGATTACCTTGTTCCAGCGCAGATTGTTTATGTCAAAATTTTGTAAATCTTTGGTATTTTTGTTTTTAATTTCCATGCCGCAGCCTAAAATTTTCAGCAGGTCAACGATAATGTCGTTTTTGAAAATCTTGTCGTACTCCGCTTTCAGGCAGTTGAGGATTTTGCCGCGCACCGGCATAATCGCCTGGAAAAATGAGTCCCTGCCCTGCTTGCAGGAGCCGAGCGCAGAGTCGCCCTCGACGATATACAGCTCGCGCTTTGAAACGTCCTTTGTCTCGCAGTCAACAAATTTCTGTATGCGGTTGGTGATGTCCAGCGAGCCGGACAGCGTTTTTTTGATGTTGACGCGCTCGCGCTCGCTCTTTTCGCGCGCGCGCTTGTTAATCAGTATTTGGTTTGCGATTTTCTGCGCGTCAAGCTTGTTTTCGATGAGGTAAATTTTCAGGTTGCGGCGCAGAAAATCGGTTGTGCATTCTTGGATAAATTTGTTAGTAATTCCTTTTTTTGTCTGATTTTCATAGCTTGTCTGGGTGGAAAAGCAGTTTGAGACGTAGACAAGACAGTCGGCTATGTCCTGAAAGGTGATTTTCGCCTCGCTCTTGTTATATTTGCCCTCTTGCTTCAGGTATGCGTCAAATTCCGCCACAAATGCGGAGCGCAGAGCCTTGTCTGGTGCGCCGCCGTGCTCCAAAAAGCTGGAGTTGTGGTAATATTCGATGAGGTTTGCGGTGTTGGAAAAGGTGAACGCGCAGGACAGCCTGACCTTGTATTCGGGCTTGTCCGCACGGTCGCGCCCGCGCCGCTCGTCCTCCCACATGATGACGGGGGTCATCGCGCTGTCCCCCGCCGTTTCGGCAATATAATCGGAAATGCCGTTTTTATAATGGAATTCTTTGGTAACAAATCCATTTTCTGTCTCGTGGCGGAAAATAAAGGTCACGCCCGCGTTGACAATCGCCTGTTTTTTGAGAATATCCTCAAAATATTCGGGCTCAATGGAAATATCTGTAAATACCTCAAGGTCGGGTTTCCAGCGGGTGACGGTGCCTGTGCGCCTGCCCGACACGTCCTCCTCGTGCAGACCGCCGACGTTTTCGCCCTTTTCAAAGCGGAGGGTGTATTTTTTGCCGTCGCGGTAGACGGTGACGTCCATGTATTCGGACGAGTACTGCGTGGCGCATGCGCCCAGACCGTTTAGTCCGAGTGAATATTCGTAGTTTTCGCCTGAAATGTTGTTGTATTTTCCGCCCGCGTACAGCTCGCAGTAGACGAGCTCCCAGCTGTACCGTCCCTCTTTGCTGTTGTAGCCGACGGGGCAGCCGCGCCCGAAGTCCTCGACTTCGATGGAGTGGTCGGCAAAGGCGGTGAGAATGATTTTGCTGCCGTAGCCCTCTCTTGCCTCGTCGATGGAGTTGGATAAAATTTCAAAGGCGGAGTGCTTGCAGCCCTCCAGACCGTCCGAGCCGAAGATGACGGCGGGGCGTTTGCGCACGCGGTCTGCGCCTTTGAGAGAGGTTATACTTTCGTTGTTATAATTGTTTCGGGGCATGTTTTAAGTCCTTTTAATTTACTGAATGTAATATTTGCCGCATAATATACTTATTGTAACTTATTTTTACGGTCTGTGCAATATTATACTATTTTAAAATCATGTTGTCAAATATGGTATACTCATTTCATAAACTGTTGCTTTGATTGACAATATTAATCAAATATTTTATAATATAAATAGTATTAGCTAACGGTGAACAGGTCAAGTAAGGAAGGATTTATATATGACTGAACATAAAATAATATTCGGCGATAGTCGTTCGCTGAATCAAATTTCGGATAAAGCCGTGCAGTTGATCATAACCTCGCCTCCGTATTGGCAATTAAAAGATTACGGAACAGAAGATCAAATCGGCTTTAATGACAGTTATGAGGAATACATAAATAACCTTAACCTTGTTTGGAAAGAGTGCAATCGTGTTTTAGCCGATGGCTGCAGACTTTGTATAAATATCGGGGATCAATTTGCCCGCTCTGTGTATTATGGCAGATATAAAGTTATTCCTATTCGAACTGAAATAATTCGTTTTTGTGAATCGTTAGGCATGGATTATATGGGTGCCATTATTTGGCAAAAGCCCACCACAATGAACACTTCCGGCGGCGGTGCAGTTATGGGCAGCTTTCCGTATCCTCGAAACGGAATACTAAAAATGGATTATGAGTTTATTTTGATATTCAAGAAATTGGGAAACGCACCTAAACCGACCCCCCTGCAAAAAGCTGATTCAAAAATGACTAAAGAGGAATGGAATCAGTACTTTTCGTCACATTGGATTTTTAACGGAGTAAAACAAATGGGACATATTGCGATGTTTCCCGAAGAGCTGCCCAAACGATTAATTAAAATGTTTTCTTTCGTTGGCGAAACCGTTCTTGATCCGTTTGCCGGAAGCGGTACTACGTCTTTAGCGGCTAAAAATTTAGGCAGAAATTCAATAGGATATGAGATAAATAAAACTTTTGAACCTATTATCAAGGAAAAGCTTTGTGCCGACCAATTAAGTATATATGATAATAATTCACAAATTACTTTTCTTGAAGATAATGAAGGGATAAAGCATACATTTGAAGATTTGCCGTATCTGTTTTGTGACCCACATAAAATGGATAAAAAGGTAGACATTGGAAAATTGCAGTTTGGTTCAAGGATTAACAATAATAAACAAAAACCCAACAACCTTTTCACGGTAAAAAACGTATTAAGTGCAAACACAATAGAGCTCAACAACGGTCAGATTGTTAAACTCTTAGGTATAAAGCCCATACCCCAGTATGAAGCTGAAGCGATAAACTTTTTGCAAAATATATTCAGAAAAAGAAAAGTTTTTTTAAAGTATGATTCAGAAAAATACGACAGCAAAAGCGAGCCGTTATGTTATGTATACCTTGACAACAAAACCTTTGTAAATAACCATTTGGTCAGAACAGGATATGTCAATGTCGATACTGATAACGAATATAATTGTAAGAAAAAATTTTTAGCTTCTATCCCGGTATGAAATAGGCGGAGGTGCAAACCTCCGCCTAAATTTATTCCTCGACTTCAATAGTTAAGCCTGCTTTCTTTTTTGTATAATAGATCATATTTACTTTGATATCCTCCGACAAGCGCCGCATGGTTTTGTATGTATCAGGCTTTATAGAATATGCGGTTTTTCCGACATACCCGTCAATTCCACGGGCTTCTTCCTCAGGATTGGCTAATCTGTAATTCTCTCCCTTGATTTCAGCAAGTTTACACAGAATTGCCTTCTGAACATACAATCCGTTATATGTTTTAGAGATGACCAAGTCCTCCACCCATTTTTGAATCATTTCCCTGTCAATCAGCTTAATGGCTTCCTTCAGATTTTCCACCTGAGCAAAAATTCTGTTTGTTGCCTCTTCAATAGCTTTCGGGTAATGCTCTAAATACCAGCTTCTCCAACTGTCAACAGAAACCGTATCACAGCTTCTTTCGTATTCGGGGAACAGCTCGGAGAGCTGACCGACTACTCGCGGGCGTGTTCCCTGCGCATTTTGATTTGCCCAGTTAATCAGCTGGGACGTGTATTTGGGAAAATTTGGATTTTCGCTGCCGTTAAGGGTTATTATTTCCTCGTTTTTAATTGTAAATTTCATCATTTTGTACCTTTAAAGTTTTTTGTTATTATTTTCTGCACTTAACAAGTCAACATTCTTATTATCTCTATAACTTCTCATGATTTAAACAGATTTTTCTCTCATATATAATTGACATAATCAATTTAATCTGCGAAATGTTGGTATAAGCCCTAAAATATAATCCGCAGACACATTATAATACTTACAAAATATGATTAATATATCACTCGGCAATACGCGAAGCCCATTTTCATAACGCTCATATGATTTTTTTGAAATGCAGGCAATTTCAGCACATTCCCGCTGTGTCAAATCGTTATCTTCTCGCAAGTCTCTCAATCTATTCATGCTATCCCTCTGTATAGATATTTCTTATTGACATTATAGACAGTTTGGTCTATAATAAAACCAAAAATAGACCATATAGTATATTAGCATTCAATATAATTTCCTAAATTCATTAATTAACCCCAAAACATAATCTGCTGAAACATTATAATATTTGCAAAACTTTATCAAAACGTCAGTGGGCAATACATTTTTGACCATTTTCGTATCTCTCATATGATTTTTTTGAAATATAAGCTATCTTTGCGCATTGTTCCTGCGTCAAATTGTTATCCTCTCTTAAATCTCTTAATCTATTCATAGCTATTTCTCTTTCTTAATCTCAGTTACTTATAATATAGTCTATATGGTCTATTTTGTGTGAAAATTAGACTATTTAGTCTACAAAAATAAAAAGGAAAAAAATGGAACTTCGTTTAAAAGAAATAAGAATACAATACGGTTTTACAAAAAAAGAAATCGCCGATATAATCGGCGTTTCAATTATAAAATATTTTCTTTACGAAAATAAACTTTTAAAAATAAATGCAAATGAATTAATAACTCTAAGTCAACATTTCAACATATCCATTGATTACGTAATAGGCTTGTCAGACGAATGTAAACCACTATACGGAGAGGATAATCTATCATGAATAATACTATACGTTTAAAACAAATCCGCAAACAAAACCACATGACACAAAATCAGGTCGCAGAGGCGGTCGGGCTTTCAACGCGCCACTATCAAAAGCTCGAAAATTTGCAGTCAGACATCAAGCTCTCACAAATTGTAAAATTCTGTAAATTTTTCAATGTCAGCATCGCCTATTTTTTAGGCGAAACAGACGAATTTACAAGCTACTATTAAACACAAAACCGACATGAAATGGGGCTTTTACTTTATGGACAACGAAACAGAAAAGCTCATAAAGCTCTCGGAGGAATTGCTCGCGGTGGAAAACGACAGAAACGCGGGCATTTTCGGCTGCACGCTTGACGAGCTAAAAAAGCATCTTGACACTGTAATTGAACAGAGCTGATTTTTCCATTAAAAAACACACGGAAAATTTCCGTGTGTTTTTTACTTCATTATTATATATATACTATTCCGCTGTCAACTCCGCGCTCTCGTCCGCTTTTTCAGCCTCCGCGCTCTCCTCCTTCTCGGTGCGCGAAATATCAATAATCCGCACGCCCTCCTCCAGCCGCACAATCCGCACGCCCTGGGTAGTCCGCGAAATTACCGGAATTTCACTCACCGCAGTGCGCAGCACAACGGCGCCCGACGTCAGCAGCAGTATATCGTTATTATCGTCAACGACGCTTATCGCCGCGATTTCTCCCGTCCGCTCGGTGATGTTATAATTCATAATGCCCTTGCCGCCGCGCGTCTGCATTCTGTATTCCGAAATCGCGGTGCGCTTTCCGTAGCCCTTTTCGGTGACGGAAAGCAGCGTCGCGTTTTCCCGCTCAACCGCCATTCCGACAACATAATCGTCATCGTCCAGGCGTATTCCGCGCACACCGCGCGTCACCCTGCCCATGCTGCGCACATCGTTTTCATTAAACCTAATCGCCTTGCCGCAATGGGTTGCCAGAATTATATTATCGTCCCCCGTCGTGCGCACAACGGACTTCAGCTCGTCGCCCTCATCCGTTATAATCGCAATCACGCCGCTTTTGCGGATATTGGCATAATCCATTATCGGCGTTTTCTTTACCGTTCCGTTTCGCGTTGACATAAGCATGTACTCGCCGTCGTTGAACTCGCGCACGCGAATCATGGACGTGACCTTTTCTCCCGACATGAGCGGCAGCAGGTTTATAACATTAGTACCCTTTGAAAACCGCGAGCCTGCCGCTATCTCAAAGCCGCGGCTTTTATAGGCGCGCCCCAGGTTGGTAAAAAACAAAATCGTATCATGCGTCGAGCCGACAAACATCTCGCGGACAACGTCCTCCTGCTTGGTGGTCATGCCGCGCACGCCCACGCCGCCGCGGTGCTGCGAGCGGTACTCGGAAACGGCAATTCTCTTGACATATCCCGCGTTTGTCAGCGTAAACACGCAGTCCTCAACGGGAATCAAGTCCTCGTCCTCAATTCCCACCTCGCCGACGCCGATTTCAGTGCGGCGCGCGTCACCGTACTTGCGTTTGATTTCCAAAAGGTCGGTCTTTATTATCTCAACCACGCGGCTGTCATGCGCCAAAATGTCCTCCAGCTCCGCAATTTTCTGCTCAAGCTCGGCGTATTCGCTTTCAATCTTGTCGCGCTCCAGACCGGAAAGCTGACCCAAACGCATATCCACAATCGCCTGCGCCTGCACGTCGTCCAGCTCAAAGCGCTCCATAAGCGCCGTTTTCGCATCGGTTATAGACTTGCTCTTTTTGATTATCTCTATAACCTCGTCGATATAGTCAATCGCCTTTATGAGACCTTCCAAAATATGGGCGCGGGCGCGCGCTTTTGCAATATCAAACTGCGTGCGGCGGATAATGACGCTTTTTTGGTGCTTTACATACTCGGACAGAATTTCCTTGAGGTTGAGCACGCGCGGCACGTTATTTACAAGCGCTATCATTATCGCCGAGCAGGTCACCTGCATATCTGTGTATTTATATAGCTGGTTTAGGACAACCTGCGGGTTTGCCTCGCGCTTCAGCTCGACAACAAAGCGCAGTCCGTCCTTATCGCTCTCGTCGCGGATATCGGAAATGCCGGATATACGCTCGCCCCCTTAACCTCCTCCGCTATCTTCTCGATAAGCGCGCTTTTACGGATACCGTAGGGTATCTCAGTCACGGCAATTCTAAAGCGCCCGTCCTTATACTCCTCGATTTCCGCCTTGGCGCGGACATAAATCTTGCCGCGGCCCGTGCGGTAGGCGTTGCGGATACCCGTCTTGCCCATGATTATGCCGCCCGTCGGGAAATCGGGGCCTTTTATGTATTCCATAAGCCCGTCGATATCAAGCTCGGGGTTTTCCATCAGCGCGATGGTACCGTCGATAACCTCGTTTAGATTATGCGGCGGAATTTCGGTCGCCATGCCGACGGCAATGCCCGACGAGCCGTTGACAAGCAGGTTGGGAAAGCGCGCCGGCAGCACCGACGGCTCCTGTCCCTTATCGTCAAAGTTGGGCACGAAATCAACCGTGTCCTTGCGGATATCGGTCAGCATTTCCAGCGCGATTTTTTTCATGCGCGCCTCTGTATAACGGTAAGCCGCGGGCGGGTCGCCGTCAATCGAACCGAAGTTGCCCTGTCCGTCAACAAGCGGATAGCGCAGAGAGAACGTCTGCGCAAGGCGCACCATGGCGTCATAAACCGACGCGTCGCCGTGCGGATGGTAATGACCCAGCACGTCGCCGACTGTTGTAACCGATTTCCTGTAAGGCTTGTCGGGGGTAAGCCCCGCCTCAAACATTGTATAGAGTATGCGGCGGTGAACGGGCTTCAGTCCGTCGCGCACATCGGGCAGCGCGCGGCTGACAATAACGCTCATCGCGTAGTCCAAAAACGCGCTGCGCACCTCTTTTTCAACGTCAATTTCAATGACGTTCTGACCCTCAAAGCTTATTTCACTGCTGTGTTTAACTTCTTCCATTTTTATCTCCTAAACCGACGGTAATTAAACGTCAAGATTTCTGACAAACTGCGCGTTCTGCTCGATAAACTCGCGGCGCGGCTCTACCTTTTCGCCCATGCAGAGCGTGAAAATCTCGTCCGCAAGCACGGCGTCCTCCATTGTCACCTTGACAATGGTGCGCTTTGTGGGGTCCATTGTTGTCTCCCAAAGCTGTTCAGGGTTCATCTCGCCCAGACCTTTATAGCGCTGGACAAGGCAACCCTCGCCCATCTCCGCCAGTATTTTGTCGCGCTGATCGTCGCTGTAAGCATATGCCGCCTTGTTCTTTTTCATGATTTTGAAAAGAGGCGGCTGCGCAAGATAGACATGCCCTTCCTCGATGAGCGGGCGCATAAATCTGAAAAAGAAGGTCAGAAGCAGCGTTCTGATATGCGAGCCGTCAACGTCGGCATCCGCCATGATGATAACCTTGCCGTAGCGCAGCTTTTCAAGGCTGAAATCAGCGCCGATATTGGTGCCGAGCGCCGTGATGACGGGCTGGAGCTTATCGTTGCCGTAGACCTTGTCAATGCGCGATTTTTCGACATTGAGCATTTTTCCCCAAAGCGGCAGGATTGCCTGGAAGCGGCGGTCGCGCCCCTCCTTTGCCGAGCCGCCCGCCGAGTCACCCTCGACAATATAAATTTCGGTGAATTTATTGTCCTTGAGCTGGCAGTCAGCAAGCTTGCCGGGCAGCGCGGAGGTGCCCGAAAGCGCGCTCTTTCTCGCGGTCTCCCGCGCGCGGCGTGCCGCCTCCCTTGCGCGGCTGGCGTTAAACGCCTTATCTATGATTATTTTCGCGCTTTTCGGGTTTTCTTCAAAATATTCCGTCAGCTTTTCGTTCATCAGTGAGGTTACAAGACCCGTAACCTCGGAATTGCCCAGCTTTGTCTTGGTCTGACCCTCAAACTGCGCCTCCTCAACCTTGACGGACACGATTGCGGTCATTCCCTCGCGCACGTCCTCGCTGGAAAGATTTTCGTCCTTTTCCTTTAAAATTCCTTTTTTGCGGGCATAGGCGTTTATATTTCTTGTCAGCGCAGTTTTAAAGCCCGTCTCATGCGTACCGCCGTCCAAAGTGTGGATATTATTGGCAAAGGACAAAAGCGTCTCGTCGTAGCGATTTGTATACTGGAACGCAATCTCCGCCACAGCGCCGTTTTTCTCGCCGCTCATGTAGATAACGTCCTCATGGGTGGCTTCCTTATTCTTATTAATGTATTTTACAAACTCGCGGATACCGCCCTCATAGCACATTTTTTTACTTTTGGCGGGATTTTCGCGCATATCGGCAATTTCAATAGACAGACCGGCGTTTAAAAACGCCTGCTCGCGCACGCGCTTTAAAAGCACGTCATAATCATATTCCAGCGTCTCAAATATTTCATCGTCCGCCAAAAAGCGCACTTTAGTGCCCGTTTTGTCCGTATCGCCTACGATTTTCAGCTCATCTGTAATCTTTCCGCGCTCATACCTCTCGCGGTAAACGTGGGTACCGTCCGAAACCTCAACCTCAAGCCACTGAGACAGCGCGTTTACAACGGACGCGCCGACGCCGTGCAAGCCGCCCGACACCTTATACCCGCCGCCGCCGAATTTTCCGCCTGCGTGCAGAACGGTGAAAACGAGGGTTACTGCCGGAACACCGTGCTTTTTATTGATACCGACAGGGATTCCGTCCGTTATCCTCAATTTCAATAATATTTTCCGGCAGGATTTTTATTGAAATGTGCGAGCAGAAGCCTGCCAGCGATTCATCAATCGAGTTATCCAGTATTTCATACACCAGATGATGAAGACCCCTTGCCGACGTCGTTCCGATATACATGCCCGGACGCTTGCGAACCGCCTCCAGTCCCTCCAAAACCTGTATTTGGTTTTCGTCGTAGTTTGCTTGTATCTTTGTTTCAGACATTTTTTTCTCCTTTTTGTCTATTCATATCAATGACCCCTTGATAAAAATATATATCAAAATTCCGAACTTTCCGAACTTTTGTTCAGAAAATCACTTCGTTTAAGCAGTGTTGTTGTTGAAATCTGCGAGATAAAAACATGCAGTCCGTGCCCGTCGTCATAGACAATAAAGGACTTGGGCAGCTCGTTTGTGACATAGGTCAGCCTTCCCGACTTTTCAAAATGCGTTAAAAATTCCCGCGTTCTTCCTGCCACCGTCGTTTTGTCTATATCATAAATGCCGATAACGCCTGATTTTCTGATTACAACATTATTTCCCAAATGCAAATACATTAAACTATCCTGCCGTCCTTCACTTTCAGAATATTTCCGCGGTTTTTTACCTTTTGCGTCTCACATGTGGAAAGTATACACTGCGCGTTATGAAGTCCGTCAAGAATAAACGCACGGCGCGTTCTGTCAAGCTCTGAAAGAATATCATCAAGTATTACAACGGGATATTCACCGCACTTTTTATAAATAACTTCACTCTGAGCAAGTATCAGCGACAGCACGGCTGAGCGTATCTGTCCCTGTGAGCCGAAATATTTCAGGCTCTTTCCGCTGTTCAGCACAAGAAAATCATCCTTCTGCACCCCGCTCTGAGTCAGCTGAAAAGAGATATCCGAGCTGCGTTTTGAAACAAGGCGGGAAAAAATCGCCTTTTCCATCTGTTCAATGCTCTCAACAGTCTTTGAAAACTGGTTTATATACAAAAGCTTAAGCTTTCCTTCACCCTTGGACATGCGCCCGAAAATATCCCGCGCAAACGGCTCCAGGCTTTCAAGATACCGTGCGCGGGCAACGGATATATATGCCCCCTCCTGCGCAAGCTTTCTGTCATAAATATCAAGGAGCTCTTCTCCCGAAAAACCATCTGACAACATGTTCAGCTTTTTCAGCAGCGCGTTTTTCTGCATCAAAACCTTCTGATAGCGCAAAAGCGAATCGGTATATTTTACATCAAGCGAACACAGCGCCATATCCATAAAGGAGCGGCGCTTGTTAGGTCCCTCTTTAATGATGTTCAAGTGGTCGGGCGTAAATACAATAGACAAAAACTCGCCGATAAGCTCACGGTTTTTTGAAACTGAAAGACCGTTTTTTTTCAGCTCCTTGGATCTGTCCCTGAAAATCTTAATTTCTATTTTACAGGGAACGCCGCCGCTTTCATATTCAAGACAAATACATGCGCTGTCACTGCCGTATTTTACAAGCTGTTCCTCACGGCAGCTGCGGAAAGACTTCAGGTACGAGCAAAATGCGATACTTTCCAAAATATTCGTCTTTCCCTGTGCATTTTTTCCCGAAAGCACATTGACGCCGTCCTTAAAGTATATTTTTTCAAACTGTATATTTCTGAAATTTTTCAGCGTCAGAGTTGAAATTTTCATTTGAGGTCAAGATTTAAGCGCATGGGAAGAACCATTGACAGAAAATCCTCACCCTCAACCGGCTCTAAGATAATCGGAGTCAGCTCGGAACACAGACGTATGAGAATTTCCTCCGCATCGCATGCCGAGAGCGCCTCCAGCATAAATTTATTGTTGAATCCGACCGTCAGCTTTTCCTCGAAATTGGGCACGTTTATCACGTCGGTAAACTTTCCTATGTTGGACGCTGTGGATATTTTCACCGTGTCGAAGTCAAAATCGCACCTTATAGGGCTTTTTATCGCATTGCTGGTAATAAGAGCCGCCCTGTCTATCATTGAGCGCAGCTGACGCGTTTTAACCCGTACCTTGAATTTAAAGTCGGCGGGGATTACCTTTCTGTAATCCAGAAACTCACCTTCAAGCGTGCGTGATATCATTACAAAGTTGTCGTAGCAGAACATTACATTCTTTTCGGAAACGCAGATGCGGATATTGTTCTCGCTCTCCTCGGGCAGTATATTCAAAAGCTCCTTGAGAGTTTTTGCAGGAACAATAAATTTACTTATATCACCGTTTTTATATTCAAAGCTCTCTCTTTTGAGCGCAAGCCTGTACTGATCAAGTCCGACTGCGCTTATAAAGCTCTCACTGTCGTTTATTTCAAACAGAATTCCTGTCAAAATCGGCTTGAGATCGGTCTGTGACGCAGCATAAACGGTGTGCTTTATAAGTCTTTTAAAAGCGGATACGGTAAGCTCAACACGGTTTTCGTCACTGACAGACGGAATTTCCGGAAAATCCTCGGGAGAAACGCCCATGATATTGAAAACCGTTCCGCCGCAGGAAATTTTTATCTGATAGCTTTCGTCCGCCTCTATATAAACGTCTTCTCCTCCGGGAAGCTTTCTTACAATATCTCCGAAAAGCTTTGCGGGAAAAATAATCGTTCCGTTTTCAACGGTATTTGCGTCAAAAACCGCGCTTATTGCCACATTGAAGTCGTAGGCGGACATTTTTATCTTTCCGTCCTTTATCTCGGCTTTAATTCCTTCAAGCGCTGTAATTGTGGATTTTACGGACGCTGCCTTTGAAACTACGTTAACAGCATCACTGAGCTTGTCTCTCTGACAGGAAAAGTTCATCTTCATTTCCTTTCTGTTCTAAACTTTAAAGAAGTATAAGCAGTAGAAGCCGTTAATTTGTTTAAAACATTAAATACGTCTCTTGCTGCCTTAAAAAGAGCTGTTTAAATTTTTAAAAAAGAGTTGTTCAAAAATCAAAAATTATAAACACGACAGATTTTTCGGTTTTTTCGGTTTTTGAAACGGTGGAAAACGATTAAAAACTTGTTTATAACTTTGTTTAAAATTCCTTCTTTATATTTTCCATCATTTCATGGATTATCTGGTTGAATTTTGAGTCCGTTTCCAGCTTATCCTCTATAACCTTTATTGAATGGAGCACCGTGGAATGATTTTTTCCTCCGAACTCGTCTCCGATGATGGAAAGCGATGTGTCGGTCATTTCGCGGGTTATGTACATTGCGACCTGTCTTGCAATCAGAATTTCCGCTTTACGCTTGGCACTGTAAATATCCTCCTTTGAAATGTTGTAGTAGCGTGAAACATGGTCTACAATCATTTCGGGAGTTATTGTTGTGTTCACGTTTTCTTTTATAACGGACTGAATTACATTTTGAATAATGCCGATTGAGGGAGGCTGGTCGCTGAAAATGAGTGAATAAGCCTTTATTTTCTTGACGGCGCCTTCCAGTTCGCGGACATTGTTTTTGAGCTTTGTTGCAATATAGGCAATAACGTCGTCCGAAAGATTGAGGCTGAGAGATTCCGCCTTGCGTTTTATTATAGCAACGCGCGTTTCGTATTCGGGAGGCTGAATATCGGCGATAAGTCCCGATTCAAAGCGTGTTTTAAGCCTGTCCTCAAGCGTTGCCATATCCTTGGGCGGACGGTCTGACGTGACTATTATCTGTTTTTTCGCCTCATACAGCGCTTCAAAGGTGTGGAAAAATTCAAGCTCGGTAGAAACCTTTCCGCTGATAAACTGAATATCATCAACCAGGAATACGTCCACATACCTGTATTTATTGCGAAACTCAGCCTGCTGGCTGTTGCGTATCGCCTGTATTATCTCGTTCATGAATTCTTCGCCCTTGACAAGCATTATGGTAGACTCAGGGCGGTTTTTCTTTATTTCGTTTGCAATCGCGCACAGAAGATGCGTTTTCCCCAGTCCCGATCTTCCGTATATGAAAAACGGGTTGTAAGCGCCCGCCGGATTGTTTGCGACTGCGATAGAGGCGGCATGTGCAAATTTGTTTTCGTCGCCGACTACAAAATTTTCAAATGTCAGCTCCTCGTTAAGATTTCCTATTTCCTTTTCCTCAAATTTGAAATCCTGAGCGTCCTTTATCTGAAGCGGATTGGAAACCTTGCGGCTGACGTCTTCCTCAGACAAAATAACCGCTGTCACGTCAAAGCCCATGGCCTCGGACAGCGCTCTTTCGATTTCGTCTTTAAATTTATTGTTTATAAGTACCTTCTGAAAGTTGGACTGTGCGTAAAGATAAGCCGTATCATTCTCAAAACGGATAGGGCGCAAAAGCTTTATCCAGCTTTCGTATGATGTTATAGTAATTCTGTCTTTGATTATAGACAGTGCCTTTTCCCATACATCATTAAATGAATCCATGTCAATTCTCCTTATTATTTATACATCTTAAATTATACCATACAAAAATGGAATTTGCAACCTATTAATATAACTATATATTTAGTACTAATATATATATTATATGTTAAAAATGCGTATAAGAGGGTTGAAAAGCGTTTGTCGGCGTGATAGACTTTTATATAAAGGAGGGCTGTCTTCATGATAAAAAAGGCGGACAGAAACGATTTAAACGCCGTGACAGAGCTTATGCTTTGTTTGTGGAAAGGACACGACAGAAAAGAGCTTGAAAAGGAAAATGAACGGCTGCTTTCAAGTGAAAATGACGCTGTATTTTTATATTTCGACAAAGAAAATGCCGCGGGCTTTGCCCAGTGCTCTTTGCGGCATGACTATGTTGAGGGCACAAAAAGCTCCCCTGTCGGTTACCTTGAGGGTATATTTGTAGCTGAGCAGTACCGCGGCAGGGGTGCGGCATCCCTGCTTTTGTCGGCGTGTGAAAATTGGGCAGAGAACATGGGCTGCCGTGAGTTTGCAAGCGATTGTGAAATATCCAACAGTGCAAGTTTGAAATTTCATTTAAAGCTCGGTTTTGAAGAGGCAAACAGAATAATCTGTTTTAAAAAATATATATGAAAAGAGCAAAAGGGAGACGCTTCGTAAGAGGATAGTCTCCCTTTGTTTACAGAAAAAACGGAATAACCCGAAGCTATGCCGTCTTGAAACGAAAACAGTAATTTTACCTTTTTTAATATTTTACCGAACGCAGAGATACAAGATGCTTACCTATTTCGGAGAGATAGACAAGCCCTGCGCGTCTGAGCTCAACAGGTCCGGGAATTGAAATCTCAAAGTTTAAGTTTCCTCTGTAATTCACGTCGTCAAGCGCCTTCATGAAATCCTCCCAGTTAATTCGCATAGGCTTCATTCCGTGAGGTGCCTTATGAGCCGAATAGGGGAAGGTGTGCAGGTCGCTTATTCCGTCGACATCGTGAGTGTGCAGAACCGCCAGCTTGTCGCCGCAGATACGCACCATCTCGCATGGGTCATCCTGTGTCAGCGGAGCGTGGCCTACATCGACGCATATTCTGAACCTGTCACCCAAAACATTGCACATATCCACCATTTCCTGTGCATGAGACAGAATTGTAGAACAGATATGACCGTAAACCGGGTCGCATACCCACATGTTTTCGATGCAGCAGTAAACGTCGTATTCCTCAAGCGTCGGAATTAATCTCTTATAGAATTCAACCGATTTGTCAAATGCCTCCTGCTTTAAGAGATCATAGCGTCTGCCCGGCAGAATAATCGGATGCACAACGCAGTATTTGCTGCCCAGGTAGTGGGTGGCTTTAATAGACGCTATCTGGCGCTTCACGATTTCGTCATAGTCAAAGTCATAATTGCGCGGATGACCGGAAAAAGCAGAATGGGTCTGCCCGATTTCAAAATCCGCTTTTTGCGCACATTCGCGCAGCATTGTAAAATGCTCCTTTATCTGCTCGTCGGTGACATTGTCGATGTCCCCGAACCTTCCGTTTCTGTCAAAATACCCTCCGAGTCCCATGTCCATTGCGTCAAAGCCGCAGTCCTTCAGATACCGGAACTGCTCTTTCTCATCAACAGGAGCGCAGTTTACAACAGATAGTTTCATAACAAAAATCTCCCTTTTGTAACGGCAGTGCCGTATTTCAAGCAAAGTATACCAGAGCTTTACCGCATTTTCAATAGAAATTCGTTATTATTTTCATTATTTTTATTGACAAAATCTTTAGCTTGGATTAATATAATATACAAACAAGTAACCCTTGAGGGAGTAGTTTGCACGAAAGTGTGGCGCTGTCAACAGCATGGCGGTTTTTGCCGCCTGGCATCGTCTTAAATAACCAGACTCATGTGCGGAATTTGCCGCGGCGGACATAATTTGCCGCGCTTTGGCAGATACTGTACATGGGTTTTTGTTTATATAACAAAAAGGAGATTTTGACTATGAACTTCTATTCAAATGACAGCCGGGAGGTTTTGCATGAGCTTGCTTCATCCCAAAAAGGTCTGTCGGAGCAGTCGGCGCAGTCGCGGGCGGAAAAGTACGGTAAAAATCTGCTTGCCGAGAAAAAAGGTCCCGGAATTATCAAGCGGTTTTTAATGCAGCTTGCCGACCCGATGATAATTGTGCTGCTGGCAGCGGCGGCACTGTCCGGAATTACGGCGGTTTACGGCGGAGAATCACTGGCGGATGTATTTATAATCCTGTTTGTTGTTATACTCAATTCCGTTTTGGGCGTTGTGCAGGAGAGCAAGGCGGAGGAGGCTATCGCCGCCCTGAAAACAATGACTGCGGCACATTCCAAGGTGCTTCGTGACGGAAAGCTGCGTTCGGTAAAAAGCGAGGATTTGGTTCCCGGCGACGTTATTTTGCTGGAGGCGGGCGATGCCGTCCCCGCAGACGCGAGAATTCTTGAATGTGCTTCAATGAAGGTTGAGGAATCGGCGCTGACAGGGGAATCTGTTCCTGTTGTCAAGACGTCGGACGTAATCGGTGACGAAAATACCAAGGTGGCGCTGGGTGACCGTAAAAACATGGTATATATGGGCTCAACCGTGGTTTACGGGCGTGGAAGCGCTGTTGTATGCAATACGGGTATGAGCACCGAGATGGGCAAGATTGCCGACGCGCTTGCAAAGGCGCAGGACAATGCCACGCCGCTGCAAAAAAAGCTGGCGGGACTGTCAAAGGTGCTGACGCTTTTGGTTCTGGGAATTTGTGTTGTTATCTTCGGCGTGGGTCTGTGGAAATCCGGCAGCGTCACGACAGACAGCGTGCTTGAGTCCTTTATGCTGGCAATAAGCCTTGCGGTTGCGGCTATTCCCGAGGGGCTTGCCGCGGTTGTTACAATCGTTTTGTCAATCGGCGTTACGAAAATGTCCAGGCAAAACGCCGTTATAAGAAAGCTTACGGCAGTTGAGACGCTGGGCTGCGCTCAGGTTATCTGTTCGGATAAGACAGGCACGCTCACCCAGAATAAAATGACGGTTGTCGAGGTTTTCGGAGATAACGAGCAGGCGCTGGGCACGGCAATGGCGCTGTGCACCGACGCGGAGTATGACAACGACGCAAAAACCGCTGTCGGCGAGCCGACCGAATGCGCTCTTGTAAATTATGCGGCAAAAATCGGACTGAATAAAAATAATCTTAAAGAGCAGACACCGCGTGCGGGAGAGGCTCCGTTTGACTCAATGCGCAAAATGATGACGACGGTGCATGACGCGGGCGGAAAATTCATGCAGTATACAAAGGGTGCGCCGGACGAAATTCTTCGCCGCTGTACTCATATTATGACAGAGCGCGGCGTGCAGGAGCTCACCGAAGAAAAGCGCGCCGAAATCATGAGTAAGAACAAGGACATGGCGGACAGGGCGCTGCGCGTGCTGGCAGGCGCATGCCGGGAGTATTCGCAGCTGCCGCAGGACATGTCGCCCCAAGCGCTGGAGAGTGAGCTTGTTTTTCTCGGTCTGTACGGTATGATAGACCCCATCCGCCCGGAGGTGCGCGCGGCGGTTGATAAGTGCCGTGACGCCGGCATACGCGCTGTTATGATAACGGGCGACCATATCGACACCGCCGTTGCCATTGCAAAGGATTTGGGTATTCTGACCGACCCGTCGCAGGCGGTTATGGGTCAGGCACTGGACAGCATGAGCGACGAGGAGCTGGACGCAAGCATAGAAAAATACTGCGTCTATGCGCGCGTTCAGCCTGAGCACAAGGTGCGAATTGTCTCCGCCTGGGAGCGGCGCGGCAAGGTAACTGCAATGACCGGCGACGGCGTGAACGACGCGCCGTCAATCAAAACCGCCGATATCGGTATCGGCATGGGTATTACCGGCACCGACGTTACAAAAAATGTTGCGGATATGATTTTGGCGGACGATAATTTTGCAACGATAGTTGCCGCTGTCGGCGAGGGACGGCGCATTTACGACAATATCAGAAAATCCATTCAGTTTCTATTGTCCTCCAACCTCAGTGAGGTAATCGGCATTTTCACGGCGACCATGCTGGGCGTTGTGCTGCTGGAGCCTGTGCATATTCTGTGGATTAACCTCATAACCGACAGTCTGCCTGCACTGGCGCTTGGTATGGAGGAGGGCGAGCGCGACGCGATGAAGCGTCCGCCGCGTGACTCAAAAGAGGGTATTTTTGCAGGCGGCGTCGGGTTTGACGTTGTCTATCAGGGTCTGCTTGTTGCGGTTTTGACGCTTGCCGCCTACTTTATCGGGCATTATATCGAGTCGGGCGTGTGGGAAATCGCGCGCAGCCACGACGGTATAACAATGGCGTTTCTGACTCTTTCCATGGCTGAAATTTTCCAGTCCTTCAACATGCGCTCAAGGCGGCAGTCGATTTTTACGATAAAAAAGCAGAACAAGTGGCTCTGGGGCGCGGCTGGTCTTGCGCTTTTGCTGACAACCGCTGTAATTTATATTCCGTTTCTTGTTAAAATGTTCTCCTTTACTCCAATCTCCGCCATCGAGTATTTTGTTGCGCTGGGGCTTGCGTTTCTTATAATTCCGCTGGTCGAAATTGTTAAATTCATTCAAAGACGGCTGGGAAAATAAATTAACAAAAAAACAGCTTGGATTATTCCAAGCTGTTTTTTATATTCCGACTCTGTATATTATAAGTCCGCTTTGCCGGGCAAAATGTACGGTATACGCCGTGCCGCCGTAATTTTTTTTAAGATATGCGATACATACGGAGCTTTCGTTCACCATTTTTTTATTTCGCTCATGCATACAGGTTCGCGTGTAGGCGGGATACATCACCTCAACGCTGTCCGCAAGCAGCTTAACCTCATTATAAGCCGCCTTTTGCAGCATGGAAAAATATTTATCCTGGTCTTGACACGGCAGTATCAGCCGCAGCTTTATGTCTTTAAGCTCACGCTTCAGCTTCAGCACCGTTTCGGCGCAAAGCTGGTCGTAGCCTATGGCGCCGCCGCAGACAAATGTGCGGTAGCCGCGCCCGTAAAGCACGCGGATTGCGTGTTCGGTCTGTGATGTTATTTTTTCAGTGTCCGCCGCCGGCACGCTTCTGTGTCCGGTAAAACAGCATGTTATGTCTTTGTCCATTTTCCGATTGTATCCTGTCTTATTTGTTTTGTGTATTTTCACCGCTGAATTTCAGGGTAAATTCGGTAAACTGTCCCTTGCGGCTTTTAACGGTAAGCTCCGCGCCGATAATACGCGCGCTTTCCTTTGCAATGGCAAGCCCCAGTCCCGTGCCCCCCGTATCTCTGCCGCGCGATTTGTCGGCGCGGTAAAAACGCTCGAAAATGTGTTCTATGTCTTCGGGCGCTATTCCCTGCCCGTTGTCATGCACGGTAATGAACGGCGGCTCTTCCCCCGAAACACGCACGCTTATCTCGCCGCCGGGCAGGCTGTATTTTACTGCATTTGACAAAAGATTGTAAATAATCGTTCTGATAAGCTCTCTGTCGGACACAATACTGCCCCCGCCCGTGATATAAACGGTAAGCCCTTTTTTGTCGCTTTCTATCTTCAATGTGTCCGCAACGTCGCCGCACAGCTTAAACAGATCTATCTCCTCGCGCACGGCGGACTGCTGTTCCAATTTTGACAGATACAGCAGCTGACCGACAATGCCTGCCATGCGGTCTGCTTCGCTGTCCACGGTTGCAAGAAAGCGCTTTTGCGTATCCCTGTCAACCTCCATCGCACGCAGCGTCTGGCTGTAGCTTTATAACGGTAAGCGGTGTTTTCAGCTCATGCGATACGTTTGCGACAAACTCCCGCTGCGCCCGCTCCGCTCTTTCAAACTCGTCAAAGTCGTTTTGTATCTGTCTGCCCATCTCGTTGAATACGGTGCAGAGACTGCCGATTTCGTCATGAGTTTTAACCTCGATTTCGGAAAACTGCCCGCGCGACATGTCGCGCGCGCCCTTTTCCAGCTTTTTGATTGACGCCGTCAGCCGTTTTGAAATAAAAAAGCTGAGCAGTGCGGCAAGCGCCACGCCGAAAAGCAGCGCCTGCAGAAACAGGAGCGACACGTCGCGCAGCTGTGAAAAAAGCTCGCCTCTCGTGTCGACAACATATACCGTGTAGCCGTCCCCCAAACTGAACGCGAAGTCCAGCGCGTCCGATGTGAGGTCGCGGTCGGTGCTGTAACCGCCGTCAAGCACTTGCTTTAAATTGCTTGTCATTTTCAAAATTCCGCCGGTGCGTGAGCTTTTTATTACATTGCCGTCTTTTAATATGTAATAGTCGCGCTGTGAATTCTGGTTCAAAACACTGTCGGAAGCTTCAAGATACTCAAGCAGCGGCGAAATGTCTCCGTCAAAGCCGCGGCAGATGTTGAAAAACCGCTCGTTTTCAAAGACAAGCGTGACCGTGCGCTCAAAATTGCGGTAGTATCCCAGCATGATGTTGATAATGAGCGCCGCGCCCACAAACGCCAGCACCGCCGCCGTGACAAGCAGCATTGCAAGATTTAGTTTTGTGCTGATTTTTTTCATATTATATAATATCCCGCGCCGCGGCGGCTGAGAATTATCTCCGGCTCGGACGGTGTTTTCTCCACCTTGGCGCGCAGTCTGCCGATTGCGACGTCCACTGTGTGCAGGTCACCCAAAAAATTGTTGTAGCCCCACACCTTTTCCAGTATTTCCTCGCGGGAGACGACCCGCCCGCGGTTTTGTACAAGAAGCATGAGAATTTCGTATTCCTTTTTGCTGACCGAAATTTCCTCTCCGTTTTTTAAAACAGCCATTTTGTCGGCGTTTATTTCAAGGTCGCCTGCGGCAAAAACGGTTTCCTTTGGCGGCTTTTTCTCAGTGCGCGCAAGATTCACCTTTATGCGTGCAATAAGCTCGTTTACCGAAAACGGCTTTGTCACATAGTCGTCCGCCATAAGCGACAGTCCGCGCAGCTTATCCTCCTCGCTGTCCAGCGCGCTGAGGATTATAACCGGCATGTCCGATGTCTTACGCAGCTGCCGCAGCACCTCAAAGCCCGACATTGACGGCAGCATGAGATCCAGCACCAAAAGGTCGGCGCCTTCGTTTATAAGCCGGAAAAGCCCTGTCTTTCCGTCGCTCTCTGCCGCAGTCTCAAAGCCCGCCGCTTTGAGATTGAATTCTATTATAGAGGAAATGCTGACGTCGTCCTCAAGAATAAATATCTTTTTCATCAGTCGTCCCTTTTCACCATCATTTCCTGATACTCCGCCATTGTCATGATAACCTGTCTGGGCTTTGCGCCCTCGTACGGGCCGATTATACCCTTTTCCTCCATTGTGTCAATAATGCGCGCCGCTCTTGCGTAGCCCAGCGAGAACTTGCGCTGCAAAACGGAGGTGGATGCCTTTCCGCTCTCGATGACAAATGCAACTGCCTGCCAGAACATCTCGTCCAGCTCCTCGCCGCCGTCGCGGTCTGCGGGCGCACTGCCGTCCTGCTTTGTATAGCTTTCCATGGCGTCGTTTGCGCTCTGGTCATAATCGGCGGTGCCGCAGTGGCGCTTTACGTATTCCACCACCGTCTCGACCTCCTCGTCGCTGACAAAGCAGCACTGAATTCTCCGCGGAGAATTCATGGTTCTGCCCTTGAACAGCATATCGCCCTTGCCCAGCAGCTTTTCCGCGCCCGAACCGTCCAGAATGACGCGCGAGTCAATCTGCGATGTGACGGCAAACGCGATTCGGGAGGGTACGTTTGCCTTTATAAGCCCCGTTACAACATTGACGGAGGGGCGCTGTGTTGCGATTATAAGGTAAATGCCGGCGGCGCGCGCCTTCTGACAGAGGCGCACAATATAGTCCTCCACCTCCTTGGCGCAGACCATCATAAGGTCGGCAAGCTCGTCAATGACAATTACAATCTGCGGCACCGTCTCGCACACGTCGGAATGCTTTTTGGCATAGGTATTGTAGCCGTGCACGTTGCGTACGTTGACGCTGAAAAAGAGGTTGTAGCGCCGCTCCATCTCGTTTACCGCCCACTGGAGCGCGCCCGCTGCCTTTTTGGGGTTGGAGACGACGGGGACGATAAGGTGCGGGATTTTGTTGTATACCTCCAGCTCCACCACCTTGGGGTCTATGAGTATCAGCTTTACGTCATTCGGGGACGCTTTGTACAGCAGCGACATAAGGATTGTGTTTATACATACCGATTTACCGGAGCCGGTAGCGCCCGCGACAAGCAGATGCGGCATGTCGGACAGGTCGCCGTATACGAGGTTGCCGGAAATGTCCTTGCCCAGTGCAACGGTTAGCGGGTTGCTGCTGCTTGTAAACTCGTCCGAGTCTAAAAGCTCTTTTATGTAAACCATGCTCTTTTTCTTGTTCGGTATCTCAATGCCGACCGCCGCCTTGCCGGGAATGGGCGCTTCAATTCTGATAGAGGTCGCCGCAAGCGACAGCGCGATGTCGTCCGACAGCGAGGTGATTTTGGAAACGCGCACGCCCTTGCTGGGCGCCAGCTCATAGCGTGTAACAATCGGTCCGATTGCCGCGCCGACCATTGTTTGCCTCTATGCCGAAGTCACGCAGCGTTTGGATAAGCTTCTGCTCTGTCTGAGCAAGCTCGGTTTTGGAAATCCCGGTTGCCGCGCGCGGTGCTTCAAGCAGCGATGTGGGAGGGAAAATATAGCTTTCGTCTTTTTTTGCGCTTTCCGCAGACGCATGTCTGTCGGCGCGCACCGCGGTTTTTGCGGAGGAAAAAGCTGCGGGCGCAGAATCGGGGACTGCGGATAAGTTTTTGTCCGCTTTGTCCGCGTCATCAAAAACGCCGCTTCTGTCAATGTTTCCGACAACCATATCGGCGGTTGTTATGTATTCGTCGCGGTTTATGTCGTCATGCACAAAAAACGGCATGGGTGACGTCTGTTCAAACTGCGAGGTTTCGGTATTTTCTTCGTCCTGTACAAATATATCGGAGCGGGGCATGTCCCCCTGCCCTGATACGTCGTCCTGCTCGGAAAACTCTGTTTCCTCGTCCACGAAAATGTCTATTTTATTTTTCTTTTTCGGTTTTTCAATATGCGGCTTTACAACCTCCGGTTCATCGGGGTCGTGCTCCTCCCTTTCAAACGGAGCGCGCAGCTTTTTCCATATCTGATAAAGGGTAATGTCGAAAAACGTGAGCGCACAGATAAGCGCCGCCGTAATAAACAGAATTGCAAAGCCGATTTTCGTCAGCAGGCAGATGAGCGGATACGCAAAAATTCCGCCCGCGATTCCGCCCGCACGGTTTACCATGTCGGGAATTCCCTTTATGAAGAACTGACCGAGGGAGAACGAGCCGAAATATTCACCGCTTTCAAAGAGGTAGCAAACGCCGCACAGCGACAGAACAAGCACAAGCCCCGTCCACAGCCGGGTAGGAGTGGACACGCGCCTGCGCTCTCTTGCAAGCTCGATTCCAAGCCACAGCGTCAGCACGGGCAGGAGATAGGAAACATACCCGAATGCACCTCTGAACACCGTGCGCAGAAACGTGCCGAACGCGCCCAGAAAGTTGTGATATACCGAGAGAATGAGCAGCAGCGTCAGTGCGAAAAAGATGACTGACAGTACATTGTCCCGCACCTCTTTCCGAATTGGCTTTCGCGCAGCGCTCGTTTTTGCGCCGCCTGCCGCGGCTTTTTTACCAGCAGCAGACTTTGCTGCTGGTCTGTTTTTTGTTTTTCTTTCGTTTTTGACTGCCATTTTTTCACCCTGAAAATCAGTATATAAAGCTCATGACAATGCTGCCTGTACCCACAATCGCGCAGTAGTACACAAACCAGCCGAAGCGGTCTTTTCTTGTGACGTACTGAACAAGCTTTACCGCTAAAAATCCGAAAACGGCTGCGGTGACAATGCCTATGATATAGGGCAGGATAAGCGTGCTGTCAATGCCTGAATTTACAATATCCCTGATGTTGAGGATATTTGCGCCGATGACGGCAGGAATGCCCAGTATGAATGAGAATTCAACCGCGGTCTCCCGTGTAAAGCCCATATTTATTCCCGCGGCGATGGTGGAGCCGCTGCGCGACAGACCGGGCAGCGTCGCTATCATCTGGAACAGTCCGATTTTGAGCGCCTGGAACGGCGTCATGTCACGGATTTCCTTTTTGCCCTGCACGCTGTGGTCTGCGATAAACAGCAGTCCCGCCGTAACAAGCAGCATGATGCCGACGGGCAGAAGCCCTGTCATTTTGCTCTCAATCGTGTCGTTTACAAATACTACAAGCACCAGCGGGAGAGTGGCGATTATCACGAATATGTCCATAAGCTGATACTTGTTGGCTTTTCTGAATTTGAATTTACCCGTAAAAATCTGACCGAGCATTCTGAAAAACTCAACAGCCATGCCCGCTATCGTTTTGCGGTATACTGCAAAAACCGCGATAAGCGTGCCCAAATGCAGCAGGATGTCAAAGGTCATGTCCCCCGACAGCTTTTCAAGACCCGGCAGAAACGTCTTGAAAATCACAAGATGTCCCGAGCTGGATATCGGCAGAAATTCCGCCAGTCCCTGTATAATTCCGAGTATAACCGAGCTTAGTATTGTCATGTTTCCCTCCGAGTGCTTTACATATATAGTCATTATATCATATTAATTTATAATTTACTACTCTTTTTTAATGTTGACTTTAATCAAATACAAATATATAATAGAATTTAATATCTCTACCGAAAGGACATACCCTGAGAATGCTTGACAATAATTTCTTTAAGGAGCCGATGCCCGTACCGGCGCAGATATCGACGCTTGACGCTCCCGTGCAGATAGAGCCGATGCTTTCGTTTCACAGCGACGACCCTCTTATAAAAGGCGCGCTGATGCTTTTTATCCGTGATTTTGAGCGCTATCACGGTGTTAAGATAAAGATAACCGACGCCGTCAAAGCCGCCGGATTTGTTCTTTTCCGAAAGAAGGCGGACGAGCTGAACCTTGAAAATCCGTCTGCTTTTGAGGAATGTCGCGCAGAAAACTATTCGATTGTATCAGAAAACGGCACATTGGTTCTGAACTATATCGGGCTTAAAAGTCTTAACCACGCGCTCGCCGCGCTCCTGAGGCTTTCCGAGATAAGGGACGGCAAAATACTGTGGAATTACTCCGAGCTGCTGGACGGTCCGCAGTGCAAATACCGCGCTTTTCATGTGGATTTGGGCAGGAATTTTCACAGTGTCGGCAGACTTTTCGAATATATAGACATGTGCTTTTGCTATAATCTCAGTCATCTGCACCTGCATTTTAACGAAAATCAGAGCTACACCCTGCCGTCCAAGCTGTATCCCAAGCTTCCCACCAAGGATAGACACTATTCGTTTGAGGAAATACGCGAGCTTAACAGGTATGCGCTTCGCCGCGGGGTCAGTCTTGTGCCTGAGGTGGACATTCCCGGGCACTGCAATGCATTCGGCGCGGCGTATCCCAAGCTGTTCGGTACAAGCGGCGTCATCTGTCAGCACGAAGATTCAATGAAAGCGGTGCGTGAGATTGTTGATGAGGTCTGCACAATGTTTCCCTACTCCGAATATATTCACGTAGGCGGCGACGAGGCGGATATAAAAAAGTGGACTGAGTGTGAAAAATGCCTTGCTTACTTTGAGACGGTTGACAAGGCGGCGGTGGACGCATTTAAAAACGGCGGGGACAGCCGTGCGCTTGCCGAGCGTATGCTTGCACACTTTATAACGGTTACCTGCGACGTTGTCTTAAAGGCGGGCAGAACTCCCATTGTGTGGGAGGGCTTTAATAAGTGCGTAAATGATTTTATATCCCGAAAAATCGTCGTTATGAGCTGGGAAAATTACTATCAGACGACAGACGAGCTTTTGGACGCGGGATTTAATATTATAAACTGCTCATGGAATCCTCTGTATATCGTGACTCCCAATAAGATGTGGAGTCCGTCGGAGATAGCGGACTGGGATATTTTCAAGTGGACGCCCGTTCATCCCGACTCCCCCTATATCGGACGTACGCTGGAGATTGACAAAAGCTTTGGAAAACAGATATGGGGCGCGCAGCTGCACGCCTGGGGCGACTGTCTTGCAAGGAAATTTGAGGATATTGAACAGGGTGTGGCAAAGGAGACGGAAAACATTGCAAATCGCCTGCCGGCGCTTTCACTGAACGTTTGGAACACTCCGGAGCAGAAGGAAAGGGCTCTGAAAAAGACGCGGCAATAAGTAATTTATAAAAGCACGGGGACATTTTGTCCCCGTGCTTTTTAATTTTATATTTGTTCATAAATATTTACTCTGCGCTTGACACATTTTCGTAAAAGATGTATAATATTAAAAGCTATGCTGTATATAAATTCAAACAAAGGGAGGACATTATGACTGCATTAACAGTAGTTATCATTGCGGTCGCCGCTGCCCTTGTTGCCGGATTTATTGCTTTTATATGTGGATTTTTTTACAGAAAATCGGTATCGGAAAAACAAATTGGTTCTGCTAACGATGAAGCGAGAAGAATTATCAATGAGGCGATAAAAACAGCTGACACGAAAAAGAAAGAAGCGATTCTCGAGGCTAAGGAACAGCTACATAAGGAGAGGACCGAACAGGAGCGCGAGATAAAGGAGCGCCGTGTCGAGGTGACAAGGCAGGAAAAGCGCCTGCAGCAGAGAGAGGAAACTCTTGACAGAAAGTACGATAATCTTGACAGAAAAGAAGAGCAGCTCAATGCAAAGCTGAAAAAGGCGGAGGAGCTGCAGCAGGAAATGGAGGAGCAGAAGCGCGCGCAGATTGCGGTGCTGGAGCGTATTTCCGGCTATACCGCGGAGGCGGCAAAGGCTGAGCTTCTGCACGAGCTTGAGCAGCAGCTTGAGCATGACTATGCCGTTAAAATTACGGAGCATGAGGCGCGTTATGCCGAGAATGCCGACGAAAAGGCGAGAAACCTTTTGTCGCTTGCGATACAGAAATGCGCCGCCGACCATGTTGTGGAGTCCACCGTCTCGGTGGTCGCGCTGCCCAGCGACGAGATGAAGGGCAGAATTATCGGGCGCGAGGGCAGAAATATTCGGTCGCTTGAAACAATCACGGGTGTTGACCTTATAATCGACGATACGCCCGAGGCGATAACGCTGTCCAGCTTTGACCCCATCCGCCGCGAGGTTGCAAGGCTTACTCTTGAAAAGCTCATATCTGACGGGCGCATCCATCCCGCACGTATTGAAGAAACCGTGGAAAAAATGAAGCGCGAGCTGGATATCACTATTAAAAAAGAAGGCGAGCGCGCTGTGTTTGAAACGGGCGTTCACGGTCTTCACCCGGAGATTATTAAACTGCTGGGCAGACTTAAATACAGAACAAGCTACGGTCAGAACGTGCTCAACCACTCCATTGAGGTGGCGCAGCTGTGCGGCATCATCGCGTCGGAGATGGGCGAGGACGTAACTCTTGCAAAGCGCGCGGGTCTTTTGCATGACCTGGGTAAGAGCGTAGACTTTGAAATGGAGGGCTCTCATATCCAAATCGGTGTAGAGCTTGCTAAAAAAATACAAGGAGTCTTACGGCGTTATTCACGCGATAGAGGCACATCACGGCGATGTGGAAACAAAAACCAATATTGCGGCTATCGTTCAGGCGGCAGACGCAATTTCGGCGGCAAGACCTGGCGCCAGACGCGAAAATCTCGAAAATTATATCAAGCGTCTTGAAAAGCTCGAGGAGATTGCAAACTCCTTTGACGGCGTTGAAAAGAACCTATGCCATTCAGGCGGGACGTGAAATACGCATAATGGTAAATCCGGAGCAGATATCGGACGATAAGCTGGTGCTGTTGTCCCACGATATCTGTAAGAAAATTGAAAACGAACTGGAGTATCCTGGACAAATCAAGGTTCATCTTATCCGCGAAAACCGTGCAATCGATTACGCAAAGTAAAATATGCAAATAAAAATACCGGCTGTATTAACACAGCCGGTATCTTTTTGTTGTTGTGCATTGACATATGTATGATATCGTACTATAATAGCTTGGTATGATTTCGTACTTTAAGGAGGAAAGCTCATGACTAAATATATAACGGAGCAGATGAAACGGTTTAATTATCTTACATCTGAGATAGATTCTGTCTATCATGAAGCTGCGTACAGATTAGGCGTTTGCGACAGCGTTATGCAGATACTGTATGCCGTTTGCAATAAGGAGGGTGAGTGTCCGATAAATTTTATTGTAAGCATGACGGGTATAAAAAAACAGACGGTGAATTCTGCGCTCAGAAAGCTCGAAAGCGAGAATTTTGTGTACCTGAAGCCCATCGGCGGTAAAAACAAGGCGGTATGCTTTACCGAAAAAGGCTCCGAGTTTGCCGAAAAGACAGTCGAACATATAATAGACATCGAAAATGATATATTTGACAGCTGGACGCCGCGCGAGCGCGAAGAGTATCTGAGACTTACGCAAAAATACTTGACTTCTCTTAAGGAAAGGGTGGAAAGGCTTTAATTATGAGAATTCAGTTATCCGATCATTTTACATACAAAAAGTTGTTCAGGTTTACGCTGCCGTCGGTTGTTATGATGATATTTACTTCGGTTTACGGAGTGGTGGACGGCTTTTTCGTCTCAAACTTTGTCGGTAAGACTCCTTTTGCGGCGGTTAATTTTATTATGCCGTTTCTTATGATACTGGGTGCTGTCGGATTTATGTTCGGCACAGGAGGCAGCGCGCTTATTTCCAAAACGATGGGAGAGGGAGACAGTGTGCGCGCAAACCGCCTGTTTTCCATGTTTGTGTATATATCCGCGGTCTGCGGAATAATTATTGCGGTGTTCGGCATAATCTTTCTGCGCCCGATTGCCGTGCTTTTGGGCGCCGAAGGTGTTATGCTTGACAACTGTGTGGTTTACGGCAGGATTATTCTCTTGGCGTTGCCGGCGTATATGCTCCAGTTTGAATTTCAGAGCTTTTTTGTCACCGCCGGCAAGCCGCAGCTGGGGCTTGCGGTGACAATTATTTCGGGAGCTGCCAATATGGTGCTTGACGCGCTGCTGGTTGCGGTGTTTGACTTCGGTCTTTCCGGCGCCGCTGCGGCAACTGCGATAAGCCAGTGTATAGGCGGACTTGTGCCGGTAATATATTTCCTGTGCCCCAACTCCTCGCTCCTTCGGCTGACAAAAACAGCTTTTGACGGCAGGGCGCTGCTTACCGGCTGTGTCAACGGCTCGTCGGAGCTTATGTCCAACATATCCATGTCTCTTGTAAGTATGCTTTATAATGTTCAGCTTATGAAGTTTGCCGGTGAGGACGGAGTTGCGGCATATGGAGTATTGATGTATGTCAATATGATATTTTTAGCCGCGTTTATCGGATACTCGGTAGGGACTGCGCCCGTTATAGGCTATAACTACGGGGCGAAAAACAGCGCCGAGCTGAAAAATATGTTTAAAAAAAGCCTTATTATAATCGCGACTCTTTCGGCGGCTATGTTTGCGTCTGCGGAGCTTTTTGCAGTTCCCCTTTCCAAAATTTTTGTGGGATATGATTCCGCGCTGCTTGAAATTACAAAAAGAGGCTTTATAATCTACTCCTTTTCCTTTCTGTTTGCGGGTATTGCAATTTACGGCTCCGCCTTTTTCACAGCGCTCAATAACGGTCTTGTTTCGGCACTGATATCGTTTTTGCGCACATTGGTGCTTCAGGTTGCCGCAGTGCTGCTTCTGCCTGCTGTCTGGGGTGTTGACGGCATATGGTTGTCAATAGTTGCAGCCGAGCTTCTTGCAGCCGTCATCACGTTTTGTTTTCTTGCGGCAAAACGTAATAAATATCAGTATTGAAAAAACCAAATCAAAGTTGTATAATACATTTCTGAACAATATCGGGGGGGGAATTTGTATGGTAAAAAGCATGACCGAGGGCAGCCCGACAAAAGCGATTGTCAGCTTTACGCTGCCGATACTTATTGGAAATGTATTTCAGCAGTTTTACAGCATGGCGGACACCATCATCGTGGGTAAAATCCTGGGCTCTCAGGCGCTGGCAGGCGTCGGCTCAACAGGCACGATATCCTTTCTGTTTTTCGGACTGATTGCGGGCATGTCGGTCGGATTTACCGTGCTCACCGCACAGAAATTCGGCGCCGGAGACATGGACGCCATGCGGAAAACGGTCGGGTGTGCCGTTGTTCTGTCGGCGGTGATAACGGCGGTTATGACCGTTGTCACGGTTTTGCTTATGAGGCCGCTTTTAAATATAATGAACACGCCGGACAGCTTTTACAGCGAGGCATACGACTATATAATAGTAATCTCCGCAGGGCTTTTTGCCCAGGTGATGTATAATCTGCTGTCGTCCGTTCTGCGCGCGCTGGGGGACAGCCGCGCACCGCTCTGGTTTCTTATTATTTCCGCCCTGCTCAATATCGGACTGGACTTTTGGTTTATTGCCGGCATCGGCATGGGTACGGAGGGCGCCGCATATGCCACCGTGTTATCTCAGCTTGTGTCGTCGGTGCTGTGCTTTGTATATATTGTTAAAAAAGTGCCGGAGTTCTGCATCTGAAAAAATCGGATTTTCGTCCCGACAAAAGTATAATGCTCAATCAGCTGCGGCTGGGTTGTCCTATGGCGCTGCAATATTCCGTAACGGCGGTGGGCGCTATGATTTTGCAGTCGGCGCTCAATCCGCTCGGACATATTGCCGTTTCCGGTTATACCGCTGCCAATAAAATCGAGCAAATCGGCACGCAGGCATATGTTGCATGCGACACAACGATGGCGACCTACTGTGCGCAGAATACCGGCGCGGGTGAGCACTACCGCATCCGGCGCGGTTTTCGCAGCATTATGCTGCTGGCGTCGGTTTACACCGTTATCATCAGCCCGCTTTTCTTTTTCTTCGGAAAGCATCTGACGGTGCTGTTTGTCAGCGAGGATATTTCTCTTATTACGCCCTATGCCGATATGTATATTAAATTCATGACCGTATTTCTGCTTCCGCTTGCGGTTGTGAACATATTCCGCAACGGACTTCAGGGAATCGGACTTGCGCTTATGCCGTTTTTGGGCGGAGTGGCAGAGCTTTTGGCTCGCTGGGTGGTTGCCGCATTCGGCGCGGCACACAGCAGCTATAAAATAATTTGCCTTGCAAGCCCGCTCGCGTGGGTTGCGGCGGCTGTGCTGCTGCTTGCCGTTTACTTTGCGGTGGTGCGCCGGCCGCAGTATAAAAAGACGGATACTGCCGGCTGAGCCTGCATTGTGTCATAATAAATCGCGGCAGCGCCGGCAGATGATAATCACCTGTCGGCGCCGCTTTTTTAAAATTGCGCTTATGTGCGGACTTGACTTATAAATATTATAATTATATAATGTAGTTACATACTGAAAAAGAGGTATTGAAATGAAAAGAACAGTCTGCATTTTAACGGCTTTTATAATGTGCCTTTCCCTTTTAGGCGGCATGTCGTTTGCCGCAGGGGGTATTTCCGTCAAGGTTCAGCCCTCCGTCTTTCTGTGCGGGGATATATACAATATTGTCTGGTCCACGAATGTAAACGGCACGGGCTATGTCGACTATACATACAACGGCAAGGCTTACAGGGTGTATGATGAGGAAGCGGGCGTTGTCCGCACAGATGATTATATACATACGGTATCGGTGCCCGTGGAGCATCTTAATGCCGCGGGTGCATACAGCGTTACCTCCGTTGCGGTTTCCTCCCGCACTCCGTACAGCATAAATTACGGGGATTCATGCACGGAGACACGCGAATTTATTAGCTATCACGGTCAGGGAGGAAATAAATATATGGACTCTGTCCGACCTGCACCGTACGCCGACAAACAATATAATGAATTATGTCAACAAAGCGGTGTCGAATCTGAAGGGAGGCTCTCCCGACCTTATCATGCTGCTTGGCGATATCTGCAATGACATGCAGAACAAGGACTATGCGGAAATCGGTATTTTCGACACGGCAGCGCAGCTTTCGGGCGGTACCGTTCCCTGCGTGTATACGCGCGGAAACCATGAAACGCGCGGCGAAAGTTTTCGGGATATCTGCTTCAGTACCTGCCCTCGGATACGGGTGAATTTTTACTTTACATTTGAATACGGTCGATGTCGTCGGTTGTTTTTTAGGATTTCGGCGAGGATAAAATCGATACTCACCCCGAATATTCCGGACTTGTCGACTATAATAATTACCGCATTGAAGAAAACGACTGGCTGGGTACCGTTCAAAGCTACGGCGGAGAACCGACTTACCGCATTGCATTCTGTCACGGACCGAATATCATTAACCATTTCGGCTTCAACTGGCTAAGCAACCTGTCCGCCATGGGAACGGATCTGCTTGTCGGCGGGCACTATCACGGCATTGAAATGTGGGGGAGCCGGGCGGCAAAAACTCGGACAGCTGCACCGATTTTCCGATTATGCTGGACGGTTCGCATGTCAACAGTACAGGGTTTAACGCAAAGCCAGCTTCTGCTGAAGGACGGTAAGATAACCTGCTACGGAGTGTCCGATACTGGAGAGCAAAAAGCTGTCCTATGAGCTGACGGCAGGCGGAAATGTGAAAACCGAGAGCGCAAACCAGATAAGTAGCGCTTCTGCTTATGCGAATATAAGCGGCGCGGATACTATTGAAAATACATCTGTTCCCACAGCCTACGGAAAGTCTGTTAGCCGCGTGCTTAAGGGTGCGTCTGCCGACTTCGGATTTATTACAAAGCCCACCGTTTTTGATACCGGCGATACATATACGGTTGCATGGGCAACTACCGAGGGTAAAAACTCCATGGGCGAGGTACATCTTGTATATGAGGGCAGGGAGCGTAGGTTTACCGATTCGGAGGGCGGCACCCTGCGCTGCCTGTCCAATATGCATGCGGTGCGTATCCCGAAAAAATATCTTGAGAACAACTCCTATGAGGTTGTGTCCCAGCACATAATAAAGCACGGCGCATACTCAGCCCAGAAAGGGGCTCTTGTCACCTCGGGCTATCTTGAATTTTCCGGCTATAACGGACAGGATGAGGTTGAAATGCTCATGGTCAGCGACCTGAATTCCGACAGGACTCTTATCCCGAAAATCCGTGCGGCGGCGAGCGGGTATGACCTTTTGGTGCTGGGAGGGAACATACTGAAAGACGCCGCCGGTGACAGTGAGGTGATAAACGGCTTGCTGTATAATGCCGGTATGCTCACAGGCGGAAAAAAATCCCCGTTGTGTTCCTCAGGGGAGAAAATGAGACTTTGGGTGAATATGCGCCCTACCTCACACGAATTGTGCGCAACTCCACCCGCCAGTTTTACGAGGCGGTGCAATACGGCCCGGTTTCCATGCTGGTTCTTGATACCGCGGGACTGTATCCGGACGAAAGTCCTGCGTATAACGGGCTTGCAAGCTTTGAATCGGTTCGGGAAAAACAGCAGCAGTGGCTTGAAAACCAGTCCTACGGTAACGCGCAGTACAAGCTTGTACTCGCACATGCTCCTGTTATTCATAATCAGCTGGGATATAAATACAGCCGCACGCTCAATACGCTGGGCACCGACCTTGCGCTGTTTGCTCATGAGCAGACATCCGCCTTTTATGACGCGGGGTATCATAATCAGAATTTTGTCAGCGCCGTGAACGGCAGTTATTCCGTTGACGGAACGCTGGGTACTCTTGTCAGCTTCAGCGGCGGAGATATAACGCTTAAAACACTGGGAGAAAACGGTACGGTTAAGGCTCAGAAAACATTCGCAGCTTCTGATAATGACCTTGCGGCGTTTTCAGACGTACCGCAAAACCGCTGGTATTCAAGCGCAGTCAATTACGCGCAGACGCAGCTGCTTATGCGCGGCGTTACGGAGGACAGCTTTCAGCCGTCTGCCGAGCTTACCCGCGGTATGGCGGTGACGGTACTGGCACGTCTTGCGGACGTTGATACCGCCGCCTTTGAGGACAGCGCGACGGCGTTTTCGGACGTTGAGCAGAACCGTTACTATACGGGCGCCGTACAGTGGGCGGCACAGAATGAGATTACAAACGGTACTGATGTCGGACAGTTTTCGCCGGACGCACCTCTTACGCGCCAGATGCTTTGCGCCATGATATACCGTATGTATTCCGATGATTTTGAACTGTCTGAGAAAACCTGCGGGTTTGCTGATTTTGATGATGTCAGCGCGTATGCCAAGGACGCGGTTGCAGCGCTTGCCGCAAGTGGCGTAATAAACGGCATGGGCGATAATAGGTTCCAGCCGAAAACAGCCGTAACCCGCGCAATGCTTGCGCAAATTATATATAACGGTAAATTTTAAAGGGCAAAATCTGATTTGAGACTGATAGTAATTGCATCGGGCAGCAGTGCAAATGCTGCCGTAGTGGAAAATAACGGCGCCGCAGTTCTTGTGGACTGCGGCGTAACGCTGAGAACGCTGAAATGCGGGCTTGCAAATGCGGGACTTTCGCTTTCCGATTTGCGCGCTGTGTTTATAACTCACAGGCACTCAGACCATATAAAGGGTCTGCCGGTGCTTGCACGCGCGGCGGATATTCCGATTTACTCGGCGGTGGATATCGGGCTGTGCACTCACTTTGAGGACAGAATGACGCAGGGCGGCTTTGAGGTGCAGGCGTTTGAATGCTCGCATGACGTGCCGTGCGTGGGATATAAAATAAGCTGCGGAGAAAAATCAGTCTGTATCGCAACCGATTCGGGGACTGTGACGCAGTCTATGCTTCAGGCGCTTTACGGCTGTGAAACAGTCATGATTGAAAGCAACCATGATATTGATATGCTGAAAAACGGCTTTTATCCCGCGCGCCTCAAGGCGCGGATTATGTCCTCGCGCGGGCATCTGTCAAACAGCGACTGCGCAAAGCTTGTCAGCTATCTTGCCGGCGGCGGGCTGAGGAATGCAGTGCTTGCTCACCTGAGCGAAAATAACAATACTCCCCTGCTCGCGCGCGCCGAGACGCAGGGCGCCCTTTTCCCCCGTCTTGCACCGGACAGCGGCGTTAACGTCCGCCACGCCGACGCAGGACTTATAATTGAATTTTAAAGGAGAGCTGTCAATATGACCTCTTATGAAAAAATGCACAGCGGCGATATTTATTTCTGCAATGATGAGGAGCTGTCGCGCCGCCAGCTTGCGTGTCTTGAAAAGCTGTATGACTATAATGCCACCCGCCCGTCGCAGGGCAAGCTGAGGGCACAGCTTTTAAAGGATATGTTTGCCCAAATCGGAGACGGATGCTATATCGAACCGCCGCTTCATGCGAATTGGGCGGGTGCACACGTGCATTTCGGAAACAATGTATACGCCAATTTTAATTTGACGCTTGTGGATGACACTCATATCTATGTCGGCGACGGCACCATGTTCGGCCCAAATGTAGTTATTGCGACAGCAGGGCACCCGATTTTGCCGGAGCTGCGGGAGCGTGTCGGTCAGTTCAACATGCCCGTTCATATCGGCAAAAACTGCTGGCTGGGCGCCGGAGTTATTGTTTTACCGGGTGTGTCGGTGGGCGACAATACCGTTATAGGCGCCGGCAGCGTTGTCACAAAGGATATTCCCGCAAACGTAGTTGCGCTCGGCAGTCCGTGCCGCGTTCTGCGTGAAATCGGCGAGCATGACCGAGAATATTATTTTAAAGATAAAAGGATAGATTTTGATAAAATTTAGTAAAAGGGCGGGTTTTATCCCGCTCTTTGCTGTTTTTTGTCGGCGACAGGTGAATAATCTGTTATTTACAGGTCATTGTGCTGTCATTTTAACGCTGTATAATATGTTCAAAACAATAGGAGGAGACCTTTATGGAAATACTGAAAATCGAAAATCTGACTAAGATTTACGGCAGCGGCGAAAATGAAGTGCGCGCTTTGGACGATGTATCCTTTTCGGTGGAAAAGGGCGAGTTTTTTGGCTATAATCGGCCCGTCCGGCAGCGGAAAGTCCACGCTTTTGCATATGATAGGAGGCGTTGACCGCCCGACGTCGGGCAGAATACTTATGAACGGACAGGATGTTTACGCGCAAAACGAGGATCAGCTGGCAATTTTCAGGCGACGTCAGGTGGGGCTGATATACCAGTTTTATAATCTTATTCCGATTTTAAACGTCACTGAAAATATGACGCTTCCCGTGCTGATGGACGGGCGGCGGGTAAACAATGACTTTTTAAACGAGCTTATAGACACGCTTGACCTGCGCGGAAGAGAAAAACATCTTCCCAACCAGCTGTCGGGCGGACAGCAGCAGCGTGTTTCCATCGGCCGTGCGCGCTGATGAATATGCCGGCTGTCGTACTGGCAGACGAGCCGACGGGCAATCTTGACTCAAAAAACAGTCAGGAGATTTTGGAGCTTTTGAAGCTGTCCAATAAAAAATACAATCAGACGCTTATTGTCATTACTCATGACGAGAATATTGCGATTCAGGCAGACCGCGTTATTTCCATTGAGGACGGTAAAATCACGCGGGACAGCGCAGCACGGGGGTAAGGCATCGTGAATATTTTCAGGAAATATACGGTGCGCTCACTGCTGAAAAACAAAATGCGCACCTTTGTAACCATTGTCGGCATTGTGCTTTCCGTTGCAATGTTCACCGCCGTGACGGAGGCGGTGGCAAGCCTTCGCGGATATCTTATAGATGACGTTAAAAACAGCCTGGGAGGATTTTATGCAAGCACCGAGGAGATAGACGCCTTATCGCTTTCAGAGCTTAAAGATGCGCCCGGTGTTGAAAAGACGGTCACACTGGGCAGCGTCGGCTATGCGGATATCGGCTCGCAAAATCCATATAAGCCCTATCTCTTTGTGGCTGATATGTCGGCGGGCTTTTCGGAGCTTGTGGCGGTGAATTTGGAAAGCGGCCGTCTGCCCGAACGGGAGGACGAAATTGTCCTGCCTATTCATCTTTCGACAAACGGAAGTGTGGAGTACAGCATAGGAGATACGCTGACGCTTCGCATAGGCGAGCGTATGTCGGACGGCTTCAGGCTTAACCAGGATAATATGTATACGGACGGGGAGGAGCTTGCCGGGGAATATGAAAAAACCTACACGGTTGTGGGTTTCTATACGCGTTTTTCAACGGAAATCGAGCCTTATTCCGCGCCGGGATATACAGCGCTGACTGTCGGCGGGGAATGCAGCCGTTACAGCTTGTTTTTCACTCTTGACAATATCCGTGATACGTTTGATTTTATAAATTCCAATTCGGAATACGGTGATATTTCCGCCAACAGCGAGCTTTTGATGCTTTACGGCGTGAGCGGCTATGATAACATGCTGTCGGTGCTTATCGGCATGGCGGCGGTGCTCATAGGACTTATAATGTTCGGATCGGTTTCACTTATTTATAATTCCTTTTCTATTTCCGTCAGCGAGCGGACAAAGCAGTTTGGCATACTCAAGTCGATAGGCGCTACCAAAAAGCAGATACGCCGCACAGTATTCTATGAAGCGCTTTTTCTCTGTATCATCGCGGTTCCGCTGGGTATTATTGCCGGGTGTGCGGGGCTTGGAATTACGCTGTATCTGCTGCGCGGCGCGTTCAGCTCCGCAGATATGTTTTTCGATATCGGCGCGGGGCTGGCACCCAGGCTTATAATTTCGCCGACGGCACTTGCAGCCGCCGCGGTTATCGGCGTCGTAACGACGGTAATTTCGGCATATTTGCCAGCCCGCCGTGCAGTTAAGGTGCCGCCGATTGAGGCGGTGCGCCGCTCAAACGACATTACCGCAAAGCAGGTAAAGGTACGCGGAAACGGAATTATTTATAAGCTGTTCGGGTTTGAGGGCATGATTGCCGCAAAAAATTTTAGACGCAACAAAAAACAATACCGTACAGCAATACTGTCGTTGTTTATGAGCGTTGTTCTGTTTGTCTCCGCCTCCTCCTTCTGCCGGTATCTGACTGATGCTGCGGGCGATGTAGACAGAAGCGCCGGATATGATATATCCTATGTCATGAACGATGCGTACAATACCGACGCGGCTGACCGGATTTACAGTGCTCTTGCAAAGGCGGACGGCGTAACGGAATCAGTGCTGCTGAGCGCGGGCTCGCATCAGGCTGTGACGCCGTACGAGTTTTTGTCCGAAAGGGCTCGGCAGCTGCTGTTTGGTGACGCGGACGGCAGCTTGGAGCAGGAAACGGAGTGGGACTGGGTATATCCGCGCATTTATTATGTAAGTGACGCGCAGTATGAAAAACTGGCAAAAAGCAGCGGACTTTCAGTTGACATGTCAGACCCCGCAGCGCTTGTGTTTGATAATTTCAAGGCGTATATCAATGACGGCGGAAACAACATGAAGGTATATGAAATAGAGTACTTAAATCACAGTCGGATAACCGACAAGCTGGAGTTTTATTCGGTGCGCGAGCGGGAGGGCTACGGTTTTTTGAGGTTTGAAGACGGCTTTGCGCTCTACCTGCCGGAAGATGTGATGATGGATGATACGGAGTCCATTCGGGACGAGGATTATCTGCGCGTGAGCATTGACGAGGCGCTGGATTATAACCCTATGAAAATTGCGGGGTTTGTAAAAGAAAAACCGTTTTTTGTAAATGACGAGCTGGCGCTGATTTATCCGCGCAGTGCAATATCTGATGCGCAGGTGGAGCTGTACAGTGCGAACATGTACTTTCTGGCAAAGGATCATGTCAAGACCTTCAATGATATGACAAAAATCCTGTCTGACATGAACGCCGACAAGTCGGGGCTTTTCGATGTTGCGGCAGATGCGGAGAGAGCGCGGTCGCTCACGGTAATTGTAAATGTATTTGCATACGGTTTTATAATACTCATCTCACTTATAGCGCTGACAAATGTTTTCAACACCGTTTCGACAAACATATTTCTGCGCAGGCGGGAGCTGGCGATGTTTAAATCCATCGGCATGACGCGCGGCGGCTTTAACAAAATGATGAATTATGAGTGCATCATCTGCGGCGCGCGGGGACTTATGCTGGGGCTTCCCGTTTCGGTGCTTGTAACATTTCTGATATACGGTATTATGGGTCAGGGCTTTTCTTCTCGCTTTTATATCCCGTGGTACAGTATAGCTATTGCCGTGTTCAGCGTGTTTGCGGTCGTTTTTGTCGCGATGCTGTATTCAATGAGTAAGATACGCAGGGAAAACACGATAGACACACTTAAAAACGAGAATATATAGCTTCTTAATTCATTGCAAATTAAAACCGGACACTTTTGTGTCCGGTTTTATACTGTCTAAAATGCAAAATTGCACATGCTGCACCTGCCGCCGAGCTTTTTGAAAATCTCCGTAAATTCGGGATACCTTTCAAACAGTCCGTCAACATTTCGCACCACCGTATCACCCTTGGTATAGGTCGAAATCAGAATCAGAGCCATTGCCATGTGCGGATTGTTTTTTGCATTCAACACCGTGTACTCCAACGACCGCTGCGGCCAGATCCACAAATCGTTGCCGTTAAACTCGCACCGCGCGCCCAGCGCATGGAGGTTTTCGATTATAAGCTCCTGAAGCTCAGCCGCTGCGGCAAAGCCCGAAATGTGCGTTTTGCCCTTTGCAAACAGTGCCGGTATGGAGATTACAGGCGCTAATACCGGAAATTCCTCGATATTGACATGACAGCCCCGCAGGGTATCGGCACGCACGTTTACGCTGTCGCCGCCGCGTGTGATTTTTGCGCCGAAGCGGCGCAGTATGTCCAGTACCATTTTTCCGTTTTGCTCGCTGCCTGCGTTCAGGTTTGTACAGATAACGGACGAATCAAGCGCCGCGCGCGCAAAAAACATGCCGGCAAAGCTGTAATCGCCGCTGTATTTTCCTATCAGCGGCGCGCTGAACTCGCCGCGTATATCGCATTTTTTAACTTCTATATCCGACATTCCGTTTAAAACCGACCGTTAAATACCGACTGCATAAAGTCTGCGACCTGCTCTGAGGTTACACTTTCTTTTCCTGCAAGCTCGCTGTACCGCGCAAAAAGCGCCGCACTGTTCTGCGCGGTTTTTTGCTTGAATTCCTCACTCGGCTGCCATTTATAGCCCTTGTCCGCGCTGTATGCGTCATCTGCATTGTTTTTTTCGTTTATTTCTTCAATATAATCGCCCACGCGCAAGAGCAGATTTTTCGGCTCCGAAAAATCCGGAATGCGCGACAAAACCGCCGCTTTTGCCTTATCGTACTGACCGATATATTCTTCAAGACTGCCGCCCGACAGCGCCTCTTTCTCATTCTGTGCAATCGTGACCATGCCTGCTGCGTCAATCCGCGGATATGCCTCGGTATAAATCGGCAGCAGATAGATAAGCTCGTCTCCGTAAACCCAAGGCTGTGCGTCGATTATGTATGTTTCGCCTTTTTTCATGTTCATTCTTGATACAAACTCGTCTGTCGTGCCCAGGCAGTACAGCTTTGCCTGCCCCGACGGCGTGTAGCCGTCAAGGCTTTGGGTGATGTTGACTGTATACACAGTGTATTTTGTGAGGTCAATATTATATTTTGTAATAAGTGCGTCCTCGGTTGCGACCGACAGAATTTCGCCCACAAAGAGATTTTTCTGAAGCTCGACCGTGTTTTCCAGGCGGCTTGTAATCGCCGTATCTTCGCCTACTATTTTCTGCCCCTGTCCGCTGTCGGCGCAGCCGCTGCACAAAAGCACCGCCGCTGTGAGAATCAGACCTATCAGTCGTTTTACCATTATTGTTTTATATCCTCCTGTATATCCCAAATCTGATGCGACGGTGTGTTCTGACCGCGCCCGCTCGCGGGATTCCATACGTCGGACGAATTCTCGCCCTCCGGCGTGCCTTCGGAATTTTCGGGATTATCTGTCGTTTGTGAAGAATCGGACGTTTCGCCGCTGTCAGTGCCGTTCTCCGCGTCAGGCTTTGTGTCCGTCTCATTTGCCGGAGACTGAACCGTATCCGAGTCTGACGGGTTGTCCGTGCTTTCGGGCGTTTGGGACGGATTTTCCGTCCGCGTGCCCTCGCCCGTCTGTGTGCCGCTTTCATCATTGCTGCTGTCGGCGGGATTGCTCGTGCTCGGAGTGTCGCCGCCGCTTTCGGTGTCGGTCGGGGTTTGCGTTTCAGGCTCTATTTCCTCCGGCGTTACGCCGTCGTCGGTATCGGGCGCCGCGGGTTCTTCGGGAACCTCGGGAGTCTCCTGCGGGACGTCCTCGTAAACGCTTTCGGCATACAGCGCGACCGCCTGCTCGAAGAATACGTTCTGGCGCTCGTAAAAGCTCTGCAATTTAAAATACATATCGGAAATTTTTTCGCCGAACTTAAACTCGTTTTCACTCTCTATCTTGTTCTTCACCGCCTCCGCAATGCTGAACTTTGACGAGAGATCCAGCTCAACGCCCGTGTCGATAAGATTTTTGTAAAAAACGGGGGTGGAATATCCGTTTATAAGCATGGTGTCGTTAAGGCGCGCTATCTCCAGCCTGTCGCTGTAATCGGGCTTGATGTATGCGCGGATATAATGCGGCGCCCAGGAATCGTAAGGGTTTTCGGCGCGGATTGACATGCTGCTGATATCGAAAACGCACATGCCCTCGGGCATTTCCAGCTTGAAGGATGAGGTTGTGCCCAGCTCAAAATCGTCGGTGCCCAAAGTGTCTAACAGAAAGCTCTCGGTATACCCGCCGCTGGGCTTTTCGGAAAAGAAGGTGACGTCCAAAAACAGCCGCCCGTCGTAGTCCAGCGAGTCGGTTTCGGGGATATCCACGCCTTTTGTATAATAGGTAAGAATATTATTTTGGATTTGGATATTTACCGTTTCGATATCAAGATACAAAAATTTTCCGCCGTTAAGCCCCAGTGAATCGAGCGCGTCCGCCTTGAGCGTGTCGCTCATGAGCTCGGTCGCGCCTTTTTGCGCAAGGCTCAGATAATATGAGTATATCTGCTTTGTGCGGTTGTATTTATTGTTTTCACCGTGCACGATTTCCAGCGTTGACTGTTTGACGGTGTTTTCACCGTCGCCGAACACCGCAACGTCCTCCCAGCTCTCGCGCGCGAGCATCATCGGCTCGTTGCCGAGCAGAAAATAAACCCGCGCCCAGCGGCAGTGCCACTGGTCGTAATTGTTGTTGATGTCGGGCAGAACGGCAATCGTGTATTCGGTAATGTCAAACGGCGTATAGCCGAAAGGCAGAATGAGCGTGAACGTGTCGGTCATGCCGCTTTCGAAATTGTCGTAGTTTGAGTTTTGGAGCGCAAATTCGGTAGTATTTCCGTCGGAAAAGGCAAGGCGGATATTTACGCCGCCGCGGTCCAGCCCCACGCCGCGGGGGTTTATATAGTTTTCGTCGTCTGTTTTAAGCGTGACCTGTATGCGGTTGGACGAGCCGAGCGCGTAAAGTGAGCGCAGATACGGCACCGTGTCGTCAAACTCGGTCATGGTCAGGCGCGAGATAATGCGGCGGTTGCCGTCAAAAAACGGACAGACAAATTTTGTAAACAGCGCGGACATAACGCACAGCACCGCGATGCATGCCGCCGCGGCGCAGCCGGTGATAAACGGCACGCTTTTAATAAAGCTTTTAAATCGGGCGCTTTTGAAAAAGCGTTTTATTTTGCGCAAGGTGAATTTTATATTAACCGCCGCCCATTTTTTCAGGCGTTTTCTGTAACGGTAATCGTTGAATTTTTCGATTAATTTTTTCAAGGCGGGATTTCCTTTCAAAAAAACTGTACATAATAATTATATCACAGAATATCCGATTTTTAAATGTTTTTTTAAATTTAATAAATTTGCGTATAGTGCGCGCTTTTTTGTCAATAATAGTTACGAGCCCAAAGGAGAGATGAAAAATGATGGATAAGCTGGCGCTTACACTCGTGACTATCGGCGCTATCAACTGGGGCAGCGTCGGACTGTTTAAGTTTGACATAGTGGGATTTATTTTCGGCGGTACCGATTCGCTTGTCAGCCGTATAATTTTCACGCTCGTTGGTCTTGCAGGTCTGTGGACAATCTCAGTGCTTTTCAAAAAGATTGTACCCGCGGACTCTGTTGTAACCGAGAATCACGAATAAAAATCACGGCGGTGTATACCGCCGTGATTTTTATATTTTTCTCTTTTTTCTGATAATCAAAATTACAATGCCTGCCGCGATGAGAAGCAAGACAGCCCCGCCGATGTAAAAGGGCGTATAGTTATAAACTATTCTGTATGCGCCGCCGTTTAATTTAGGGTCTTTTTCCCACGGCATAAGATGTACGATTTGAACGGGATAGTCCTTGGCGTAAATTTTAAGCGCTTCCCTTGCGGTATAGATTTTCCCGTTTTCAAGGTCTGTGAAATCGGGGCGAGAGGTGTACGGAATGAGATACTCCGTGCCGCCTGCCAAGACGTATACAAAATCAAATTTGTCCGCCGTGACATATTTAATCTGCTCTATGTCCGTTATGTTTTTTTCTTTATTTAATTTTTCGGTAATTCCCTTTAGTGAGAAATCCAAATCGAGCTTGTTTCCGTCGTCGTCGGTGTAAACAGGACTGTTTCCCGAACTGCCAAACTCCCAGCCGTCACCGTTGCTTCCGAATGAAATGTAAATATTTTCCTTATATAGAGGTATTATCCAGCTGTAATTGCTGTCAATCAGAGATGCAAAGCTGCCGTTTTTCTTGTAGTCATCGGCAATATAGCTTGTGTTCAGCCTGTATTTTTTATAGGCATTGTCCGTTTTTATGCTGCTTATAATTTCGTTTTTGTCAACGGAGGGGTTAAGGCTTAGCATCATGCTTGAGAAAAACTCACTGTTGGAGTCAATAAGCTGCTGAATTCGGCGCAGCTCTTCCCTGCTGTTTTCTTCTTCTCTTTTTATAAGGTCTTGCGCGCTTTCGGCAGAGCAGACACAGCACAGAATCGAAATTAGTGCAATTATTAATAGCATTACGGCAGATTTTTTCATAATTTGACCTACGCCCTTTTTGTTTTATATTAGCATATTTATTTGCGGGTTGTCAAGCCGTAGGCGGTCAGACCTACGCCCTTTTGTTTTTATATTAGAAAATAATTAAAAAGTAAAACACGGCGGTATACCGCCGTGTTTTTAAAGTAAGAAAACAAATGCGCTTTATTACATTTATTTCCATATAATATTATAAATGGAAATAAATGTAATAAATATTAAATATTTAGTGTTCACCAATAAATACTGAAATTATTTTAAAGTTCAATTATAATAACATTGATGCAGGAAATCACATCTTCTTTTTACGTGTTATCTTGTCGATAAAATCAGCACCGTTTATAAGATCAGCGGGGTCAACCTCCAAAGCTCTGGCAATATCAAAAAATATGTCTAAATTAAAAGATTTTGCAATTCCTGGCGCTTCAATTACGCTGATGAGTGCGCGACTAACATTTGCTTTTTCGGCAAATTCAGCTTGTGACAAGCCCCTTATTCTTCTAAGCGTTGAAATTGTAGCGCTTAATTGTATAAGCTGATCCCGGCTTTCCGGCGACATCGTTCTATTTCCCATAAGTAAATTCACCTCAAAATAATTATATATTATATTTATGTAAAATTCAGCATATTATTCGTAAGATATTGACAACAATCGTAAGCAAATATATAATATAAATGATTTAACTATTATTTCTCAGAGGCATCTATTAATTCTGCTGCACGTATATTCAATGCATCTGCAATATCATATAAAACCTCTAAATCAAAGTCGCAAGCACTTCCTGGTGCTTCAATTACACTAAGATAAGAACGGCTAATGTCGGCGAGCTCGGCTAATTTATCCTGAGATAATCCTTGCTCCTTTCTAAGTTTGGCAATGGTTATACCTAACTGAACAAATCGATCACGATTCTTAAATTTGACTTCTTTTCCCATAATAGTATCTCCTTTGCTTCTTTAATATTATTATAAAAGATCTTTATATATATTTCAGCATTTATATAAAAGCAATTAATAGGTATTTATAAGCTATTGTGTTTCGGATTAACAAGGGAATAATATGAATAATAATCTGTCTTTGGAAAATATAGAAATAACTGTTTTAAATGATACAAGGTGCTCCATTGAGCAAATCTGCAAATTAACAGGTATGACATCAGGGGAACTGATTGATCGTCTTGTACTGAAGTGGGAGCCACGAGACCCTATGTGCGCGGCGCAATTAATCTTAGACAGTATTGTGATATACACAAGAAAAATGAATGATGAACAGTTTGATAAAACAATAGCGGTTGTATTCAATGTGCTTAAAGAATGTTTGAAAAAAGATGGCTTAAAGTCTTTGCGCGGTATATTTGAACAATTTGAGACCGCGCTTGGCGCAAAAAATATTTCAGCAGATGATTATGATATTTTAAAAAAAGTATTTCAAAAGTGAGCGCTGTGCGCTGCTGCCGTTTCCGCGGGATGTTCCTTTTTTTGATAATTTTTCGTTGTTATTCCGCGGGAATTTGTGCAGTGCATTTACATATATTTCCATTTAGCTCTAAACATGCTGCTACATAAAACCAAAGCGCCAAGCGTTAACGCTTGGCGCTTTGGTACATTATATCTTAATAATATCAAACATGCTGTCCATAACCGTCATCATCGGCTTATAGAACGACATCACCGTCCAGATTGAATAGCCTGCAAGATTATAATTGCGCAAAAGCTGCATTTTCGCCGCGACCGAGCGTGCGTCCTCAAACCAGACGACGTGCTGACGTCCGTTTGAGTCATAGTAGTTATAATAGGGCGTCTGCGCGGTCTCATCGTACATTATTTCCGCGCCCACCTCGCGCGCCAGCTCTATCGCCCTGTTGTTGGAAATCGCCTGTGCGGCGTTGCCCTTGATAAACGGCAAAGTCCAGTCATAGGCGTAATTGGGTATTCCCATCAGCAGCTTTTCGGGCGGAATTTGGCTTACGGCGTACCGCACAACCTCCTCCACCTTGTTAAGCGGCGCGACCGCCATGGGCGGGCCGTAGGTATAGCCCCATTCATAGGTCATTATCAGCACATAATCCGCCGCCGCGCCCAAAGCTGCATAGTCGTGCGCCTCGTACAGCAGTCCCGGCTGATCTGAACTGGTTTTCGGCGCCAGCGCCACCATAACCTTATAGCCCAGCGGCTGGGCAAGCGAGTGCAGAAGCTCGATAAACTTGACATACTGCTGTTTAAATCTCGGTGGTATGTACTCAAAGTCAACGTCTACGCCGAAATAGTTGTGCGTCTGCAATTTTGCAATAATATTGTTTGCCAGCGCCATTGTCGCCTCCTCACTGCCCAAAATCGCCGCCGCATTCTCCGAGCTGAACCGCCCGTCCTCGGTAAGCGTTGTAACAAGCAGTACGGGAGCTACGTTGTTATTTTCCGCGATGGTTATGAGCTCGCTGTCGTCCAGGTCGACAAGCGTGCCGTTGGGACGTATTCCGTACGAAAACGGAGTCAGCGTTGACAGAAACGGCAGCGTCGGAAACAGCGCCGCTTTGTCAATATGCGGATAAGCATAGCCGTTTGCCAGAACTCTGCCCAGCTTTTCGGCGGGAGACGGCACAATAATCGCCTGACCGACTATCAGCGTGGGCTGCACCGTCGGACCGTTTGCCGCCAAGAGCTGCTCTATCGTCACCCCGTACATTTTTCCGATAGAGTATAGAGAATCGCCCTTTTGTGTCACATGGATTATCATTTAAAGCACCTCGTAAAATTGATGTGTACTCTATAACATATGTTGTTCAAAAAAATAAAATGCAACATATAATATACGGAGGTGATTAATATTTATAAAATTTTTATTGACCAGGGTCATAACCCGCAGGGCTTCAACGCAGGCGCCGAGGGTCATGGACTGAGAGAACAGGACGTTACGTATCAGGTCGGGGTCTATCTCTCCGAGCTTTTACAGGAAAACGGAAACTTTGAGACAATGCTCTCCCGCCCGACGCCCGAAACGGTGCTGGGTACCTCCAACGCGACCAGCCTTCAGGCGCGCGTAAACATGGCAAATAACTGGGGTGCCGACTATTTTATCAGCATCCACTGCAACGCCTCCGAAAACCCGCAGGCAAACGGTACAGAGGTGTATGTTTACAGCCGCAGCTCCCCCGCCTTCGGCATGGCTGAGGATATCCAGCAGCAGATTGTGTCGAGACTGGGCACCAAGGATTTGGGCGTTAAGGAAAATACCTCCCTTTACGTGCTCCGCCGCACGTCCATGCCCGCAATGCTCGTTGAACTGGCATTTATAACCAACGAGAGCGACGCGCAGCTTTTGCGCTATGACCAGTATCAGTTTGCATATGCCATTTATCAGGGAATTTTGCAGTATCTGGGACTGTGACAAACAGGCAAAAGCGCAAATTTAACCCCTTTAAAACGTATTAGGACAATTTTCTGCGGCGTTATTTAATTTCCTTTTTTTTACTGGAAAAATTTAGGTAAATTTTGTCTTTCATTCGACATTTATCGTCGTTTTTTCAGTTTATATATTGCTATAATTATCGCATAACAACGACAGGAGAAAAAAGATGAACACAAAACTTAAAGCCATAGTAGTACAGCCTAATATGGAAAACATGAGAACCGTGTGTGAATTTTTAAAATCACACGGCTATGAGATAAGCGCAACAACACCGTCAGGCAGCGAAGCGGCTGCGCTTATTGTCAAAAACGAGCCTCAGGTAATAATATCCGACGCATATCTGCTTGATGTGGACGTGTGCGGTATGCTGGATATTTTGGAGCAGCGCGGTTTTTCGGGAAAGTCGGTTTTTGTAGTGGCAACAGGTATTAACAGCGCCTGTATAATCGAAAACGTTCTTAACCGCGGCGTCGACCTGTTTACGCTTATTCCGTTTAACAGCGAATATGCCGACAGAAAAATCCGCGATATTTACGCTAAAAAACAGCAGTCCGCATTGGCTGGACGTTCCTCATGCGGCGCGCAGATGGACGAATTCGAGCTTTTGAACTACGTTTCAAGGCTTATGCACGAGGTCGGCGTGCCCGCATCAATCCGCGGCTACGACTATATACGCGAGTCCATTATGATGGCGCTGGACGACCGCAATATTTTAAAGTCCATAACAAAGGAGCTGTACCCCAGCATTGCCAAAAGCAACGACACGACCTCCTCCAGGGTGGAGCGCGCGATAAGGCACGCGGTTGAGGTCGCATGGCAGCGCGGCGATGTTGAGGTTTTAAACAATATTTTCGGATATACGGTTAAAAGCACAAAGGGCAAACCGACCAACGGCGAGTTTATTTCCATGCTGACGGAGCGTGTTCGTCTTGATCTGAAAATTTCCTGATATCAGTAAAAACGCCGTGTTTTTCACGGCGGCAGGGGTCAAAAAATATTAACAGGGACGGTTTTAACCGTCCCTGTTTAATTTTGTGCTTCCGATTACAGCTTTGCAAAAAAGCTCTCGATTTCGCTTCTTTCGGCGTGGATGCTGCCCTGTATCATCTTTTTTCGCTTCCGCCGCACCGCGCCGAAAGCTTCTCCCGCATTGCCTTTGCAAGCTCTCGCATATCGCAGCTGTCCGCGCCCGCCGCCGCAAAGCTGTATCCGTCCCCGTCATTGCCCGACAGTACGGCGCATATTTTACCGTATTTTCCGTCAAGGGCGTTGACGGTCAGGCGCAGCGCACCCGTATCGGTGTTGTCTTCAAACAGAATTATATTTTTGTCTGTTTTCTCAACGGCGGCGCATCTCAGAAGTGTCAGCTGCCGCTTCAGCTCGCTTACATTCTGCTTTAACAGCTGTGTGTCCGCCGTGAATTTTTTGAAAAACTGCGCCGCGTTTGTCGGCTTGCAGGACAGCTCTGCGGCAATCAGCTCGAGATTTTTCTGCTTTACCGCGTAGTCGCGCAGGGCGCGCATGCCGCACAGCATATGTATGCGTATACCGCCCTTGTACGCCATGCTGTCGGTAAACTTGATAAGCCCGATTTCTCCCGTTCTTGCGACATGCGGCGCACAGCATGCGCAGCGGTCGACGCCCTCTATTTCTACAATGCGTATATCTCCGTCGATTTCCTTTTTGGAGCGGTAGTCAAGCGTTTCAAGCTCGCCTGCCGACGGGTAAAACCCGCGCACGGGCAGGTTTTGCTGCACGGCGCTGTTTGCAAGCGTTTCTACTTCATCAAGCTGCGCTTTTGTGAGCGGACCGTCAAAGTCAAATGTCGTGTCGTCGCTTCCCAGATGAAAGCCGACGTTTTCATAGCCGTAAAGCCTGTGCACAATCCCGCAGACGATGTGCTCGCCCGTGTGCTGCTGCATTCTGTCAAGCCGTGAGCTGCCGTCTATCATACAGTGTACCTGTCCCGACACGCTGCCGTCCGTCAAATGCACAATCTGCCCGCCGCGCAGAGATACATGTTTTACGCGGACATCGCCTATCGTGCCGCTGTCGCAGTCCTGCCCGCCCTCCTCGGGGAAAAACGCGGTTCTGTCCAATACGGTTTCAAAGCCGTGCTCCGTTTCGGTGCAGTCCAGCACGCGGGCTTCAAACTCAAAAATATATGCGTTTTTATCGTAAAGCTTTTCCGTCATTTTGTAATCTTGTCTCTGAAATGCTCGCCTATTGAGCGGATCGTGTTCAAAAACGGCAGGATAAGCGGTTCTTCTGTATTTTTCAGGCTTACCTGCATGAAGGTCTCGAAATTGAGGTCGCCGTCATAGCCGATAAAGCGGAGCGCGTCACAGAATTCGTTCCAGTCGATATTTCCGGTGTACGGCATAAGGTGCGCGTCCCTGTCCATGGAATTGTCGTGTATATGCAGAGCCTTGATGCGCCGTCCCAGTATCTCGATATACGGGCGCTGGCGCATATTCAGCAGATTGAGATGCCCCGTGTCAAGACAAAGCCCGAAGCACTCTTTCCCCGCAAGCCCGTTTAAGCTGTCGATGTATTTTACGGCTTCATGCGGGTCGGAGCAGGTGCCGGCATACACATATCTGCCCTTGAAGGAGGTAAACAGGTTTTCCAGCAAAATCATGACCCCCGTCTCCTTGGCGGCGGGAATGAGCGAACTGTACATGTGCATGTTGAGCTCAAAAAACTGTTTGTCTGTCATTGTATTGTCGTTGTAAGGGCGGGAAATACCGTGGATTACAAGTCTCGGACAGCCCGCGTACTGACAGAGCTTCAGGGTGTTTTTATAGACTTCTATGCAGAAATCTGTAAATTCCGGTCTGCCCTTTGCGTATGCGGGAAACGCCGCATGCGCCTGGGTCGGGTGCAGACCGAATTTTTTCATTGCCGCAAGCTGCGGCTCAAACTCTGCTATGATTTTGTCCATAGGTTCGTGAAAAATTGTTTTTTCGGGGATAATCCCCGCCTTTACCTGTTTCCTGTCCCAGACATGGTCAAGACACCAGTCAACGGCGGTAAAACCTGCCGCTGCTATCATTTCAAAGCTTCGCTCTGTTCCAACGTCGTCTGTGAGGTTTGCGTTTTGTACTGAAAGCTCCATTTCTGCTCTCCTTTATTGTTTTTTATAATTATAAAACAAACGGATATTTATATCAAGAAAAATTTATATTGACAAACAGAGTTAAATTGTATAATATGTAAGAAATTGATAGAGGTGCGGAAATTATGAGTACGCCGGGATTACATGGGAAAGCATACCGGCGGAAAGGAATAACGCCGAAGCCGCAGTTTTGTCCCTTTTCCGGTCAGGTGCGGCTGGCGCAGGTCAGAATATGTCCTGTGCTGTCACGCAAGTGGAGAGCTATCGTGTCTGTCATTCGGTTCGCGGCAGCTTTTGGGCTGTGCGCGGGCTTTTTATTTTTCGGCGCCGCTGTCAAAAACTAAAATAGGAGAAGGGAAAATGAAAAACAAAAGGATATTTTTGTTTGTTGCCGTCATACTCTGCGTGACGATGCTGTTTTCCACCGCTTTTGCAGACGGCGAAACAGCGCCCGATGCGCCCGATTTATCGGTGTCGTCGGATATAGGCGGTGACGCCGCGCCGGCAGACGGCGCCGATGCAGCTTCAGATGAAGCTGCGCCTGACGCTTTAAGTTCGGATGATGGCGCGTCCGACACCGCCGAAGGCGAAGAGGAGGAGTATCAAAGTCCGTTTTATTCAACAATTTGGGCACTGCTTCCTCCGCTTATCGCAATAGCGCTTGCACTTATCACAAAAGAGGTTTATTCCTCGCTCTTTATCGGTATCCTTGTGGGCGGTCTTTTGTGGTCGGGCTTCAGCTTTGAGGGCACCATGACCCATGTGCTGTCCGACGGGTTTGTCGGCTCGCTGGCGGACAGCTACAACGTCGGTATTCTGCTGTTTCTTGTAATACTCGGCGCGCTGGTTGTCATGATGAACAAGGCGGGCGGCTCTGCGGCGTTCGGCCGCTGGGCGGCGGAGCATATAAAATCGAGAACAGGCGCGCAGATTGCGACAATAATTCTCGGTATACTTATCTTTATTGACGATTATTTCAACTGCCTGACAGTCGGCTCGGTAATGCGCCCTGTCACCGACAAGCAGAATGTGTCGCGCGCCAAGCTGTCCTATCTTATTGACGCGACTGCGGCGCCCGTTTGCATCATCGCACCCGTTTCGTCCTGGGCGGCGGCGGTCGCAGGCTTTGCCGAGGGCTCGGGTATGAACGGCTTCGAGTTGTTTGTGCGTGCCATTCCGTACAACCTCTATGCACTTCTGACAATCGGCATGATGTTTGCCATCACTCTGATGAAGTTTGATTTCGGTCCGATGAAAAGGCATGAGGAGAATGCCAAAAAAGGCGATATTTTTTCCAACGAAAAGCTCAAAGAGGTCGCCGACAGTATGGAGGGCAACCCGCGCGGCAGAGTGTACGACCTTGTTCTGCCGATTGCCGTGCTGATAGTCTTGTGCGTACTCGGTATGATTTATTCCGGAAATTTCTTTACCCCCGGCAAGGAGGGCTATCACAACTTTGTAACTGCATTTTCCGGCAGTGACGCGTCGGTAGGTCTGGTTATCGGCTCGTTCGGCGCGCTGATTTTTCACCGTTATATATCTTATTTGCAGACGTGTGCTGTCGTTTAAGAGCTGTATGGAGTCAATTCCCGAGGGCTTTAAGTCAATGGTACCTGCCATCATGATTCTGACCTGCGCATGGACGCTTAAAACGATGACCGACAGTCTGGGCGCCGCTGACTATATTCATGATATTGTTCAGGGCTCGGCGCGTGCGCTTCAGAGCTTTTTGCCTGCTATCATCTTCCTTATTGCGGTAGGACTTTCTTTTGCGACAGGTACGTCCTGGGGCACTTTCGGCATACTTATTCCGATAGTTATAGATGTGTTCGGCTTTAACAGCGGCGAGATTACCATTATTGCCATCTCCGCGTGTATGGCGGGCGCTGTCTGCGGCGACCACTGCTCGCCCATCTCCGACACTACCATTATGGCGTCGGCGGGCGCCCAGTGTAACCATCTTGTGCACGTTTCGACGCAGCTGCCCTACGCGCTGTTTGTTGCGGGTATATCTTTTGTCGGCTATATTGTCGCGGGCTTTGTAAGAAATGTATACATCTCGCTTATCGTATCTTTCGCATTGCTTGCACTGGCGCTTTTCCTTGCATATGTCATTTCCGGCCGCAGCAAATCAAAAGCCTGAAAACAAGTCAAACAGAGCGGTACTTGACCGCTCTGTTTTTTTTGTGTTAGAATATTTAACTGTAAAAAAATATTTTCGGAGGATAGATTTTATGTCGGGACATTCCAAATGGCATAATATACAGGCAAAAAAGGGCAAGACAGACGCACAGCGCGCAAAGATTTTCACAAAAATGGCGCGTGAAATCATGGTTGTTGTCAGAGAGGGCGGCGCAAATCCCGCGTCCAACTCGCGCCTTGCCGACGTTATTGCAAAGGCAAAGGCGGCAAACGTGCCCAACGACAATATTGAGCGCGCGATTAAAAAGGCGGACGGCAGCGGCGACGGCAAGAACTATGAGCATAACATTTACGAGGGTTACGGACCGGGCGGCGTTGCGGTCGTTGTCGAGTGTCTGACGGACAACAAAAACCGCACTGCGGGCGACCTGCGCCACTATTTTGACAAGTTCGGCGGAAATTTGGGCACGTCGGGCAGCGTTCTGTGGCAGTTTAAGCAGTGCGGCGTTATCGTTATAGATAAGAAAAACGCCGACGAGGACACCTTGATGATGGCAGCGCTTGACGCGGGCGCGGACGATTTCAATTCAGAGGACGATATGTATGAAATCATAACCTCTCCCGAGAATTTCTCGGCAGTGCGCTCGGCGCTTGAGGACGGCGGCTATGCCTTTGAGACGGCGGAGATTACGCGCGTTGCGGAAAACTACGTCTCGCTTACAGATGAAAATGACATTAAGTTTATGAATCTTCTGCTTGACGCGCTGGACGACAACGACGACGTGCAGAACGTCGCGCACAACTGGGACGAGTAATGAACGTCTACGATTTTGACGAAACGATATACGACGGCGACAGCACGGTGGATTTTTATAAATACTGTCTGCGCCGCCGCCCGTATATCATTTTTCGGTTCCCGTTCTGGACCGCGCTGCGCTTTGTGCTTGACAGCAGAAAAAAGCTGCAGTTCAAGGAACGCTTTTACAGGTTTCTTCGCGCGTTCGACGATATTGACAGCGAGGTTTTGCGCTTTTGGGACGGGCACGAAAAAAATATAAAGCGGTGGTATCTTGAAAATCACCGTCCGGACGACGTTGTGATTTCCGCATCGCCCGAATTTCTGTTAAGACCTGTCTGCAAAAGACTGAAAATTCCGGTGCTTATGGCGTCGGTTGTCGACAAAAAAACCGGGCTTTACAGCGGAGAGAACTGCTGGGGCAAGGAGAAGGTGCGCCGCTTTTACGAGCGGTTTGAGAACGGTAAAATCGACAGCTTCTATTCTGATTCTTATTCCGACGCACCGCTTGCCGAAATTGCGGAAAAGGCGTTTATAGTCAGTGGTGAAAAAATCACACCATGGGATAAAACCGAATCATAAAAAACCACCCCCGCGATGCGGGGGCTTTTAGTGTGATGAGTAAGTATGAAATCAAAAACAGGATTTAAAAAGGGAATATTTGACGGACTGCCGATTTGCATCGGTTATTTTTCCGTATCCTTTGCGTTCGGTGTGTTTGCTGTCGCGCAGGGGCTGGGTGTTTTGGAGGCGGCGCTTATTTCGCTTACAAATCTTACGTCTGCGGGTCAGCTTGCGGGGGTGCCGATAATTTGCAGCGGCGGCGGACCGGTCGAGCTGGCACTGTCTCAGCTTGTTATCAATTCACGCTATGTTTTCATGTCCGCATCCCTGTCCCAGCGGCTGGATGAAAGCGTGACTCTGCCGCAGAGATTTATTATTGCCTTCGGCAATACCGACGAAATATTCGCGGTCGCCATGTCAAATGAAACAAGCCTTAAAAGCACTTACATGTACGGGCTGATTCTCACCCCGGTAATCGGCTGGACGCTCGGAACTTTGGCGGGCGCCGTTGCGGGCAATGTCCTGCCGCAGATCTTTGTTTCGGCGCTGGGCGTTGCCATTTACGGTATGCTGACGGCGGTTGTTGTGCCTCAGGTGAAAAAGAGCCGCGGTGCGGCGCTTTGTGCGGCTTTTGCGGTTGTGCTCGGCTGCTGTTTTGAATATATCCCGCCGCTGAAGCGGGTGCCCGGCGGTTTTTCAGTCATCATCAGCGCCGTCGCTGCCGCCGCGCTGCTTGCAGTGCTGATGCCCGTTTCCGGGGAGGAGGGCTCCGATGCTCAGAGCTGATTTTTTGCCCTATCTTTTGATTATGGCGGGCGTTACTTATCTTCTGCGCATGGTGCCGCTTGTTTTTCTGCGCAGTAAGATAAAAAACAGGTTTGTAATATCCTTTCTGCACTATATCCCCGTTGCAGTGCTCAGCGTTATGGTCGTGCCCGCTGTCTTTTATGCGTCCGGCAGCCTCTTGTCGGCGGTTATCGGCTTTGCAGTCGCTGTTGTTTTTTCCTATTTTGAAAAAAGCTTGGTTCAGGTTGCATGCCTGTCCTGCGCCGCGGTTTTTGTGACCGAGCTTTTAATAAATTTATAGCGTGTACTTTTTGTCAAACTGCTCGAATATTCTGTTAAACTGTTCGTTTTCATGCTTTACGCCGTGCAGGTATCTGTGCGTTTCAAAGCTGCCGTGCGCAAGCTCTATGACAGCTGCCGAGATGTTGGAGCAGTGATCGGATATCCGCTCAAGGTCACTCAGCAGATTGGCAAAGGTCAGCCCTTGCTCAATGGTGCACGCTCCGCTTTGCAGGCGTTTTACATGGTTCTTGTGCATTTTCGCCGTAAGCTTGTCAATGACCTGCTCGAGCGGCTCGGTGTTTACGGCAAGCAGAGGGTCGTTGTTTAAAAACGCGTCCGAAGTTATCTGAGTTATCTCCTTTACTGCGGCGCTTAGTACGGAAAGCTCCCGCATAGCGTCGTCCGAGTATCCCTTTGTTTTTTCCAGAAGCTCACCGGTATCAAGGCTTATATGCAGCGCATGGTCGCACATGCGTTCAAGGTCGCTTACCGTGTACAGCATACGGGACACGCGCGCGCTGTCCTCATCTGAGAGCGATTTCTCGGCGATTCGTACAAGGCTTGTAAGCAGCATGTCCTCGTACATGTCGGAGCGCTTTTCGTTATCCGCCACGGTATCGGATACCTTTTTATCGTATTTTGATATCTGATTGAGAGATAATAATACGGTGTCCCGTGAAAGCCGCACCATCTCCCGCGTCTTTGACATACATTCGCTGACGGCAACCGACGGGGACATAAACAGTCGCTCGTCCAGAGCTGAAATTCCGTCTTTTTCCGGCGCGCCGTCCTTAACAATCCTGCATATGAGTTTTTCCAGCTTTGCTGTAAACGGTAAAATCAGCAGCGTTGACAGAACATTAAACGCCGTGTGCGCCGCGGCTATGCCGACAGGGCTTATTGCCGATGAGAAAAACGGACCGCCTGCGGTTATGCGCAGTATTTCAAACAGAGTGAAGAACACCGCCGTTCCGATTACGTTTACCGATGTGTGCGCCGCGGCTACCCGCTTTGCATTTTTGCTGCCGCCGATGCAGGATATCAGCGCTGTGATGCAGGTTCCGATGTTCTGACCCATGATGATCGGCAGTGCGGTTGACCAAGTCACGGCGCCCGTCAGTGCAAACGCCTGCAAAATACCCACCGATGCCGAGGACGACTGAATCAGCGCCGTGATAACGATACCTGCAATCAGGCTTAAAAACGGATTTTCAAACTTTACCATGAGCGAGGCAAATTCCGGCGTGTCCGCAAGCGGGCTTACGGCGCTTGTCATAAACTTCATTCCGTAAATGAGTACCGCAAACCCGATAAGTACCCGTCCTGCGTCCCTTTGCCTGCTCTTTTTGGCGGACATTATTAAAATCACGCCCAAGAGCGCCAGAAACGGCGTAAAATTTTCCGGCTTGAGCATAGATACGAATATATTTTTGCTCTCAATTCCCGCAAGGCTTAAAATCCATGCGGTGACGGTTGTACCTATATTTGCGCCGAAAATAATGTACAGAGTTCCCGCAAATTCCATTATTCCGGAATTTACAAGCCCCACAAGCATAACGGACGTTGCGGACGACGACTGTATAACCATTGTTATCACCATGCCCAGAAACAGACTGAGCGCAGGCTTTTTCTGCGCATGCTTGAGCACGCGCTCCAGCCTGCCGCCGGCGGATTTTTCGAGATTTTCAGATAATGTCAGCATGCCGAACAGGAAAAATGCAATGCCGCAGATAAATTGTATAATGCTGTAAATGCTCATTTTTCACCTCCGAAAATTGGTTTTGTTTCATAAGTTAGTATCGACTGTTGCCCGATAAATATTTGTAAAAATTAAGAAAGCCGCACGAAAAAAATCCGCGCGGCTTTTGTGTGGAAAGTTATATTAGAAAAAATATTGCTGTATTGCTTTGTCTGCAGTTTTGTCCGCAGGTCTCCCCACGGGTTTGTATCCAGACTTACGACGGCAATGCCTGCCGCCGGGAGGGCTCCCGCCGAAAAACTCGATAATCCCTCCGCCTCGTTAACCAAGCTTAAAATTTTGGTCTGGCGCTTTTAAAATTCCCTTTAAAACAACTGCCCACCTTTCTGCTGACAGTATATCATAAAGGCGGGCAGTTGTCAATTTGCACCAATCATTTTCGTGCACTGAATATAATAATTTGACGGTTTTCGGCAGCTTTTTCGGTAAATCTGCGTGCATTTTCAAGCCGTTTGTCATCAAAGGACCAAAACGGATCGTCCATAATAAGCGGTAGATTCCGCTTACCCGAAATAAGGTCGCTGACCGCCGTGCGCATGGCAAAATAAACTGCGTCCGCCGTGCCGCGCGAGAAATATCCCAGCTCGTACATGGCGCCGCCCGATTTTACCCGCAGGTTGAACTCGCGGTCAAGCATTACACTCTCGTACTTTCCGTCCGTTATTTCAGACAGCGGTATTCCTGCGCACTCTGTAAGAATAGGCGAGTACATATCGCGTATGTACCTGTACGCCTCGTCCAGCGCGTCTCTTGCCGTACTCAGCACGCGGTCGTTATACATCGCGCTTTCAAGCTCTGCCGACAGCTCCTTTTCTTTTTGCTCAGCCTCAATTAAACCGAGATTTAGCTCGGCGTACCTTTTCCCCTGTGCCGACAGCTCCTTTAGCTTTTCAAGCGTGCGGCTTTTTTTCTCTGCAATTTGCAGCAGTTCATTGTTTACCTGCTCTTCGCTTATGCTGTCGGGCGTACCTGGCAAGGACAGCGCTTCAAGCTCGCTTTTGCTTTTGCCTGCCAGCAGCTCCCGCTTTTGGCTTTGCAGTGTTTCAATACTTTGGCGCACGGCTTCGCTTTCCGCCTGCATTTTTGTGCGCCGATGAAGATCTTCGGCGTCGGATATATTATATTTTTCCGATATTTGAGCGCACTTTTCTGTACATTCCCGAAGACGGTTCTGAACGCTTTTCAGCTCGACTTGGGCATTTAGGTATTCGGCGCGGCACTGCGCAAATTCGTCCTTTGAGGAGTTGTATTTTTTCAGTGCTGAGCACAGCTCCTTATGCGTCATGCCCAGCTGCGGCGGAATTTGTACCTTGGTTTTGAATACGACTGCGCAGATAACTGCCGCCGCACCTGCGGCAGTCAGCAGTGCACCGGGCATGATAAGACCGTAAATCATAACGCAGATTCCCATGACAGCGGCAAGCGCGCCCGCCGCGCACAGGGGCGCCCTTATGCGCGGTCTGTCGGCTGCGAGCCGTATAAACTCCGCTTCGTTTTGCGCAACCGTGCCGTACTCCGGAAAGCCTTCGTTAAGCTTTTGCAGATTAGCCTGCGCATTGTCAAGCCCTTGCTGCCGCTCCTTCAGCTGCTGCGTCAAAAGCCCGCGCATAGCGAATGTTTCGGAGATTTCTTTTGCGGTCTGAGCGTCGATTTGCACCGCGTTTTCGCAGTCTTGAAGCTCATCGTTAAGGTCTTGTATACGGCTTTCAAGCTCTTTCAGCCTTTGCAGCTTGCGGCGTGCGTCCGCTCCCCTTGCCGCAGGCAGCATTTTGCGGTATTTTTTTTCTTCTGCGTCAAGGCTTGCGGACTCTTTTTCAAGCTCGGACAGCTCATGCTGTACCGAAGACAGCAAAGTAAGTTCATTTTTCAGCTGTGATTTTGTAAGTGAGAGCTCGCCAAGCTCCTTTTGTATATCGAATATCCGTCCCGACTGGCGTCCGGAATGGCGGTATTTTGTATGTTTTTTGCGCAGTGCTTCCGCCGCGCTTTCGTAAGAGGTATCTTCGTCGCCGGTGGTCACAAGATTTTTAAGCGCCGCCTCCAGCCCGCCTGTGCCTGAGAATTTTATGTCGGTCTGGCGTATTAGAAAGGTGCGCTCAAACGTCTCCCTGTCCACACCGTACAGCATTTTTCCGGGTGAATCGGAAATGCAAAGCTCCTCTCCGCCGCTGTCACGCATAACGACGCTCTTTTTGCGCCCGTCATTTTGTATACGCTCGATACGTATCGGCTTTCCGTCGAGTGTGAGCTCCATAGCGCCGGACAGTATCGCCTCGCCCTGCCATGGCAGATACTTTTTCAGAAGATTTTCTTCAAGCGGCATTTTTTTGGAGGCTGTTCTTGTAAACCCGTACAGCATAAACAGTATAAAATCGGTAATGGTGCTTTTGCCGTACTCGTTTTGATGCACAAGCTCATTAAGTCCGGATTTCAGCTCTAAGGTAAAGTCCTTAAATTTGCCGAAAGAGATTATTTCCAAGCGCTTTATTACCGTCATTTTCCGTCACCGCCTCTGATAGCGATGACGCCCTCTTTTATGGCGTCCTCGATTATTTGCCTGTCCCCGCTGTCTGCATCTTTCAGCTTATCGGCGAGTATTTTTACAAACCTGCCCTCCAGAGTGTTGTCGCCCATGTTTTTCAGGTAATCAATATCGGCGCTTGTCCGATCCTTTATCTGCACAAATCCGTCGGCATGTGCGCAGAGTGCGTCGCAGTCAATATAAAACGGCGTGCTCAGCTTGCCTGTAAGCACGGCGCGGGCAATTTCATTTTCTGCTGGCGTTGTTTTTGAAAGTATGCTTAAAATATCGCTTACGGAACGTGCGTTTCCGACATCAATATTATACTCTGAGTATATTTCGGCTTTGGTATGAATATATGTATAGGAAAAATCCTGCGTATCTATTACATAAAAGCCCTTTTGTCCGCATTCGTCAAAACCGCGTCCGAACGGAACGCCTGCATACAGCGCATGCTTTCCGCCGGGCAGGAGAATGTCGTTTGTTTTGTGTATGTGCCCCAAAAGCGACAGTGCGGCGCCTGTTTCCGCCAGTGTCCGGGCATTTAAGTCAAAGCCTCCGTGTCCGCCGAGCGTGCCGTGGGAAAGCGTTATGAACCCGCCGCTCTCCTCTGCCCGTGCGGGAACATAAAAGTCCTTCCACGGGTCGGGCATGTCAAACGCACTTGAAATAGATACACCGAAAACGGTAATGTCGCCAAGGCTTACCCCCTTCGGTTTGTCGGGGAAAACGTACAGGTTTTCGGGCGGGTTGGCGTAAAAGGCGGTGACATTCAGCGGGTCGTGGTTGCCGCAGACTGCAAGAAATCTGAGTGCGCCGTGCCGCTTGAAAACGCGGCGTACCGCCGCCGATATTTCTTCGGAAGGATTCGGAGTATCAAATAAATCTCCGCCAAGGAGCACTGCCGCGGCATTTATGCTTTCGGCGTAATCGGCGATTGAATCAAACGAGGATACAAGCTGAGCATTGCGCAGAGCCGTATTTTCGTTATTGAATTTGCTGCCGAAATGTGTGTCTGCGGTAAATATCAGCTTCATGTTTTTCTCCTATATAAATCTGCAGAGAATGAGCGGGATAAACACCGCGGGCAGCAGATTTACGACCTTGATTTCGGTGATTTTCAGCATGTTTAATCCTATTGCTATAATAAGAAGCGAGCCGACGCAGGTCAACTCGTTTACCGCGCTCTGCGTCAGCAGCGGTTCGATGACGGAGGACAGAAGCGTAAGGGAGCCCTGGTATAATATCAGGACTATGCCGGACAGCGCGGTGCCGATTCCGAGCGTTGTAGCCATGATGAATATTGTTGCGCCGTCCACTACCGCCTTTGCAAAAAAAGCCGAATGGTCTCCCCGCAGTCCTGCGTCCATTGCTCCCGTAACTGCCCAGGCACCTACGCATATTAAAAGCGTAGCCGTGATAAAGCCGTCCGCTGTTTTACTTTGTTTTCCGCCTATTTTCGACTGCACAAAGCGTCCGAAGCGGTTCAGGTATTTGTCGATGTCAATACTCTCGCCTATTACTGCGCCGACGGCGACCGAAATAATCGCAATAAGCGTGTTTTCGCCCTTCAGTGCGCCGCTGATACCGATATAGATAATGCACAGCCCCAGCCCCTTTATTACAGTATCGCATATCCGCTGCGGTATTCTGCTGCCCGCCAGTGTTCCCAGCAGGGCACAGACAATTACCGCCGCGCCGTTTACAAGTGTTCCTGTCAGCATTTCGGTTTCCTTTTCAATATGATTGCATCATAATTATAACATTACGGCTAAAGCCTTTCAAGCAAATTTACTGAATTTATATTGATTTTTGGAGCGTATGATATTATAATTAAATATTATTAAAAGGCATGGAGAAAATTAATGGACAACAGAAAAATGGTCGACGATATTACGTCGATGGATGAAGATTTTGCAAAGTGGTACACCGATATTGTTAAAAAGGCGGAGCTTGTGGGCTATACGAGTATTAAGGGCTGCCTTGTAATCCGCCCTTACGGCTATGCCATCTGGGAGAATATGCAGCGCATACTGGACGGAATGTTTAAGGCGACAGGGCATGAGAATGTGTGTATGCCGATGTTTATTCCCGAAAGTCTTTTGAATAAGGAAAAGGATCATGTCGAGGGCTTTGCGCCGGAGGTCGCGTGGGTCACTCACGGCGGCAGTGAAAAGTTAGAGGAGCGCCTTTGTGTCCGTCCTACATCTGAAACGCTGTTTTGCGAGCACTATTCAAATATAATACATTCTTACCGCGATTTGCCCAAGCTTTATAATCAGTGGGTGTCCGTTGTGCGCTGGGAAAAGACCACGCGTCCGTTTCTGCGCTCACGTGAATTTTTGTGGCAGGAGGGTCACACAATTCACGAGACGGCGGCTCAGGCAGTAGAGGAGACGGAAAAAATGCTGGGCGTTTACGCAAAGTTCTGCGAGGACGCGCTTGCCATGCCTGTTGTCAAGGGAAAAAAGACCGAGTCGGATAAGTTTGCCGGTGCCGTGTCCACTTATGCCATTGAGGCGCTTATGCATGACGGAAAGGCGCTTCAGGCGGGAACGTCGCATTATTTCGGCGACGGATTTGCACGCGCTTTTGATATCACGTTCAGCGACAGGGAGAATAAAAAGTCTTTTCCGCACCAGACCTCATGGGGCGTTTCCACCCGCCTTATCGGCGGTATTATCATGACCCACGGCGATGATAACGGATTGGCTCTGCCACCTGCCGTCGCGCCGATACAGGCGGTTATTATACCCATTGCCGCGCATAAGGGCGGTGTTATCGAAAAGGCGCGTGAGCTGGAGCAAAAGCTTAAAGCAAGCGTGCGGGTTGCGCTGGACGAGAGCGATAATTCTCCCGGCTGGAAGTTTGCGCAGTACGAGATGAAGGGTGTACCGGTAAGAATTGAGCTCGGTCCCCGCGATATTGAAAACGGAGAGTGCGTTATTGTCACACGTCACAACCGTGAAAAAACGGTTGTCAAGCTGGACGGTATAGTGCAGGCTGTTGAGCAGAAGCTGCGGGAGGTACACGACGGACTCTATAAAAAGGCGCTTGAAAACCGCATTAAGCGTACCTACGACTGCAAGACGACTGATGAGATGATTGATGTAATGCGCGAAAACGGCGACGGCTTTATCCGTGCGATGTGGTGCGGCAGCGAGGAGTGCGAGGACGCGGTTAAGGAAAAGACCGGTGCAGGTTCGCGCTGTATACCGTTTGAACAGGAAAGTATATCCGACAAGTGTGTTTGCTGTCAAAGACCGGCAAAGACCATGGTGCTTTGGGGCAAGGCATATTGATGAGGTTATTTTGAAAAGCATAAATACCGACCGCAATTTGCGGTCGGTATTTTTTGCTATTGTCATATCAGCCGATATATCTCATGGCGTTTACTGCGTTACCGTTTATTCTTATTTCAAAGTGAAGATGCGGGCCGCTTGAATTTCCGGATGAACCGATTCTTCCTATTTGCTGACCCTGATAAACCGTATCGCCGACAGATACATTAATCGCGCTTAAGTGTGCATACCATGTTTCATAGCCGTTTGAATGTCTTATTTTGATTACTCTGCCGTATCCGCCTGACCAGCCGGCATATATTACGGTTCCTGCTGCGGAGGCATAGACAGGCTTTCCGTATGCACCGCTCATTGTAAGGTCGGTGCCGGTATGTCCGCGGTAGCCGCCGAAGCCGCATGACACATAGCCGCCGTTAATCGGGCGTATAAAAGTACCTGTTCCGGCAAGCGGCGATGTGGAAACGGGAAGAGACTTTGTTCCGACGTATATCTCTTTTTGACCGGCTCGCGCGTTACGGTCTCCGAAATGATTTTCTTTGAAACCTGCGCGCCGTCAACATACGTCACCTCGGCAACAATATCTTTTTCACCTGTTCTGCCTGAGGTTTTTACCTTTGTCTGAGTTTTGTACATCGAGCTGTCTTCGATTTTAACCGTGTCAAAAATCAATTTCCTCGGTGTAGTTGAGAGTTTTTACTATTTTTATTCCCAGGTATATTTCCGGCTGGGATATGTTAAGCTTTTTGCCGGGGACAAGTCTGCGCTCGTCCAGCTCGGGGTTGAGTGCGTAAAGCTGCGCTCTTGTAAGACCCGTCGCCTTGGATATATCCGACAGATAATCGTCCTCCTGAATGGTATAGTACATCGGGTTGGTGGAGGCGCTGAACTTTGCGCGTATCTCGTCCTCCGTATAGAAATAGGACGGGGCGTAAATACCCTTTTTGATTTCGACGTTTGCCACAAATTCAACCGTTTCGTTCTCTTCACCCGTGACATACGGAGCCTTGAGCTCGTTCAGAACAGCGTTCAGGCTGTCCTCGTTTTCGGAGGCGGCAACAAGCGTGCCGTCTACATACAGACCGTAGTGCTCGCCAATCTCTTCGCAGACAATGGAGTAAACGCCGTCGTACATATCGGTTTTACTGTCCTCGTTTTTGAGCTTTTCCTTGCTGACTACGGTGAAAGAATACTCCGGATTGGAGGTCATAACATAATTTTCGCCTATGGACTGACCGAGGTTATTTTCCACTTCGGATACTACCTGCGAAAACTCGCTTTCATTGGATACGTAACCGACTGTTTCGCCGTTTACGGTTACCTTGAGTGCCAAGGCGTAAAAGTTTGTTGAAAGAAGTATTGCGACAACCCCGATACCGCCAAGAGCCGGTGCCCAGTATGAAAAGTTGCGGACAAAGCTTTTGGGAATTGCCATGACGACCTTGACGGCGCCCTTCGCGCCCAGGCTTGTCCATTTAATGACGCCCTCACCTGTCGCATAAATAAACTTTACTGCGTTTACAAATACGTTTTTGTATACGGCTTTAGCAATTTTTACAATGAAACTTTCAACCGCAAAGCCTACCGAATATATGCCCTTGACAATCATCTCGCCCAGGCGGCTGATACCGTGCAGCGTACCCCTGAAGGTTATTTTCTTTACTGCGCCGGCAATGCAAAATCCGCCGCGTACGGCTGCCCTTACAGGCTTGAGTACTATATTTATAAGTTTTTTTGAAAACTTATTCATCTGTGAAACACTCCGTTACGTGAATTTAGTCGATAAAAATTACAATTCAGTTACAAACTGATACAATGATACACCATGTCTGTAATAAAATCAAGTGGTTTTTGTAATTTTTAAAAATTTTTTTTGCTGCGTCCGCCATATATATCCTATATATAATATAAACCGCAAATTGAAAAAAATTACAAAATGATTACAAAATAAAAAACGCGGCTGTATAAGCCGCGTTTCAGCGTTTTTAAACTTTAAAGCCGCCTTTATGACGGGTTTTCTTCTGTTTGGTCATCCAGACCGAGCTGCTGCTTGATTTCGTCTGTAAGCAGCTCATCTTGGTCGCTGCTGTCGGAGGTTTGAAGGTTTACAACGGACAGCTCCTGTAAAACGGAGTTATTGTATTCAACGCCGATGCGCTCCTTCAGATCTTCAAGAATTTTGTTTGACTCCTCGCTCATCATGTTTCGATGAGCATGACTTCGGTGTCGCGTGAGTAAAGCTCATCGTCCGTGAATGAGTATTTTTTCATTATATGATAACCGAGATTTGACTGTACAAGGCGTATTTCCCCCGCCTTCATGTCAAATGCCGCGTTGTGGAACACCTTGGTGTAAGAGCTGTCCTCTGAGGAAAATACATATCCGTCCGGATTGGACGCCATGCCCGGGTCTTCGTTATACTCGTCAATCAGCTTTTCAAAATCCTCTCCCGCTGTTGCCTTGTCATAGATTTCCTGAGCCTTTTTGCCTATTTCCTCTTTTTTGGCATTTGAAAAGTCGTTGCCCTCATCGTCCTTGGTTGAGAGAAAAACATGCTTTACCTTTGTATAATACTCTTCGTAATACTGTCTCAGTGCGTCGCGGCTGACCGGATTTTCCGTGCTTTCAGGCCCGAAATAATACATAATGACAGCCTGCTTTTTGGCTTCATCATAATACTGGGCTTCAAAGTCCTCATATGTAAAGCCCTGGCTGCGCAGGTGTTCGTCCAGCGCCTCACGGCTGCCGTACTGCGTGATAAAGCCCTGCATCGTCTCCTCGATTTCGGCGGTAACCTCCTCATCAAGCTCCAGTCCCAGCTCATCAAAATGAATTGAATACAAATTGTAGGTGATGAGATAGGTCTGTATCATTGCGTCAAGATATTCCTGCACCGTGGAAGAATAGCTCTCGTCGATATATCTGTCCCACAGCTCGTCGTTTTCTTCGAGATCGTTGCTTGTCAGAAACTGAGATTTTATGCTTACTGCCACCGACTTGTATCTTGCGGCCAAGATGACACGGTCGCCTATTTTAAGTGCATAGCCGCCCGAGGAACAGGAGGCAAGCGCTGTCAGTATAACGGCAGTTGCCGCAAGCGCGCTCAGCGCTCTTTTGAATATTTTCATCGATTAATCCTCCGTTTATTGTTAAATGCAAATGCTTTACAGGTATATTATAGCTTCAGGAAGATGTCTTTGTCTATAACCAAAATGTAAAAAATATATAAAATCTGTTTTACAGTGTGACAAATTTATGCTATAATTCAAGCAAGTAAGATTTCAGAGGAAATGCAGATGAAAAAAAACGACAGGACGGAAGTTTTGATAGAGGGCTACTCGTCCGAGGGCTACGGTGTGGCAAAGCCGGACGGATACGTTCTGTTTATTCCGGGCACCGTGTGCGGCGAGCGGGTGCTGGCTCATGTTTTAAAGGCAGGTAAAAGTTACGGTTATGCAAGGGCGGAAAAGCTGATTGAATTATCCGACCGCCGCGCAGAGCCCGGGTGCGCTGTCAGCAGCGTCTGTGGCGGCTGTTCGCTGTGGCACATGAACTATGAAGAGGAGCTCAGGTTTAAGCGCGAAAAAGTGCGCCGCGAACTGAAAAAAGCGGGAGCTGATGTTGATTTTGAAGCGGTGGTGCGCGGCAAAACCACGGGGTACCGGAATAAGGCGCAGTACCCTGTGCGGGAGAAGGGCGGCAAAATCGCAGTCGGGTTTTACCGGCGTGCAAGCCATGATGTTGCCGAGGGCAGGTGCAGAATTCAGCCCGATATATTCGGCAGTATTGCCGATGCGGTTCGGGATTATATGGAGCAAAACGGGATTTCGGCTTATAACGAACAGACGCTTTGCGGCACTGTTCGTCATATTTTTCTGCGCGCGTCGCATGATTTTTCACAGATTATGCTTTGCCTTGTGGTAAACGGCAGCTTTGATTTGAAGCAGAATTTTTCGCGGCACATAACGGACAGGTTTCCGTCCGTCAGCACCGTGCTTATAAATTATAACAGTGAAAACACAAATGTAATTCTCGGCAGCCGCTTTGAAACGGTTTCGGGCAGCGGCACCGTGACCGACACGCTGTGCGAAAAACGCTTTGAAATATCCCCGCAGGCATTTTATCAGGTAAATCATGACGTGTGTCAGAAGCTTTACGGAATAGTATCTGATTTTGCGGCGGCGGATAAAAATACGCGCGTTTTGGATTTGTACTGCGGAATAGGCACCGTCGGACTGTGCGCCTGTCCTGACGCGGGCGAGCTTGTCGGGGTCGAGATTGTACCGCAGGCGGTGGAAAACGCACGCAAAAACGCCGCTGTCAACGGAGCGGAAAACGCGCGGTTTTATGCGTGCGATGCCGCAGGAATTGCGGCACTTAATTTGGGCAGCTTTGACGTTATTATCGTAGACCCGCCGCGGCGCGGCTGCGATGCGGCAACGCTTGATTTTATTATTGAGTCCCGACCCTTGCGGCTTGTCTATATTTCCTGTGACTGCGCAACGCTTGCGCGGGATATCGCAATACTGCAAAAGGGCGGCTTTTTCCGTTTCGCGTGCGGCTTTAGCGGATATGTTTCCGCGCACAAAGCACGTTGAGACGGTGGTGCTGATGACACGCAAAGACACTTGAACACAAAACCTGTCACCGACAGAAAAATACAGAGCGCAGAGAGACAGAATACATGATTACAAAATCGAACTTCAGAGATGTACTAAAGGCACTTTCTTTTATAGAAATATCCGCCGATTTATATGAAAAGCGGTATGAGATATTTGACTGTTCAATAACTGTTGATTTCAAAAAAGAAAAAATCACATACCCGGAGGATAAGGGTATGCGGATAGACCGCCATACAACGGATAATTTTTCCGCAAACGAGAATTTTGTTGTTTTGGAATGCGTGGACAGGCTTTTATCAAAGGGCTATCGACCCGAGCACATTGAGCTTGAAAAGAAATGGTCTTTGGGACATATGATTTCCGGCGGAGAGGACAGCGGTTTTGCCGATATATGCGTTTACGGCAACGACGGCAAGGTTCTCTTTATCATAGAGTGCAAAACCGCCGGAAGCAAATATGCAAGGGAATACGGCAAAATCCTGAGCTACGGCGGGCAGCTGTTTTCATATTGGCAGCAGCAGCGCAGCTGTAAGTTTATTATTCTCTATGCCTCTGATTTTGCGGACGGCAGGCTGTTTTATACAACCGACAGCGTGGATTGCAGCGACGACCGGAATATCCTTGCCCTTGCCGAGAAAGACGATTCTATTCTGCTCTACAAAAATGCACATGCCGTAGAGGATTTATACGCCGTATGGGATGAAACGTACGAAAGGCGTTTTTGCGGTGACGTCGTTTTCCGCGATGACTCCGTCGCATATAAAATCGGCGCGAAACCGCTTCGCAAGGGCGATCTCAAGGATATCAGAGAAAACGATAAGATTGTCAATAAATTTGAAGAAATTCTGCGCCATAACAGTGTTTCCGACAAGGAAAACGCCTTTAACAGACTGATTGCCCTTTTCATCTGCAAGCTCGTTGATGAAATTCAGAAGGGCGATAACGATGAGGTGGAATTTCAGTATCGGGTAGGAACCGACACATACGAATCTCTGCAGGACAGACTTCAGCGCTTACATAAGGAGGGCATGGAGAAGTTTATGCGCGAGGAGATTTTCTATGTTCCGGATACCTATGCCGAGGAATTGGTACAGCAGTACTGCGGGTATAAGCGCAGGAATATGATTGAAGACCTGAAAAGGACACTGCGCATTCTGAAGTTTTACACAAATAATGACTTTGCCTTTAAAAATGTTCATAATGAGGAGCTGTTCTATCAAAACGGTAAAATAGTTGTGGAAGTGGTGAAGCTTTTTGAGCGTTACCGAATTATCGACTCTTCCGATGTGCAGATGCTCGGTGATTTGTTTGAGCAGCTGCTTAATAAAGGCTTTAAACAAAATGAAGGACAGTTTTTCACGCCTATTCCGATTACAAGGTTTATCTGGGACAGTCTTCCCGTTACAGGGACAGTCAAAAAGGAACGCGGTGCGGAGTATCCGAAAATAATAGACTATGCCTGCGGCGCAGGTCATTTTTGACGCAGGGCGTGGAGGCTGTCGATGCAGCTGTTAAAAAGACCAATCCCTCTGCCGAAAACGGACACTCCTGGATAGAGAACAGGGTTTACGGTATAGAAAAAGACTACCGCCTTGCCCGCGTGTCGAAAATATCCCTGTTCATGCACGGCGCGGGAAATGCAAATGTGATATTCGGCGACGGTCTTGAAAATTATTCCGACAAGGGAATCGTGCCGGGCAGCTTTGACATTCTTGTTGCCAACCCGCCTTACGCGGTTAAGGCGTTTAAGAGCCATTTGAAGCTGAAGAACAATTCGTTCAGGCTGCTGAATAAAATCACAAATGACGGTTCTGAAATCGAGACGCTTTTTGCCGAGCGTATTTCACAGCTGCTAAAGCCCGGCGGTATAGCCGCGGTTATTCTGCCATCTTCAATACTGAGCAACGATTCCGGCAGTTATACGGGAGCGCGAGAGAGCTTTTACAGCATTTTCGTATTTGTGCAATTACCTGCTTCGGCAGTAAAACCTTCGGTGCGACGGGGACGAATACGGTTGTTTTGTTTCTGCAAAAGCTTGATGAGACGCCCGCGCGCTTTAAATTGGCGGAGGACAGCGCAGATGCAGTTCTTTCCGGCAGATCCCTTGAGAATTGGGAGGACGGGGAAATATATTATTCCTACCTTGCACAAGTTGAGTGTGACAGGAAATTTTACAGAGCCTTAATCAAAGAATCAAAGCCGTACGGCTATTTCGCAAACGATAAATACCTGAAAAACTATACCGCTGCGTTTGAGGAGCTTGCGGATGTAAAAGCCAAGAAAAGGCAGAAAACATTTAAGAACATGAGCGCCGGGGAGCAGGCAAAATGGATGAATCAGCGTTTCTATGCCTTTGTTAAGGAAAGAGAAAAAGGAAAAGCTGATGTATTTTGCCATGGTTTACAAGCAGACGGTTTTGATTGTTACAGCGCCTGCGGACAATGCAAAACAGAAAGCGTTTCTCGGCTATGACTGGAGCAACCGCAAGGGCAATGAGGGTATTGTTATCAATACGCCCGGAGGAATGCTGTATGACGACAGCGACCGCTTTGCAGACGATACGCTTTCCGGCATGATACGTGATTCGTTTGCCGGTAAGCTGAGATCGCTGCCGAAATATGAGCAATACTATCGCTATGCAAATCTGCGTGATATGATTGATTTTTCACGGGTTGAATTTAACAAGGCGATAAAGACTGCCGTCAAAAATAGGCTTCAAAGCAAATACCCTCTTGTACCTTTGAAAACATTATTGCTGGATATTATCGGAAATACCACTAAGACGGCAAATACAGATACCCTGCCGAGCGGGAGTATCCCTGTCGTTTCGCAAAATACGGATTCGTTAATAAGCGGCTATGTTGAAACAAGCAGACCTATAGAGGACTTGCCCGTTATATTGTTCGGTGATCATACCTGTTGTTTCAAGTATATTGATTTTCCGTTTGTAAGGGGCGCGGACAATACGCAGCTTTTAAAATTCAACGACACCGTTATTCCGAAATATATGTATTACGTGCTGCCGGAAATTGAAATCGAAAATAAGGATAAATACGAAAGACATTTCAAGTATTTAAAACAGGCGCTTGTCCCCGTTGCGCCGCTCGATATTCAGCAGAAAATCGTTGACGAGTGTGCCTTAATAGACGAGGAGTATAACGCTGTGCGTACAGCTATTGAAAAACATCGGGAAAGCATTGAAAAACTTTTTGCCGAGGCTGCAGCGTCAGGCGGGACAACGGTAAGGCTTGACTCTTCGGAATTATTCGCGCTCGGTATAGGAAAGCGGGTTTTGAAAAAGCAGATTACGGATACAGGCATACCTATTTACAGTGCAAACGTAAACGAGCCTTTCGGATATATAGAGGATGCTGTGTTTGATGATTATTCTGTCGGCACCGTTATCTGGGGGATTGACGGCGATTGGGATGTAAGCTATATCCCGCCGCAGACTCCGTTCTATCCGACAGACCACTGCGGAACCCTGCGTGTTTTATCCGACGGAATAAACGCGCATTATGTTGCTTTCGCTCTCAAGGCGGAGGGCATACGGCAGAGATTTACCCGCTCAAACCGTGCGTCAGCCGACCGTGTGAAGGCGTTGAGATTAACGCTGCCCGATAAAAAAGTACAGGACGATTTTACGGCAAAGGCAGAAAAAGCAGATACTGAAATCGCAAAGCTCAATGCAAGGCTTGCGGCTGTCAACGCGGCAAAACGGGATGTGCTGAAAAAATATTTGTGATAAAAAGGTTTAAAGGTCTTGCTGAGGGTATTTTGATAGGGACTGAAAACGGAGGATATGAAAATGCGCTCTGAACAAAAAGGAAATGTAAAAAACAGCGTCGGTCGCCTGGCACTGGCGGCGCTTGCAATTATCGCACAAATAGTCTGGCTTGTCTATATTGCCTTAAAGCTGAATAAATATTCGACCGTAATTTCGCTTTGCAGCAGTCTTATTGCGCTGCTGCTGGTGCTTAAAATTTACAGCAAGCGTACCAATTCCGCCTTTAAAACGCTGTGGATAATTTTGATTTTGGTGTTTCCCGTTATGGGGATAAGCTTTTACTTTCTTTTCGGCAACAAGCATGCAACGTCATATATCCGCCGTAAGTTTTCGTCGCTTCACGATGCGCTGTTTTCGGGGCTTTGCGATGACAGCGGGGCGTTAAGCGAGCTGTCTGCGGATGACCGCTATGCGGCAAATCAGTTCCGGTACCTGTCCGGGCACGAGGGCTTTCCCGTGCGCGCGGGTACGTCCGTAAGGTTTTTTGCGGACGCCGCCGACGGATTTGAGGCTCAGCTTTGCGATATTGCGCGTGCGGAGAAATATATTTTTATGGAATATCATGCCGTTGAGGACATGGAGTCCTTTTCGCGGCTTTTTGAGATACTGGCGCAAAAGGCGGCAAACGGGGTGGAGGTCAGGCTTCTTTACGACGATGTGGGAAGTATCGGCTTTGTCAATTTCGGGTTTGTCAAAAAAATGAGACAGAGCGGAATACGCTGCAAGGTGTTCAATCCCGTTCTGCCCGTGCTTCAAATATTTATGAATAACCGTGACCACAGAAAGATTACGGTTATTGACGGCAGGGTTGCCTTTACGGGCGGGTATAATCTTGCGGACGAATATTTCAATATCACCCACCCCTACGGAAGATGGAAGGACACGGGGCTGAGGCTGGAGGGCGACGCAGTTCACAGTCTGCTTGCCATGTTTCTTGAAATGTGGGACTGTACCGAAAAGTCTGCCGAGAATTTTGAAAAGTATTTTTGCAATAACGTAAGTCTGCCGCAGGACGGTTTTGTTGCGCCGTATGCCGACAGTCCGCTGGACAACAGCTGCGTAGGCGAGAACGTGTACCTGAATCTTATAAAAAGCGCCGCTCATTACCTGTATATTACAACCCCCTATCTTATAATCAGCGACGAGATGAACAGGGAGCTCACGCTTGCGGCGCAGCGCGGCGTCGATGTGCGCATAATTACGCCCGGAATCCCCGATAAAAAGCTGATTTACAGGGTGACGCGCTCCTACTATCCCGCGCTTGCACGAGCGGGGGTGCGCATTTTTGAGTATACGCCGGGATTTATGCACGCCAAGCAGATGCTGGCGGATGGGAAAACTGCGGCGGTCGGGACGATAAATCTTGATTACCGCAGTCTGTATCATCATTTTGAAAACGGAGTTCTCATGCACGGCTGCAGGGCTGTAAACGATATTCTTCGGGATTTTGAGGACACCTTTGCAAAGTGCTGTGAGGTTACGGAAAAATACAGTCAGGACAGATTTGCCGTGACGCGGGGAATAGACTGTATACTGCGGCTTGCAGCTCCGCTTTTGTAAAGCGGAGCTTATTGAAAACGGAGGAATAATTATTTATGTCGGTAAGGTCGATGGTGCTTGAGATACTGGAGCAAAACCGTGAAAGCGATATTTCGGGTGAGCGTATGGCGCAGCAGACGGGCGTGTCCCGCAATTCAGTCTGGAAGGCGATAAACGCGCTGCGTGCCGAAGGGTACGATATTCTGTCCGCCACGAATAAAGGATACCGCATAGCGCCGGACTGTGATATACTTTCCGCCGAGGGTATCGGTGTCAATATGCAGGCGAAAATTCCCGTTTTTGTCTATAAAACAACCGATTCCACAAACGTGCGCGCCAAGCAGTATCTTGCGGAAAATGAGTGTGAGCGTGCGGTTTTTGCGGCGGAGGAGCAGACCGCGGGTCGCGGCAGGCTGGGGCGTTCATTTTACTCGCCTTACGGAAAGGGAGTGTATATGAGCTATGTATTTTCTCCCAACACCGAGGTCGCAAACGCGGTTTCGGTGACGGCGGCAGCGTCCGTTGCGGTGGTGCGCGCGCTTGAAAAGCTGCTGGGCGTGCACGCGATGATTAAATGGGTCAATGATATTTATGTTGACAACAAAAAGCTGTGCGGTATACTTACAGAGGCTGTTACAAATTACGAGACGGGTATTGTGTCGCACATTGTCATCGGCATCGGCGTGAATTTTTCAACGGACGTCTTTCCGGACGACATAGCCGAAACCGCCTGCTCGCTGGGTGTTTACAGCGGTGTTACGCGCAATATGCTTATTGCTCAGATATCCGATAATCTGACGCAGATAACGCAGGATTTGGAGGACAGGTCGTATTTTGAAACCTATCGGGAGCGTATGCTTGTGCTGGGGCACGATATAACGTATTATGCCGACGGGAAGTCATATGCCGCTCACGCAGTTGACGTGGACACGGGCGGCGGGCTTGTCGTCTGTGACGACAACGGAAATGAAAAAATACTGCGCTCCGGTGAAATTACGGTGCGGCTGCGCTGAAAAACTGCACAAAATTCCGCGGCGTTTTATGTGTGATTTGCTGAATTTTTAATATTTTTGCGCAAAATGCAGCGTTTTTACCTTCTGATGTGTAATATATGTAAAATTATAAGGGGGAAAACATATGAAACGCATTGCAAAACGGCTGACATTACTGCTTGTGACTGTCCTTGTGGTGTTTGCGCTTTATTCCTGTAAGCGCGGCGCGACCGCCGATATTGGTTCGGGAAAGGATTTGCCGGCTGCTGCAAAAAGCGCCGCGGATACGCATGAGCACACGCCGTTTGAGGGGAATAATATTGTTGAACACGAGGCGCAGGGATACTGCGGAAATACCTATACGACAGTTGAATACAGTCCGGACGGCAAAACGCTGTGGAGAAGGTCGTTTATGGCTTCAAATTCGATAGCGGTTGTGGATATGCTGAGCTATTTGAACTATAACGACAAGATATGTGAATGTAAGCCCGAGTACAATGTTTACACGGAGGGCGGACGTATTTACGGCGTGAGCTTAGAGCACGGCTTTGTCCGCGCGGATACCGCACAGGTTGATCTGACGGCAGAGCAGCTTGAAAGGCTCAGAGAGATTTTTGACGCCGTCGAAAATATGACTGATGCTACCGCTTTTGATGTAGATTGATAAAAAGCAATACCGCACAGATTGCGCGGTATTGCTTTCATTTATACGCGGCGATAAAATATACCGCTTTATGCGTCGTTTTTAAAGAGTATGGCTTAGAGTGACTGCTCGCCTCTCTCGATGAGCTTCTTAACCATGTTACCGCCTACGGAACCGGCCTGAGCTGCTGTGATGTTGCCATTGTAACCCTCTTTCAAATCGACACCGATTTCACGAGCTACTTCAAACTTCATTTTATCAAGAGCACTTTTGGCATTCTTTTTGATTTCGTTGTTCATTCATTTTCACCTCCTCTTTCAGGTTTCAATAGTAGTTTGGGCGGTTAAATGAATTTAATACAATGTAAAATATAGTGTAAAAAGAAAATTTCACCTGCGTCAGTCGAGACTGTAAATTTCAAACAGCCTTGTTACATTTGACTTTATTTCGGGATGGTTTTCAAGCCCCGGGTCGTCCGCTAAAAGTCTTTTTGCACATTCCGTTGCCCGGCAGACGGTTTCGGAATCTTCCGTAAGATCGGCAATGCGCATTTGCGGCAGTCCGTGCTGCTGAGCACCGAAAAAGTTGCCGGGGCCGCGCAGTGACAAATCTTTTTTCGCAATTTCAAAGCCGTCGGTCGTTTTTGCAAAAAAATCAAGTCGCTGTACGGCGGCATCGCTGTCACTATCGCTTATCAGCACGCAGAACGATGCGCGGCTGCCGCGTCCTACGCGCCCTCTCAGCTGGTGCAGCTGGGAAAGTCCGAACCTGTCCGCGCCGTCAATTATCATAAGCGTCGCATTAGGTACGTTTACGCCAACCTCGATTACGGTGGTGGATACCAGCACCTTTATTTTTCCGTCGTAAAAAAGCTGCATGACGCGGTCCTTGTCCGCACCTCTCATCTTTCCGTAAACAAGTCCTACGCTGTCTTTGCCGAAAACCGCGGCAAGCTCGTCTTTTTTCGTTTTCGCTGCGGCAGGGCAGGTCTCGCTTTCGGCATCCTCCTCAACGGCAGGGCATACATAGTATACCTGTCCGCCGTCGCTGATATTCCTCTCTATAAATTTCATAATCCGCGCATTGTAAGCGGAATTTACAAGATAGGTCTTTATCTGCTGTCTGCCGTCGGGCAGTGCGTCGATAACCGACAGGTCAAGGTCGCCCCACAGCATAAGCGCAAGTGTGCGCGGAATGGGAGTGGCGCTCATTACAAGTATGTGCACTCCCCTGCCCTTTTGTGCAAGCTCTGTACGCTGCATAACGCCGAAACGGTGCTGCTCGTCGGTGATAACAAGACCTAAGTTTGCAAATACCACATCTTTCTGTAAAACGGCGTGCGTTCCGATTACAAGCTGTATCTTACCGCTTTTCAGCAGGTTTTTGATTTCCCGCTTTTGCGCGGCGCCGACAGAGGACGTGAGCAGCGCGCAGGTTATTCCCAAGGGCGCCATCATTTTTTTAAAATAGTGAAAATGCTGGTTTGCCAGAACCTCGGTCGGCGCCATCACGGCAGCCTGAGCGCCCGCCCTGATAACGGCAAATGCGCACTGCCCCGCAACAAGCGTTTTGCCCGAGCCGACATCGCCCTGTAAAAGACGATGCATTGAGTACCCGCTTTGTAAGTCACGGTAAATCTCTTGCAGCGCACGGTTTTGCGCGTCTGTCGGCAGGAAGCTGTGAGCTTTCAGAAATTCTTCGGGTATACTTTGCGGTATAACCGCGGCGGCGGGCGTCCTTTCTCTGTTTTTCATTATTTGCAGACCGAGACTGAAATATAACAGCTCCTCAAAAATCAATCTGTATTTCGCGGCTGCAATGTCGCTTGTGCTTTGCGGCGTATGTATTTTTCTGATTGACTTATCAAGGGATATAAGTCCGTAATCGGAAATGATTTCAGGCGGAAGTGTTTCTGCAAAATGTGTTCTGTCCAGAGCCAAAAGCGCTGTTTTGCGCATAAAGCTCTGTGAAATGCCCGATGTCAGCGGGTATACGGGCAGCAGTCTGCCGTTTTCCGGCAGGCGGCGGTAATGCTCGGGATTGTAAATGACCGGAGTGCCGCTGACGGCGATTTTGCCGTAAAAAAGATACCGTTCTCCGTTTTTAAGGCTGCTTTTGATGAATTTATTATTAAAATAGGAAATGCTTGTCGCGCCGCTGTCATCGCATACGGGCACGATTGTCAAAAGCCTGCCGCCGCTCAGCCTTTTTTCGGTGATGACACCGCATACCTTAGCATACATTGTTACTTTTTCGCCGCGGTGTGCGCCCGCGTCTGCAATATCAATTATGTTGCCAAGGTCGTCATACCTGCGCGGATACAGTCTTAAAAGCTCGGATACGGTATGTATTCCCAGCCTTTCAAAATATTTTGCGCGCGTGTCGCCTACGCCCGAAAGTGACTTTTATGCTTTCATCCATAGTTTTTACCTCTCTGCATATTATATATAATCAGAGATAAAATTTCAACAAGGCATTGAATTTCGGTTTGATTTAAAATAAAATAGAAATGAAAAAATTAAAAGGACGGGTTAAATATGCTTGCTTTGATAACGGGAGGTTCGGGCGCTGTCGGTTCAATGTGCGCCTATGAGGCGGCGCGGCTGAATTATGATATTGTTTTGGGATATAATTCTGATGAGAAGGGAGCCCTCAGCGTTAAGAGTATGCTGTCCGATTTCCGGGCAAAGATTGTGCCTGTGCGTGCGGATATCCAAACGCCCGAGGGCAGAAATGCGCTTGCGGCTGCGGCGGCGGAGCTTGGCGGTGCAGATGTTCTTGTCAATAACGCGGGCGCTGCGAAAATCAGCGCTTTTCTTGACACAAAGGAATCCGATACGCAGCAGCTTTTGGCTTTAAATCTTGCCGCGCATATTGACCTTACAAGGCTTATCATTCCTCAGATGCTGCGAAAGCGTGCCGGCGCTGTTGTCAATATTTCTTCAGTTTGGGGCGTGCAGGGCGCGTCCTGCGAGGTGCTGTACAGCAGTGCAAAGGCGGGAGTTATCGGCTTTACAAAGGCGCTTGCAAAGGAGCTTGCGGCGGACGGAATAACGGTCAACTGCGTAGCGCCCGGCTGTATACGCTCAAAAATGCTGGACGGTCTGAGTGAGCGGGAACTATGCGAAAAAATCCCGCTTGGCAGGCTGGGAGACGGGCTTGAGGTTGCGCGCGCGGTATTTTTCTTAGCGCGGCACGGTTATATTACGGGTCAGACTCTGTCTGTCGACGGCGGCATGGCGATATAAAAAATATCTATCTGTTTTAAGATTTTTTGCCGATTAATCGTCCATACTTTAAGTATGGACAATTTTTTTATAAAAAAATATCCCGCCGTTAAAAACAAAAGCTTTGTGCGTCTGTTGACTTCACAGCTTTTGTCGCAGTCGGGCGGATATATACAAAACGTGGCGCTGAGCGCGCTTATAACCGAGATGACGGGCAGCCGCATGTCGCTCGGTATTTTTTTGTGTGTGTCTTATGCGCCCGTTTTCCTGTTCTCTTATTTTGCGGGCAGGCTTACGCGGAAAATTCCTGCAAAGCATATGCTTATTGCCACGGAAATACTGCTGCTTGCAATGTCATCGGCGCTTATTTTTTTAAGTGAAATGCCGTTTTGGGGCTTTCTTGTTTTTGGTGCGCTGTGGGGTACTGTCCGTGCATTTCAGACCCCGGCGGCAACCTCCATGCCAAAGCTTATGTGTGACAGGGACGCGCTGCCGTCCGGCGTTGCGGCGCTCAGCCTTGCCATGTCGCTGTCGCGCGCCGCGGGACCTATCATTTCGGGTGTGCTGTATACTTCGCTTTCCTACCGCGCGGCTTTTATCGCAAACGCGCTCAGTTATATTCCGTCGCTGTTTTTGCTGTGGGGAATAAAGGTTAACACTCATAAAGCCGATAGCACGGGCAAAAAGGGAAAAATGCAGCTGAGCATTCCCCTGCTTGCGGTGGTGTTTGCGGTATCGCTTGTCGGTACGGCGTACAATCTCATATTCACGGGACTTTCGGAAAAGCTTGCGCTGTCCCGTATCTGGTTTTCGGTGTTTATGGCGCTTATCGGTGCAGGCGCCGTTATAGGTGCGTATATCATGTCCGGAAAGAAAAAATTTATTTGGGCGGCGCTCGGAATTGCGGGCGCGGCCGGTGTACTGGCGGTATCGGGCAGCGTTTTTGTTATCTGCCCTGTCGTTCTTGTCTACGGTTTGTCCGATTATCTGTTTTTTACCTCTGCACTCACGAAAATTCAGGAGGAAAACAATGAGAATTCCATTGCCGGCGCAATGGGGGTTTATACTATTGTGACAACCGGTGCACTGCCGCTCGGTTTTTTGGCTCTGGGATATTTGACACAGGCTTTGCCGATATCCTCTGTGCTGTGTATTATTGCCGTATGTGTTGCGGGAACATATCTGGTATTTTCTCGAAAAATTCGTTGACATTTGACTTTTTTGTGATAAACTATATAATGACGAAAAATTTGGAATTAATATAAGGAGATGACAATAATGAAGGTGAATTTTACCGAAACGGTGCTGCGTGACGCAAACCAGTCGTTAATTGCAACACGTCTGCCGTTTGAAAAATTTGCACCTATTCTGTCCGACATGAACAAGGCAGGGTACTACTCTGTCGAGTGCTGGGGCGGCGCTACCTTTGACAGCTGTCTGCGCTTTCTTAACGAAGATCCGTGGGAGAGACTCAGAAAAATCAGGCAAGCAATGCCCGATACCAAGCTTCAGATGCTGCTTCGCGGACAAAATCTATTGGGTTATAAGCATTATCCCGACGATGTTGTGAGAAAGTTTGTTGAGCTGTCCGTTAAAAACGGAATTGATATTATCCGTATCTTCGATGCGCTTAACGATGTGCGCAATATACGTGTCGCCGTCGAGGAAACAGTAAAGCACGGCGCTCATGCGTCCGGAGCCATCTCCTACACCACAAGCCCCGTTCATAATCTTGAAAGCTATGTTAAGCTTGCAAAGGAAATGGAGAACATGGGCGTATCCTCCGTCTGTATCAAGGATATGGCGGGCGTTATGTCTCCGAGGGAGGCATATGAGCTTGTAAAGGCACTCAAGGAGAATATTAAGGTTCCCGTTGTCGTGCACACGCACTGTACCGCAGGGCTTGCATTCATGACATATCTCAAGGCGGTTGAGGCCGGCGCAGATGTCATCGATACCGCTACCTCCTGTTTTTCGGGCGGCACGTCTCAGCCCGCAACCGAAACTCTTGCATATGCACTCAGGGATTTGGGCTATGAGGTATCTCTTGACGATAAAATTCTTTCAAAGGTCAATTCTTTCTTCGCACCTATCAGAAACGAGTATCTGCAAAACGGAACGCTTGATCCGCTGATGATGGCGACGGATACCGCATGCCTTGATTATAAGGTTCCGGGCGGCATGCTGTCTAACCTTGTTTCACAGCTTAAAATGCAGAATGCAATGGATAAATTCGACGATGTTCTGGCAGAAGTGCCCAAGGTTCGCGCAGAGCTGGGCTATCCGCCGCTTGTAACTCCGATGAGCCAGATGGTCGGCGTTCAGGCTGCACAGAATGTGCTGCTGGGCGAGCGCTATAAGAGTATCGGCAAAGAGGTTAAGGCGTATGTACGCGGTGAGTACGGACGTGCGCCCGGCGAAATTGACGCTGAAATCGTCAAAAAGGTACTGGGCGATGAAAAGCCGATAACGCATCGTCCTGCGGACGATCTTGCGGACGAGTTTGAAGCAACAAAGGCAAAGCTCGGCGATACTGCCAAGAGCGATGAGGATGTGCTTTCGTATATCGCATTCCCGCAGGTCGCGGAAAAATTCTTTGAAGAACGCCGCAAGTCAGAGGAAAACACTTTTGTTTACTCTATAAGACGTATTGATTAGGAGGAGTGATTTTATGAGTTCTTATGAAAATCCCTCTATCGCCGACGCACTGCTTATCGCGCTTGTCGGATTTGCTACGGTTTTTGTAGTGCTTATTGTCCTGATGGGAATAATCGTGCTCATTTCCAGGATATTCGGCGAGAAAAAGGCTGTCTCCGACGCCCTGCCCGATGCTGTGCCTGAGGCTGCACCCGGTGTCTCAGCTGCTGCCACGCAGGAAAAAGAGGATAATTATACCGGCGTGAAGCTCAACGGAGTTGATGACAAAACAGCGGCGCTGCTTATGGCGATTGTTGCAAACAAGCTGAATAAGCCGCTTGATAATCTGAGATTTATTTCTGTCAGAGAGGTAAAATAACATGAAATATGAAGTTACATTAAACGGTAAGACATACGAAATAGAGGTAGAAGAGGGCAAAGCGATAGTTTTGGATGAGCGTGCGGCGGCACCTGCCGCACCTGCGGCTCCCGCCCCCGCACCTGCGGTTCCCGCTCCCGCTGCTGCACCCGCACCCGCCGCTGCACCCGCAGCAGCTCCCGCTCCCGCCGGAAGCGGTACGCCTGTAAACGCGCCGCTGCCCGGTACGATACTTAGCGTGAACGTATCAGAAGGACAGCACGTAAAAGCGGGTGATGTGCTTGTAATTATTGAGGCCATGAAAATGGAAAATGAGATAATGGCGCCGGCTGACGGAACTGTTACCTCTGTTTCCGTTTCCAAAGGTCAGTCCGTTGAGAGCGGAACTGCACTTGTATATCTCGCATAGGGGGGGTAGAGACAAGTGAATATTATTATTGAAACCTTACAGGGTATATGGGAAAGCTCCGGCTTTTCAAACATGACCTGGCAGTCTGCGGTCATGATTGTGCTTGCCTGCGTGCTCCTGTATCTCGGTATTGTCAAAAAGTTTGAGCCGCTGCTGCTTGTCGGTATTGCTTTCGGAATGCTGCTTACAAATCTGCCCGCGCCCGACGGTGCAACGGCAATATATAATCCCGCACTGTGGGACGAGTTTATGGATGAGAGCTCGCAGTTCTATCACAGCTACGGTCATATTCTTTCAAACGGCGGATTTCTTGATATTTTGTATATAGGAGTCAAGTCGGGAATTTATCCGTCGCTGATATTCCTGGGCGTCGGCGCTATGACCGATTTCGGGCCGATGCTTTCAAACCCCAAGTCATTTCTTTTGGGTGCTGCTGCACAGTTTGGTGTTTACTGCGCTATGCTTCTTGCAATTTTGCTCGGCTTTTCGGGACCGGAGGCGGCGTCTATCGGTATTATAGGCGGTGCGGACGGTCCTACCGCGATATTCTTAACGTCGATGCTGGCGCCCGGACTTTTGGGTGCGATTGCTATTGCGGCGTACAGTTATATGGCGCTGATTCCGCTTATTCAGCCTCCGCTTATGAGAATGATAACGACTAAGGAAGAACGCGAAATCAAGATGGAGCAGCTCCGTCCCGTTTCAAAGCGTGAAAAGATAGTTTTCCCGATAGTTGTTACTATATTTACCGTTCTGCTGCTGCCGTCGGTCGCCCCGCTGCTGGGTTGTCTCATGCTCGGAAATCTGTTCCGTGAATGCGGCGTTACCGACCGTCTTTCGGACACTGCGCAGAATGCACTTATGAACATTGTTACGATTTTCCTCGGGATTTCCGTAGGAGCTACGACTGTCGGCGCAAACTTTTTGTCACTGTCAACAATCAAGATAATAATTCTCGGATTGATTGCGTTTGCGTTTTCAACTATTGGCGGACTCTTGCTCTCGGCAAGCTTATGTGCAAGCTGTCAGGCGGAAAAATCAATCCGCTTATCGGTTCCGCAGGAGTTTCCGCAGTTCCTATGGCGGCGCGCGTTTCGCAGGTTGAGGGTCAGAAGGCAAATCCTGCCAATTTCCTGCTTATGCATGCTATGGGACCGAATGTTGCGGGTGTTATCGGTTCTGCCGTTGCGGCGGGATTTTTGTTGACCATATTCGGATAATCTGTGTCGGCACGCCGAAATATTAATTCGTTTTATAAAAAACAGACCTTGAAAGAGGTCTGTTTTTTTATTATATAAGAGCAATCACTTCCAAAAAATTACATATATTTAACGGAAACTATTACTGGTAAATTTAGGGGGAATTACACGACATTGCCTTTACTAATTTGTGTAAATTTTACAAATTTGGAATATATTTGGCAATTATGTGGCAATTATGGAAAAACTATGATATTATAAATAAAAAATACAAAGGAGGAAACTATATGAAAAGATATATATCAATTTTAATAATAAGTACTATACTGCTAAGTCTTGCCTCCTGTAAAAAAATACCTGATGACACAATCGGTGCTGATATCCAGGCGCAGGGCGTGCAGACGGACGCGCCGGAGCAGAACGAAAAGCAGGAGCAGCCGGAAAGTCCGACAGAAAAACCCGTGAAAGAGGACAAAGAAAGCACAGCGGAAAAGACGAAGGATACAGCAGACACAGCGCCGGAAAAAGCTGAGAATGCAGCGGACGAAAGTTACGCAGATAATAAATCTGAACCGGAGGAGGATTTTACTCTTGATGTACCGTTTTCAAAATACGAGGTGGTTGTTACTCTTACAGATGAGGAGACTGCAAAGAACAAAACCTATATGCCGGAGGACTTCCCAGATTTAGATATCTTCAATGTATATGAACAGCCGGATTATTATGATTTCAAATTTGAATATAAAGATAATAAATATAAAGGCAAAACCACAATAATGCTGATGCTAAATAAACCCTCAAAGGAGAGGGTGCTTGAATATGTAAAAATATTGCAAAAGGACACAAGAGTTTTTGATGCCTGTCCTACTTTAGACGAATTTTCCACATCATCGTTTTTTGTGAAAATGAAAGACAAAAGCATTAAATATACCGAAGATTCATTTAACTATCTTGACATCGGAGATTTTAAAATAATAGAAAAAACAAGTTTTGGCTCACCGCATTTTTATCCGAGCGGTCATTACGGTTTAGGTAATGACCATATGCCGATTATAAATATCTATTTTAAAAATGAAGTGAAAAAAGAAAAGCTGATTGAAGAATTTAAAAAGCTGAAAAATGACCCCGAAGTATTATATGTTATTCCGGATGCTGAAACTTCATCCTGTTATGAGCATAATAAACTGTCAATAGAATTAAAAAATTTTGAAAAACCGCTTGAAGAATATGACATAAACGATTTCCCAAAACTGAAAATAAATAATATACGCAAATCATACTTTCAGGAAGCATTGGTTATTGAGTTTGATCCGGATATAAGATATTTATTTAAGGCGTACCGTATTTTAAATTCGGACAGCCGTGTCAGCAAAATTTTGTATTCAAATATAAGTTTTACCTATCTTAATTAGCAAAGGATAAGAGAAATATGAAAAAGTTTAAAATAATTATGATTGCGGTATTACTGTTTAATATGTTTTCCGGTCTAACATTTGCACAGCCTTTAAAAACCGACGAAGAAATAATAGATAAATTTTTAGCATACAGTGAGATACAGACCATTGAAGAGAAAGACGCAGCAGAGTTAATGCCTGAACAAAAGTTGTATTGTACAGCAACTGCGCAGGATAGCTTTGAATTGGGAGAAGTTATTGTTGTTCTTACAAGAGAGCAGAGTGCAAACAAGCAGCAATATACTGCGGCGGATTTTCCGAATATTAATGTTACAGAGGTTAATACTCTGTACGATTATTATCCGGAATATGAGAATAATATTATTTTGCTTTTAAAGATCGGCGGCGTTTGTAAGCAGGATGTTATTGATACTATTGCAGTCCTTGAACAAGATGACCGCATCATCAGTGCCGAACCGGATTATACTTTTACGGCAGTGGCTGGGTCAACGAATGACAGCGGCATTATGCCGTATTTAGTTAGCGACGATTTAACTAACGAACGCTCCGCCGATTTGCATACATATGCTTGTTGTGCAAGAAAGTATACCGATGCGAATAAAAATAATACTGTTAAGGTCGGAATTGTAGATGTTGGTATATATAGTAATATACCGGGTGTCAGCAATAGAGTCGTTCAATATGTGGATTTTGTAGATCAAAGCGGGTATACTGTAGCATATTCACCGCCGTCTGATTATAATTACCATGGAACTAATGTTGCAAGTGTAATAGTAAAGCCTGAAGAAACAAGAGTAGAAACACATGATATATGTGGAGAAAATATATATTGCGGAGTATGTAAAAATGTGGATTTAGATTTACCTCTGGAGTAAATACATGGGGAGTAACGCAACTGTACTTAAGCAGCGAGGGAGTATATGACGCTGACAGATCAACGTATTTAATGTTGTCCGGTGATTTCAGAAATACGGGACGGGATGATATCGTTACCTTCTATAAAATACCGATTGCCGACCTGCTTAGTGAGCGGACACGAATTTATATGTGCCTTTCCCCGTCAATGTATGGCTATAATAAGGTTTGGGACCCGACAGATTAGAAAAATATTAATAAAAAAAGAGGTACAATCTATGTGCCTCTTTTTTTATTATGTTTAAGAGGGTAATATTACACAAAAATCGGTATATAAAACTAAGCAAAATAGCTGAAAATAAAATAAACGTAAAAAAATGCAACATTTTGGATTGCAAATGTGTTATATAAGTAAGAAAATATTACTTAAAGGAGAAAAATTATATGAAAAGAATAATATCGTTAGTATTAATGTTTATTATGTTATTTTGTATAGTATCCTGCAAGCGCCGACCGCCGGATGATGTGACAACAGATGTGCCGGCACAGGGCGGTACTGATGATGCAGAAAAGCCTGAAGATAAGACAGATGCAGAAAAGACTGAAGATGAGCTCCCCGAAAAAACAGATGATGATAAGACTGATATAAATTCCGAGAAGGAAAACAATGATGAAAAAGCAGCACAAAATAATAAGGATAATGTTCAGGATACAAGTGAAAATTCAGAAACTGATAATAACTTAGAAGAAACAGAGCCGAACACACCCTCAGCTGATTCTAAACCGACTACCGGACCTGAGTCATGAGTGACTATAACTGAGGAGAAGGCGCCGCCGTGTGAGGCTACTATTGACAATAATTTTGAGGAGGGAGAGGTCATAGTGACACTTATGCGAGAGCAGAGTGCGGCGCGTCAGGAATACACTGCGGCGGACTTTCCCGGTGTGGATATAGAAGAAATCAGGGTAGTGGCTGAATACTTTCCCAAAGGTAATAACCACATTTTATTGAGATTAATGTTAACTCAAAAGGATAAAAGCTCTGTAATAGAAGCAATCAAAACACTGGAGCAAAATCCTATAGTATTGTGTGCTAACCCGAGTTTTTGGGCTGAAGTAATTGAGCCATAAGTATTGGGTAATAAAAGATTAATAATAATTAAAAAGGAAAACAGAAAGTAGGAGAAAACACGAAATGAAAAGGGTGTTTTATGTAATTTTGTCTTTGGTAACGGTAATTAATTTATTTGCTGTATATTCGTTTGCGGGAGAGCGGGATACAGGAGAGCATATTAAAATCCTTGGATATTAGGCGGAGCTTATAAGGATACAAAAAGACTTTTGATAAAAACCGGCGTGTTAATTCACGCCGGTTCTCATTCATTTATGACTTCCGTTTTATCTTTGAAAAAAGACGGATTTTATACCCAAATGGCTGCATAACAGCAAATTTACCTGCCGTTTTTTTTAAAAGCAGACTGCTTCATCTCCGGTCGGTTAATACATTCCTTTTTTTCGTGGTTTTGCACGAAAAATGTGAATGTACAAAAGCCCAGCTGACAGTCAGGTGTTTTGACAGCAGGGGCAATAGGTACTGCTCCTGCTGCCGATTACTTTTCTGCAAAGAGTGTTTCCGCAGATCGGACAGGGCTTGCCTTCGCATCCGTAAACCTGTAAAAAAGGCGTGCTGCGGTAGTGCTGCCCCTTGGTTTCCTGATATTCCTTCGGCGCCGAATTATTTTTTTCGATAAAAAAAGCAAGTCTTTCGGGAATAGCTTGGGCAAGACGCACCCAACTTTCATTTTTCAAACAGCTCGCAGGGCAGTCGGGAGATATTTTAGCTGCAAAAAGAATTTCATCGGAATAAATATTCCCAATTCCCGCAATCACGCTTTGGTCGAGCAGGCACTCCTTTATTGTCTTTTTTCCGCTTTCCCAAGCGGTCAGTTAGATATTTTGCTGAAAATTCAGGGGAAAAAGGCTCAATTCCCAGCTTATTAATTCCGCTGTATGTATCGATTTGACTGTTTTCAATCAGCCAAAAACGCCCGAATCGGCGGGTGTCTGAAAAGCGAAGCTGCTCTCCGTTGTTTAGCTCAAAGACCACATGGGTATGCTTCTCCTGCGGATAGTCGGGCGGGGTCACCAACAAGCAGCCGGTCATTCGCAAGTGCAAAACGATATAATCGCCGCTTCTCAGTATAACGGTTAAAAACTTACCCCGGCGCTCCATATGGGAAATCACCTGTCCTGCAAGCAAGCTGCAAAACTCATTTGCCGATGGATGAGCTATCACTTCCCGGCGGCTTACCGTTACTGCTTGTATCGTCAGTCCCTGTATTTGCGGCTCAATTACCTGTTTTATCATCTCGACCTCAGGCAGTTCAGGCATTTTTTACAGTTCCTTTCTTTGCGGATTTTTTGATTTTTTCGTGATAAAAGAAGTTCACGATGGTCGGCGGAGCGTCAAAGGGCTTTGTCATGCTGTTATCGTTTAGCACATACTCCAAGCCGATTTCAGCGGCATAAGCGCGGATCTGGTCGTTTAGCTGCTCCCAGTACAACCGATTTTGCTTGCGGTAGATTTCATCATATAGCGGGTACAGGTCGGGGCGTTTTTCTCTGATATACTCCATAATCGTTGTTTTATAGCTTCCGCGCAGATTAAGATTTTCCAGCCAAATAAGATTACAGATGTCTTTAACCTTATCGATTATTTCGGGAATTTCCGTAATGCCCGGAAAAATGGGAGAAATAAAGCAGGTAGTCCGTATGCCCGCTTTATACAGCGTTTTCATAGCTGAAATGCGCCGTTCAATACTGACGGCTTTATCCATATCATCTTTAAATTTTTCGTCAAGAGTGTTGACACTGAAGCCTACCCTTGCATTGGGGTAAGCTCTAATCAGGTCGATGTCCCGCAGCACAAGGTCGGATTTCGTTTGTATGGTTAATTTGACCTGACTGCCCTGTAATTGCTCCAGCAAACAGCGCGTACGGCGGTATGTTTTCTCCTGCGGATTGTACGGGTCGGTCACCGAGCCTAAAAATAACTCTTTTCCATCGTACTTGCGCGGGTCTTTTATGTCGTCCCAAAGCTTCACGTCTAAAAAATCACCCCACTGCTCTGTGTGACCCGTAAACCGTTTCATAAAGGCGGCGTAACAATATTTGCAGGCGTGAGAACAGCCTATATAGGGATTGACCGAATAGTCGCTGACAGGTAGATTGGATTTTGTGAGTACGGATTTTGTTTTTATTTCTTTGATGACCATGGTTTACTACTTATTCCAACGGACTTTATTCTCTGCCGTGGCAATGACCTGCGTGGGAGTTTTTGCATTCGGGGCGGCATAACCCAGCATAACGAGGGTGGGCAGATAGTACCCGTCCGGAATACCGATAAGCTCCTTTATTTGCTGAGGCTCTTTTTTACGGGTATATGCACCACGGAACCTAAACCCTCGGCGGTGGCGGCAAGCAAAATGTTTTCTGTCAGCGCCCACGCCGCACCGTAGTCCATCAGACCGTAGTCGTTTGCAGGGCTTTTCAAATCATATTTGCATTTAAAACAGGGCAGTATCACGCAGGCGGATTCCTCAATCATCGTCCGCTGGCGGGGATAGGTAATCTTGAACATCTCCTGCTGAGGTGTTTTCGGTTCGGTTATACGGCAGGGATAGGGCTTGACGATTTTTGCAAGCTCCATGACAGCGTCCTTGTTCGTCAGCGTTACCAGTTCCCATTGACGTTGATGATTGGAGGACGGAGCTTTCAGTCCGGCGTTCAAAATGCGCTTTAGCATATCCTGCGCAATAGGTCTGTCCTCAAACTGACGAATACTTCTTCTTTTTTCAATGACTTCGTAAAACTCCATGTTTATGTCCCTTTCGGTTTCGCTTTTATTCTGATATTTATACTATACTGTTTCGGTACATGCCCGTTCAATTACGGACAGCAAACTTCGGTAAAGCATCCCGTTGATAACCTTGAGAAACTGCATTATCCGTTTTCCTTGATTTCGTTGAATTTCTTTTTCATACAGTCTGAAAACAGGGTTGTAAGCCGCACAAGCTCGGCAATATCCTTTTCGTCCAATTCCGCCATCGCTTCATTTTCGGCTTTTGCAGCGGGTGGAATAATTTTCTCTGTGTAAGCTCTTCCCTCCTCTGTAAACCGGATAATTTTATTTCGTCGATCTGTTTGCGCTTCTGTGAGGGACAAATATCCTGATTTCCAAAACTTTTTGATAATTGCGCTCACCGTCTGTTTTGTCGCCGACAGCCGTTCACTGATTTCTGATTGCAGACAGCCATCTTCGGCAAACCAAAGAATATCAAGCACAAACAGCTCTTTTGCCGTCAATCCGTGCCGGCGGGCATACAGCTCGTAAGCGGCGAATTGAACGTCCCGCAGGGCACAGTATTTGTTAACATATTCCCGCACCTGTTCTCGGTTCATATGACTCCTCCGTATATTATAATATTTGTAAGTCTAATATTTGACTTTATGATATCACGGAAAAGCTCTGTCGTCAATAGATTTTAAAAAATATTTTGCCGCTTTAATTTTTTGTATCGGAACAGTAAGCATTTAACAGACAAATACTCTTACGGGATTTTTGAAAAGCGGAGAGGGTTTTAAATTTCTTGACGGTCAGCTCGATTATCTGCCGTGCATGTTGCGGACGCTGAAAATATAAAATAAACAAAGAAAAACTCTATGTAAACGGGTAAACCGTTTACATAGAGTTTTCTTGTTTTCTTTACGCTCGGTATGAGATATATGTTTTTGCCTTCTGCTGCGGATATTTTTAGTTATTTCACGAAATTTTGATGAAATCTTGTAATAATAGTTGCCACCTGAGCACGCGTAGCATTATCCCGCGGTGCAAAGCTGTGTTCGTCCATGCCGTCTATTATTCCGGCTTTCTGGCAGATTTCAACCGCTTCTTTGGCGTAGTTTTGAATCCTGTTTTCATCGTTAAAGGTCTTCTTTTCAACACGCTGGTCAAGCACAATACCCGCAAAGTCTGCATACCTTACAATCATTGTGCAAATCTGCTGACGCTGTACGTTATCGTCAGGTGAAAACTTATCGGTATCCGTGCCGTCGACAATTCCGTTTTCGTACGCCCATTTGACAGCCGGTGTATACCATTTGCCGGACGGTACATCGCTAAACGCTGTCTCGACTTGCCGATTTTCCGTATCTACGCCGCTCATGTTTGCGAGAATTTGCACAAACATTGCTCTTGTGAGCGTCATTGTCGGAGCAAATACGGTTTCTGACGTGCCGTTCATCAGTTTGTATGTTGCTACATAATCAATGTAGCTTTTATACCATCTGCCGTTTTCAACATCACTGAACTGCTCTGAGCTGTCTGTAAGCTCCTTGTCAGGTTCGGGTGTGGGTTCAGGTTCGGGTGTAGGTTCAGGAGTGGGTTCAGGTTCGGGTGTGGGTTCAGGAGTGGGTTCAGGATCAGGTGTAGGCTCAGGCTCAGGCGTGGGTTCAAGCTTTGTGCCCTGCGCGGTTCTGGTTTCTTCCGTCCGGCAGTATTCGCATTTTCTTGTTTCTGTGCCGTCAGCTTCCTCGGTCGCATCGTTATTGTAAATAAACTCGCCCCATTTGTGTGCGTCGGGATCTATGGGAATAACCTCGGTTTTTGTGTGTTCGGGATTGTTTTTACAGGTGTAGGTGACGGAGCCTGCCTGTGAGCAGGTCGGCGAAGCTGTTACCGTGCCGTTGTCCCAATCATGATCGAGCGCCGAACCCTCGTCCGCTCTGGTATTCGAGTACGTACAGCCGAATGTAGTGCAGTGTGCTGTTTCGGTGCCGTTATTGTCGCAGTCTGCGTCATTATTGGAAACATATTCGCCTAAACTGTGCTTTTTAAGTGCTTTTTCCGCATTTTCAAGCGCGTTGACAGCCGCTGCCACATCATCGGCGCTTTCAAAGGTCTCTGCCGCCTTTTCGGCGTCTGATATTGCCGTGACAAGTGCATCAAATGTAGGCGTGCAGTATATGTCACTGTCGTTGTTTATCTGTTTAATGCGTTTGAGTGCAGTATTGAATTCGCTCCTGTCAACAAGTCCGTTTACTGCATTTTCAAGCTCTGTGCATGCCTGCATTATTTGCTTTGCGCTCGGAGAAATTATCGCTTTGACCTCGTTGATTTTATCGGTCAGTACCTTGTAGGAGCCTGCCGTGTACCTGTTGTCAGTGTTATTCAGCTTCTGAGCATTTTCTATTGCAGTGCGCAGTCTTTCAGTGTCGGGGAGTAAGATTATCCATTGCTTCAACCAGCTCCTGCATTGCCTCGGTAATGTTTTCCGCTTTCAGATTACTTACCTCGTTCAAGCTGTATACAGTACTTGTATTGTCTTCGTCGTACATCGTCTTGGCAGTTTCGTACTTTTCAAGGAAAGTCTCTGCCGAAGCTTTGGTGTAGTACTCAAATTCAGCACTGTTTTTAATAGCTTTGGCACTTTCCAGGATTTGACCGAAGTTCTCTTTTTCCAGTGTGATATTATTTATTGCGTCTTGCAGCGCGCTGTATGCGGCATTGATTTCCGAAAGTGTGCTCTGCGTTCTTTCAGCGGTTTTTACAGCTGTATTAACTGCCGCGTTGAGCTCCGTGACCTGATGCTGTGAGCATCCGGTTGTATCCATTGCCTGTGCAGTCTGAGTAAGGCTGTCAAGCTCGAACAGCTTTTGAGCGGTATCTGCCGCAAGATTTATTTTCAGGGCTGCGCTGTCCGCCTGCGCTTTGTCCGCCTTGTCGCTGTGAATGATATATTCGCCGTCCTGTGCGGCAAGACTTATACGTTTTAGGGCATACGCGCGGTATCCGCTTGCGTTTTCAAAATCTGCCGCTCGGTCAAGCGCATTATAAAGTGCGCTCATATCGGCAGAATTTATGCTGATTTCAAGCGTCCACTGTTCTGAGGCTAAGCTGTTTGAAATACCGACGGTGTATTCGGCGCCGTTTACTGCCGGTATTTCGGTTATATCCGAAACATCGCTGACAGTAAACGTATTTCCTCCGTCCTGAATAATATAATCGTTAAGCGAAAATGTGCTCCTGCCCGCACCGAGCGTCAGCTTCAGTGTTTTGTCGGTGCTGTTTACCTGAATTTTATCCGAGAACTTATAGCCTGCCAGTCCGTCCGAGCGCTTTGTAAGCGCATAGTTTTGATATTGCCAGCTGTTGACGGTATTGCTGCCGCCCAGTATTTTTCTGCCGGCAGCCGTCATAAAGCTGTCGGAGTAAACATTGTAGTAGTTTCCGGACAGATCAAGCACGCTGTTGTTGGACGGATTGTCAATTATGCCCGCGACGCCTACAAACCTGTTGCCCGAAATATTCATTTTCAGCATTTCGTTTGACTGTGTCGTGTCGCCAAAGGCAATAAATGACGCCGTTTTTTCGGTGCTGCTCAGGAAGAGGTTGTTTTGTATGTTAATGTCACTGTAAGCGTAGAGCGACACGGTAATTCCCGCTGCCTTGGTCTGGAAATTGTAGAAGCAGCTGTTCTCGATATTCAGCTGAGCTGTCTGACCCTGCGCGTTGTTTGCATGGTTTCTGCCCTCAAAATACAGATAATTTCCCGTTGATGAGTCAATACCGTTTCGCAGATTGCAGTTTTTAACCGACAGTCTGCCGTCTTTCTGATTTGAGCTCATTTTCCACCAGCCGAGCAGGCTTACCTGTGATTTTTCAAGGTCGCAGTACAGACCATCTATTGTAAAATCACTCGGCAGATACTCGTTGAGCAGTCTGTTTCTGCCCTCGTAAATTTCGGTGCCGCACATTACCTTTTCAACGCGTATGTTTCGCATAACGCCAATATCCGTGTTGTTTCCGCCCTGCTCGTTGTTGGGATTGGAGAACGTAAGGGCGTAAACGGTGGAGTAATACCCGTAAGGGCTGACGCCGAGAGTTTCCTCATGCTCGATAACGATATTTTCAAGCGTTATCCTCGTCTGTTTGCTGCTGGCGCCGCGCTGGGTATCGTAAAACCGTCCGCGCAGAGTAATGCCCTTTATCTCGATATCCGTGCCGGATGCGTCGGGGGATACGGCTATCGAGCCTATTTCGCTCTCGCCGTACTCACCCCACTTTTCACTGAGCGTCCAGTCGGAGGAGATGTCCTGCGACATCGGAGAATTGGGATTTACATCATAATTTATACCGTATACGGAGGTGTCTGCCGGGATTTTCAGCTCTGTGTCAATCCTTGTATCGGGAATTATAATCTGAATATGACCGCTGCCGCGCACTTCGTTTATTTCGTCAATGTCCGAGAATGCGTTTTCACCGACGGTAAATCTGTAATATCTGCCTTTCCAGCTGCGTATTATTATATCCTCGCTGCTGTAAAGGGCAATATCCGGGCTGAGAAGGTATGCAGTGCTTTGTATCTGTCCGAGCGGGTCTGCATAGCTGTCTTTGAAATAGCCGATTTCATTTGCCTCCAGCGTCACGGCATAAGTGCGCCGGGCGCCGTTTTTGGAAAGCGTCAGAGTAAATTCGGTATTTCCCGCCATTACATCCTTATAGCTGATGCTTGTCACGGGTGTGCTGCTGCCTGAGGGATACAGCGCTTTGTCAACGCCGTTTCCCTTTGTGATGAATTCGAGTGTACCCGTTATGTTTTCCGTCAGCATTACATTCAGCTTTTGTTCTTCGGGTAAGACTTCAAGCATTGTCTTTCCGCCGCCGAACAGCGCGCCCGTGACGTCAAAGTCGGTGCTGAGCGTATTCAGCGAAAAGTCACAGTAATACGCAAGTGAGGCTGCGCCTATCGGGTCTGTATCTCCGTCGGGACCTGAAACGTATGCGGGAGCTTTCCCGTTTTTGTCCGATTCCGATGTGAAAGTGTCTGACAGATAGTTGCCCGAGAAATCAAAGTTCAGCTTCAGAAGGTTTTCGTCCGTAACGCCGCTCATGTTGGGAAGATAAGAGGTTATGCCGATAAAGCGGTTGCGGTGCACGTTCATGGTCATCGGATTTGTAAAGAACGCGCTGTTGCCCTCGATTGCGGTGTCCACATTATATCCGACCTGCTGGCTGAACAGGTTATCCTCTATTGACACGTCAAGATTGGGAAGCTGAGCCGAAACGGAAATAATGCCCCACTGCGCGCTCGCACAGTTTAAAAACGCATTGTTGTAAATCGAAAGCGTACCGCTTTGATAATCTCCCGATGACAGCGGAGTCGTGCGTATGCGCACGGCACGCGTAAGAGCGCCGCCGGTAAAGCAGCTGTTTTTAACTGTATAGTCCATGTTGTGGCGCATGTTCATGTTGCCGTCAACATCGAATAAGCCAAGGCTCATCTGCGAGTTTTCTATATATGCACCGTCAAAAACAAGCGTATCAAGATACTTTCTTATAAGCGCCGAGCCGTTGAAGCCTGTCATGCGCAGGTTTTTAACAGTCAGAGAATTGTAATTGAAGGTGGTATCCTGCGCCGTAAAAATATGCCCGGTCTGGTTTTCGGATTTTATGTTTTGCAGGTACATATTGTCCCGGCGCTTTGCCGTTACGTTCAGAGATATTGAATTTACACTGTCTGTCCTTGTACCCACGTCAACGTCGTCAACGCCCAGTTTACCGCTGCCGGTGAATTTCACACCGTCTGCCAGGATAAAGAATTCCATGCGCTCATCCGCGGCATTTTCCGCATCCTGCACCTTTTTCTCAAGAGTTAGGTCATCGTTGCCCGAAACCCTTGTCGAGCGGTAAATCCTGTCGGTGAATACCGTTTCGTGTGCACTGTCCCATGCCGTGTTTGCAGCAATGCTGCCGCCCGGCAGAAGCTGAGAAACGTCAGAGGACGGGTCGTTTGGATTTATGCCGGCGTTTGTGCCCAGGATTACAGCACGGTAGTATACCTTTATTGAGCCGTAGCTGCCTTCGGTAAATATAAATACAGGTGTGTCGTGAAGAATGTCGGGATTGCTGTTCAGCCAGTGCGCGTATGCCAAATCAAAGTCCGAGAAATGCCGGCTGCCGTCAAACGGCTGGGTATACTGCTGTCCGCGGAAGGTAAAGCTTACATTTCCCGATGAGATATTCGCCCAGTCCGCATCTATAATGTATGCGGTGTCGGGATAACTGTCGTAGTCCGGGGTAAGTCCGGCAGATGCCGGGCGGACAACACACAGCGTATAGTCGACGCTCTGCGTACCGTCCGTAACACGGATTATATAGTCTCTCTCGGTGCCGCTTTCAATTCCCTCTGCTCTTGATACGGCGGCGCCGTTGTACATGAGCTGTGAGGACGTGCCCTGAGCTGTTTTTACCGATATATCGGTGCCCGATGAGGTTTCGGGCAGGGTGAGCGTGTAGCCGCCCGTGTATTCGTTAAAGACAATAATTCCCCTGTCGGCTGTTATGTCCTTTATGGATAGTGACGCCGGCACATCGCGGTGTATTTTGAGAGTAAATGCGGTGTAGACGTAAGGATTGTCGGGCACGCTGATTGTTACTTTTACGGTGGTTATAACACTGCTCAGCGAAATATCCGACATATCCGCGGTTTCGCCGCTCGGCAGATATACGCCGGACATAACAAAACCGGACAGATTTTCTATATATCCGTCGGTAAAGTCGATTGTCTGTCTGCCGCTTTCCACCGAAAGCTCCGACACGGCGTTTATGCTGTCAAATACAAGCCCGTCCTTGTCGGAAAACTGCACCTCTACGGGATTTTTGATTTTTGTCAGCGCATAATCTTTGTAATATGCGCTGCAAAACGCAAAGCCCGTGGGGCAAATGCCGCCGTCCGCCGAAACAAAATCCTCGCTGTACGGCGCAAAGTAGTTTTCGGAAACGTCAATAAATGTTTCTGTATTTTGACGGTTTGCCGCTGCGAAATAGCTTGAAAAGCCGATTACGCGGTTATTTTTGAACGAAAAGCCCTCGCCGCCGTATTCGCTGTTTTTGTAGTCGGCTTCAAAAAGCACGGGCGATTCTGTTTTGTGTATAAAGATATTGTCCTCAATAGTCAGATTGGTATATGCCCGGGGCGACAGAGATATGAGCGCGCCGGTCTGAGTGCCTATACTTTCAAACACACTGTTTTTTACGGTATATGAAATTGTGTTCGCGCCCGCCGAAACGCCGTCGCGCGAGTCGGTCAGAAACGCTCCGTTTGCCGAGCTTATATTAAACCGACAGTCGGATATTATTATTTGACATTCGCCCGAATACAGGCTGCTGTTCCAGCGCGAGTCAAAAAAAAGCTGTGTGAGCGCGCTGTCGCTGTAGCTGCCTGTAATTGAAAGCCTTGAGGGGAGCGCGCCGCCGAACAGGATTTTATTTTGGTTTTCGTCCGACGGGACGCTCTTTATGTAAATTCCGTCAAGAATATATTCGTTGTATAAGCTCTGTACGGACGGGCACCCGATATTGAACTGTCTGTATCCGTTTTGCGCGTCGCCTTGGTTGTTTATCAGACAGTTTCTGAATGTGATGCTGCCGCTTTGCGTTCTAATAACATCCGAAACCGCGCCGCAAAGCTCGATACCGGAAATTATGACGTTTGCACAGGACAGAGTGATGCCCGAAATTTTTGAGGTTTTGCCGCTGCTCCATGCAAGCCCGGCGCCCCACTCGTCGGTGCCGCTGCCCGCCGCCGCGGCACTTTTATAGTTTTCGCCGTAAATCTGACAGGGAGCGGTGATATTAAGCTCACCGTAGCTGCCGTACGGCAGGATTATCTGAGGTGTACTGCTGCCTGCGGCGCTGAAAATTTCCGCAAGCGTTGCAAAGGCGTTCTGTCCGACGGTAAACGAGTATGTCCTGCCGTCAAAGCTCTGTTTGAAAGCTGCGCCGCTTGACATGCCGGCGACCTGAGGCGCCAGAAGATATGCAGTGCTTTGAACGGTGCCCTCGGGGTCTGACCAGCTGCCTGCAAAATCATCGACTGCATTTTCTCCGTAAAGCTTTAATGTAATCACCTTAGAGGCAGAGCCTTTTACAGCCTTTGCATAGACGGTTGTGACAGAATTTTGAGCGGGCGCCGAAATTGATGTAATCGGGGAAGTGCAGCCGCTGTCCGAGAAGAATTCGGAGGTTACCGCACTGTCACGAAAGTACAGCGCGGGGTTTTGGATATTTGTGCCGCAGGTGTACGACGCCGTGATGAGCGCATTGTCGTTGTCAATGCTTACATAGTCCGCATCCTCGTAAAAGCTGACACCTGATATGTCCAGCATTCCGTCATAGACGGTCATGGCAAAATCCTCGTAGTATACAAGGTTGTTAATGTCAATCGGGTCTGAATACGGCGCTGTGCTGAAATACTGGCTTTCAGTTCCCAAAACGTCTGCATGACTTGAATATGTCGGCGCAAAGTAGTTATAATTGAAGTCCGCCGTTATATACGTGACGTTGTTGGGCATATTGGGGAAAAGGCTTGTGTAGCCGATAACCCCTGTTGCGGTTGACATACATGGCATATGCACCCTGCTGGTAGTCTGTGTTGCCGTTTAAAAAAGTATTTCTTGCCGCAGTGTTATAGCTTTTGTCGGCAATAAAGATGTTATTTTGTATATTTATTTCGTAGCTTGAATCCTTGTGCGATTTTGTGCTGTGAAACACAAGCGCGCCGTAGCTCCCGCTGTTATGCTCGTAAAACAGGTTGCTGTCCAGCGTGACCTTGCTTTTTTGTGCTCGGTATCGGTGTATCTGAAATACAGGTTATAGCCTGCAGAGCATTTGTACATATATGAATTCTGCATAAGGAATGAAAATTCATAGGGAACGATAAGCTGGCTCTGTGAAACCGAGCCGGAGCTGTTGGCAAAATATACACCGTCCAGGCGGACGTGCGAGGCGTTTACGCTGAAAAAGCTCTTTGTCTTGGTGCCGTCGCTGCGTATGTTCTTGAAATCATAGCTGTTTGTATTATTTGCGGACTGGGTGTCGTTTATGTAAAATGAGGCGTTTGTGGTGACAATGTCGCTGTTTTGAACAGTCACAAACATTTTGCGGCTTTTTGCGCCCGTCGTGTCGGCAAGCGTCAGAAAATCCGATGCGGCTGAAAATTTGATGCCGTCGATAATCAGCGAGAATTCGGCTTCGCCTGCCGCCGCCTGCTCGTACTTTTGGTTTGTCAGAGACCCGCCCGCCTGCGTCGAGCGGGAAAATCCGTTTGAAATCACGGTCTCGCTGCCGCGCTGCGTGTTCCTGCCCCAGCCCGCCTTGGGATCGGCTGATGACAAATCAAGGTCGGCGTTGGGGGAGATGCCGGCGTTTGCGCCTAAAATCACCGCGTTATAGCGTACCGTAAGCCTTGCTTCGGTGTAGGTGCCGGGCGCCAGTATAAAGACGGGCACCTTTTCTGCCATCTGACTGTTTATGCTGCCGTCGGACTCCGTGTAGAGTGACTCAAAATAGGAGTACGCGGCAGAAAAGCTTGAAAAATGGCGCTGAGGGTTGTACGTTTCGTTATATGTATTGCCGCGAAATTCAAAGGAAAGGCTTGTGTTTTCAGCCAAATCCGTCCACTGCGGATTGACAATATACGCATTTTGCAGAAGTGACGTATAGTCGAGGACAGCGCCTACGCTCTCCTTAACGTCTGAGCTTTCTGCATATGAGAAAAGGGAAAGACCCTGTATAGGACACAGTGCCGTAAAAATCGTGAGTGCCAAAACGAGAGCTAAAGCTCTTACTCTCTTTTTAAACATAATCTGCCGCTCCTTGCGCTTATAATTATGGTATAATTATAAGTCTGAAATTCTTGTTTGTCAAACATTATAATAAATATAAACGGAGGTGTCGTTTCATACACCTCCGTTTATGTTTTCAGTCCGTTATTTCCTTTGCCGTAATGTCGAGAGTGTGTTTTCCTTTACTGTCCCTAAAGCTCAGCTTTAAAAGCCCGGGCGTCAGCAGCGCGGCGATTATTACCACAAAAACAATCGCCGGAAAAATCCCCGGTGCTATGCAGCCCGCGTCAATTCCCTTCTGTGCCACCATCAGCGCAACCTCGCCGCGCGCAACCATACCCACGCCGACCGACAGTGATTCACGGCGGCTCATGCCGCTGATTTTTGCGGCGATTGAGCACCCGATGATTTTGGAAATCACCGCGGCAACCAGCAATACCGCCGCAAAAATAATTATCTCTCCCGTGATTTTGCGCAGGTCTGTTTTTATTCCGATGCCCGCAAAGAATATGGGTGTGAATACCATATAAGATGCGACCGTCATTTTTTTTGCGACAAACTGGCGTGATTTTGACAGATTACAGAGTATAACTCCCGCAAAAAATGCGCCCGTAATATCCGCCACTCCGAAAAATTTTTCGGCACAGTATGACATTATAAAGCAGAAAGCAAGTGCCCAGACCGCAATCCTGCGGCTTCTGCCGTGCCTTTTGGATATCAGCTTGAAAATATAATATGCCGCAAAGCCGACGATAACGGTGAACAGGAAGAACAGCAGAATCTGCGCGATGACGCGCAGCGGGCTTACCGTATTTGCGCCGCCTAATCCGGATACAATGCTCAGCACAACAATTCCTATTATATCGTCTATAATGGCAGCGGACAGCAGCGTTGTTCCGACGCGGGATTTGAGCTTTCCCATTTCGTTGAGCGTTTCAACCGTAATGCTGACTGAGGTTGCCGCGAATACGACGCCGACAAACACTGCGCGGATTACGGTTGCAAAGTCCCACCTGTCCGCAAAAAACAGCCAGTAGACGCCGCCGCACATGACAATCGGCACAAAAACGCCCAAGACGGCAATGAGACATGCGGCGGGACCTGTTTTTTTGATTTCCTGAAGGTCTGTGTCAAGACCTGCGATGAACATCAGCATTATAACTCCGATTTCGGAAGCTTTTGTCAGAAAATCGGACTGCTCAAGTAACCCCAAGCAGGACGGACCGAGTATCACACCGGCTAAAATCGCGCCCACCACCTGAGGAAGGTGAACCTTTTCGGTTATCAGACCGAACACCTTTGTTGAAAGCAGTATTATCGCAAGCGACAGCAGAAATTCATATGACTCCATTTTATTTTCCCCCATCATATTTTAAAGCATATGAATTATACAACCGACGGGTAATAAAATCAATATCAATTCAGAACAAAAAAACCGCGACCGAAAGCCGCTTTTTAAGCTATATCAAACAATCGTCCGTGTCATCGGGCGGAAAAATATCAAACATGACAGGCTTATAAAACAGCTCTCTGACCGCTGATGTATTACGCGACAGGGACAGCACCCATGCAAGCTTTGCAACTGCCGCCTCCGCCGTCATGTCGTAGCACTCAAGAAGCCTCGGATATTTTGTAAGCCGCCGTCCGACGGCGTATGCGTCAAGGTCGCTTCCGTCATGCTCTACCTGGGTTGTCATCGCCACGAAAACTCCGCGTTCAAATGCGCGGCTTAGAATTTTTTCAAACTCTCCGTCCCTGTAAACGGGGAGCCCGCCCGAGCCGTAGCTCTCAATCACCGCCCCGTCACAGCTGCTCAGCATGTGCTCAAGCTGGTCAGCTTTTATCGTCGGGTACATTCTCAAAAGTCCGATATCTGCTTCAAGCCTGTTATAAAATCGGACGCCGCCGCGGGGCTTTGCTTCAATGTAACGTATAAGCCTGCCGCCCGATATGCCGGCAAGACAGGGAAAATTTATGCTCTCAAACGCATTCAGGCTTTTGGAGTGTGTTTTTTTTGCCCGCGTACCGGCGATTACTCTGCCGTCAAATACAACCGTAACTCCCGGCAGACTGCCCGATGCGGCACAGATAAAGCTGTCTCGCAGATTGGTCTTGGCGTCGCTGCCGTCAAAGCCGGGCGGGCGCTGGGAGCCGGTCAGAACGATAGGCTTTGATGAATCCTGTATAAGATAGCTCAGCGCTGCTGCGGTATACGCCATGGTGTCCGTTCCGTGCGTTATCACAAACCCGTCGTACGCACCGTAATATTCCTTTATTGTCTCGACAATTTTGCACCAGTGTCCGGGCGATATATTTGTACTGTCAAGGCTGTACAGCGCAAGACAGTCCGCTTTGCATATTTTTTCAAGCCCCGGAACTGATGCGGCAAGCTCGGATGCGTCAAAATTGGGACTCAGTCCGTGCGGCGTTATATCGGAGGCGATAGTTCCGCCGGTGCCTATAAGCAGAATTTTTTTAGTGATATTTTTATTAGTGTTCATTTTTTCACCCATAGTTAGTATCGGTAAAAACGGCATTTTTCAAACTGACGTGCCAAAAGTTTACAAAAATTAATTCTGCATGTTTATTGACGGTATACTCCGTATGTGCTAAAATTAAAAACGACCGCAACGTGTCGGACTTACTTTATAACATCAGGAGTGATTAAATGAAAAAATTTATTAAATTTATATCCTTACTGTGCATTGCGGCAATGCTGATGAGCACGGTTGCTTTTGCGCAGAGTGAAACGCCTGAAAACGATACGCAGACTCCGGGTGACACCTACGAACCCGGGAATACCGAAAATCCGGATGACACGGAAAACCCGGACGAGCCTGAAGTATCGGAAAAAACCGTTGTTTCGGCTTCGGCATACTTCGGCGATATTTATAAATTTATAAATAAGGGTGAAAAGCCGGATCTGTCGGCGGGATATATAGATTTTAAATTCAGCGACGACACGCAGGAGCGCGTGCTGCTCAGCGATACAAGACTTGCCCCTTTCCCCGATACGGAGGAAATCGGTTATCTCACATATACTTTTGAGATATACGGAAGTACATATTCGATTGATTTTGTAGTTGTCGACCCAACGCTCAACGTAGCTGTATTTAAGGATCTCAAAAAAAATTTCTGGGGCTATGAGAGCATACGCAACGTGCTGTTCGCGGGCTTTTTTACGGGCATGTCAGACAGCGAATTTGCACCTAAGGAAAGCATGACCCGTGCACAGTTCTGTCAGATGATTTATAATATTTATAAGGATGACCCGTCCGTAATGTCGGGCGACATAGAGGTGTCCTTCACCGACGTTGAGGATTTCAGATGGTTCTATGAGGCAGTTACGGCGTGCGCCCGCGCGGGAATCGTTGACGGCGTCGGAAACGGCATGTTCAATCCCACGGCGCCTATCAAGCGCCAGGAAGCGGCGGTCATTATGATGCGAATTCTGATGGGCGCTGACGCGCTTGATAATGTAGACGTTGAAGCGGCGCTTGCAGCCGCGCGGGACGCCGGCATTGAGGCAAAGGATTTTGATACTGCGTCAAATTATGCCAAAAAAGCAGTTGCCGCATCGCTGGGCGTTATTCTTTTCGGAGACTCCGAGGGCAACCTTACGCCGAAAAACAACATCAACCGTGCCGAGTGTGCGACGATGATGTCAAACTATTTCTTTGACGGATATATTGCGCCGCCCGTCAAGTACCTTGTATATCTCAGCCCCGAAAACCGCGAAAATCCGTATACGGGAGTTAATGCAAATGAGAGCGAGCAAATGTACCTTGTTGCCGCGGCGGCTGAAAAATACCTTACAGAGATGGGCTATGATGTCTATATAGCGGACGTCAATACATCAATAAAAGAGGATGTACAGCCCAACCGCTCGGGAGAGGCGGAGCAGCTGGGAGCGGACGTCTATGTTGCCATTCATTCGAATGCTGTCGGAAAAACCAACAACGGCGAGCATGCAGGCGGTGCAGGCGGAGCCACCGGCTTTTACAACGGAAACAACAAGGGCTCAAAGGAGCTTGCTCAGTTTGTTTATGACAGACTGGCGGCATTTACTCCGACGGAAGATAACGGTATCAGCGATGACATGCTGACCTCAAAGCCGTTTGCGGAGGTGCGGCTGCCCACTATGGCAAACCTTTTGCTTGAGGTTGAGTTTCATGACTACGCGCCGTATGCGCAGTGGATAACTCAGAATACCGACGGTATCGGCAAGTGCATTGCGCAGGGAATAGACGACTATTTCAAATCACTGTAAAGAAGCTAAATAAAATGACTGCCGCAGGCTAATGCCTGCGGCAGTTTTTATTTGCTTTTTCCGATAAGCGTCACAATTTTCGGGAGCATAAGAATTATCAGTCCCCAAAAGAACCATAAGAGTGATTCCTCTCCCAGCTGAACGGACAAAAGCCAAAGCGGCAGTACAGCGCCCGCGATATATACCGTTTTAATCACAGCGCCCGCGGCTTTAAGCGTCTGCCGTCCGTGCAGCCATAAAAAGCAGGAGGTCAGTATCAAAACAGACATTACGGATATTAACATAACGGACGCCGGTTCATATTGCCTGTCATAGCTGTTTGAAGCATTATAAAACGGATTCATATAATTAAACGCGGTCTCAAAGATACTGTAAAACGGCTGTACCGCATCGGAAATTCCGTAAAACCGACAGCTTGCGGCGCTGTACAGAAACGAGCCTGTCAGATAGACCGAGTAAATAAGCTCGGCAGTGACGACAGCGCCGCCGATAAGCCTGCGCGCTGTCAGAACGCCGACGAGAGAAAACGCGGTGACGGCAAGCGCAACGGCGGCATTGCCGCATATTACGTTCAATCGGCGCAGGACGGAAAACGGCTCATTGAAAAAAACAAACAGGCGGAGAAAAAGCGGAATTATAACACAGATAAGCTCGCCCGTAAGCGCGGCGGCAAGCCGCACGGCGCAGAGCGAGACGGTACCGCGTGCGCCGGACAGGTAAAAGTCCGCGCGGCGCTGCTCCCACAGAAAGGAGAACAGTCTGTATATGAGGAAAAACGGCACAAAGAAGGCAAAGTAGCTCATGTATCCGCCAAGCTCGGACGTCGACATTGACGGCGCGTGCGCAGGGAATATTTCGGGCGACCATATTCCGAATATAAACGCCGCCGCAGTGAACAGGAGAATAAGCGGCAGTATTTCGCAAAGTGCCTCTGTGTAAAGAAAAAACTCACTGTATTTCGTATTTAATCGTCGGGTCGCCATACCTGCTCAGCTCCTCTCTTGCTGAATTGTCAAGGAGACTTTCGGTCTCGGGGAAATATTCGCTGTTTATACAGCATTCAAGCACCTTTCCGCTTTTCAGACGAAGTTCAAGTCTTTTGATGCTATTGCTCTCACAGAGCGCAGACAGCTTTTGCTGCTCGGAAAGCTGCGAAAATTCTCGGTAAAAGCTGTCTAAAACGGAATTCTTGTTTTTGATAAACCCGAATTTTGCAGCATAATGCTCCGTGCTCCCGCTAAAGCTGTCCTCGGATATGACCGTGGTTCTGTACATTATTTCACAGACGTTTTCCTGCGGCAAAAGGCGCAGCTCTTCCCACTGCGAAGATTTTGCAAGCATTTTTATAAACTCTTCATTTACAAAGGTAAAGCATGACTTGGACTTATCCTGCGAGCATAGCTCATATAGAATATAATAGGTACTGTTTTTGCCCGCGGACATGTCGTGCCTCAGCTGTGAAATCAGCTCGGAATCGTTTATTTTAATTTTTCCCATAATGTCTTTTAGCGCGCTGATGTTTGAAGAATAGTAATCGTTTGCCGAAGCAATATATTTTATTTCGATGTATTCGGGCGAGTCGGAACTCTTCGGATAACAGTCGGCGCTGATTTTTAACGAAATGCTTGTCACGGCGGCGGCAGCTATCACCCCGACAAATACAGGGAGTGAGCGCAGCAGCTTTTTAAAGGAAAAGCGGCACAGAAATTCTGTTATAAGGAAAATAAGCAGCGCCAGTATAAGCATCGCAAGAATTTCCCTGTATCTTACAGAGGAATAATATAAATATTTGCCTATAAAAACGGACGTCACCCTGAAGCACACCGGCGCCGTCAGCGCCGCGGCGGTGACGTGCCCTATGACGGGACGGCGAACGCCCGCGCACATATGTGCTTTCGCGTGCTTGTATGCCAAAAATGCAAGCGCCGATAAAATCGGAATTGAAACAGCGCCCCAGACCAGCGCGCTGTCGGGGAAAACGGCGCGCCAGTATATGTTTTCGGAATAATACCGAAATCCCCTTGAAAAATCAAGCTCAAGTATTCCGCCGATAATTTTATAGAAAAAAGGCGGGGAAAATTCGGACGGCAGAATACTAAACGGCAACATCCGATAATCCATGTATAAATTTCCGATGCTTGAGTACAGCAGAGGCACCGTGAATGTCAGCGCCGAATACACCGCGGCGGATGCCGGCATTCTGCCGCAGAGCGAAATTGCAATGACGGCGACGGCGCACAGGCAGACGGATAACAGCAAAACCGCCGCCGCCACTCCGCAGTCCCGCGCCGAACAGAACCATTCCGTTCTTCCAAAGCAGATAATTAACCGTAAAATAAACGGCTGCCGCCGATAAAAGCTGGACCGTCAGCACTGCCGAAAATTTTGCGGTAAAAATTTCGGCGCGTGATTTGGGTATACTCCCGTAAAAATCCGACTGTGCTTTGTCGTGGAGGTGTCGAATTGTTTGTAAGTCAGAATAAATGGCAGTATAAAGCAGTATATAAACACGGGATAAATGACCAGAGAACCGGTTTCATAATCAAGACCCGATTTTTGCGCAGAGCCGAAAAATTTGATAAATCCCATACTGAGCGCAACCATTCCCGCGGTGCCTGCCGCACCGACGGGCAAAAGCTCACCGAGCGAGAGTAGAAAAGCCGGAGCGGATTACTTTGTCTCATCTGTCTGTCCCTCGTCGAAGCTGTATCCGAGCGCCGCGGTTTCGTGGATAAATACCTCCTCCAGCGACAGCGGCATAAGCTCCAAAAACAACGGATTTCTGCGGCGCACTGTTTCGGTTATTTTCTCCTTGTCGCCGCGCACGATAAGCTCGCATACACGTCCGTGCTTTTTAAAACTGAGTATTTCAAGTCCGTCAAAAAAGTCTTTGCCGAAATCACCGTCAAAGGCTGTCTGTATCTTTATCAGAGAGGTACGGATATTATGTGTATCTCCCTCAAATGCGATTTTGCCGCCGTGCAGAAGCGCCAGTCTGTCGCAGGTGTCCTCCAGCTCACGCAGTGAATGCGACGTCATAATTACCGACATACCGCGCAGCGCCGCGTCCTCAAACAGAAGCCGCCGTACTGCGGTGCGCACTGCGGGGTCAAGCCCGTCAAACGTCTCGTCCATAATCAGGTATTTCGGGCTTGCCGACATTGCAAGAATAATCGCCGCCTGCCGCCTCATGCCCTTTGAAAAGGAATCAATCTTCTTTGAGCAGTCTATGTTCAGCGCCGAAGTCAGCTCGAAAAGCCGCGTCTTTGAAAACGCGGGATATACTGCCTCGTACAGCCGTGCCATTCTGTTCAAATCGGCGTTTTTTATAAAATACGGCTCGTCCGGCACAAAGGCAAGCCTGCCCTTTACGGACGGCTTTTTTAAAATATCTTCGCCGTCAATCGTTACTGTTCCGCAATCTGCGCGCAGAACGCCGCATATAATCCGCATAAGCGTGCTTTTTCCCGCGCCGTTTGCGCCGACAAGTCCGAATATTGATCCGTCGGGGATTTCAAGAGTCAGGCTGTCAAGAATCAGCGTTTTGTTGTACTTTTTTGTAATTTTGTCTGCCAGTATCATAGCTTTCCCCCTTTTGAAAACTCGTCCCGTATAACGCCGATAAGCATGTCCTCCCGAACTCCGCTGATATGCAGGCGGTGCACAAGCTCCCTGAAATCGGCAAGCCTGTTTGTCCCGCGCTCGATTATAATGTCCCGTGCGTTTTGGCTTACAAATCTGCCCACGCCCGCAACGCTGTATGTAATCCCTGCATTTTCAAGCGATGTATATGCTTTTTGTACGGTGTTCGGATTGACGGTGAGCTCCACGGCGAGCGCGCGCACCGACGGAATCTGTGTGTCGGGCGGCAGCGCGCCGCTTATGATAAGCTCCTCTATCCGATTTATAAGCTGCTCATACACAGGCACCCGCGACAGCTTGTCAATAATTATCATCGGTGTACATCCTTTTATGTATTCTGTGTACTAATACATATAGTACACTGTAAGCATAACTCATTAATGCGAATTTGTCAAGCAATATTTTTAAAATCCGCGACATAGAATTATTGGGGTGATATTATGATAAAGGTAATAAAGCTGAAGCGTGTCGCCGCCGTTTGCATTGCGGCGGTGCTGACTATATCCTGCGCGGCGGCGGTGAGCAGCGAGCGGGCGCGAACGGTTTCGGGCGAATATATAAAATGGGTGGATTTCACGCCTACGACCTCGGCACTGAGACAGGCGCTTGAAATTGATATAAAATCTCACGACAGTGACACGCCTGTGGGGTGGATTGAGCTTTTGGCGTATGCCGCATGTAAAAACGGCGGAAAGTTTGCAGGCGGCAAGGATAAATACATAACTCAGCTTTACGAGCGTATTCAGAATGCCGAGGATATCGAGGTGATAACTTCCGATATGAAGTATTACAGTTATTTCTACGAAGCATACAGCGCCGTGCTTTCGGGGTATGTCGGGTATAACGAGGACGGCGAGTACGGGGTGCTTGTCCGTTCGCCGTTTGCGGCGGGGTATTATTATTCGCATTTTGACGATTTCGGGGTAGCGCGCTCCTACGGGTATAAGCGAAAGCATTTGGGTCATGACATGATGGGCTCGGTCGGTACACCGATTATGGCTGTGGAGGGCGGAAGGATAGAGGCGCTGGGCTGGAATCAATACGGAGGCTGGCGCGTGGGTATACGTTCAGACGACGGACGGCGGTATTACTACTATGCGCATCTGCGCAAAGACAAACCGTTTGCCGAAGGTCTTCGGGAGGGAGACACCGTAAAGGCGGGTCAGCTTATCGGATATCTGGGCATGACAGGATATTCCTCCAAGGAAAATGTGAATAATATCAACACGCCGCATCTGCATTTCGGAATACAGCTTATTTTTGATGAGAGCCAAAAGGACGGCGTAAATCAGATTTGGATTGACTGCTATCAGATTATAAACTTTCTGGAAAAGTACCGCGCAAAAGTATAGTTGTATAAAATGACAAATTATATTCCAAATATTGACAAAATTAATATATCGGCGTATAATACGTATATAACAATGAAAATTGTTGAATAAAGAAGTATAAAACGGAGGTTGAAGCATGAAAAAAATTAAATCTTTTACACTGGCGGTAATAGTTGTAATGCTTGTCACCGCTGTACCGTGGGCTTTGCCGGCAGCAAGCGCCGCTCCGGCAAAAGCGTCGTATACTTCTCCGGAGGACAGGCAAATCATTCCGTTTTATGAGGTGTGGCTCAGGTGGAACGGCGTCAGCGGAATATCGCATTACATATTGAAGGTGCGCGATGTAACCCCGACAACAGGCGGTACCGGAGTCGGCGGTGTTGTACCCATAAATGAAAACGGACCTATGGTATATACCGAGCAGTATGTCAGCGCGGGCGCTACGAGCTTTGTAATACCGTTGAGCAGGCTTCAGCGCGGTCATTATTACAGATGGTGTCTTTATACCTACGATTCAGCGGGAAACAAGAGCTATTGCGGTGCGCGTACATTTAAGCTTGAGGCAGGCGTTAATGAATCGGGTGTAATCAAAGACAGTCATATTTGGAAAAAAAGCTATCCGAGCGCGAGCAGTATTAATTATTTTATCGACGCGAGAGGCGCGGGTGACGCTGAATATTCACAGTATGACGGATTGATTCAGTCAAGTATTATACAGTGGAACGGCGTGTCGTCCAATGTTTACCTTTATCGGGATTACAGTGATACTACTAAGAAACTCGGAGTGTATGTGGGTAATACAGGAGAAAACTATGTTCTTGGAAGGACATACAGAGGAGGTATCGCCGTAAATGATCAGTATGCATATCTTGACGGTACATTCAATTATGTTGATATAGTTATTGATAAAGGAAATATCGATAATAATCATTCCATAGGACAGTACAGCCAAAGCAACGGTAATTATCAGTATCATCAGTCTGTTGTTATGCACGAGATAGGTCATGCATTGTCACTCGGACACACAGACGGAAAAGACAGCAGTATAACCTATACATCGTTTACACGGAGCAATAAAATACATGAAAAATTCAAGCTGTACTCAAGTGATGACGTCGGAAATATTCCCTTGTTAATGAACGGCGGAATAGGCGCCGACAGCATGACAACAACATTTGTGGACAGAGACCATCTTAGAATAAAGTGGGGTGCGTGAATATGAAAAAATATATATCCGTTATATTGATTTTGGCTATGCTTATGGGCATCAGCTCATGCAGTGCCGATACTGCAAAAAAAGCCTGAAATACCGGAATATAATCTTGAGGTAACACATGAAAAATTTGAGGATATGCCGGTTGTTAACTCTGACAATTCAATCTATGGATTTGAAAATGAAAGCGAAATGTACGATAGCTGTGATTACGTTGTTGTGGGAATGTTAAAAGATACCTTTACCGACGGAGTACCGAAAAGATACGGACTGTACGGACAGGAGGTACAGGAGGGCAGTGGCGAAATGGCAGCGAGCGTTGCAACCCTCAGGGAACTTACCGTACTTGAGGTTTTAAAGGGCGATAATGTTGGGGAAACTATAACATTTGCTAATCCAGCAATCAACGGAGTAGATGATGATGGAACAGAGATAATATTATGGTTGCCGGAATATGCTTTTATTCAAAAACAAAATGTAAAATATATATTCTATCTTAGCGAATCTACAAGAAAAGATGGAACGTATTACGCCGTCCCCGACCAGGGAGTAATAAATATAGACGGACTTGATATAAACGGCAGCCGCGGTAAGTTTGTGACCGAGGAGCGCTATGATGAGGTAAAGGCACGCTTCGGTCAGTATTTTGAAAAGTATGACAGAAGCGCTGAAATTGAAGGTTAGTATTAAAATCGAAGCACGTTTTCAGTAAAGGGTGCGTGAATATGAAAAAATATATATCCGTTATATTGATTTTGGCTATGCTTATGGGCATCAGCTCATGCAGTGCCGATACTGCAAAAAAGCCTGAAATACCGGAATACAATCTTGAGGTAACACACGAAAAATTTGAGGATATGCCGGTCGTCAGTGCAAGTGGCTCATACCTCGGTTATGAGAGTGAAAGCGAAATGTACGATAGCTGTGATTACGTTGTTGTGGGAATGTTAAAAGATACCTTTACCGACGGAGTACCGAAAAGATACGGACTGTACGGACAGGAGGTACAGGAGGGCAGTGGCGAAATGGCAGCGAGCGTTGCAACCCTCAGGGAGCTTACCGTACTTGAGGTTTTAAAGGGCGATAATGTTGGAGAAACCATAACATATGCCGATATGGCAATTAGCGGAGTGGATGATGATGGAACAGAAATAATTCAGTGGCTTGCCGGAAAATAAGTTTATTCAAAAACAAAATGTAAAAATATATATTTATCTTAAATGAATCTACAAAAAAAGACAGTATATATAATGCTGTTCCCGACCAGGGAGTAATAAATATAACGGACTCGATATAAACGGCAGCCGCGGTAAGTTTGTGACTGAGGAGCGTTATGATGATGAGGGTGAAGGCACGCTTCGGTCAGTATTTTGAAAAGTATGACAGAAGCGCTGAAATTGAAAGGTTAGTATTAAAATCGCAGCACGTTTTCAGTAAAGGGTGCGTGAATATGAAAAAATATATATCCGTTATATTGATTTTGGCTATGCTTATGGGCATCAGCTCATGCAGTGCCGATACTGCAAAAAGCCTGAAATACCTGAATACAATCTTGAGGTGACACACGAAAAATTTGAGGATATGCCGGTCGTCAGTGCAAGTGGCTCATACCGGTTATGAGAGTGAAAGCGAAATGTACGATAGCTGTGATTACGTTGTTGTGGGAATGTTAAAAGATACCTTTTACCGACGGAGTACCGAAAAGATACGGACTGTACGGACAGGGAGGTACAGGAGGGCAGTGGCGAAA